>JAEAMF010000488.1_pt1 | contig 48376 bp, 65 predicted proteins | sample 8958721 | NCBI WGS metagenome assembly JAEAMF01 (sample SAMN16933255, study PRJNA681124) | bioreactor sludge metagenome | isolation source: anaerobic bioreactor treating anionic surfactant - SDBS | place: India: Bengaluru | collected 2019-02-28
GATTTGGAAGAGTGTTTTCGTTTGAAAGAAGATTATAATAAATCGAAATATAAGCATGATTAAAGAGAAAATTGGTTTTTTATGAAAAAAAAGATGTGGGCAAAATTTAGGGGTGATTTGCAAAACAGTGGTCAGAGTTGTATAGATCTGAGTAGGATTGATGGTGGTTTAAAGACTAAATTTTGGAAGTACAAAACCAATGGTTTGATTTGGTCTAGTCCGATTATTGACGAAAAAGATAATATTTATTTTGGTTCGACGGATGGATATTTTTATTCTTTGAATTATTTGGGAAAATTACGATGGAAATACAAGATAAAGGAAGGGCCGGATTCAATTATTGATTCGGCGGCGACCTTTGCTCCAAAGAATGTGATTGTGGTGCCTGGTGGCGATGGATTTTTACATTGTTTGGATCGAAGAACTGGAAAGAAGAAGTGGTTGTTTGCGGCTTATCATGCTCACGAAGAGGACAGAGAACAGCGAAAAGTAGTAAATTCTTTTGAAGGAAATGTGGTTTACAACGAGGATCTAAATTTGATTTTTGCCGGTTCGGATAATGGTTGTATTTATGCGATTGGTGAAGATGGTAAGGAAGTTTGGCATTTTGAGACGGGTTTGATGGTCTGGGCTTTGCCGGTTTTTGAACAAAAAAATCGGTGGATGGCGGTTGGTTCTCTAGACGGTTTTTTGTATTTTTTGGAGCCAAAAACTGGTCGATTGTTGTGGAAAAAAGCTTTGTCCGGTGAGATTAAAGCGACGCCGGTTTATGATAACAAACACAAATTACTGTTTGTAGCAACTAGTTTGGGTTATTTTTATACGGTAAAGATTAATTATTCTCAAAAAAAGGGAGTAGGTTGGCAAGAAATTTTTATTAAAAAATATGATGCTGAGATTTATTCTTCGCCGACTTTGGTGAAGAATAAGGTGGTGGTGGCGACAATGAAAGGTCAGATTGATTGTTGGGATTTTTCTGGGAAAAATATGTGGTCATATTTGGCTAAAGCACCGATCGCTTCTTCTCCAGTATTGTCGGCGGACGGTCAGTTGATATTTGGGGAGAAAAATGGGTATTTGGAGAGTATTGATGCAAAAATGGGCAAGTTGTTGTGGTTTTGGGAGACAAATTCTAGTTTTCACCGAGTAAATTTGGATTCGTCGCCAGCGATTACTAGTCGAGGTTTAGTGGTGATTGGTAGTTATGATGGTAATTTGTACGCGGTTTCGCCACTATATATTGAAGAACAGAAAAAAATTAAGAAAAATATCGCAAAGCAATTTGTGGTGGTTACGAATAATATGGTTAGAGAAATTATTTTTGATGCAAAAAATGCGGGTAATAATGGATTGTATTCGTTGTATAGTCCTTTAAAATTGAAGATTTGCGATCATGAAAAAGGGGATTTATCAGAAGTGGTTTTTGCACGGAAATACAATGTACAGTTTTTTCCGAAAGTCGATTTTGAAAGTAGTATTTCCAGCGATGGTAAATATATATATGTTGTGCCAAAACAATATTGGAAGCCGGATTGCAATTATCGGTTGAAAATCGAGGCACATATTATCAAGAAGAGATCATTATGGAATCAGGTATTTTCGATTACTGACGGTGCATTGGAAAAAACACTTGAATTTAAAACTCCCGGGATAGGAAAGGAAAGTGATTTTGTATTCAATAAGGAAAGAATTTTGATTCATTCATTTTTTATTCATTCTCCTCGAGCACTGGATACGTATGCGGCGGCGGCTTTTTTTAACCAAAAAATGTGGTTGGATATGTTGAAACTGGACGGACGAAATGTTGTTAGAGCTTTGATGACGCCATGGGAGAAAAAGGGTTTTGCTACACCGCATGTTCTGACGGGTGAACATATAGGAAGTCATTTTCGTTTGATGGGCGGATTTGATTTATCGGTTATGGGAGCGACTTTGTCAGTGAGCAAGTTTTATTTGGCCAATTATTTTGACGAAAAAAAGCGGGAGCAGGATACTGATTTGATTTTTCAGATACCATTGTTGAGTATTAAAGAAAACAAAAAAGAATTTAGATTTCCCAGCGAATTACTTAAGGGTATTATCGATTGGCGTTTTAAAATTGTGGGAGCGGCAGAATGCAAAATGTCATTTTTGTCTTAGATATTTTGGTTATGCTAAAATAGTTTTAGATAATAATTTAGGAGGAAAATATGAAAGGTTTTCAAATCAATATTGAAAAGGAAACTTTAGAGAATTCTAACTTTCGTAAGGTGTTGTATTCTAGTAAACACAGTCAATTGGTTTTAATGAGTTTAAAACCAAAAGAAGATATTGGTATGGAAGTTCATCCGGAAAATGATCAATTTTTTCGGTTTGAACAGGGAGAAGGTAAAGTAATAATTGATGGTAACGAATATGTTGTAGGAGATGGAGTAGCAGTGGTGGTACCGGCGGGGGCGCAACATAATGTGATAAATACTTCCGAGACAAATGAGTTGAAGTTGTATACGATTTATTCTCCGGCTCATCATAAAGATGGGATTGTGCGGGCAACCAAGGAAGAAGCGATGGCTAATGAAGCGGAGTTTGATGGGGTAACAACGGAGTAATCGTAGTTTATGCTTTTTTGATTGACTGCCATCATTTCGGTGGCAGTTTTTTTGTGATGGTAATATTGATAAAATGAAATAGTATTATTTTTTATTAAAGGATTGGGCTTTGAAAAAAAAGATTTTCTTAACAATAGTAAATGTGATTGTTTTGTGTTTGTTGGTGATAGCCGTCAGTACGTATTTTGTTTTTGATGATTTTTGGATTGGTTATGTGTTGATTGGATTGGCGGTTATTTGTTTGTTGAGTGTAAAAGTATTCGGAATTAGGATTCGTAGTATAAAACCTGATATTATTTTTGGGGTGATTGATAATAGCATTTTGGTTTTATTGGCGGTGTTTGGTGGTCATTTTGGGGGAGTTATTGGGGCTATTATTGGTGGAGCTGTTGGAAATGCGGTGACTGATGGGATTGCGGGGATATTTGAAGGAATAGAGATAGAAAAAATACAGCAGGAGGGATTATTGGAAAGAAGAACAATTTTGGGGACGGCGGTAGGAAAAATGGCGGGTTGTTTGTTGGGGGCGGGAGCAATTTTGATTTTAGCTTACTGGTTTGGTTGGTGATTTTTTGATTTTTTATATACTGTTTTTTATAGCAGTATATTTTTTGTAAAAAAAGTATTGAAACATGTCCCATAATAATATATTATAGAAATGTAATGGGAAATATCCAATAACAATAATCTTATGGGCAGACCAAGGAAATGGCGTCGTATTCTTTTTTCTCCAAGAGTTCGCTACTTTAAACCTCGAGGTATTCCGATGCGCGCTTTGGAAGAAGAGGTGTTGGAGAAAGATGAATTGGAAGCGGTTAGACTTTGTGATGTGGAGGGACGGGATATGTTGGGAGCAGCGGAAAAAATGCAATTATCAAAGTCAACGGTACATAGATTATTGACGGCGGCTCACCAAAAAATGGCGCGAGCGATAATTGGTGGTCGAGCAATAAGAATTGTTGAGTGATTTTTTCCAAATATTTATTATTTTTTATGGAGGCATATTATGCCAAATAGAGATGGAACTGGTCCAAATAGCAGAGGACCAATGACCGGTAGGGGAATGGGGTCATGTGGACAAGGTTGGGGTAGAGGGATGGGAAGAGGTTGGAGGAGGGGTGGTTGTTGCGGTTATGGAATGGCGATGATGGGAATACCTTATCAACCTTCTAAGGAAGAATATGTAAAAATGTTGAAGGAGGAAATTGAAGATTTACAGGCGGAAGTGGAAGAATTGGAGAAGTAATTTTTTTTGTTTGATGGTTTGGGGTCGAGATATTCGGCCCCATTTTTCTATTATCTTGACACCCCAGGGGGGTATATGATATATTTAAGTTATTAAAAAATAGAAAAAGTATGTTTGTAAAAATGAAAAACGATATACAAAGAATAAATAATATAATTGGACAGCTGGAAGGAATTAAAAAAATGCTGGATTCCGAAGAAGAATGTACGAAAATCATGATTCAATTTAAAGCCGTAAAGTCAGCTCTGAATTCTGCGATGGTAAAAGTAGTGAATGATAATGCGCAACAATGTTTAAAAAATTTGGATGTAAAAAAAAGTGAAGAGTTGAAAAATATTATTAGTGAAATTATTAGAATATAATTATTGGAGTTTTTTATGAATGAAGTATTGCATCTAACTAATGAAAGTTTTGATCAAGAAGTTTTACAGGCCGAGATTCCAGTTTTGGTGGATTTTTGGGCGCCGTGGTGTGTCCCTTGCCAAATGATGGGGCCGATTTTGGATGATTTGGTAAAAGAAATTGGTGATAAAGTCAAAATGGCTAAATTGGATGTAGAAAATCCTAGTCATCAAGCTTTAGCAATGAAATACCAGATAAGCAGTATTCCCAGTTTAAAGATATTTAAGGATGGAGAGGTGGTGAAGGAGTTACTTGGTTTGCGTAGTAAAGATCAGTTAAAACAGGAGTTGGAAGATTGGATTTAGATTTAATAGATGATGAGAAAAAAATAAAGCGTTAAGATTAGTTGAAATTAATGTAGAAAAAATAATGAATAATCTGTTGTAAAAATTGATCGAGTATTTGTGTGATTTTTTGTATATTAAAAATAGAGTCAGTTTTTGACTCTATTTCTTTTTTGAATAGAAGTAAATTTTTATGAAAAAAATAGTCTTGGTAAATGATAAGATGCAGAAAAATTATTGCTATGAATTGAGTGAACCTGTGGGTGAGAATTTTGATCGAGATTTTTGCCCGGAGTTGACTCCGAAGGAAATGTTGGCGATGGGGATATTTTGTGGTCGATATATGCGGGATTGCCGGGATGAATTTCCTAAAGACTGGTTTGAGAAGGCCAAATTTGCTCGGGAGAAGAAGGATTGTAAATTAAATTTTTTTCGGGTGAATGCTAGTATGCCGTTGAGTTATTGGGAGAAGAAAGGTTGGATTTTTTCGGAAGATCCACGAGGGTGGTTTCAATGGTATTGTCGTTATTATTTAGGGAGGCGTATCCCACAGGAGGATAGGAGACAAATTCAGAGGTGGAGGGCAATGAAAAGGCATGTGGCACAGATAAAAAGAAATTGTGTATTTGGTGATTGGCAATGTCGAAAAAAAACAACGGCAAGCTTTATTGCAGTGGGCGTATGATAGTCGAAAAATATGATATAGTGATAGTGATTTATTGAAAAATAAGAAAGCTATGAAAGATTGGCAATTGATAAAAATATTGGGGTGGTTGGTTTTGGGTTTGTGTCTGAGATTTTTTCTAAAACCGGCTTTGGAAAGTGATAATCATATGTTTGTATGGTTGTTGGTGGTGGCAATGCTGGGAGTGGGGGTTTATTTGATTTTACAGACGGCGGAGGTGATCGAAAAAACAACAGGGGTATTGAAAGATCGAACTGGTTTGGCCGGTGGTTTATTGCAAGCGGTGGGGACGGCTTTTCCGGATATGGTAATTGGGGTGGTCTCGGCGGTGTTGAGTTTACAAGCAGCGGCAACTGATTATACTCGCTCGATTAATTTGGCGATTATCGCGGCAAGTACGACTTTTGGTTCGAATATATACAATATTCTACATGCGGCGTGGTGTGTGTATAGACAAAATAAAGCGGATAAATTGGGTAAAAATGTTTTGATGTTTCCGGGTTTGAAGATGGGTGGTGAGTTGATACCACTAAAAAAACATAAGGTGAAACCTGGTTTGGTAGAAATAAATGCGGCGATGGAAATTGCAGTTTATTTGGGTTTGTTGACTTTGATGGTGGCGGTGGGAATGGTTTTGTTTGGCAAGGTGGAGAAAAGTGATGCTTTGCAAATGTTTCCGGGTGATTTGTATCAATTGACTAAACCGATTGGTTTGGTGGTACTGGCGGCCAGTTTGGTGATTATATATTTTTTTCGAAAATCGCACGCAACGCACGATAGTGAAGGGGAAGAAAATTACTATTTCAATAGAACATCGGCACGAATTTGGTTGGATTTATTTTTGTCGGGTTTTGTGATTTTATTGGCGGCGGAAGGTTTAGTAGAGGCAGTAACAAAGTTTTCTGAATTGACTGGGGTGCCGTACGTTTTGACTGGAATTGGAACAGCTTTGGTCGGTTGTCTGGGAGAGATGATTGTGATTCATAATTTTTCCGTTCATCCCAAGGGAAGATTGGCTGATGCAATTACGGGTGTAGTGATGGATAATGTGGTGACAATTATTGGTGCGTGTTTGATTTCCTTGATCGGGGGTATTTTCTTGGGGAGTGACGCTTTAATTATTATTTTTGTGATAGTGTTGTTTTCCAAAATATTATTGATGCACGAGGTGGCGGAACTGAAAGATAATTTAAAATAAGAGTATGACTTGTTTTGTTTTGGTTTATGTAAAAAGCGATAACAAATGGTTGATGATGAGACGAAAAAAACTTGATGGTCAGTGGATGAAGTGGAATGGTTTGGGTGGTAAAATTGAAAATGGAGAAACTCCTGCTGAAACAATGAAGAGGGAGATAAAAGAAGAATCTGGTTTTGAGGTGATAGATTGGAAATTGAAGGGAATAGTAACGGTGGTTCGAGCTGACGATCTTGATAGTGCTTTAATGTTTGTTTTTGAAATAAGGCAGTTTTTGGGAAAAATGGTTGAGTCAAATGAAGGTCAATTGAGTTGGGTTGATGAAGTAGATTTGGGTGATTTGGATTTGAATATGGGGGATTGTTTGATTTTTGATTGGATGAAGAAAAGTCGATTTTTTGAGGGAAAAATTGTGCGGGATAGTAATAATATTTTAATTAATCATGAAGTTATATTTTATTAGGTGGTTTTTTTATGGGGCGTTTAATATTGGTAAGGCATGGACAGTCGAAATGGAATTTGAGTAATCGATTTACGGGACAGATTGATGTTTCGATTAGTAAGCGAGGAATTGCTCAGTGTTTGTATTTGGGAAAAAAAATCAAAGATCTTGATTTAGATTGTGGATTTTCGTCGTGTTTAAATCGATCTAAAGAAACTTTGTCGATTATTTTGTCGCAAACAAAACGTTCGGGAGTATATATCGACGAGTCGGTGGATGGTTTGCGGATCAAGGAAAAATATATAAGTAATTTGTCGGATATTCCAATATATACCAACTGTCTACTCAATGAGCGTGATTATGGATTGCTGGAGGGGATGGATAAAAATGAGGCGAGGGAAAAATATGGAGAAGAAAAAGTTTTAGCCTGGCGAAGAAGTTTTATAGCCAAACCGCCACGGGGGGAAAGTTTGCAAGATGTTTACGTACGGGCTATTCCTTTTTTTCAGAAGAGAATTGTTGGTTTATTGAAGACCGGAAAGAATGTGATTATTTCTGCGCATGGCAATAGCTTGCGGGCAATTATCAAATATATTGAGAATATTTCTGATGATAGGATTGCCAGTTTGGAAATGTATACCGGGCAAATGATTGTTTATCATTTTGAAAAGGGAAAATTTGTATCCAAATTGCATAAGCTATCATTTGAGCGTCCGATTACGTGGAAAAAATTGGGTAAAATATTTAGACCGAGGAGTATTTTGAATGGCGGTAAACGGTAGTAAACAGGAAAAATGGTTTGTTTGTGTCAATTGCGGACGAAAGGTTTATTATAACCAAAAGATGACGACCAAAAATCGTAATCATTGTAATGGTTGTTTATGGTCGCGACATGTTGATAAAAAAGTGGGGGATCGGACGGCCCAGTGTCGGATGGGAATGGAGCCGATTGGTTTGACTCTAATGAACAAGGGAATGGACAAATATGGTCAGCCCAAAAAAGGGGAGATTATGTTGGTGCATCGTTGTGTGGGTTGTGACAAGATTTCGATCAATCGGATAGCGGCGGATGATAGTGAAGAAAAACTGTGGGAGGTTTTTGGGAATTCCGGGAAGATTGATAAAAAAATTTTGCAGGGGTTGAGAGGGGATAATATTTGCCTATTGGATAGAAAAGATAGTAAGGAAGTTAGACGGCAGTTGTTTGGAGAGAGTTGATTTTTGGATAACCAAAAACACAGCCAAGATTGGCTGTGTTTTTGTAGAAAAATGAGGCGAGAGGGTAAATTAATTGGTGGAAGAAGTGTCAGTAGAATCGTTGTTCATCATACCGTGTCCACCGTTTCCTGGGCCATGTCCTAGGCCGCCTAGGCCTAATCCTTTGACATCAAGCTCGTCCAAAATGGCTTTGCTTTGTTGTTCGAGGTTGTAGGCTTCGACTAAACGGTCAAAGTTATCGGCAGTGATTTTATTGAGAAGGTCTTCACTGTTGGGAAGTTGACTAACTGCTTCCTTCCAGGCTTCGTAATCGTTGTTGACGAGGGCGGTTTCGACAGCTTCTCTGGCTGTATCCATTTGAGCAATGGTTTCACTATCTAAATTGTTGCGGTTTTGGCCACCTTTGCCCATAAGCCCGTTGATACCCAATTCTTCGTAAATAGCTTGGGCGCCGTCACGGTCACCTGATTCCATGAGTTGATTGGCTTCAACTAGTTGGCTAAAATTACTTTCGTTTACTTTTGACAAAATATCTTCACTGTTGGGAGTGTCGGTTATGGCGCTAACCCAAGAGGAATAATCATTGTTGTCGAGAGCGGTCTTGATAGATTGAAAATTGTTTGGTCCGAAGGCGTAAGCTGAGGCGACAGTGGTAAGAATAGCTCCGCCAGTAATCAGACCGGTTAATAGTTTTTTATTCATGTAATCTCCTTAAAATAAATAGGTGAAAAATGTTTTTATTTTGGTGGCCACTACTTGAAGCTTGATCGACCTTTTGTTTTTGTGCTTCCACAGATTAGTACGCAGGTATGATAAAAAATATTTCATCTTTTTAATAATTTGATTTTGCCAGGTGAAATAGATAGGATTGAGTTAGGGATTGGTATAAATAATGTTATTTTATGAAAAAATATTTTTATTGGTTTGTGAGTGTGATCGGCTTGTTTATTCCTTCTATATGTTGGGCGGCAGGGAGTGAATTGAGCGAGAAGCAGGCAACGTTGATTTTGGCACCGTTCATGATTTTGTGGGTATTATGGATGTTGTTGATTTTTTTGTTTTGGTTGGGAATCATGGTGTTTGCGATTGGTGGAGGTATATTGTGGATTTTTATGTTGATTGATGTGATGAAACGGGATTTTGTCAGGAGTGATGACAAAACATTATGGATTTTGGTTTTGGTATTTGCAGGGGTGATTGGTGCGATTATTTACTATTATTACGGTCGACAGCAGGGGGTGGTTCGTTATCAACCGACTCAACCTTTTGTTAACGAGAAAAAATGATGGAAAATATTGATAGAGATTTGATAATGGCTACTACCAATAAGACGAAAGCGGAATATTATCAGAGTTTGTTGGCTAAAAATTGGTGGCGAGTTTTGACATTGGCGGAGGTTGGCTTGAGAGAAAAGGAAGTGGAGGAAAAGGGTAAAACACCAGAAGAGAATGCTTTATTGAAAGTGCAGGGTTATTGGCAAGAAGTTAAAAAACCGATTATGGCGGTAGACTATGGTTTGTATATTGATAAATTTTCACAAGAAAAACAGCCGGGAAGGGAAGTGCGACGAGTAGATGGTCAAAGATTGAGTGATGAAGAAATGTTGACGTATTATGTGATGGAGTTGGAAAAAGTGGGAGGAGAAAGCGAGGGAAGTTGGGTAACTGGTGTGGCGGCGGTGAATGCGAGGGGCGAGTTTTATTCTTGTTCTCTAGAATCCAGGACGTATTTTATTTCTTCTGTGTCGACAGTACGTAATGAAGGTGAACCGTTGAATTCGATTCAGTGGGTGAGAGAATTGAAAAAATACAAGTCAGAGATGACTTATGATGAAAAAGCGAAGTTGGTAACCAAACAAAGTCAAAAATTGATTGATTTTATTTGTCGAGTTATTGAAAAATGAAGATTGTAAAAAAGATTATAAAATTTTTTGATAAATTGGAAGATAAGGTGCGGGCGGGGTTGAGTCGAATGCCACTGGTTTATTCGATTATTGGTGGGGTGGGAGTGGTGCTGTTTTGGAGAGGGGTGTGGATGATTGCTGATCAGTTTGTTTTTATGACTGGTCCAGTATCGATGATCATTGGTTCGGTAATTTTGATGTTGGTTGGTTTGATGGTGTCGGTTTTTGTGGGTGATCGAATTATTATTTCCGGTTTGAAAAGAGAACAAAAATTGTTTGAAAAAGCTCGAGCAGAAATAGAAGTGGAAAGTAAAAATATTGCTGATATTGAAAGTGAGGTGAGAAAAATTGGCCGCAGAATAATTAAAAAGAAAAAATAAGATATTTTATTAATTATTGATTTTTATGAAAAAAATAATTTTTTTACTTTTTTTGACTTTATTGTTGGGTGGTTGTGGTTGGAAAACGAATATAAATAAATCCGGGGTGAAAGATATTGAGACAAACCAGAATGATCTTAGTCAGTTGATTGCCGGAGCTTTTAAACAAAAATATCCGGAGTGGGATATGTCGAAGGTTAAAATTGAGATAACGAAAAATCGGGATGGTTATGCGAGTGGCGGGGTGGGTTTTGCGGATGAGCCGGGTGGGGGTTGGTGGTTGGCGGCAGCGGTTGGCGGGAATTGGAAAATTGTGGCGGATGGTAATGGGACGGTCAATTGTAACGATATTGAGCCTTATGATTTTCCAGTTGATATAGTTCCTTTTTGTTTTGATCAACAAACTGGGGAAATGATTGATCGTCAATCAGGAAAATCGGAGGTAACTGCTGAAGAAGAAATAAAAAAGGCTCTGGAAGATAATCATGATTTGGCGGGGGATAAAATTGAGAATTGGTCAATTGATGGTCAGGAAAATGATTTAGCCAAGGGATCGGTTACTTATCAAAGTGGGGTTGGCGGGTGGTGGTTGGCGGCCAAGAAAAATAATAAGTGGCAGATTGTAACTACCGGAAGTGATATTGTTGATTGTGAGACCGTGGATCAGTACGGATTTTCTGGTTTGATGGTGCCAAATTGTTATGATTTTGATCAAGATAAAGTGATTAATCGAGTAAAAGTGACTGATTTGGACTCTTTATTGCGGAAGGTGGCGGATTTTGCAGGGGTTGAGGTGAGTAAGGCGAACAATAAGACATTTGAATGGCGAGAGGCGGAGGGGACAAAGGAAGTTGTGGGTCGGGAGGTAGAAATAAAAAAGGTGGAGTTTATTACTTTGGAAAAAATTGAAAATTATTTTAAACAAAATAATTTTATTGATGATATGAATAATGTGGCTTCGGGAACAATAGTAGGAGTAGAAGGTTTTGCACGGGATACGATTGTCTGTCAGGTGAGACAGGAAATTGATGGTGGGGCGGAAGCAATGCTGGCCGGTGAAGATAAAATCAATATTGAAGTAAAGTGTGGGACGATTTAAAAAAGTTTATTCTGAGTAAATATGGATAATAACCAACCGAAGATAAAAGTTGTATTTTTTGATGTGGCTGGAACTTTGATTAAAGAGAAGTCCTGGGTTTTTTTGATGATTGGTCTGGGCTTGATGAAAGAATATAATAGTTTAATTGTTGGGTTGAAGCATGGTAAATATGGTCAAGTTGAGTTGAATCAGAAATTGAAAATTTTATTGATAAAACGAGGAGTGACTAGGCAAGATTTGGAAAAAATTTGGAGTAATTTTTCCTGGAAACCAGGTGGAAATAAAATAACTAATTGGTTGCAGGAGAAAGGAGTAAAAGTTTTTTTGATTTCGGGGGCGAGTGATATTTTGGTGAAAAAGGTGGCGGATGATTTGCGGGTTGATGGTTGGAGAGCGGCTACTTGTTTTGTTTTTGATCGACAAGGAGCAATGATTGATATGTTGAGAACCAAAGACCAAGCTCGCTGGAAAGTAAAACAAGTAGAAGAGATAATGAAAAAAAATGCTTGGAAAAAAGAAGAGGGGGTTTTTGTGGGTGACGGTTGGAATGACGTAAGAGTGTTTGAGTATTTGACTAAGGGAATTACTTTTGATTACGGAAATTCGACATTAAAAAAGAGAGCGTGGCGAGTGGTAACCAATTTGGAGCAGGTTGGGAAAATTATTGAAAAGAGGTTATGATAAATTAAGTAAAGATAAATTAAGGAGAAGAAAATGAAAAAATATGTTGCTTTATTTTTGTTGTTGTTTGGTTTGTCGTTGAGTGGTTGCCAGTTTGATTGGAGTCAGGGAATTAAAAAAGATTATAGTACGGGTATTACGGTAAGCAATGAAGGACTATCTTATGATGAAGATTATTTATCGGTAGATGGTGAGAGATTGAATAATAATGGAGTTAAATTGGGAGATAAAGTCTATATGGTATTTTCTGGGGTAGATGGTTTTGCGGAAAAGGATGGTAAGGTTTTTCCGGGGGCGGCAATGCAAGTCACTGATCGGGAAGGTAAAACCGTTTTGGAAGAGACAGATATGTTTGCTGCTTATGATCAAACAGGAGTAGATGTAACTGATGCAGGGGATTTGAGTGTGTCATTGTTGGTTGGTGATCCAATGATTTCTGGCGAGAGTTATGATTGGAAGGTTAAATTTTGGGATAAGTTGGATAAAGGGGAGATAAAAGCGGAAGTAAGTATTGATGTATTATAATTGTTTTATTAAATATTGGGGAAGAAATGAAAATAGTGGTAAAAAAAGAAACATGTATTGGTTGTGGTAGTTGTGCGCAGGCTAATCCACAAATGTTTCAGTTGGGAAAAGAGGGAACGTCGGAAGTGATTGGTGATTATTCTGGTTTATCTTTGGAGGAGTTGAAAGAAATGGCCACGTATTGTCCGGTAGAAGCGATTGAAATTTATGATGATGAGGGTAATAAATTATTTCCGCAAGTCTAATTATTTATGAAAATGTTTATGAAAAAGATATTATTGGGTATGTTTGTGGGATTATTGATTTTGTCTGGATGTTCTAATCCGTGGAAAAAAGATGATCGTTTGGTAATAGTTTCGACGATATTTCCGTTAGGGGATATGGCCGGGCAAATTGGAGGAGAAAAGGTGCGGTCGGAGGTTCTGATTCCGGCGGGTAGTTCTGTTCATGTTTACGAACCAAAACCGAGCGATTTGAAAAAAGTGGCGGAGGCTGATTTGATTTTGGTGGTGGGAGCGGGTTTGGATGATTGGGCAAAAAAGATGGCGGAAGAAGCTGGGGTGGCGGCGGATAAGATTATTGATTTGAGCCAGTGGGTTGATTTAAGGAACTTTCCGGATACTTCCGAAGAAAAAGGTTCGTCGGATCCTCATTATTGGTTGAGTCCCAAAAGGATGTTGGATATTTATCCAAAGTTGGTGGAAGAAATGGGTAAGGTGTCGCCGGAAAATAAAACTTATTTTGAGACCAATGGTGAGGATTTTAAAACGGATTTGACCAAATTGGATGAAGAAATGGCTTTAACTATTTTTAATTTTAAAAGTAAAGATATTATTACTTTTCATGAAGGTTTCAATTATTTGGCCGGCGATTATGGTTTGAATGTGATTGGTAGTATTGAGCCGGTGACTGGGACGGAACCAACGGCTGAACAGATTCAACAGATTACTGATCAGATAAAAAATTTACAAGTGAAGGCGGTTTTTTCCGAACCACAACTTTCTTCTAAGGTGATAGAGAGTTTACGTAATGATTTGGGTATTGAGGTGGGTATTTTGGATCCTTTGGGGGGATTGGGTGGTCGGATGACGTATGTGGCTTTGATGAAATATAATTTATTGGAGTTGAAGAGATTTTTGGAATAATTGGCGAAGATGTTGACAAAAAAAACAATTCTGAAAGTAAAAGATCTTTTGGTGGCAATAGAAGGTAATGTAGTATTGAGGGATGTTAATTTTGATTTGATGTCGGGAGAATTATTGATGGTTTTGGGTCCGAATGGGGCGGGCAAGAGTGTTTTGATAAAAACTATTTTGGGAATATTGCCTTTTTCCGGCAAGATTAATTTTGGTTTTGGTCGGAAAAATAAGAAAAAGATTGGTTACGTGCCGCAATATATTGATTTTGACCGGTCATTTCCGTTGACGGTAAGAGAGGTGATTGAATTGGGCTGGGAAAGTAATTGGGGTGACAAAAGAAGAAGGGAGAAGGAGTTGGCGAGAGTGATTGATACTAGTGGTTTAGTTGAATTGGAAAATAAAAATTTTGGTTCACTTTCTGGTGGTCAGATACGACGGGTGTTGATTGCGCAAGCTTTGATTGGTAGTCCGGAATTATTAATTTTGGATGAGCCAATGGCGGGGGTGGATATGATGGGTGAAAAGACTTTTTATGATGTATTGAGAGATCTGAAAAAAGAACAAAATGTTTCGATTGTTATGGTTTCCCATGATTATAGTTTAGTTAATAAAATCGCTGATAAGGTTTTGTGTTTGAATAATAAAATGGTTTGTTGCAAAAAAGCTGATGAGTTGTCTAGCCAGACTTTTGAACAATTATTTGGAAAAACGTTGGTGCATAGTCATGAGGATGAGTAAGAATATATGATAATTTTAGATTTATTGCATTATTCTTTTTGGCAAAGAGCACTGGTGGCTGTTTGTTGTTTGGGATTGATTTATGGGGTTTGGGGTGGAATGGTGGTGGCAAAAAGGATGGCTTTTTTTTCTGATGCGATTTCGCATGCGGCCTTGACGGGGATTGCGATAGGTTTGCTTGTTGGTTGGAATCCGGTGGGTTTGGCGATGGTGGTGGGAGTGATTGTCGCTTTGTTGACAATTTTTATCAAAAATCGGACCAAGTTGAATTTTGATACGGTATTGGGTTTGTTTTTGCCTTTAGCGATGGCGCTGGGGGTGATCATTTTGAGTTTTAAAAGTGGTTATGTGCCAGATTTGATGAGTTATTTGTTTGGAAATATTTTGGCGGTTAGCTGGTCTGATTTGTGGTTACAATTGGTGATTGGGGTCGTATCTTTGGTTTGGTTAATATTTAATTATCGAAAGATGGTTTTATTGTCTTTTGATCGGGGTTTGGCGCAGGCGGCGGGAATTGAGGTAGAAAAGGAAGAATATATTTTGGCGGTTTTATTGAGTCTGGTGGTGGTGGCTGGTATCAAGGCAGTGGGGATTATTTTGGTAGGGGCGTTGTTGGTTATTCCGGCGATGGCGGCGCGAAATTTGGCGGTAAATTTTAAACAGATGTTGGTTTTTTCTGGTTTGATTGGGGTGTTGAGTGGAATTATTGGTTTGGTATTGGCGGCTTGGTTGGATTGGCCATCGGGGGCGTCAATAGTGGTAACGGCGGCGGTTATTTTCTTTTTGTCATTATTAAAATTAAAAAAATAATTTACGAGAAAGGAGCGGGTATGAAAATATTATTTTGTGAAATTGAAAAGGATTGTAACGATTTGGCCTGGGAGGGTCGATATTTGCGAGAGGCGATGGCCGATAAGGGTGAGTTGATTTTTTCCGAAAATAGATTGAATGAGTATGGGGATGATTTGAGCCAGATTGAAATTTTGTCGACTTTTATTTATTCGCAAGTGGATAAAGAAATGATCGATAAAATGCCGGCTTTGAAGTTGATTGTTACGCGCTCTACTGGTTTTGATCATGTGGATGTAAATTATTGTCGGCAGAAAGGGATTGAAGTCTGTAATGTGCCATTTTATGGTGAGAATTCGGTAGCGGAATATGCTTTTGCTTTATTGTTGACCTTGGCTCGGAAGACATATGAGGCGAGAGATAGGATAATACGTAGCAACTATAAGGTTGATGATTTGATGGGATTTGATTTAAAAGATAAGGTTTTTGGGGTGGTAGGCGGGGGACATATCGGGATTTATGCGGCTAAAATTGCTCGGGGTTTTTCGATGAAGGTTTTGGTTTATGACGTTAATCCAAAACAGGAATTAGCAGAAGAGATTGGTTTTGAATATGTTGATTTGGATACTTTATATAGTCAGGCTGATATTATTAGTTTGCATGTTCCATTGATACTGCCAACGAAACATATGATCAATGAGGAAGCTTTTGCTAAAATGAAAAAAGGAGTGGTTTTGGTGAATACGGCTAGAGGAGGAATCGTTGATACAAACGCAATGATGGAAGCTTTGGATAAAGGGATTTTGGCGGGAGCTTGTATCGATGTGCTAGAGGAAGAAGAATTGATTGCCGATGAAAAAAAAGTTGTCGAAGAGATTGATGAAGCGGCAAAGTTGAAGGTAGCGTTGGAAAGTCATATTTTGATGGATCATCCAAAGGTGGTGACGACTTTTCATAATGCTTTTAATACGGTAGAAGGGCGGAGAAGGATATTGGATACAACTGTAGAAAATATTGCTGGATTTATCAGCGGGAAAATGATTAATCAAGTAAAAATTGGTTGATTGGCTTTGACATTCATTTTTTTTAGCGTTAAAATATAGTTATTGATAATGATTATCAATAACTATTTTTTTTATGATTGGACAACGATTGACCAAACAAAAAGAGCTTATTTTGCAGATAATGAAGACAACTGATACACACCTGACAGCCGATGAAATTTGGCGTTTGGCGAAAGATGAATTGTCGGGAATTGGCTTGGCTACTATTTATCGTAATCTTGAATTGATGGTGGATGGTGGCTTGATTGAAGAAATTTATATTGCCGGTTGGCCAAAATGGTACGAATTAAAAAAAAGTGGTTATCATGGTCATGCATTTTGCGAACAATGCGGGAGATTGCAGGAGGTTGTCAACTGTTCATTGTGTTTGGTAAAGAATCGTTTGCAGCAAGAAGAAAAATTTGAAGGTCGAGAATGGAGATTTTTGGTAATAGGGAGATGTAAAAAATGTCAGCCGAAAAATTGATTGGGAGATACTATTTTGATTATGCGGCCGCAACTCCGGTGGATCCGAGAGTGATTAAAGTAATGGAACCATATGCTCAAAAAATATTTGCCAATCCATCGAGTTTGTATGAAGAAGGTAGATCGGCAAAAGTGGTTTTGGAGGAGGCGAGGGACAAAATTGCTGATGAGTTGGGAGCCAAAAGTGCAGAAATATTTTTTACATCTGGTGGAAGTGAAGCGGATAATTGGGCACTGCGGGGAATAGTGGAAGGGGGGACAAATTCAAAAGGAAAACATATTATTGTATCGACGATTGAACATAAAGCGATTATACATGTAGCTGAATATTTGCGGTCAAAGGGTATTGAAGTTGATTTTTGTCCGGTGGATTCTAAAGGTATTATTGATTTTGACTTTTTGCGAAAAATGATTAGAAAAGAAACAGTGTTGGTGAGTGTGATGATGGCCAATAATGAAATTGGGGTTGTTCAAGATATAGAGAAAGTTGTAGCAATTGTCAAAGAAAAAAATAAAGATATTTATGTGCATTCTGATGCTTGTCAGGCGGTAAACTATTTGAAAATTGATGTTGAAAAAATTGGCTTGGATTTGTTGACAGTCAATGCCGGCAAAATATACGGTCCACGAGGTATTGGGGTTTTGTATATTCGCAAAGGGGTAAAAATTGGACCATTGATTTTTGGTGGTGGACAGGAAGGGGGAAAAAGAGCAGGAACGGAGAATATTGCCGGGGCAGTGGGTATGGCGGAAGCTATGCAAATAACTAGTAGAATAAGAGAAAGTGAAATTAAACGTTTGAAGTATTTACAAAAAAAGATGATCTTGGGAATAAGGGAGGCTATTCCGGAAGCAATTTTGAATGGTGATGAAGGCAATAGATTACCAAATAACATAAATTTTTCTTTTCCCGGGGCGGAAGGTGAATCGTTGGTGTTGTATTTGGACAATGCCGGATTGGCGGTTTCAACTGGATCGGCTTGTAGCGCAGCCGATTTGGAACCATCTCATGTTTTGTTGGCCTTGGGGATTGAAAAAGAATTGGCTCATTGTAGTTTGCGGATTACCTTGGGACGATGGACAGGAGAGGAAGCGGTGGACAGATTTTTGGCTGTTTTACCCGGAGTGGTAAAAAAAGTGAGAGAAATGTCAGCGACTTATATAAGATAAATATTATTAAAATTATGAATAATTTGAGTAAAAATGATGGGGTTGGGTGGGTGTATAGTGTAACGGTAAAGGATCATTTTCTTAATCCACGTAATTTAGTGAAAGAAGATGTCCCGGTTTGGAAGTATGATGGTATGGGGGAAGTGGGTAGTCCGGCTTGTGGGGATGTGATGAAAATGTGGATCAAAGTTGAAAATGATAAGATTGTTAAGATTGGTTGGAAAACTTTTGGTTGTGCTTCGGCAATTGCTAGTACATCGGTATTATCCGAGATGGCTTTGGGTTTGGATTTAAAAGAAGCACGTCTGATTACCGCCAAACAAATAATCGAAAAACTTGGTGGATTACCGACACAGAAAATTCATTGTAGTGTGTTGGGTGATCAGGCTTTGAGAATGGCGATTGATGATTATCTAGCTAAAAAATAATTGGAAGAGTTTTTATGATTGCCAAGTTGGTAGAAAAAAATCAAATAACTGATGAAATTTTTCAATTGAAGTGTGTGGTAGAGGATTATGACAATTGGCAGATACAGGCTGGTCAGTATATTATTGTGGAAAAAACGGAAGACGAACAAAAAGTTAGAAGAGCGTATTCGATTTCTAGTTTGCCTGGCGATTTACCATCTTTCGAATTAACAATTAGATTATATCCTGAGGGCAAAGTATCTTCGTATTTGACTGGTTTGAATATTGGTGAGACTTTGGTTTTCAATGGTCCATTTGGTAATTTTGGAGTAAATAGGAGAAAAGAAAATAACGTGGTGTTGTTGGCCATAGGTTGTGGAATTGCTCCTTTGAAGGCGATGGTTTTACAATGGTTAAACCAAAAAGAAAAAATTGAAATCAAATTATTTTTTGGTAATAGGTATATTGAACAGATTCCATATGATAAGTTGTTCCAACAATTAAATCGGGAGCATAATAATTTCTTTTATTATCCTTGTATTTCCAAATTGACGGAATCAACTCCAGGTTATTATTCTGGTAGAGTTAATCAAGTGATGGAAAAAGAAATTAAAAATTTTAGAGAAAGAGATTATTTTATTTGTGGTTCGCAACTGATGCTGGAAGACATGAAAGATTTTTTAGAAAAAAAAGGTGTAAAAGATAATAATATTTTTTTCGAGAAAGTTGTTTTGTAGTTATTTATTTGTTATTTTTTTGGATAAAATATGAAAAGCGAAAATAAGAAAGAAAGTCGCGATGGAATTGATAGAAAGATGAATATTGCTGAGATCGTGGAAAAATATCCGCAAACTCGGGAGGTTTTTTTTGATTTGGGGATGGGATGTGTGGGTTGTGTGGCGAGTAGTTTCGAAACTTTGGAGGAAGGCTTGGTGGCACACGGTTTGGATGTAGAAGAAGTGTTGGAAAAATTAAATAATGTAACAAAGTAGGTTATGACTATATATTCATGTAATTGCTGGCAGTGTAATCATAAGTTTTTTTGTCTTGAAACTGAGTGTCAGGTTTTGGAAAGGGTAGCTTGTCCGATGTGCGGGTTGTGGGTTGAAGTTGATGAGTTGGAGAAACCAAAGGAAGCGAAATGGTCAAGTTGTCGACGGAAAAAATGTAGTAATTGTGCAAATAAATGCACAAAAAAACTCTCCTAGAAGAGAGATAGCAATATTTGGTTTGTAATTTTGACTAGTTATTTTGTTATAATTATTTTTTGAAAAAAGTTTTGATCTTCTGGTTTAAGAGTTTGAAAGATTTCTTGGCTAGTTTTTTCTACTTTTACTTCCGACCATTCCGGTTTGATTTCGTGGAGAAATTCGTGAATGATGGTAATGATTTTTTCTTCATCGGATAATTGAGAATTGATCAGGATGGTGTCGGTGTCTGGCTCGATAAAACCTTTTATGGGCAATCCTTGAAAACGACGGAAGTTTTTGATAAATCTGATTTCATAACTTCCTTCCAAAATAAGATATTTGATTTTTTCAATCATTTTTTGTTTTTGTTTAAATCTTGTAATTATATCATATTTTTTCGTGTTTGGTCAACTAAATTATGATAAGAAAATATTAAAAAAAAGAAAATACAGATATTGACTGTATTTTCTTTTTAGTCTGATGACACAAGTTCATCGATATACTATTTTTTCTTGGCAGTTTTTTTAGTAGTTTTTTTAGCTACTTTCTTGGTTGCTTTCTTGGTAGCTTTTTTGACTACTTTTTTGACTACTTTTTTCTTGGCGGTTGCCCTCTTTTTGGTTGGCATAGTAGTTTAAGGATAATTAAGAAATAAACATAAAATGCATTTTTATTGTAGTATGACTTGCTTGTTTTGTATAGTCTTAGGATAATATAGATATAGAGGTGATTATGCGAAACTATTTTTTTTGTTTTTTGTTTTTGATATGTATGTTATCAGGTTGTTATGCTGTGGATAACTATAGTGTTTTATCGCGAAAAATATCTATTAGAGAATATTTTGCCGATAATGATTTTGTAAAAATTGATGAAAAAGAAATTCCGGAAAAATATATTTTGGATGTTCCATTTGTGATGCAAGCTCCATTTGCCAATTGGGATGAGCATAATGAGAGTTGTGAAGAAGCAGGTTTATTGTTGGTACGCTATTATTATCAGCAAGAAGAATTGTCAAAAGATAGAGCTAATCAGGAATTAAAAGATATGGTGTCTTTTGAAATTGAGAATTATGGTTTGGAAAAAGATATATATTCTGACGAGATGGCACAGCTAGCCAATGATTATTATGATTATGATAATTCTCGGATAATCATTGGGACGAGAGAAAATATTATAACGGAGATATTAAAAGATAATCCAGTGATTGTGCCAACGACGGCAGCATATTTGAAGCCGGAAAAGAGCGATTATCCGGAAATGGGTTATCATGTAATTGTGATTATTGGATATGACTCAACCGGGTTTATTGTGCATGATCCGGGGACATGCACAGGGGAAAGAACACATTATAGTTATGGGGTTATTGAGCAAGCAATAGCAGATTATGATCGACGATTGTTGGTGTTAAGATAAATGGTTTTGAGTGAGTTGTAAGCGGTATTGCATAAATTGATCCGGTACTTCGAAATATTCGGATAATTCTTCAAGCGGAAGATGTAAATTGTCCTGCAGTGTTTTTTCAGGAACTAGGAGATATGCGGCAAATTCTTCGGCCTGAGCTTCTTCTTTGATGTTTTGATTGTGCCTTTGTTGGGCGAAAAATAATTGATTGCCAGTGTGAAGAAAATGATGACCAAGGGCATGGGCAAGGTATCTTCTTTTGTCGATAAAGGCGAGAAGATTGTTGATGATAATATAGTCGCCAAAATATAGTTCTTTGAGTCGACCGGATAAGGGGTGTTCTATTATCTGAATTTTGCTGTGTTCAGCAATAATATATGGATTGTTGGTTTGATATTGAGATATTATTTCAATGGTTTTGGCGTGAACAAAAGTAGTGGTCATGTTTTTTATTTATTTTTTTGTTTGAGTCGACGTAATTTGACGAGCTCGAAAGCATCGATGATTGATTGTTTTTCCTCTTTATTGAGGTGAGGTATTTCTTTAAGCATGAGTGTTACGGCTGGATCGGCAATGCCGGCTTCGTTGATTTTTGCTTCAACTATAATATCTTCAATATCCTTTTTGAGCATCCCCAAACCCTTTTTAAAAATATTTTCATATACTTCATATTTTTCGGGAATGCGAGCATAGTTGGTTATTTGACTTAAGTATGCTTCGGTGTATCCAGTTTTTTTGGCAATTTGTTTTAGGGGAGTATGGGGTGGTATTCGTTTGAGTATTTCTTTGATAATTAATCTGCCAACTTGTGATGATATACGGTGGTTTTTGCCTGCCATTTTTTTCTCCATAAAGATAATATTTATTGTTATCTTTATATTAACACGTATGTAAACTTTTTAGCAATTTAATGTGGAAAATTTTTTCAAGATTATTTTAGTGTGTTGATTTTCGGGATAGAGTTGATTGTTAATTAACAATAATGTTAATATTTTTTTGAGGAGAGTTTTTAGATTTTTAATATTTTGGAGGTGAGTTATGAAAAAGGTTAAAACAGCTACAAATTTTGGTACTTTGTTTTTGGATTGGATGTCGATCGTAACAGTCTTTTTGTTGTTTATTGGAGTTTTATTTTAATTGAGGGTTTTTATGACTAATCGTTTCATTTCTTTTTTGAGGATGATTTTATTGATGTTTCTAGTTTCTTTTGTTTTGCTGGGAATAGGAAAATTGAAAGCGGTGGCAAAAGCGGAAGAATGGAATTTTGCTTGGAATAATTTATGGAATGATGTAATTGATTCAGAGAGTGATAATGGTATAAAGATTAGAACGATTGATGAATATTTATTTGATAAGGGAAGTCCGTTGACAGGTTGTGGAGTAAAATATGTTGAGGTCGCACAAAAATATAATTTACCAGTGTATTTGATGGTAGCTATGGCTGGAGCGGAAAGTGGATTTGGAACAAAAGGATATGCGGTGGGGACATATAATTCGGTTGGTTTGGGGGTTCATGAAGGGAGAAGTTATCAGAATTGGCAGGAGGGAATTGATGACTTGGGGTATGTATTACGAAATTTTTATTTTGATGAAGGAAAGGATGATTTGATGGAAATACAAAATAAGTGGGCGCCGCGGGGTATTGATGGTAATGGTTGGGACAATTCTTGGGCCAGTAATGTAGATTTTTTCATAAGGGAGTTGGAGGCAAAAGAAAAGGAAGTCTCTTCATGAGATTTCCTTTTCTGGTAGTTATGTTGTCGATGGGTTATAATTTTAAATAGTGGGGCTCATAGCTCAGTGGTAGAGCAGGCGGCTCATAACCGCTTGGTCGCAGGTTCGAATCCTGCTGAGCCCATTGGTGTATAAAACAAATATATATGGCGGAAGAAAAAGAGTGGAAAAAAGTTAAACCTGTTTTGTTATTGGTATTGGATGGTTTTGGGGTAACTTTGACTAGAAAAGGAAATGCGATTATCAATGCTAATACGCCAGTTTTTGATCGACTGTGGAATGATTATCCGCATGTTCTGCTCAATGCCTCGGGAGAGGCGGTGGGTTTGCCGTGGGGAGAATATGGCAATTCGGAAGTTGGCCATATTACTTTAGGAATGGGGACGGTGATCAAACAGAGTCTGGCGATGATTAAGGATAGTATTGCTAGTGGAGATTTTTTTCAAAATGAAGTTTTATTAAAAGCAATTGCTGAGGCAAAAAGAAAAAGAAAAAAATTGCATATTGCCGGTATTTTTTCCCCGGCCGGCGTGCATGGGCATATTGATTATTTTGAGGCTTTATTGCAATTGTGTCGAAAACAGAATTTTGATCGAGTATTTTTGCATTTATTTACTGATGGTCGGGATGTGCCACCACAGTCGTTGGTGGATTTTTTGCAACAAATAAACGAGTCAATCAAACAAAATGGTTGTGGACGGATTGCCAGTGTAGCAGGTCGTTATTATGCTATGGATCGTATAAGTCGTTGGGATAGGACAGAATTGACATATTTGGCCATGACGGGAAAGGGAAAGGAGGTGGCTAGAACAGTAGAAGAGGTGATGAATAATTCATATCAAAAAGGGGTTTATGACGAGATGATTTTGCCGACAACAATTGTGGATGATGCCGGTAGGCCATTGGGGGTGGTGGAAGAAGGCGACAGTTTGATTTTTATCAATCATAGACGAGATCGTATTCGGCAGATTGCTAGTTTTTTTGTTTCCGACGAACAGGCAATTGTTGATGCGAGAAAGATAGATAAAATATCTGACTTGACGGTGGTTAGTATGGTGTTTTACGAATTGATAAATATGGGAGTTAAAATTGCATTTACGCCCGAGGAAATAAATAAATCATCGGGAGAAGCGATGAGTTTACCGAGGATATTGAGTGAGAATGGAATAAAACAGTATCATATTGCTGAAACAGAAAAATTTCCGCACGTTACTTATTTTTTTAATGGTGGAGAAAAGACGAGTTATGATGGCGAAGAGTATAAACATATTCCTTCGCCAAAAGTGGGAGGTTATGAGGAAAAGCCGGAAATGAGTTTACTGGAGGTTTCCGATGATATTTTAAAAATTATTGATAATGGCGAACATGGTTTTATTGTTTCCAATTTTGCCAATCCGGATATGATTGGACATACCGGGGTGTATGAGGCGGGAGTAAAAGCGATTGAAATTGTTGATCAGTGTGTGGGGAGATTGGTGGATAAAGTATGTAGTCGGGATGGAACGGTTATTATTACGGCTGATCACGGAAATTGTGAGGAAATGTTGAACCCAATTTCTTGGAATATTTCCAAAGAGCATAGTTCAAATCCGGTGCCGTTTTTTTTGATCGATAATCGTTTTCGAATAAATCGGTCGGGAAAAATGAAGTTTGAAGAAGCGGGTTCGTTCAAATCAAATGGTTTGTTGGCTGATGTGTCTCCAACAGTTTTAGATTTATTTGGCTTGAAAACACCGGAGGAAATGACCGGCTGTTCTTTGATTGATGCTTTGGAGTAGAAAGAGTGAAGGGAAGTTGGAAAAAAATAATTGAAGATAATTGGGATTGGCTGTTGGATTGGGTATGGCCGAGATATTGTTTGGGATGTGGGCGAGAGGGGGAGTGGGTGTGCAGAGATTGCCAGCAGAAAAATTTGCTTAGAAATGATATTTGCTGTTGTCCGGAATGTGGTCTGATAAATTCTGATGGCCGGATATGCAAAAATTGCCAAAACAAATGGAACCTGAATCGTTTGTTGATTGCGTGTCAACCAACCGGTTTATTGCGGGAAGTGTTACTAAATTATAAATATAAAGATTTGTATCGCTTGCAGAATGTATTGGTTGATTGTTTACAAAATAAATTGGATCAGGATTTACGGGATTATGATTTGGTGATGGGAGTGCCGTTGCATTCCAACCGAGAAAACTGGCGGGGTTATAATCAAGCCTTAAAATTGGCAGAGGGCTTGAGTGATATCTATGGTTGGAAGTTGATAAAAAATATTAAAAGAAATAAAAATACGATTCCTCAAGTGAATTTTGCGCGCAAAGATAGATTGAAAAATGTAAAAGGTGTTTTCTGTTTTATTGGAAAGAAGGAAGAGATTGAAAATAAAAAGATTTTGTTGGTTGATGATGTTTGCACGACCGGGGCGACAATTGATCAGTGTGCTAGGGAATTGAAAAATAATGGAGCGGCTTTGGTTGATGGTTTGGTGTTGGTGCGAGGTACGGCTAGGTAGGCTGAGTGGATAAAAGACAAAAACTTTGCGGAGGCAGATTTGTTTGACTATCGATAGAGATTTTTTGGGAAGTAAGACAATCGAAAAGGATGGATGAAGGTAGGGAAAGAGCACTGAAGGGAAGTGGTTGTGAGGGGTGATTATTGATAACGATAAAGAAAGATTGTTGAGAAGACGATAATAAATAGCCAAAAGACTGGTGTTGACAGTGAAATATTTTGATCGGTTGATTGAAAATGTTGGAGTATTGACGACGAAGATTGGTAAGTTGTTTTATAAATTGTAGGTGTTTTTTTTGCTCAAGAGAAATTTTATTTGGAAGGGGCATATTGTTTCTAACTTGTTGATCATGCCTGGTGGATTTTAGTCCGTCCAGAAGAAATTCGTCGCCATAGTAGAGACATGGTTGGCCAGGAGTGGTCATGAGAATAACGAAAGCTGATTGTAGTTGATGATATTCTTCCAGTTGAGAAAAAATACGGTTAGTGTCGTGATTATTAAGAAAATTAAAAAGATGGGGATTTGATTGTTGCTCGATAATATTTTTTAGTTGCCAGAAATCGTTTTGGGTAAAAGACTGGTGAAGATGTTGATAGAAAGGGTAGTTGGTACCGGTGTGTAGTAGATTTGGTTGGATGAGCGGTAGATGATCGTATGACATGATTTCGCCGATGATGGTTGGGTTGGGATCAAGATCGTGACAGATGGTATTGATTTGGGTGATAAATGGCGGGGGAAGTAGGTAGGCGACATCCAAACGGAGACCGTCAATGTGAAAATATTGAAACCAATATTGGATTACGGAGAGAAAATATTGTTGAACTTGGGGATTGGCAAGGTTCAATTCGGGCAATTCGACGCAATCTTGGTAATGTTGATAGCTAAATCCATCTTGCCAAATATTGTCTTGATTAAAATTGACATTTTTATACCAAGTTAGAAATGGAGATTGAGATTTTCGCTGTTTAAGATTGATAAATGGGGGAAAAAGGCGGCTGGTATGGTTGAAAACAGCATCAATAATTACTTTGATACCTAGTTGATGAAGTTCGTTTACTATTTCCAGAAACAATTGGTTGCTTCCCAGACGCCGGTCGATTTGAAAATAATTAATCGTATCATAACCGTGAGTGCAAGATTCAAAAATAGGTCCAAAATAGATGGCTTGGATATTTAATTTTTGGAAGTGAGAATAATATTTTCTTATTTTGGTCAGTCGGGGGAGGGGTTGGATTTGGGCTATGTTGGGTTGGATTTGGGCAAGGGGGTTGATTGGGGGACAGGCACAAAATCCGAGGGGATAGATGTGATAAAAAATAGATTGTTGCCACCAGAAAGACATATGGGATTGAAGATGAAAATTAAGTTTTGATCAAATCATTATGGAAATGATCCAGGTCTATTTTAGCAAAAAAATCCCCTAAATGATTAGGGGATTTGAATTTTTGAGAAAAAATTATTTTATCTTTTGACAGAGATCGGCGGCTTGGCGGAGAGCGTCATTGAGTCGGCCGACTTTGTCGGAATCGCCGATGTTATAGACTTTTTTAACTTGTTTTTTGAGGTTGATATACAAATCAACATTTGGCTTGCGACCAAAACAAATGACTACTTGGTCTGATTTGAGTTTGGTTTTACCATTTCCTTTTTGAATAATAATGCCATCAGGTTCGATTTTAATGACTTTGGTTTCGGTGTGAATGATAACTTTTTGTTTGGCGAGTCGGGAAAGGAGGAGTGATTTTTCGTCGCTAGGCATTTCTAGGGCAATATTTTTGGATAATTCGACTAGGGTAACTTGTTTTTTCTGACTGGAAAGAAGATCGGCAACTTGAGCGCCTTGGCAGCCGCCGCCGATAATAATGATTTTTTTCTTGGGTTTGGTTTGACCGGTAAGGATTTGTTCGGAAAGGACAACGTTGGGATAATCGTGACCTTCGATCGGTGGTTGAATAGCACTAGATCCGGCCGCAACTATCACTAGATCGGGTTTTTCCTGGAGGATCAGTTTGGGAGTAGCGGTGGTTTTTAATTTTATTTTGACCGGGAGTGATTTGACCTGATCGATGAGGTATTGCTTGAAGATGGCCATGCCGGCGCGATGAGGGGTTTGATCGGCGAGATTAAGGAGACCGCCGAGATTGTTTTCTTTTTCAAATAAAGTAATGTTGTGTTTTCTTTGGGCGAGGTTGGCAGCAAGATAGAGGCCGGCTGGTCCGCCACCGACAATGACAATCTTTTGGGGATGAGAGGAGGGAGAAAATTTATATTTGGATTCGAAACCACAAAGAGGATTGACTGTGCATTGGACGTCTTGGTTAGCAAAAAGTCGAGCGATACATCCCTGGTTGCAGGCGATACATTGGTTGATTTGGTCGGTTTGATTTTTTTGGGTTTTGTTGGGCCATTGGGGATCGGCTAAAAGAGCGCGACCGATAGCGACTAGGTCAGCTTGTTGGTCGGCGATAATTTTTTCGGCAAGAGCGGGTTGGTGGATTTTGGCTACGGCAATAACGGGGATAGAAACACTTTTTTTGATTTTGGTGGCATAGGAAATGAGAGGGGCATCGGGGATAGCCATGGGTGGAATCATGAGTCCTTGGTTGTACGAACCATAGTTGCCGGCGGAAATGTGAAGGGCGTGGATATTGAGTTTTTCCAATAATTCGGCGATTTTGACAGTGTCGGCAATGGTTAGGCCGCCGGGAGAAAATTCGTCGGCGGTTAAACGGACGGTAATTGGATAGTTGTTGCCAACGACCGCTTTGGTTTTGAGAATAATATTTTTCAGGAAACGAAAACGGTTTTCCAAATTTCCGCCGTATTTGTCGTTGCGTTTGTTGGAATATGGTGACAAAAATTGAGTGATGAGATAACCGTGAGCGGCGTGAATTTCGACAAAATCAAGATCGGCAGCTTGGGCGCGGAGGGCGGCATCGGCAAATTTATTTTCCAATTCGATTATTTCACCGATGGTGAGTTTTTTGGGTGGATCTTGATTGACCGGACAAGCCAGAGGAGAGGGGGCGACTGGTTGTTTGCCGGTAACGAGGTGGTGGGTTTGGCGACCGGCGTGGTAGAGTTGGATACCGATTTTGGTTTCATACTGGTGAGCGGTGGCGGCTAATTTTTTGAGTCCGGTGATTTGTTTGTCTTTATCGATGCCAAGTTGATTGGTAAATCCTTTACCTTCGCCTGAGATGTAGCTGGCTTCCAAAATCATGAGACCAACACCGCCTTGGGCGATTGATTTGATGTGTTGGATGTATCGTTCGGTTACTTCACCGGAGGTAGTGGCGTAATTGCGGACCATGGGTGGCATGACCAAACGATTTTTGACGGTCATGGATCCGATATTGATAGGGGAAAATAAATGAGAAAATTTCATGACAAAATTTTTATTGATTTGCTGGTTATATTTTAGCATGATTATTTTTTTCTAGATGAGAAAATGATTTGAATTTTTTTAGTTTTTAATTTTTAATTTTTAAAGAATTTTCCTTGACTTAATTTTCGTTGTTTGGCAAAAAAATAATGACATATTGTGGTTGCTTGACAAAATTTAATAGGTCGGGTTATTATAGACTTATAGATATTTATCTATTTATTATATTTAATATAAAAAAATGGATACTGTATTTAAAGCTTTGGCGGATGATAATCGGAGAAAAATTTTGGAATTGTTGCGAAAAAAAGATATGTCGGTGACGGAACTACTGACAAATTTTAAAATTACTCAGGCTTCTTTATCGCATCATTTGGATATTTTAAAGAGAGCCAAATTGGTGATTGCCGAAAGAAGGGGGCAATATATTTATTATTCTTTGAATATGTCGGTGACGGAAGAATTGTTGGAGTGGTTGATGAAAAGATTTGGAAAGGGCTAGGATTGTGGTTGATTGTAGAAAAGATTTATTTTTGATGGAAATGTTTTTTTGGAGGTTATATGAAAAAGAATAATTGGCAGTTGGTATTAAGAATATTTTTGATTGTATTAATGATCGGAATTGGCTGGTATTTTTCCGATAAATTACCCGATAAAGTACCGGTACACTGGAATTGGCAGGGAGAAGTGGATGGGTTTGGAAGCCGGGGACAAGGTTTGTGGACTATTCCGATAATGACGGTTGTAATTATGATTATTTTTTGGTTTGTGCCACAGTTGGATCCGAAAAGGGAAAAATATAAACAATTTGCCGGGGTGTGGGAGATGTTTCAAAGTATGTTTTTATTTTTCATGATATATGTTTATTTTATTTCGTTGTATGCGGCGGTGGCGGCGGTAGATGTGGGCAGTTGGGTGATGACGGGGGTAGGTTTATTGTTTGTTTGGTTGGGAAACATGATGGGAAAAATCAGACAAAATTATTTTGTGGGCATAAAAGTACCTTGGACTTTAAACAATGAAGAAGTGTGGAATAAAACGCATCGATTGGGTGGATGGTGTTTTGTGATCGCGGGTTTGTTGTTGACGGTCAATGCCTGGACAAAAATTTTGGTTGGTCCAATATTTATTTTGGCGATGACAATTTGTTTGGTTGTGCCGATTGTTTATTCGTATGTTATTTATAAAAAAATTGATTTGCCAAAAAAATAATGAGTCAGAATACAATTAGAAAAAAACCGAGATTGAACCGCAAATTTAGATTTCAATTGTTGAAAGATTGGATAATTGCTCATTTTAGGAAATGTCGAGTGGCGGATGTGGGTGGAGGTAAGGGATTATTGGCGTATTTATTGATGAAGGAAGGTTGGGAAACGGCGGTGATTGAGCCAAATACGACGAAGAATTTACAAAAGTATAGAGAGGTACAATCAAAACAAAGAATTAAACTCGATGATGAGGATTGGTCAAAATTGACCAGGATCGAGAGTGGTTTGAGTTTGGCGATGGTTGACGATTTTGATTTATTGGTCGGTTTGCATGCTCATGGTGTTAATATGCAGATAATAAAGGTGTGCACAGAAAGAAAAAAAGATTTTGTTTTGTTGCCGTGTTGTGTGATTGATGAGCCGATAATAAAAGAACCAAACGTTGATTGGTTTGGTTCTTTGGTTGATTTTGCGGTTGAGTTGGGTTTAAAACCTAAAGTTGATCAGTTGAATTTTAAAGGCAAAAACAGAATGATTTATACGGATAATAGTTTTGGAAAAAAGTCTTAAGATTATTCGCCGAGATACATGAGGCTGATGTTGCGGGGACGGGAGCGATCGAGTTCGATGAAAAAAAGGCGTTGCCAGGTGCCGAGGTTGATTTTGCCGTCGATAACTTGGATAGAAACACTGGTGGGGAGAAAGATAGCGTTGCAGTGTGAATGGCCATTGATACAACCGTCGTTGTTGCAGGCGTGTGATTCGTTGTGTTCATAGGGGGCGTCGATGGGGTTGAAATGGGCTAGTTTGTTTTTGAAATCATTGAGGAGTCTGGGGTCGGTAAATTCGTTGATGCAAATGGCGGCGCTAGTGTGTTCCAAAAATATATTAATTAGTCCTCGAGTAAGATGTTCATTGGTGACCCACGCAGAGAGTTGATGGGTGATATCTTGCATATCGTAGATTTCTTTGCTTTCCAGATGAATTTTGTGGTTTAAAATGCGCATGATAAAATGACAATTAATGATTAAATAATGTCTTATACTGCTTGGTGCTTTTATAATAGCAAACGTCAGGTGGGATGTGAAGTTGGAACTTTACAATTGATAATTAACAATGAATAATGAATAATAATGATTAGTGAAGAAAATGATTAAGGATAAAAATTTATTGGCAGAGGTGGATGGAGAGGTGGCAGAGCGGTTGAATGCGGCGGTCTTGAAAACCGCTATCCGTCTTATGGCGGATCGTGAGTTCGAATCTCACCCTCTCCGTTTTTTGGTATTTTGCTGAGGAAGAGTTGTATTCTTTTCCTCTTTTTATTTGGGAAAAAGGTGGGTGAGTTAATTAGTTGTCGAGAATAAAAAAATAAAATATGGTTATTTATCGCCAAAGAAAAAGTAGAAAAATAATGAGAAACGGAAAGAAGTATCCGGTGGTTTATGCTTTTATTGACAGTCAGAATTTGAATTTGGGAACGGGAAAGGATTTGTACAATAAAGATAAGAAAAAAATATATACTGGTTGGAAACTGGATTTTGTCAGATTTCGTCGGTATTTGAAGGATAAATTCCGGGTGAGAAAAGCTTTTTTGTTTATTGGGTTTGTCGAAGAAAATCAGGATATGTATAGTGGTTTAAAAAAAGCAGGTTATAATTTGATTTTTAAACCAACGACGAAAGATGAAGTAGGAAAACCAAAGGGTAATATTGATGCTGAGTTGGTTTTGCACGCAGCGGCAATTCAATATATGAAATATAATCAGGCGGTGGTGGTTTCCGGAGATGGTGATTTTCGGTGTCTTTATGAGTTTCTGATTGAGAGAAAAAAACTGCGACGGATTATTATACCCAATATGGTGGCTCAATCTTCGTTGCTCAATGATTTTCAAAAATATAAAACATTTTTGGAGCACGAGAAGGAAAAATTGAGATACAAAAAATGAGAGACGTTACTTGACGACACGTAGTCGTCAGCTCGTTTCTCTCTCATGATGGTTTGATTATAGGTGATTTTTTAGTTAGTTGTCAATTTGATTTTGATGACGGCGCTACCCAGGATTTGGGTGATAATTTGAAAAAATGACAATGGTCCGATTTTTTGGGAAGTATATCGTTGTGATGTGGATTGAAAAGTGAAGATTATCTTGTTTTATTTATTATGGAACGGTTGGGATGATAAAATAGAAAGGAGATGTTATAAGATTGAAGGAATAATATGGAGAGATGGCTGAGTCCGGTTGAAGGCGCTCGACTCGAAATCGAGTATCTGTCGCAAGATGGATCGTGGGTTCAAATCCCACTCTCTCCGTTTTTGTAATATTGGATTACTGATTGAGATTGGATCAATGAGTATTTTTTTGATGTTGGGTGGAAAAAAGAGAAAGTTGGGAGGAAAAAAAGGTGATGATATTGAAAAATAATGATCTAGAGGTAAAAATAAATTTGTTGTTTTATGGACTGATGCATATGGTAGTAGATGGGGTTTGTGCGGGTTTGATTTTTGATATAGGGAAAAGACAGATTGTTGATACTGATCAAATATTTTATTTGATAGTATTATATAATTTTTTAGCTTTTGGTCTTGAGCCATTTTTGGGTTTAATGGTGGACATTTGGCGTATACCGAGATTGTCGGCAGCATTGGGAGGTTGGTTAGTTGGACTGGTTGGACTTTTTTGTTATTTTGGTAATCCTTGGTGGGTAGTAGGGTTGGCAGGAGTGGGTAATGCTTTATTTCATGTGGGCGGAGGGAGTATTAGTTTAAACTTAACACCAAAAAAGGCTATGGCGCCGGGAATTTTTGTTGCACCAGGAGCATTGGGTTTGTTATTGGGAACTGTTTGGGGTAAAAGTGGGCAATTTTCAGGAGAAATAGTGGCTGGTTGTTTGTTGGTTATGGGTTTGATGATTTTTTTGATAAAAAAACCGAAAATTAATTATGTAAAAAGTAAAATTAAACAAAATCAAGATAAAAATTTATTTTTAGTGATTGTTTTGATTTGGTTGGCGATAGTGATCAGGGCTTTGGTTGGCTCAGTTTTGGTGTGGCCATGGAAAACGGAAATGTCTTGGTTGATTTGCTTGACTTTGGGAATAGCTTTTGGAAAAGGAATAGGAGGAATAATGGCAGATAAATTTGGTTGGTTGAGAGTGGGTGTGGGTGCTTTGTTGCTTTCTTTACCTTTATTAATATTTGGTGGCAATATTCCGTGGATGGCTGTTGTCGGGGTGATGTTGTTTAATATGGTTATGCCGATAACTTTGGTAGTGTTGGCCAATGTTTTTCCCGGCTTTTCCGGTTTTTCTTTTGGGTTAACCACCTTGGCTTTATTGGTTGGTTCTTTTCCTTTATTTTTTTCGGTCGGAAAATTTTGGGGAAGTTGGGTTATGATAGTTATAATGATATTAAGTGCTGTAGTGATGTTGTATTGTGGTTTGAAAAGATATATGAATGAAGAGAGAGGGTTATTTGAATACTAAATATAAAAAAATGAGAGGACAAGAAAAAAAATGGGGGAAGGTAGCGATATTATTGGTTGGGTTGTTGGATTTGGTTGGTCAAGCACGGGCAGATGTGGTTGCTCCACCGAAAGAAGTTTATTGGGCTATTTCTGGTTTAATGTTAGCTGGTTTGGGTGTGATTGTATTTGTAGTAGCGTTGGTAGTTTGGTTAGTGATTGATTCGATGAAAAGAAAGAAGAAAAAAAATGATAAGTAATTTTTTGTTGGCTTTGACGGGAACGATTGTAGTTGAAGTGACGGTAGTGTATTGTTGTGGATGGCGAAAGAAAGAACAGATTTGGTTGGTGGTATTGATTAATTGTTTGACTAATCCAGTATTAAATTATGTTGTGTGGCTAAATAATTATTTTGGTTTTGTTAGAATAGATATAGGTATTATTTTATTCTTGGAACTAGTAGTGGTTGTAGTTGAATGGAGATTGTTGATAGCGGTTTGGACGGGTGATTCAAAAAAATTATTGTGGTTATCGTTGTTTATGAATTTGTGTTCGTACGGTGTAGGAAAATTAGTTTTTGGGTAAAAATCTATGAGCAATTCAACAAAAAAGACGGGGATGATTATTGGAGGGGTGTGTTTGGTTGGTCTTGGTTTGTTAATAGTCGGGATAATATTATTGGTGGTTTTATTTTTTTTCATGCCAAAAAGTATGCCTGATGTGACGGGTTTACTCGGTTTGAATAAAGCTCGGGATTTGGGGGTAAAATATAGTTAAGCGGATTTGCAGGCCGGAAGAGAGATTACCCAAGTCGGGTTTGAAGATTTGCCGGATACTTCCGAGGTTTCAATTGAGTTTTCGGGAGAAAAAGATATTTCGGGGGAATTTTCTAGTGAGATGATTACGGCAATGATCAGTGGAGCAACATATAAATATTACCCGTTGACGAATACGCAAGTAAAAATTTATCCGGGTGGCTTGATTGAAACGTCGGGAAATATTGATATTGCCAAATTGACAAAATGGGCGGCTGATCTCAATGCTGATCCTCAAGTGATTGGGCAAATTGATAAATATATTGGTGGGATAGCGGCAAATCCAAGTTTTTATCTGAAGGGGACGATGTCGGTCACGAATAATAATATCGATTTGAATGTTTCGGAAGCACAGATTTCGGTAGTGAAAGTTGATAAACAGACGATTGATCAATACCAAGGTCAGGTGGCCGATTTTGTTGAGGAAAGAATCGCAAATGTGCCCGGGATGGAGATTAAGTCAGCGGATTTTTCTTCCGGGAAATTGGTTTTGGATGCTAGTTATCCGGCTATTGAAAAAACGCAAAAGTAGTTTTTGCTAAACGAAATTATGATAAAAACGAGTCAAAAAATTTGGAGTTTGGGTGTATTGGTAGTAATTATTTTGGCGATGGCGGCCGGGGCAATGTATTATATCAGCCGGTCGCGGACTTGGCAGTTGTTTGGTAATTTGTACTGGCGAGTGAAAACAAATGAAAAGGTGGTGGCTTTGACGTTTGACGATGCGCCGACGGATAAAACAGAGGAAATATTATCTATTTTGCAAGAACATGAAGCAAAAGCAACTTTTTATATGGTTGGGCAGGCTTTGGAGCAAAATTTGGATTGGGGGCGGGAGATAGTGGCGGCTGGTCAGGAGTTGGGAAATCATTCATATTCGCACCAAAGATTTATTTTTAAGTCCCAGGAAGAAATTGATCAGGAAATACAAAAAACCAATGATTTGATCAGATTGGTGGGATATGAGGGAGAGATTACTTTTCGGCCGCCCAATGGTAAAAAATTAATTGGTTTGCCGTGGTATTTGTATCGTCATCAGATCAAGACAGTAATGTGGGATATTGAGCCGGATACAAAATTTGCCGGACAGAAGGATAAAATTGTGCAAGATGTATTGGAAAAAGCGCGACCGGGTTCGATAATATTGATGCATCCGTTTTGCGGAGCGGAATGTGCGGCGGATCGGGAAGCGTTGCCGGAAGTTATTACTGGTTTGCAAGCCGGGGGGTATCGGTTGGTAACGGTGGGTGAATTGTTGAGTTATAATCAATAATGGTGATAAATATGAAAACAGAAAATTTGGCGGAAGAAAAAAAAGTAAATAATTGGACGCAATATTTTTGGGTTTTTATCGGTTTAGCCGGTTTTACTTTTTCTTTGGTGGTCTTGTATTTGGCGATGCGGGCGGTGATGGATGTTGGCGGTTACTGCGCTGAAGGTGGGGCATACAATGTGGCTGTGCATTGTCCGCGGGGAGTGGCTTATTTGACGCCTTTATCTATTTTTGGTTTGTTTGTTTTTGGAACGGTGTATATTACCAATGCCTTGATGGATGATTGGAATGTTTCCTATCTTTTTTGGCCGGCCTTGTTTGGAGCGTTGGGGTGGAATTTTTTGGATTATAGTTTGCAAAAATTGAAAGTTGGTCAGTGGGCGATTGGCTGGTGGTTGTGTACGCTGGTCTTTTTTGGTTTGGCGCTGGCGCCGATTTTGGTGGTGGATCGCAAAACTTGGGAATGGTTGATAGCTTCCTGGAGAGATCACAAGACGTTTTCCGGGCAAAAATTGATTTATATTTTGTGTCAGTTGGCAGCGATTGGCTTGGGGGTTTTTGGGGGAATTGGTTTGATTGGGGTTTTGTAATTAAAATTTTTTAGAAAATGGAATTTATTTTATCGATTTTGGGTTTGTTTTTTGTTTTGCCACGCTTGGTGCTAGTGGTAATTTATATTTTTTACCGGTGGTGGTTGGCGAGCATTGATAGTCTGTGGTTACTGGTGGCCGGTTTTTTCCTGGCGCCATATACGATGTTGTGGTATTGTGCGGTGATGAACTGGTGGGGTGGCGGGTGGACGTGGTGGCAAGTTTTGATTTTGTTGATAGCGGTCTGGGGGGATTTGACTTCGACGATACGTAATATTCAGATGTTGTTTGGGAGAGAGAGGTAAGAAAAATTTTCAATTTCCAGTTTACAATTTCCAACGGATGTAATCTGTTTGAAAATTGTAAATTTAATGAAAATTGAGAACTGAAAAATTAGAAATTTTTTGGATAGTTTGTAATAAAAAGATAAGAAGTATGTTTTCCAGAATTAAAAAATTTTGGTGGTTGGGGGTGTTGGTTTTACTATTGATACTTGGCTGGGCTTTGGTTGAACCATATTGGTTGGAAGTAAAAAATATTGAATATAGCCAAGATGTGCCGGCGGGTTTTGATAATTATAAAATTGTTTTTTTAACGGATATTCATTATGGTCCGTATTTTTCGGCTGGGAGGGTGCGGGAGATTGTGGAAGAAACCAATGCTTTGAAACCGGATTTGATTTTGTTGGGTGGTGATTATATATCGGGGAACGTGAACGAAATTGCGCCGGTGTTTAGCGAGTTGGCACGTTTGCGCGCTAAAGATGGTGTATATGGAGTTTTGGGTAATCATGATTGGCGGGAAAATGGGCAATTGGCTTGGTATAAAATGCAGGAAGCGGGAATCAAAATATTGGATAATCGAGCGGTTTGGTTACAACGCGGGGAAGATAAAATTAGATTGGGCGGGGTGGGTGATTGGTGGACGGATGAGGTGGATTTTGGGCCGACTACTTTGGATGTTGGGGAAAAAGATTTGGTGATTATGGTGGGGCATAATCCGGATGTGGCCGAGTTTGAAAACAGTGGTAAGATTGATTTGATGTTGTCGGGACATATGCATGGCGGTCAGGTGACATTTTTTGGGATGTGGGGAATGGTGCCGTCGTATTATGGGCAGAAATATCGAGTGGGTTGGGTGCGGGGAAAAGCGATGGATGTTTATGTCAGCCGGGGAATTGGTAATACGATTATTCCGGTGCGATTTTGGTGCCGACCTGAATTGACAGTATTAACTTTAAAAAGTAGGGAGGAGAAATGAAAATTAGTGTGATTATCCCGACTCTCAATGAAGAAAAATTTTTGGGTAAACTTTTGGGTGATTTAAAAAAGCAAACTTGGCAGGATTTTGAAGTGATTGTGGCTGATGCTCATTCGACGGACGGGACAAGAGAGGTGGCTGAAACGTATGGGGCGCGAGTGGTGGACGGTGGAATGCCGGCGGTGGGACGGAACGCGGGAGCGGCAGTGGCGAAGGGAGATTTTTTATACTTTTTGGATGCGGATGTACGTTTAAAAAAAGATTTTTTGGCGAAAAGTTATGCGGAGATTGAAAATAGATTTTTGGATTTGGCGACTTGTGAGTTGGTCCCGATTTCGGATTTGATGGTTGATAAAGTTTTGCATCAGGCTTCAAATGTTTTTGTAAAGTTGCAACAGTATTCTAGTCCGGTAGTATTAGGTTGTTGTATTTTAGTTTCAAAACGTTTGTTTGAAAGAGTGAATGGTTTTGACGAATCATTGAAGTTGGGCGAGGATTATAATTTTGCCAAAAGGGCATCTGAGTATAGAAATTTGCGAGTTTTGTTGAATACAAAGATTGATCTGAGTGTGCGGCGATTGCAAAAGGATGGACGAGTTGGTTATGCGGAAATGATTTTGAAGATGATGATTTATCGAGGATTGTTTGGGGAAATAAAAAAAGATATTGTTGACTATGAATTTGGCAAATTTGATCAGAAAAATAAAAGTAAGATGGAAAAAATGCTGGTGAAGTATGATAAAAAACTTTCGGCGCTAAACAAGGAGATCAATGTGGCGGTCAAAAAACAAATTACCAATAATCGTTTTGGTAAAATTTTGAATAAAAAAGATGTTGATTGGGAAGAACGCTATCAGGAGTTGTTGGGGGAGATCAAGGAGTTGATGAAGATAGGGTAGGTTGGAAGGAAAGAGAGTTGGTTAAAAGTTGTTTGTCTTAAAAAAAACCGCGGCGAAAACAAACGCCGGGGTTTTCTTAAGAAAAAATTAATATTGGGGGTGTAGTATGGGGGTGTTGAGGTTGTTTTGGTGGTAAAATAAGCGTGTATATTATTTTTTATAAATCGTTATGTCGTTGTATAAATTGGAAAAGCAAAAACTAGCTTTGATCAAAGAAAAGAAAATTGATTTGGAAAAAAATATTCAAGGGGTGGTGGAAAATAATTTGGAGGAAATATTTGGCTGGCAATTTGTTTGCAGTGAATTATCTTTACACAATTTCCGCATTGATACTTTGGCCTTTGATATAGAAACTCAATCGTTTGTGATTATTGAATACAAGAGAGACAGAAGTATTAGTATTGTTGATCAAGGTTTTAGCTATTTGGCTTTGCTGATCAATAACAAGGCGGATTTTGTCTTGGAATACAATGAGAAACTGGGAAAAAATTTGAATAAGAATGCGGTGGATTGGTCGCAATCAAGAGTGGTATTTGTGGCTAATAGTTTTACCACCTATCAGCAAAATGCGATCAATTTCAAAGATTTGCCGATTGAATTGTATGAAGCAAAAGTTTTTGAAGAAAATATTTTGTCGATTAACCAATTGAAACCAATTGCGTCCACTGAGTCGATCAAGACTATCTCCAAATCCAAGAAGGTGGAAATGGTGAGCAAAGAGATAAAAACTTATACGGTGGAGGATCATTTTAAACCGGGATGGGAAAAATCGCGGGAGTTGTTTGAGGATTTGCGAGAGAAGATTTTGGGGCTGGATGATCGGATTGAGGAAAAATTTAACAAGCAATATATTGGTTATCAGGTAGGTGGAAAAAATATTGTGGCGGTGATGGCGCAGAAGCAAAAATTAATTTTTGACTTGAATCGCACTGATATAAGAAAAAAAGAGATAAGAGATCCTGAGAAGAAAGTGTATTATCGAAAAGATAGTAAGGAAAATTATAATCAATATATAAGTCGTTTTGATATAAATAATTCTGATGATATTGATTATGCAGTGTTTTTAGCTAAGCAAGTTTGGGAGAGGTTTAAATTTTAATTTACCAAAGATAATCAATAGGTATGAATTCAATAGATATTATTTTATCAATAGTTGTTTCGATTTTGGGAATTGTTAGTTTTGTCCTTCATGGACGCATTAGTAAACTTGAAAAAAATCAAAATATTGATCAGAGTCAATTTCATTTGAACGGTGTAGAATTTACTAACTGTGACAAAGGGATTGATAATTCGTCGAAAATAATAAAGAAATAATATGGTTAACAAGAAACAGCTTTCTGAGCAAGACATAAGAACAAAATTCATAACACCGGCTATTAAAAATGTCGGATGGAATGAAATGACACAACTTCGTGAAGAAGTCTATTTTACTGCTGGACGAATTGAGGTTAAGGGAAAAATTGTAAAAAGAGGAGAAGCAAAAAAAGCTGATTATATTCTTTATCACAAACATAATTTTCCAATTGCGATTATTGAAGCAAAAGACAACAAGCATTCAATCGCAAGTGGAATCCAACAAGCACAAGGCTACGCTGAAATTTTAGATATACCTTTTGCATATAGCTCAAATGGAGATGGTTTTTTAGAGCATGATTTTTTTACAGGAAAAGAAAGAAAACTAGCTTTAGAAGAACTGCCAAGCCCTACTGAACTTTTTGAACGATACAAAAAAGCAAAAGGAATTGATCAAGAAATAGAAAAAGTTATTAGCACGCCGTACTATTCGGACGGTTCTGGAAAAACTCCACGATATTATCAAGAAGTTGCTATCAATCGAACTATTGAAGCAGTCGCAAAAGGTCAAAAAAGAATCATGACAGTAATGGCTACCGGAACAGGAAAAACGCTTGTTGCCGGTCAAATTATTTGGCGACTTTGGAAATCTCGAAAAGCTAAGCGAATTTTATTTTTAGCGGACAGAAATATTTTAGTTGATCAGACAATGGTTAATGACTTTAAACATTTTGGCGACAAAATGATAAAGATTCAAAGAGGAAAAATCAGTAAAGCACACGAGATTTATTTAGGTCTTTATCAATCGCTCACTGGAAACGACGAAGAAAGAAACGCCTACAAAGAATTTAGCCCGGATTTTTTTGATCTAGTTATTATTGATGAGTGCCACAGAGGCAGTGCGTCCGCAGATTCAGCTTGGCGAGAAGTTTTATCATATTTTGACAACGCCGTGCATATCGGTTTAACAGCAACGCCAAAAGAAACAAATAAAATTTCAAATCAAGAATATTTTGGAGAGCCAATTTATACCTACTCATTGAAGCAAGGTATTGATGACGGATTTTTGGCTCCATACAAGGTGATAAAAATAATGCTTAATAAAGATATTGGAGGCTATCGACCAAGTATTTTTGACAGAGATCGAGAAGGGCGTGAAATTGAAGATAAAGAATATACGGAAAAAGATTTTGACAGGACACTCGTTTTGACTGAAAGAACAAAAACCGTAGCAAAAGAAGTTTCGCAGTACTTAAAAAAGACTGATCGCTATGCAAAAACAATTATTTTTTGCGTTGATATTGAACATGCAGAAAGAATGCGTGAGGCTCTTGTTTCTGAAAATAGCGACCTTGTAAAAGAAAATCGCAAGTACATAATGAAAATTACAGGCGACGACAAAGAAGGAAAGGATGAACTTGATAGTTTTATTGATCCGGAAAATCCCTATCCGACAATTGTTACTACAAGTAAATTGATGACGACTGGCGTGGATGCTCAAACATGCAAACTCATTGTTTTGGATTCAAATATCAACTCGATGACTGAATTTAAACAGATTATTGGGCGTGGTACTCGTATCAATGAACCATACGGAAAGACACATTTTACTATTCTTGATTTTAGAAATGTAACCAAACTATTTGCCGATCCTGATTTTGATGGAGACCCAATCCAAATTAAAGAAATGGAACAAGGCGAAGAAATGGAAGTGGAAGAAGCGGGTATTAGTGCCGAAATGGTAACTGAGAAAGAACCGCCAACAGAAGAAAAGCCGGACATAATTGAAGGTGGCGAAATAGAAGAAGGACACCGAGAAAAGATTTATGTTGATAATGTTCCGGTAAATGTCGCTTACAAACACACGCAATACCTAGATGCGAGCGGAAAATTAATCACAGAATCGCTAAAAGACTATTCTCGCAAACAAATTCGTCAAAAATATGCTTCATTAGATGACTTTTTGCAAAATTGGGATAAGCACAAACGAAAGTATTACATTTTTGAAGAACTCTCAAATCAAGGAATAATGCTTTCTGAACTTCAAAAAGATATGGGAGAAGAAGTCGGAAAAGATCTTGATTTGTTCGATATTGTAATGCACGTGGCTTTTGATAAAAAAAGGCTCATGACACGCTCCGAACGTGCCAAAAAAGTAAGAAAGAAAAACTATCTAACAAAGTACTCGGAAAAAGCAAGAAAAGTGCTTGATGCTTTGCTTGATAAATACGCAGATGAAGGTCTGGAATATATTGAAGATATTAATATCCTTCGCATTGATCCATTTATTACATTCGGCTCACCGGTTGAGATTGTAAAAGAATTTGGCGGAAGAGAACGCTATTTTCAAGCGGTCGAAGAGCTGGAACGAGAAATTTACGCTTTTAACTAAAAACTATGTCTAATCTTTCAGGAATTATAAAATCAATTCAAAACATCATGCGTAAAGATCATGGTGTAGATGGCGACGCTCAAAGGCTTTCGCAGCTTGTTTGGATGCTTTTTCTTAAAATTTTTGATGAAACCGAAGAAGAAAAAGAAGTTTTGAATCCAAAATACAAATCACCTATTCCAGAAGAATTACGCTGGAGAAATTGGGCGGAAGATGACGAAGGAATAACAGGCGATGATTTGCTTGAATTTATCAATAACAAACTCTTTCCGGCTTTCAAAAATTTTGAATACACTGCCAAAGATAATGAAGCCGGCTTTATTGTGAAATCTGTTTTTGAGGATAGCTTCAACTACATGAAAAGTGGAACACTTATCCGCCAAGTGATCAATAAAATAAATGAGATAAACTTTAATCGAAAAGCAGATCGCGACCAATTTGGAACAATCTATGAAGAACTTTTGAGAGGCCTGCAAAGTGCAGGAAACGCCGGTGAATTTTACACCCCGAGAGCATTAACCGAATTTATCGTTGAAATGGTAAATCCAAAATTGGGTGAAAATGTTTTTGATCCAGCTTGTGGAACTGGCGGTTTCTTGACTTCGGTTATTGAACACGTGCGAAAAAATGACGTACATACCGCAGAAGACGAGGCGCTTATAAAGAAAACAATCAAAGGCAGTGAACTAAAACAGCTTCCACACATGCTTTGCGTAACCAATATGATGCTTCATGGAATTGCGGCACCGACCAATATCAAACGTGGCGATTCTTTAGCTCAACCGATAAAAGATATTAGCCCAGAACAAAGAGTAGATTGTATTGTCGCAAATCCTCCTTTTGGTGGAACCGTTGGAGATGGTATTTTGGCAAATTTTCCTGCAACTTTAAAAACAAAAGAATCAGCGGATTTGTTTTTGATTCTTTTTATGAAACTTCTAAAGCCAAATGGTAGAGCTGGCATTGTTTTGCCCGACGGATCACTTACTGGTGATGGCGTAAAAGCTCGTATTCGTGAAAAATGGTTAGAAGAATGTAATCTACACACAATAATCAGACTTCCAAATTCAGTTTTTGCTCCATATGCAACTGTTGCTACAAATTTATTATTTTTCACCAAAGGCGAACCGACAAAAGAGATATGGTATTACGAACATAAACTTCCTGAAGGTCAAAAATCATATTCTAAAACAAAGCCAATTGAACTAAAAGAATTTGAACTGATTAAAAAATGGTGGAACAATCGTAAAGAAAGTGATATTTCGTGGAAAGTTTCAATCGCTGACATTAAAGCCAAAAATTGGGATATTGATATCAAGAACCCAACTCAAAAAGAAGAAGAATACGAACACACGACCGAGGAATTAATCCAAAAACTGGAAAATTCATTTGATGAGAGCAAACAAATTTTAAAATCTTTAAAAGCTGAATTATGAGTGAGTGGCAAAAAGTAAAAATCGGCGATGTCTGCACAATAACCAAAGGAGCAACTGGAATCCAAAAAGCCATTGCTGGAAAATATCCTATGGTTACGCTTGCAGAAGAAAGAACCACTCACAACGAATTTCAGTTTAATTGTGATGCTGTTATCGTGCCATTAGTTTCATCAACCGGTCATGGACACGCTAGTATGAAAAGGGTGCATTATCAAGAAGGCAAATTTGCTCTTGGCTCTATTTTGTGTGCAGTTGTGCCAAATGATTCAAATTTTCTCAATCCAAAATATTTACATATTTATCTTTCGTATTTAAAAGAAAAACTACTTGTTCCATTAATGAGAGGAGCGGCGAATGTTTCCTTGTCTATTTCAAATATTAAAACTGTTGAAATAATTGTACCTCCGATTGAAAAGCAAATTGAAATTATTGAATTAGAAAAAAAGGTAAGAAGTCAAAGACAAAAATTAGATGAAAAAAATAGCGACCAAAATAATTATCTCGCAAATCTTCGTCAACAAATCCTTCAGGACGCAATTTCAGGCAAATTGACTGCCGATTGTAGAACAAAAAATCCAGAAATTGAACCCGCCAGCAAATTGCTTGAAAAAATCAAAGCAGAAAAAGAAAAGCTGATTGTGGAAAAGAAAATCAAAAAAGAAAAACCCCTATCGAAAATTACGGAAGATGAAGTGTTATTTGAGTTGCCTGAAAAGTGGGAATGGTGTCGATTGGGAGAAATTGGACTAATAACAAGAGGTAAATCTCCAGAATATGAAGTAAAATCAAATGTTTTTTCTTTAAACCAAAAGTGTGTTCGTTGGGATTATATAGATACTGAATTTGTAAAAGAAGTAAAAAAGAGTTGGTTGGATGGGATTGATTCGAATTTTTTAACAAAAGTGGGAGACATTCTCGTAAATTCAACAGGTGAAGGAACTATTGGAAGAAGTGCAATTGTAGATGAAAAAAGTGCAGAAATGATTTTTGATTCACATGTTCTTTGTTTTAAAAAACTTGGAAATGTTGTTTCAAAATTTGCTATGTTTTTAATTAACGGTCAATTTGGACAAAGGCAAATTAATGATTCAAAAGGAGCTAAAACCACCAAGCAAACAGAGCTAGGTGTTGAAAACTTAAGAAATATAATAATTCCTATTCCTCCATTTGCCGAACAAAAAGCAATCGTCGCAAAAATAGAAAAACTTATGGAGCATGTGTCAGAGCTTGAAGAAAAAATAAAACAAAACAAACAAGATGCAGAAATGTTGATGCAAAGTTTTTTGGTTGAGGCTTTTAAGAATTAATTATGAAGACTAAAGAAGAATTTATAAAACTGGTTGATAATAGATTTTTTAAACATTTGCTAAAAAATTCACTTATCCCATTTGAAAGTACAGAAAAAAGATATTCATTTTTAGCTAAAGTATACGATGAATTACATTCTGACCTTTTAAATTACAAACCAAAGCCACCAAGAAAATATGTATCAGTCCCAAAAAGCAAATATGTAATTAGAATGGTGCCGACTTTTGAGCTTGCGGATTATTGTATCTATTATTTTTGTATCAAAGTACTTGAAGATTTTATCGCCGAGAACAGAGTGGAAGGAACCTATGGCGGGTTTAGACTAGGCGGGAAACTAAGGGATAAAGAAAATAAAGAGTTTGAGCCGGCATTTGAAGATAGCTACAATGAAAACAGTTTTAATAGCTTTGCTTGGAAACAAGAATACGGTGAATATCAGGCAAAAGTTTACGAAAATGCTCTTAAAATGGGAAGTGAATATCAATTTGCAGTTCATTTCGATATTGCCAACTTCTACGATTACATAAGACTTGATTTATTAGAGAAAAAAATCAGGACAAGAATAGCAAATAAAGCATGCAACGATGAAATACACTTGTTGCTTCGTTTTTTAAGATATTGGAACAGCCAATTTGATAATGAAAAAACAGTAGGAATACCCCAAGACGAAGTTGGAGATTGTTCACGCATTTTATCAAATTTTTTCCTACAAGATTTTGATCAGTTCTCGCATAACATCTGCTTAGAAAAAAATGGATTATTTTTAAGATATGCTGATGATCATGTTATTTTCGCTCAATCTAGGGAAGATGCCGAGGAAATACTTTACGAAATTTCACACAAACTTTTTGAGGAAGGATTAAATATAAACACTGGAAAAATTAAAGAGTTTACAACATTTCAAGATTTTGATGATTGCTATGCGTTTACAATTTTTGAAAAACTTAAATTTGAAGAGCAAAGTATCAATCAGGCTTTTGAATTATTTGTTACCAAAAAAGAAAACAGTGCACATTTTAGAGAATCGTCAGTGTTAAAAAGATTACTACATGACAAAATAAATCTAGATAAACTTGAAAATAGAAAAAGAATAAAATTACTTTCTTTTTTGTGGGACGAAGACTTTTTATTGTTTGCGAGCGATCATTATATGAATCAAATTTTTAAAATGCTGAAAGACGAGAGCGAAAAAGAAGAATTTATCAAAATGTTAAGTGCAATAAAAGAACGAACAAAGTTTGAATCCTATAAAATACAAGTTGAACGATTTGAGCAGAAGATTAAAAAATAGAGAGTTTTCGGTTGGGGCAATTCACCCCTTTTATTTGTTTTATCTTTTGGCTAAAAACTTAGAGCCTATCAATTGACGGGCTCTTTGAAAGTGTTTCTATTTTCCTCTCCTTTTATTTTTATTCAAATATTTCAAAATTATATTGTCAAGTTGTCGAATTGATATATTGATACCGATATTATTATGTTATATGATATAAATATACTAATTTATTTATTTACTTACTTATTTTTTTAGTATTATCTTATAAACACTATGACCAAGTTTTATCAAAAAATCGGTCAAAAAATAAAAAGTTTGCGAGAGGAAAAAGGTTGGTCGCAGGTGTTGCTGGCGCAAAAGATGAAGCTCAATCAAGTTTCTATGTCGCAGATTGAAAGCGGGAAAAGGATGATTGGAGCGGAGGAATTGCAGAAATTGGCAGTGATTTTTGGTTTGTCGGTGGATGAGTTGATGCATTTGGAAACTAAAAAAAATTCAAGCAAAGAGCGAGAGGATATCAATCAAGGTATTGTTTTTGATAAAGAGAAGTTTCAGACTGTGTTGTTGTATTTGCTGGAAAAATGTGGCGGCAAACCCAATGTGGGGGAGACGGTGATTTATAAGTTATTGTATTTTATTGATTTTGATTCCTATGAAAAATATGGTCAATCAGTGACCGGTATGCATTACCTCAAACAACAGTTTGGGCCGGTGCCGGTGATGAAAGAATTTCGCTTGGCGGTGGAGCAAATGAAAAGCAAAGAAGTGATCAAGATATTTGCGCAAGATTATTTTGGGATGAAACAAAAAAGATATATTGCCTTGCAAAAAGCTGATTTGGCAAAACTAAATGCTCAAGAGATGGAGTTGATCAACGATGTAATTGATCGTCTTTCGGATTTGTCGGCTCGGCAGATTGAGGACTATGTTCATCTTGACCAGCCGTGGGTAGTTGGCAAACACAATCGGGAAATTGATTACAATTTGGTTTTTGATCGTCAGGTGCCTTATGCTCAAAGAGATCATGAACAGGATTGGCAGGATGCTGGGGCGAGGGATATTTTGAAAGAACTTGGTGATATGAGTGACGAAGAATATAAATATTATCAGGAGTTATAGATGAAATACGGGGAGATTTGGTTGGCAAGATTTTTAAATTCAGTTGGACATGAATACAAAAAAGATCGACCCGTGATCATAATTCAGTCTGATCGATTGAAACCTATACTTTCGACGATAACTATAATTCCTTTGACTTCAAATAGCAAAAATAAATTAGCTGGAGATGTGCTGGTTGGGGCCAATAAGGATACTGGGTTGTATTGTGACTCCGTGGCAAAAACTGGTCATATTTATTCTTTTGATCGTCAGAGATTTATCAAGATGATTGGGGTGGTGGATGAGAAGGTTTTGTTGGCTATTAGAAAATATCTATCTCAACATTTTAATTTGGATATATAACTATTTGGTATGAATGAAGTAAAAATAACAAAAAACGGTAATGAACGGATAGAGGTTGTTTCGGCGAAGATAAAGGAAAGTAAAGATGAGTGTTATTTGGTAGGGGAGGTAAAAAATATTTCTTCGGGGCAGTTGGATTTTATTGGTGTGGTAGTGGCGATCAAGGACAAAGATGGTCAGGTGATTGATTGTGCTTCAGAGTATATTTTTGGTAATTCTTATCTGCAAACTGGGGAGACGGGATATTTTAAACATTATATTTCGGTGGTGGCGGATGATTTTGGGGGAGGGACGGTGGTAGTTACTCCTTTTTACCAGAAACAAGAATAGATTTTTTGCTGGAAGAGTTTGGTTGACAATTATTGATTTTTTGGTTGACAATTGGTTGACAATAAATTATAATTTGGTTGACAATAAGTTGACAATTATTTTTGGTTATATGATTAGCAAACAAGAAATTTTGGAATATGCGGAGCGCATGGGAAAAGTAAATTCAGGAGAATTGGTAAGAAGATTTGGTGTTTCCAGACAGTATATAAATCGGTTGTTGAAGGAATTGCGAGCGACAAATCAGTTGATAAAAATAGGTTCAACAAGAAGTGCTTATTATATCCATGGTAGTTTGCGGTCAAATAAAAAGCTGACTAAATTGAGTTACTCCAATATTTATATAAATAAAGGTTTGGAAGAACACAGAGTTTTGGATCAGATTTCTTCACTGCCGGAATTGGTGAGTTTACCGGATAATATCCGGAGTATATTTGATTATGCTTTTTCGGAAATGTTGAATAACGCGATTGAACACTCAAAATCGAAAAAAATCAGAGTGGAGATTTCTGATTTAGGATCATTTTTAACGTTTGTGATTGAAGATAGCGGAGTAGGAGTTTTTAAAAGTATTATGAAAAAAAATAAATTAGATTCAGAGTTGGAAGCTGTTCAGGATTTATTGAAAGGTAAAACCACTACTATGCCCAAATCGCATTCCGGCGAAGGAATATTTTTTACTTCCAAGGTGGCGGATATTTTTACTTTGGATAGTTTTGGTTATCAGGTCATAGTCAACAATCAGAGT
>JAEAMF010000489.1_pt1 | contig 48319 bp, 41 predicted proteins | sample 8958721 | NCBI WGS metagenome assembly JAEAMF01 (sample SAMN16933255, study PRJNA681124) | bioreactor sludge metagenome | isolation source: anaerobic bioreactor treating anionic surfactant - SDBS | place: India: Bengaluru | collected 2019-02-28
TATTCGGTTCTGGGGCTACTCGGGCGGCGGGCCGGGCCCGGACAGCACCTATGTCGACGACGTTTCGATATCGGTGCAGGGAACGGGCATCGCGGGCCCGGCGCGGCCGGAAGCCCGGTTCGGCGTCGTGCCGAGCATCGGCCGGCGGTTCCGGCTGCTCGGCGCGGAACGGGCGGTGGTGCGCGACGGCTGCGGCCGGGTCGCAGGCGTGCTCGAGGCGGGCACGGCCGCCGGCTGGCCGGAGGACGATACCCGGCCGGGCGTGTACTTCGCCGAGCACGGCCGGCAGCGCTGCCGGTTGGTGGTCGCCAAGTAGCGGCTTGCCATCGGTCCGCGGCCGGCTACACTTTGCAGAGCGGCCTGGTTCCGGCCGGGCCGTGGAAACCGAAAACCAAGTGAGGAGATGATGAAGAAAACCCTTCTCGGCTGTCTCGTGCTTGCCGGCGCGGTACTGGCCGCCAACCCTTTCGCGCCTTCGGCGCGCGGCTTCGCGCTGCCCGAGGCCGGAACTGACGACTACCTGGTGTCCTTCTGGGACGGCCGGCTGGCCGACCCGATGCTCGGAGCGGACTGGCTCGAACCGGCGCTGCGGGTCGAGCAGTACCCGGGCGACGGCACGGGCTGGTACCTGGTGCAGTTTGCGGGACCGGTCTACTCGGACCAGGTCGCGCAGCTCGAGCGCACCGGCGCGCAGTTCCTCGGGTTCCATTCGCGGTACCTGGCGTTCGTCAAGACCGACCGTCCGACGCTGGACGCGGTCCGCGGGCTCGGCTTCGTGCGCTGGGCCGGTGTGTACCAGCCGGGATACAAGTTCTGGTCCGAGGCGCTGGCCGAGAACGGCTCCGGCCGGGTGTCGGTGACGCTGTTCTACCCCGAGGACATCGACCGGGCGGTCACGGACCTGGAGCAGCTGGGGTGCAGCATCGTGCGCACCGGCGTGTCGGATGTGATGAAGGTTATCGAGGCGGACTGCGGCCGCGAGCTGTTGCCGGCCATCGCCCGGCTCCCGTGGGTGATGTCCATCCAGGAGAAGCACGAGCCGCAGCCCGAGAACTCCAACTGTCAGTGGGTGGTCCAGACCTGGAGCCAGAACCAGCGCCGGATATGGGATAAGGGGTTGTTCGGCACGGACGAGGTGCTGGGCTATACCGACACCGGGTTGGACGTCTTGCACAACGCATTCAAGGACCCCGCGCTCGCGCTGACCGACACCGGTGAGTTCCCGACCCACCGCAAGGTCGTCATCATCAGGCACTACCCGCGGGCAGGCGGGGTCGGGGACCCGGACGGCCACGGCACGCACGTCGCGGGCATCATGGCGGGCAACGATTCGGTGAACGGCGGCACGAGCCTGCACGACGGCCATTCCAAGAGCGCGCGCATCGCCCACCTGTCGCCGATACCGGACCCGCCCGGCGACGACTTCACCGAGCCGCTGAACATGATTACCAACCAGCTGCGCAACCCGGAACTGCGGCCGCACACGCTGTCGCACTCGTGGTGGACCATGACCATGGGTCAGTACACCAACGCCGCCTCGACCTTCGACCTGTTCGCGTGGAAAAACAAGGACGTGGTGCTCATCAAGTCCTGCGGCAACCAGGGGCAGTCCGGCACCAAGCGCATCACCGAGCCGGGCAACTCGAAGTCAATCATCGCTGCGGCCGCGCTCCTGAACGGCACGAGCGCCAACCAGCTGGCGAGCTACTCGAGCCGGGGACCGGCTCCGGACGGCAGGGTGAAGCCGGATATCAGCGTGCCGGGCGACGGCATCTACTCGGCCCAGCGCGGCTCGCCGTCCGGGTACGTTTCGATGTCCGGGACGTCGATGTCCGCGCCCTGTGTCAACGGCAACGTCGGGCTCCTGCGCTCCTACCTGCGCAAGGGCTACTACCCTTCGGGCGCGGCCAACCCGGCCGATACCTGGGGCTATGTCTCGGCCGCGGTTCTCAAGGGTATGGTGCTGGTGTCAGCCGACACAATACCAGCGCGGCAGTCGCCGAGCGATTACGTCGGCTGGGGCCGGCTAAACATGGACTCGGTGCTGTTCTTCACCGATTCAGTGCCGGACGCGCGCAAGCTGCTGCTCGACGATGACACGACCGGGCTGGCCACCGGCGAGTACGTCGAGTATCAGTTTCGGGTCACCGCCGCTATGCCCCTGCGGTGCGCGGTCGTCTGGACCGACACCGCCGCGGCCGCGGGCGCGAACCCTTGCCTTATCAATAACCTCAACTGCCTGCTGACTGCGCCGACCGCCAAGTTCTACAAGGGCTGCCTGTACAGCTCGGGCCAGTCCACCGAGAACCCGACCGGCGCCTACGACAACTTGAACCCGAACGAGATGTTCCGGGTGAATGCGCCCGATACCGGGCTGTGGACGCTGCGCGTAGAGGCCCAGAACGTCGTCACGGCACGCCAGCCGTTCGCGGTCGTCGTCACCGGTGGCATCAGCTACGATGTGCCGCAGCGCAAGGACGCCGCGGTGACCGCCATCGTCGCACCGGTCGGGCAGGTCGACTCGGGCACCGTGGTCGTGCCGCGGGCTGTCGTCGCGAACCGGGGCACCGACCCGGAGAGCGTCGCGGTGCGAATGGCCATCGGCGCGGCCTGGGCCGACACGCAGACCGTGTTGCTGGCGGCGGGCGCCAGCGATACCGTCAACTTCCTCGACTGGCCGGCGGACGAGCTCGGGACATTCGTGGTGCGGTGCAGCACCGCGCTCGACGGCGACGAGAACCCGGCCAACGACCGCTCGGTCGATACCTGCGAGGTCATACCGCTGTCCGGTGTCGGCGAGGGCGGCCGGGTGCCGGCGCGGTTCGCGCTCGGCAACGCGGTGCCGACGCCGTTCTCTCAGGGCACGACCGTGCGGTTCGCGTTGCCGGTCGCGGGCCGGGTGAACCTCGCCGTGTTCAACGCCGCGGGCGAGCGGGTCGCCACGCTGGCCGACGCCGACTTGGCCGCCGGCTACCACGCCCGTTCCTGGGACGGCCGCGACGGCGCGGGCCGGGCCGCGAGCCGGGGCGTTTACTACTGCCGGTTGATCTCGGCCGGGTTCCGGGCAATCCAGAAGCTGGTCAAACTCGACTAGCGCGGGGCTAGACGTGACGCGGGCAGGCTTCGGCCTGCCCGCCCTGTTGCCGTACCGAGATCGGACGCGACGACTGTTTGACAGAGGGTAGTCGCAGCCTAGAATCACAGCCGAGGCCGCTGTGTGAGGTTAACTCGGGCGTGACTGAACGACACAGGAGGTGCTGTGAGAGTATTGATGATACTGCTGGTAATATCGGCCGCAGCCACCGCAGTCGAGTGGGACCCTGACGTTCGACTGACTGACAACGACTACTCCGATTTTTCGTACTGGAGCTGCCAGCGCAGGGTCGTCGTCGACCAGGCGGGCCGAGTTCACGCGGCCTGGTACGTGATGAACTCCGGGCTGGGCACCTACCGGTTTCAAATCTACTACAAACGCTACAATCCCGGCTCGGGCTGGACCGCCGATACGATGATCAGTGCCGACCTCTACACGGCCGGCAACTACTGCAAGTACCCTTCGCTCGCGGTCGATTCCAGCGGCACGGTGTTCGCGATCTGGGCCGGTGGGACGACCGATGACGCCGACGAGGTCATCTACCTAAAGAGCTGCGTTCCGGGCAGCGGTAACGGCGGATGGGAGCCATCGTCCCGCGTGCTGTCCGTAAGCGGTTCGGCTGTCGCCAAGGGCTGTCCGACGGTGACCGCCACTCCTGACGGCCACGTCCACGCCGCTTGGCTTGAGGGCAACTACGCGAGCATCGTCTATGCCGAGCGCATCGACACCAGCTGGCGGGCGCCCGGCACCGTCGAGGGTGGCTCGGGCTACCGGGCATACCCGGCTCTGGCCGGTGGTCCGGATAACCGGTTGCACCTCAGCTGGTATGGTCGCCCCGGATCGAGCGGGTACTACAACGTCTGGTACAAGTCTCGCACAGATACGACCTGGGGCGCGACCGAGAACGTCTCGAATGGCGTCCGTCACCAGATGTACCCCTCGATTGCCGTCAACCCGGCTACGGTCAATCCCCACGTGCTCTGGCAATGCTACGAGGAGGACAACGACCGCCGCACCGTCCATTCCTGGCGCAGCGCCGGCGGGTGGCAGCCGTGCGACACACTCTCCGAGGCGGACTCGCTCCTTGACCAATCCACGGGCCAGATCATCTTCACGCCCGACGGCCGCGGCCACGCGCTGTGGGGTGGCCGCAGTCCGGATTTCCCCGGCTTCGACCAAGTCCGTCACTGCGAGCGGTCACCCGCCGGGGCTTGGTCAGCGCCGGCCAATGTCACTGACTCCAGCGGGTCCAAGGAGCGGCCGTCGGTCGCGGCGGGTGGAACCGCAGCCCCCAATGACATCCACGTAGTCTGGACCGACTACCGCGACGGCACGTCTGAGATATACTACCGGCATGGCCGGCCAGGCGGCTCACCAGTCAAGGTGGTCGGCCAGTACGCGGCCGGACGCGTCAGTGCGACCTTCGCCGGCAGGAGGCTGGACTGCCCGGCTGACGGTATGCTGGTTGACGTTTTCGGTCGGGTGGTCATGCGGCTGCACACCGGCAACAACCACCTTTCCCGAACAGCTCCGGGCGTCTACTACTTCCTGCCCACGGGGCGTACTAGCGCAGTTGCCGGCAAGGTCGTAATAGCCCGCTAGCCGCGTTCGTGCAACCCGGTAGCAGCCGTCTCTTCCGGGTGCTGGTGCTGCTGCCGTCAGTGGTTGCCGGTCTGGCAGCCCAGCCGGACACGCTCTGGACCAGGACCTACGGCGGCACCGGGTACGATGTCGGCAGGTGGGTCGAGCGCACTTTCGATGCCGGCTACGTTATCGGCGGTTATTCCGTGTCGTTCGGGTCCGGTCGCCAGTGCTGGTTGGTGAAGCTCGATTCGGCGGGCAACCAGCAGTGGGCCCGGGCGTATGGCGGCTCCGGGAGCGACTACTGCTACTTCGTCCAACAGACCAGCGACTCGGGCTACGTGCTGTCCGGCGGCACCGACTCCTACGGGCCGTGCAGCTCGGCGGCCTACGTTGTCAAGACCAAGTCGAACGGCGACACTGCCTGGACCAGGGCGCTGGCCTATGACCAGTGGTGGCATTCCGGGTACTGCGTGCGCCAGTGCCGGGACGGCGGCTACGTGGTCGCCGGCAGCGTCGGCGCCTATGGCATGGACAGGATATACCTGGCGCGGCTCGACGCCGGCGGCAACCGGCGCTGGCACCGGAGCTACGACTGCGGCGACATCACCCGGGCGACGGGCGTCGTCGAGCTGCCGGACAGCGGGTTCATCGCGGTCGGGGCGGTGAGCCGGTCCAAGGCGTGGTCGATAATCGTGATGCGACTGGACAAGAACGGCGACAGCCTGTGGACCCGGACGACAAGCGGCGCCGGCGCATCGAGCATCGAGCCGGTCTCGGATGGCGGCTATGTCGTCACCGGGTACATCGGGCAGTCGTCGTATTCCCCGCGGCTGGTCAGGCTGGACTCCACCGGGGCGGTCAAATGGGCCTGGACTTACCCGGTCCAGACGATGAGTAACGTCTCTGCGGCGCGCGAGCTGCCCGACGGCGGGTTCATCGCCGCCGGCTACACCGGTACGGTTTTCCCGGAATGGGACCTGCTGCTGCTCCGGACGGCGTCGGACGGCACCAAACAGTGGCATTCGATAGTGCACCTGGATTCGACCGACGTCGGGCAGGGGGTGTGTCTCAACCCGGACGGCAGCTATACCGCCGCCGGTTACACCGACTCGCGCGGGGCCGGCGATGACGACTACTGGCTGGTGCAGTTCCGGGCCGACACGACCGGTGTCGCCGAAGCGGGTCGGGCGGCCGGGCGCGTTCCGGCGGCAATGGTCCGAGGACGGTTCGACTCGCCGGTCGCGGCGGTGCTCGTGGACGCTTGCGGCCGGCCGGTCGCGACAGTCCGGCCCGGTACCAACCGTATGGAGGGCATCGCCGCCGGGGTCTACTACTTGCTGGCTACTGGAGCGGCCGGACGCGTCACGGGCAAGCTCGTGGTCGTGGAGTAGCTGTGAAGACGCTCAGCGTGCTGTCGACGATGGTTGGTGCGGTGAGCCGGACGACCGGCTAGTCCAGCCGGCAGAGCTTGGCCTGCGCCCGGGCGCGGCCGGCGGGGTCGAGCAGGCGGCAGAAGTAGACGCCCGGTCCGACGCGCCGGCCCGATGTCGAAGTGCCATCCCAGACAACCGGGCTGCCCGAAGATGCCAGCGTACGCACCAGCCGGCCCCGGACGTCGCTGACCGTGATGCGCCAGCCGGACGTGACGCCGGATACGCAAAGTGCCACCCGGCCGGCGAAAGCCGTTGGCCGGGCAGCGAGCACCGGTTCGGCGGGAACCGGTGAAGTCGGTTCGGCGACGCCGACTTCCTCTGTGACACGGATGATGCCGTCGTAGGGCAGCAGGTTCTGGCCGGTCACGACCAGCCGGATATTGCCCGTGTCCCGCGGGTTGACAGCCAGGGTTACCACGCCGAGGCTGTCGGTGATTCCCACCGCGTACACCGAGGTGTCCATCGAGGCACAGACGGTGGCGTTCCTGATAAGCGTCAGCTTGTGCCGCACGACGACCTCGCACTGCTGCTGGCCGGGGCGGACCTCGAGCGGGTGCTGGACTATCAGCTCCCGGGGCTTGGCGGTCCAGATGGGAAGCGCCGGGTCACCGAGCAGGTTGAATCCCCGGTAGTCGTCGATTGATGACGGGTATTCCTGGTAGAGCTGGGCCTTGGCCCGAATCACGGCCTGGCCGAGGCGGTACTTGTTCTCGGCGAACAGGCCGGTGAAGAAGCCGCGGGCGCAGGCGCTGCGCACGTGGGCGACGTGGACGCCGGAGTGGGTGTTGCCGAAGAAGGCCACCGCGCCGCGCAGGTACTCGGTGGTCCCGGCTCTGAGCCATGCGTCGCCGACCATTGATTCGCCCGGGGTCAGGGTCATTGTCGCGCAGGTCATCGAGAGCACGATGGGCAGTTTCTTGCCGTTGCTGGTCTGGGCCGGGTCGACCCGGAACGGCTCGTACCAGTTGCCGGTCGCCGAGCCGCGGTAGAGCACCAGGCCGGTGCCGTTGGTGACCGAGGTCTGCACGTTGTAGGCCGAATGGCCGCGCGACGACGCGAAGGTGTCGCAACTCACAAACCCGGCCGTGCCGGCGAGCTGGGCAGCGTTGCGGGCATCTGCCCAGTAGGTCGGCGCATCGCTGTCCCCGGCATCGCGGATGACGCAGGTGAGCCGGCGGGACCAGAGCGAGTCTGAGAAGTCCGGCTTCTGCGCGTAGGCGAGGGTCTTCTCGACCATCCTGGCGAGCTGGGTCGTGGACTTCGCCGGGAACCGGCCGACCGGGATCTCGATCCGGACGTCGCCGGCCACATCGCCATAGATGTTGTCGGACGCGTAGCTCCACTGGCCTTCGTAGTAGCGCGCGGCGAGCAGCGAAGGCGCGCCGACCAGCAGCACGTACTCGGGCGGCACCGGCCAGTTGGTGTAGGCGTTGCGGACGTAGTTCTTGATGCTGGTCGTGTCGTTGCCGACAATCGACAGCGGCACGACGCGGGTGCTCATCCCGGTGGCGTGTTGCCACTCGGCCAGCGGCATGACCGCGCTGGCCAGCTCATCGCGGCAGATGATGAGGTAGCGGCAGCCGTCCTGGTTGCCGTCCAGCGGTCCGGCCGGGGCCGCGGCCACGACGGCGCACAGCAGCATTGCTCTCAGCATGGCGTAGATTATCACCGCTCGGCAACTGATGTCAAGCCGACCACCGATGGGAACCGGTTCCGGCCAGCCGGCCGACCGGGCCGTGCCCGCCTCTGTCTCGTTCTGTTTGACAGCAGGCGGCGGCAGCGCTAGTTTAGGACGTGCCCAGGAAAAAAGCCGAGTTCGTCCACCTGCATAACCACTCGCAGTACAGCCTGCTCGATGGCGCGTCGCGCATCGACGAGATGGTGAAGCTGGCGGCCGACTACGGCATGCCGGCGCTGGCGGTTACCGACCACGGTAACATGTTCGGTGTGGTCGAGTTCTACAAGGCGGCGCAGAAGGCCGGGGTGAAGCCGATCATCGGCGCTGAGGTGTACGTCGCGCCCGGCGACCGGAAGGAGCGCAAGATCCACGCCGACGTGCCCGAAGCCAGCTTTCACCTGACGCTGCTGTGCCGGGACCTGACCGGCTACCGGAACCTGGTGAAGCTGGTGTCGCTCGCCTACCTGGAGGGGTTCTACTACCGGCCGCGCATCGACAAGGAGTTGCTGGCGCAACACGCCGAGGGACTCATCGGGCTGTCCGGCTGCCTGAAGGGCGAGGTCAACTACTTCCTGCGCCGGGACGATCCCGAGCGGGCGCTGGCCGCGGCCGGCCGCTATCAGGAAATCCTGGGGACGGACAACTTCTACCTGGAGGTGATGCGCGCCGGCATCCCCGAGCAGGAGCAGATCATCCCGGGCATCCGGGAGGTGTCGGACAGCCTGGGCATCGGCATCGTCGCGACCAACGACTGCCATTACCTGCGGCCCGAGGACGCCCGGGCGCACGACGCATTGGTCTGCATCCAGACCGGCAAGAAGCTGTCGGATCAGAACCGGTTGAAGATCGCCACCGAGGAGCTGTTCTTCCGCTCGCCGGCCGACATGGAGCGGATATTCGCCGACATCCCGGGCGCGACGCAGCGTACGGTCGAGATTGCCGCCCGCTGCAACGTCCTGCTCGACGCCGACAAGCCCCAGCTCAACCTGCCGAGGTTCGAGTGCCCGGAGGGTTACCGGGACGACTTCGACTATCTCCGGCACCTGGCGCGGGAAGGCCTGAAGTGGCGCTACCCGCGGCTGACCGAGGGCATCGAGCAGCGGCTGGCGCACGAGCTCGACGTCATCCGCCAGATGGGGTTCCCGGGCTACTTCCTGGTCGTCAAGGACATCGTGGACTTCGCCCGTTCCAAGGGCATCCCGGTCGGCCCGGGCCGGGGTTCGGCGGCCGGCTGCCTGGTGCTGTACTGCCTCGGCATCACCGACATCGACCCGTTGCACTACGGCCTGCTGTTCGAACGTTTCCTGACGCTCGAGCGGGTGACGATGCCCGACGTGGACATCGACTTCTCGGACGCGCGCCGGCAGGAGGTCATCGACTACATCCGGGAGCGGTACGGCCGGGATTCGGTCGCGCAGATCATCACTTTCGGCACGATGAAAGCGCGGGCGGCGGTGCGCGACGTCGGCCGGGTGCTGGACGTGCCGATCGCCGAGGTCGACCGGCTGGCCAAGCTCATCCCGCACGAAGCCGAGTCGCTGCACGAGGCGCTGACGAAGACGTCGGAGTTGAAGGCGCTGGTCGAGTCGCGGCGCGAGTACCAGGAGCTGCTGGCCATCGCCCGCCGGCTCGAGGGACTGAGCCGCCACGCCTCGCTGCACGCGTCGGCGGTGGTGATAGCGCCCCGGCCGCTCATCGAGCTGGTGCCGCTGTACAAGACGACCGACGATGACGTCTGCACTCAGTACGACATGTATTCGCTGGAGTCGGTCGGCCTGCTGAAGATGGACGTGCTGGGCCTGCGCACGCTGACGGTGGTCGAGGAGGCGGAGCGGCTGGTGCGCGCCGCCGGGCACCGGCTGGACATGGCGAAGCTGCCGGTCGACGACGAACGGACCTACCAGCTGCTCCAGCGGGCGGACACGGTGGGCGTGTTCCAGCTCGAAAGCGCCGGGATGCGCGACCTGTGCCGCCGGATGCTGCCCGACCGGCTCGAGCACATCATCGCGCTCATCGCGCTGTACCGGCCGGGCCCGATGGACCTGATACCGACCTACCTGGCGCGCAAGCAGGGCGGCGGCGCCATCGACTGCGAGCACCCGCTGCTCGAGCCGATTACCCGTGAGACCTACGGTATTCTGATTTACCAGGAGCAGGTGATGCAGGCGGCGCAGGTGCTGGCCGGCTACACGCCGGGCAGGGCGGACCTGTTGCGCCGGGCGATGGGCAAGAAGGACCCCCAGGAGATGGAGGCGCAGCGGGAGGTGTTCATCAAGGGCTGCGCCGAGCACAACCGGATATCCCGCGACAAGGCCGAGAAGGTGTTCAACCTGCTGGCGAAGTTCGCCGGCTACGGGTTCAACAAGTCCCACGCCGCCGGCTACGCTTTCCTGTCCTACATTACCGGCTACCTGAAGGCCAACTACCCGGTCGAGTTCATGGCGGCGGTACTGACCAGCGAACTTGGCGACTCCAAGCAGCTGGCCAAGTTCGTCACCGAGGCGCGGCGCATGGGGCTGGCGGTGCTCGCCCCGGACGTCAACCGCAGCGGCGTGCGGTTCATCATTGAGAGCGGGAAGGAACGAACAACAGAGGACTCAGAGAGTACGGGGGGCCCAAACGAGGCCGGCAGCGGAAAGCGGCCGGCGGTCGGCGGTCGGCGAATCCGTTTCGGACTGGCCGGGGTGAAGAACCTGGGGCTGGGGGCGAGCGAGGCAATCGTCGCGCAGCGCGAGAAAGCAGGCGAATACGAGAGCCTGCTGGACTTCCTCATCAGGAACAAGGGCGCGGTGAACCGCAAGGCGGCCGAGTCGCTGATCAAGGCGGGCGCGTTCGACTGGTACGAGCCGAACCGCACGAGCCTGCTGTCCAGGCTGGAGCTGGAAATGGCCAAGGCCGGCTCGGAGAAGCTGCGGATGGCCGAACTCCAGGCCGACATGTTCGGCGACTTCGCGCCGGCGCCAGCGGCGCACGAAGGACCGGCCGAGTTTGACAAACACCAGCTGCTCGCCTACGAGAAGGAGGCGTTCGGGTTCTACTTCTCGTCCCACCCGCTGGAGCCGCACCTGGCGCTGTACCGGGCGTTCCGGCTGGCGTCGACCGCGACGCTCGACGAGCGCAAGGACAACGACGCGGTGTCGGTGGGCGGGGTCGTCACCGCCCGCCGGGCCAAGCGCGACAAGCGCGACCGGGAGTACGTCGTCGTCGTGGTCGAGGATTTCGACGGCGCGGTCGAGGTGATGGTCTTTGCCGACCAGCTCGAGAAGTACCGCGAGCACCTGCAGACCGACAGGCTGGTCATCATCCAGGGCCGGGTGAAGAAGCGCGAGCAGGGTGTGGCCCAACTCTGGGCCGACCGGGTCATCCCGTTTGCCGATACGCACAAACTCATCCGGGCGCTGGCTATCAACCTGGGCGTCGGTCCGGCGGACGACATGCCGTTGCTCAGGCTGCGCGAAGTGCTGGCCCGTTACCCGGGGTCGTGCCTCGTCTACTTCCGGCTGGTACGCTCGGGCAAGGCGAGCCACGTGCTGGCGCGCGAGCACCGGGTGGCCGTTTCGGCCGAACTGCTCGGCGAACTGGTCCGGCTGTTCGGGGCCGACGCCATCGAACTGCGCGGCGAACTGCCGGCACCCGACCCGGCACGGAACCGGTTCCGGCAGGGTGGCCAGAACGGCAACGGCCGGCAGTTCCGCCGGCGCTAGCTGCCGGGTTCGTCCGAGATTGTCAGCGAGTTGAGCCGGCGGATGCGGTCGGCCAGCGGCGGGTGGGACGCGAACCAGCTCGCGTTCGCCCCGGGGTCCTTGGCGCCGGGGCTCGAGTTGACCTGGTGGGGGGTGGCGTCGGCCGCGGTCCGGCGCGTCTCGGGGCCGCCACCGCGCTTGGCCAGCGCCGACGCCAAGCCGTGGGGGTTGCGCACGATGTAGGCGCCCGAGGCGTCAGCGAGGTATTCGCGCTGGCGCGAAACCGCAGCCCGGATGAGGGCGACAATCAGCGGGGCGAGGATGGCCAGGACCAGGCCGATGATGACCAGTACCAGTTGGGCCTGGCCGCCGCCCCGGCCCGAGGAACTCGAGCGCCGGCGCGATCCGCCCGCAAACCAGCCCCAGCGCAGGAAGATGTCCCGGAACAGGACAATAAAGCCCCCGAGGATCGCCACGACCGTCATCAGCAGGATGTCGTAGTTGCTGATGTGGGCCATTTCGTGGGCGACGACGCCCTGGAGTTCGTCCCGGTTCAGGAGTTCGAGCAGGCCACGCGTCACCGCGATGGCGGCGTGGGCCGGGTTGCGGCCGGTGGCGAAGGCGTTGGGCGCGTCGGTGTCGATGACGTACACCTTCGGCTTGGGCACGCCGGCAGCGATGGCGACCTCCTCGACGACGTTGTGGAGCTGGGCGTACTCGGCCGGGTCAGCGGGCCGGGCGCCGTTGACCGCCAGGGCGATCCGGTCGGAGTTGAAGTAGAGCAGAAGGTTGTAGCCGACGATGAACAGCCCGAACAAGACGTAGTATTCCACACCCCAGCGCAGTGCTGTGCCCAGGGCCAGGCCGATGACACCGAGGATGACCGAGAACAGAACGATGAACAGCCCGGTGGACCACTTATTGCGGGCGATGAGCTGGTAGAGGTGCTGGCGTTTCAAGAAGGGTTCAAGAAGTCAGGGGTTCCAGGATTAGAGTGCCGGTCCGCCGCTTGGCTACTGGGTCACTGGACCACTGGACCGCTTCCCCTAGAACTTCACCTTTGGCGCTTCGCGTTCGGCCTCGGGCACGGTATAGAACTCGGCGGCCTTGAACGAGAACATCCCGGCGACGATGTTCGACGGGAACATCTGGATCTGGTTGTTGAAGTCCATCACCACGTCGTTGTAGAACTGCCGGGCGAAGGCGATCTTGTTCTCGGTCCCGCTCAGTTCTTCCTGCAGCTTGGCGAAGTTCTCGTTGGCCTTGAGGTTCGGGTAGTTCTCGGCGACCGCGAACAGCGTCTTCAGGGTGTCGGTCAGGGCGTTGTTGGCCGCGGCGGCTGCGGCCGGGCCCTTGGCGTTGATGGCCAGCGAGCGGGCCTCGGCGATGCGCTCGAAGATCGCCTTCTCGTGAGCGGCATACCCTTTGACCGTTTCGACGAGGTTGGGTATCAGGTCAATGCGGCGTTTGAGCTGGACATCGATCTGGTGCCAGCCGTTCTGCACGCGGTTGCGCTTGACGACCAGGCTGTTGTACGTACCGATGAAGAATATCACCAGCAGGGCGAGTATGCCCAGGACGATTATCAGTGCTATCATGCGGTCCTCCTTGGACTGGCTAGGATACGCCCGGGCGCGCCGGTGTCAATGACCGGCCGGGGCCGGGCGGCGGAGCAGGTGGTTCTTTGCGTACTTGAAGACCTCGAACCAGGCGATGCTGATCACCCCGCCGGCCAGGCAGATAAGGATGTCGCCCGGGTGCAGCATGGTGAACTTGAAGAGCGTCCGCAGGAACGGGACATAGAGGGCCAGCCCGAGAAACACCAGCGCCCCAAAAACGACGTACCAGAGCGAACGGTTGGGCACCCGGATCGAGCTGACGACGGTCCGCGACCAAGAGCGGTTGGTCATGATCAGGCCGAGGTTGGCGAATATCAGGGTAACGAAGGTAAGGGTGCGCGCGTCGGCGTCGCCCGAGCCCCAGCGCAGGGTGGCTGCGAACACGCCCAGCACCACCAACAGCACCCAGACGCCCTGCGCCAGCGCCAGCAGCACTGTCGAGCGGTTGAACAGCCTCTCGTCCAGCCGGTGCGGCGGCCGAGTCATGATTGCCCGCTCCTCGGGCTCGGCCTCGAAGACAATCGAGCAGGCCGGGTCGATAATCAGTTCCAGGAATACGACGTGCACCGGCAGCAGGACCAATGGCCACTTGAACAGTATCGGCAGCAGTGACATGCCGGCAATCGGCACGTGGACGCTGAAGATGTAGGCGAAGGCCTTCTTGAGGTTGTCGAGGATGCGGCGGCCCTGACGCACCGCCTGGACAATTGTCGAGAAGTCGTCATCGAGCAGTATCATCGCCGCCGCCTCGCGCGCCACGTCGGTGCCGCGGCCTCCCATGGCGATGCCCACGTGCGCCGCCTTGAGCGCGGGCGCGTCGTTGACGCCGTCGCCTGTCATCACCACGACTTCGCCGTTGGCCTTGAGCGCGTTGACCAGCTTAAGCTTCTGTTCGGGCACGACCCGGGCGAAGACGTTGGTGGTCCGGACCCGCGAGCGCAGTTCCGCCTCGGTCATCTCCTCCAGTTCGGGCCCGGTGATGACCTGGTCCGGGTTGTCGAGGCCGATGTCCCGACCGATGTTGGCGGCGGTGCCCGAGTAGTCGCCGGTGATCATCACCACCCGGATGCCGGCTGCCCGGCAACTGCCGATCGCCTCCTTCACCCGGGGCCGCACCGGGTCGGTGAAACCGACCAGGCCGATGAGCTCGAATTGGAAGTCATGCTGCTCCAGGGGCAGGCCGTGGTGGCGGAAACGGGCCCGGGCCACCGCCAGCACGCGCAGCCCCCCGGCTGCCATCGAGTTCACCTGCTGGGCGAGGTCTCTCAGCTGGTTCGGTGCCAGGTGGCACAGGTCACCGATAGCCTCGGGAGCGCCTTTGGCAGCAATCACATACTCGCTGCCGTCGGGCGATTTCCAGACCCGGGACATCGCCAGCAACTGCCGCGAGAGCGGGTACTCGCGTACAAGCTGCCAGTCCGGGTGCACATGCTCGGTGTTGTTGAGGGCATGCGTGCCAAGTTCATGCAGTGCCTTCTCCATCGGGTCAACCGGGATTTCCTGGCTGGCCAGGATGCCATACTCCATGACTTCATGACATTCGTCGGGCAGGTGCGTGGCCGAGAAGCCGTCGACGTCGCAGAACCGCCCGCCGCCGTGCAGCTTGCACACCGCCATCCTGTTCATGGTCAGCGTGCCGGTCTTGTCCACGCACAGGACGGTCGCGGAGCCGATGGCCTGGATAGCCTGAATCCGCCGGGTCAGCGCCTGCTTGAGCGACATCCGCCACGCGCCCAGTGCCAGGAACACGGTCAGCACCACCGGTATCTCCTCGGGAAGCAGCGCCATCGCCAGCGTCAGACCGGCAAGGAGCCCGCCCAGCAGGTTGCCGCGCGTCACCATGTAGAACACGACGACGAGTGCACAGACCACGAGGCCGGCGCCCGCGAAGTTCCTGATGACGCCGCGCGTCTCGCGCTCGAGCGGGGAGGCTTCTTCCTTTTCCTGCTGTAGGGTCCTGCCGATCTTACCGATCTCGGTGTTCAGGCCGGTCGTGCGAACACTCGCAACGCCCTGACCCTGAACTATGATGGTGCCTGAGTAGACGCCGGGTTGGTCGTCACCGCCCGGCCGGCCCAGCGCCGCCTCCGGGTCGGCGACAATCTTGCGGACGGGCATCGACTCGCCGGTGAGGAGCGACTCATCAACCAGCAGATGGTTCGAGTCGAGCACGATGCCGTCGGCCGGCACCCGATCGCCCTCGACCAGCAGCACGATGTCGTCGCGCACGACCTCGCGGCCCGGGATGCGCCGGACCGTGCCGTCGCGCACCACCAGCGCGCGCGGGCTGGCCAAGTCGCGCAGGGCATCGAGTGCCCGCTCGGTCTTGCGCTCCTGGTAGAGCGTGATGCCGATGATGACAAGCACGAATCCGAGCAGCATCGCCGCGTCACTCGGCTCGCCCAGAATCAGGTAGATGATGCCCGACGCGAGCAGCAGTATGAACATCGGCTCGCGCAACACGCTGAAGACGATGTGCAGGAGGCTGCGCCGGCCAGGTGAAGGTAGTTCGTTGGCGCCGAGATCCGCAGCGGGGAGGGGGGAGAAGAAGCTGCGCTATTCGCCGCCGACGTGTTCCGCATGCTGGCGCGCTACGCTGAGCGCAAGGGCTGGAAGGTGGAGGTGATGAGCCTCAGCGAGGCCTCGGCCTCGCTGAGGCCGGGGAAGCGCTCCGCGCCGGTGGGAGTAGAGGTCATGCTAGGACAGTGAGACTAGGACGTATCGCACGGGAGTCAAGCGGGCTACCTCGTAACTGCCAGCCCCGAGCAGCGGCGGGCGGGGTCCCTGTCTGGCGGCTAGCGCTGGACCACCACCCTGCGGGCCGCGGACCGCCGGCCGGTTGCCGCCATTGGTTCAGACACAAAAAACACTCCTGGCGCGAGTGACGAGACGTCATTCGGTCCGGGGAGAAGTCTGAGAGCCTTTCGGCCGGCAGCGTCCAGCAGCCAGCTGGGGCTTGAGCTTGCCCTCGCGCTCGGCGGCAGCCGCAACACTCCCCGGACGATGGACGGGAGGTTCGACGACTGCACTTCGGCGTTCGGAACTTCCCTGACCGCGACCGGGCTCAGCCGGTACCAGCCGGTGCGCCACTTGTCGTAGTGGAACGTGGGCAGGGGCATCTGCGAAGGGTCGTAGACGCCGGCGGTGTTCCAGACATAGAACTGGCCATCCACGCCGGTCATCGAGATCTCGACAAGACTGTCGGCGTCAAGGTCGGACAGGTGGGGCGTCTTGGACATCGGTATCCTGCCCTCGATGAAAGCGTGGCTGCCCTGGTCGGGGAGCCAGTAGGTTGGGAACCCGCGGCGCGGCCAGCCGGGCAGGCTTTCGCCCGAACCCGAGACGACGTAGAATGCCGAGTCGCAGGCCGCGGTCAGGATTTCCGGGCCGGGGTTTGAGTCCACGTCGGCCAGGCCGGGCGAATACCAGACGCCGTTGCGGGTTTCGTACGGGAAGCCCGAGACGTTCGTGCCGTTATGGTGAAAGGCGTGGATGTGCCCGCCCCAATCCCCGCCGGGTTCTCCGACCAAGCCGAAGCTGCCGACCACAATCTCGAGGTCCGAGTCCAGGTCCAGGTCCGCGACCGCCGGGGTCGAGAAGCAGCGGGTGAAAATCGGGTCAAGGTAGCCCGCGTCCGCAGTCAGGTCAATCGGGAAACCGGGCAGCCGGGCGAGCGAGGTGTCGATGACGTCGAGGAACCCGGGCCGGCGCAGGATGACGATCTCCCATTCGCCATCCCAGTTGACGTCGGCGACCACCGGCGGAGCGTAGTCGGGAACGAACGAGCTGGATGGACCTTCGGTCCGGACCTGCTTGCGCAGCGTGCCGTCGTGGTTGAGGATGAACAGCCGGCGTTCGAGCAGGTTCCACGGGTTCTGGCCGTTGAACTTGGCCTCGTGGCAGATGATTTCGAGCTTGTGGTCGCCATCGAGGTCGGCCACCGCCGGCTTGGTCCACTGGCCGTGGCGGTCGAGCGTATCCTGGTAGAACCAGTACTTCCAGAGCGAGTCGCCGTTGGCGGCGAAGCAGTAGAGTGCGCTGCCGCACTTACGGATGGAGTTGTTGTCAGTGACTTCGCACAGCACTTCTTTCGTGCCGTTGTTGTCGAGGTCCGCAACGACCAGCTCGGAATAGGGCCGCAGGTACGGGTCCTCGGGCCAGCCGGGCAGGACGTAGGGCCAGCCCAAAAGGTCCTGGCCCGTCTGTCCGTCGAGCGCGTAGACCCGGGCCTTGTACTGGGGGTAGGTGTTGAAGTAGACGTCAGTCAGCGGGAACAGCACCTCATCCTTGCCATCGCCGTTCAGGTCCGCGAACGTGAAACCGGCGACCTCGACGTTGCCGACGTCGCCGATCTCCCGGGTCCAGAGCTCGAGCAGGTCGTCGTCCAGCATCACCAGGCGCGAGATGTAGCTCGAACCGGCGAGCTTGGCGACGCGCAGGCCGATTTCGAGCTGCGGGTCGTCATCGACATTGCCCATGTTGACGGTGATGCCCCATTCGCCGTCCAGGTTGACGATCGAGTCGGTGAAGTCGGTCAGGTTCTGGAACTCGAAATGTGCCGTGCCGGCTGCGTCGGTCCGGCAGACAGTCAGGTTCTGGCCGGGCGGGATAATGAGCCCGGCGGCGAGCGCGAGCACGATCAGCGATGTCATGTAACCTCCAGGTCTAGCGGACTATCAGCTTGGCGGCCGCGCTCCGACCACCGGCCGCGGTCCTTGCGATATACACCCCGGCCGGCAGGTTACCGGGTATGACCAGCGCGGTTGCCGGTCCGGGCGCGGCCAGCACTAGTTCACCGGACAGGCCGTAGAGCCCGACTGCCGTCTGCTTCGAGCCCAATGCAACGGTCGCGCCGGGCCGGACCGGATTGGGACTCAGGATGAGCGAGGGACGCTCCGTCGGGCGGCGCGGAGGTTCCTCCACTCCGACGGTGTATTTCTCATACCGGCCGGTGCGGGCCATGTCGAAATGGTAAGTCGGCCATTCCCAGCTCGCCCGGCTGAACCGGACCCCGGCCTCCCACACCTTGACTTCCATACCGCTGCCGCCGTTCTGGCCGACTGCGACGATGTCGAGCGAGTCGTCGCCGTCCACGTCGGCCACGGTCATGCCGTTCAGGTAGCTGAACCCGTAGATGCGCAGGGGCCAGCCGGCGACGGGCGTGCCGTTGGCGTGCACCGCGCACAGGTAGCCGAGGGTGTCGCGCATCAGGTTGCTCGAGAACAGCACCTCCATGTCCGCGTCGCCGTCGACGTCCGCGACGGTAATGTTGCCCTCGGCCGCGTCGCCATCGACCTGCGTGACCGGGAACCCGGGCAGCACCGACGCATCATCGTCGAAAGCATAGAGCACCTGCGCCGCGCCGCCGATCACGCCCGACAGGCCGCACACCACCTTGAGGTCGCCATCCCGGTACAGGTCGGCGACCGTCGGCGGGCAGTAGGTCCAGCGCGGGAAGCCGTACGGCCAACCCGGCTGGAGCGTGCCATCGTGCCGGAAGACGCAGCAGCCCGCCGCGTCGCGGTGCATGGCCGCGACGATTTCCAGAGTGTCGTCGCCGTCGATGTCGGCCAGGGCCGATGACTGGTAGGAGAACCTGGCGTTCGCCACCGCGCGCGGGAAACCCGGCAGCCGGCTGCCGTCCGGCCGGAACACGTAGAGCGAGTCATAGGAATAGGTGACTATTTCCATCGTGCCGTCGAGGTTGATGTCGGCGACCGATGGCGTGCCGGTCGGGACCGCGTTGAGGGTGCAGGGCCAGGCGGGAGAAAGCTCAGTGCCGCGGAATGTCAGCACGTGCACCAGTGCCCGGGCCGCGCGTTCGGTCACGATTACCTCCAGCGTGTCGTCACCGTTGACGTCGGCCAGGCAGGGCGAGGCGCTCAAGGTGCCGTTCGTTGGTCCGGTGAAAGGCCCGCCCGGCTTGTTGGTGCCGGCCTCGGTCAGCAGGTACGTGCTGCCGCCGGTTGTCATGCCGCGGGTGTTGACGCAGACCTCGTATTGGCCGTCGAGGTCCACGTCGGCCACCGCCGCGGCCTCCTGTCCCATGTTGTTGAGCGCCCGGGGCCAGCCCGGGTAAATGGTGCCGTCGTAGCGCCAGACATAGACCTGGTTGCCGGTCGTGGGTCGGATGATTTCGAGGCGGCCGTCGGCGTCGAAGTCGGCCAGCGCAACGCCGCGCACCGCGCTGAAGTTCGGGTTGCTGGTAGTGCGCACCGGCCAGCCCGGCATGACCGGCATCTCGTCAGCCCCGTTCGTTTCGGAAGACGGCGCCGGTTCCATGGCGGCCGCGCCCGGCAGCGCCGCGGACTCGTCGGAGAGGCGAATCCGTTGCGAGGGCCCGGCGGCAGCCACGGCAGTCAAAAAGAACAACAGCAACAGTCTCATGACTCCTCCTATCTGCTCTGTACAGTGATGTTAGCAGGCGGGGCCGACAGTGCAAGTCTCCTGCTAGTCAATGAGCAGGATTCTGCCGGCGGCCGGTTTGCCCGTTGTCCTCACGAAGTGGACGCCCGGGGCGACGTGCCGCACATCGTTCGGGCCGGCAACCAGGTCCGCGACCCTGCGGCCGGCGGCATTGAGCAGCGAGCAGCGGGTACCGCGCGGCAGCGAAGGCAGAAACAGCGTGCCGCGGACAATCGTCGGTTGCGCATCGGGGAGAGCGCAATATGGGCGATCGGCGATGCCAAGCGGGATGAACTCGCAGGCGCCGGCATCGTATCCAGGGCCTTGGGGCCGCGGGGTGCCTTCATAGTCTTCGGCGGCGGCGCTGTCCGGGGTTCCTCGGTCGATGCACGGGCTTTCGGCCGCCAGGTGCAGGTCCTCGTTGCCCGGGTCCACAAACCCCGGGAGGCAGTCGAAGTTGCCGACCTGGGCACCGGCCGATTCCCAGGCGGCGAGGCTGCTGTAGCGGACGTTGTTCCACCAGTACTTGTCGGTCGGGTTCTGCGCGTAGAGGCAGTTACCTTTGAAGAACTGGAAGCTGTCGCGGCAGGCGTTGGGAAAGACCGCGATGGCGTGGACCGCGGCAGCGCTCATGTCGCAGGCGTTGTTGACGACCGTGTTGTGGCCGCCGTCGAGCAGGGCGATGGCGCCGCCGCGGCTGTTGACTACGCTGTTGTGCCGGAGGATGTTGTAGCTGCCGGCAATGGCGGCAAACGGCCCCGCGTAGCCGTAACGCCCGGTGCCGAAGGCCAGGTTGTTCTCGATGAGGTTCGAGTCCGCAAACAGGTTCACGGGGCCAAGCCACAAGTGCGCGCCGTTGCCGCCGCAACCATCGCCGAGGTCGCGTTTCAGGAACCGGCTCTTGCGCACGACCGTCTGCCGCGTGCTGGCCAGTTCGATGCCGCCGTGGCCGTTGTCCCAGAAGGCGCAGCCATCGATCAGGCAGCGGTTGGAGTTGCCGGTGAGGTAGATGCCGGTGATGAAGCTGGTGTGCAGCGTGAGGCGTCGGAACTCGCAGTCGGTCGTGCCGATGGAGTGAATCGCGTTGTCGTTGTAGTTCCGGAATGTGATGCCGTCGCAGACCAGCCAGTCTTCGCCGCCGTCGATGTCAAAGCCCTTGCGCCGCCGGCCCACCCGTATCTCATAGTTGTTCGGGTCGGTACCTGAGCCCAGGTCGCGGACGCAGGCGTAGATCGTGAACGGCGGGCTCGCCGAGTCATTCATATAGTACTCTCCGGGCGAGTCAACCGCGGCCGGGCTCATCTCCATCGCGTACTGCATCTTGGCACCGTTCTGGGTCACGAGGCCGCCGTAGTTGCCACTAGGGTCGCGCGTCGCTGTAAAGCGCGGGTCGCAGGCGAAACCTACGCTGGCACGGTACCGGTTGCCACTGTCGGGCAGCCAGCCGGTGACCAGCTCGCTGCCATCAATGACGACCGACTCGGTGTCGTACGCGGCATAGGTTATCGGGTCGGACGAGGTTCCGGAGCGCGCCGGGTTCACGCTCTCGTAGTAGATCCCGGCCCTGATCAGTACAGAGTCGCCGGCCACCATCGCGGCGGCCGCCTTGCCGACCGTGCGCCAGGGCCGGGCGAGCGTCCCGGGATTGGTATCATTACCCGCGGCAGCAACGTAAAAGGTGGTGGCGCGGGCGGCGTGCAGCCCCGCGATGGCCAGAACCGCGACAAGGCGTCGCACCATCTGCCCGGCTGTGACGTCAAAAACGGCCCGCGCGCCGGCCTTCTGCGACCGACAAGCGCCTGCGATGGTTGACAATTGACCGTCTGCCGTACGGCTCAGCATAGGTCGATGCGGGCGAGTGTCAAGGTATGGGCAGTGGACGAAGAACCCGGCAGCCGCGATGAATCAGGAGGAGTCCGGAGGATCAGGCCCAGGCCAAGGATACCGCTTCTGAGGACAGGGCCAGCTACTTGCGGATGACGTTGACCGGCTCCGAGGACAGGGCGGCATCGGGCCAGCCGGACATCTTCGTCCCGGCTTCGAGCGGCTCGGCCGGGCCGGCAAACGCGCGGATGTCGTAGGCATTGCCGAGGCTGATGCCCGGCTCGCCGACCTGCACGTCGCAGGTCCAGGTGCCGTCCTTTCCGACCGGGGCGCGAGCGCGAACCCAGTAGGCCGAGATGCTGACCGGGCAGACGACGATCCAGACTTCCCTGGCCGCGGTATCGGACAGGGTGCCGGAAACACGCTGGGTGAGTTCGACCGACGCTCCGGCCGCCGGCTCGGCTATCCAGAGCCCGGGCGGGACGTCGCGCGCGGCCGGCGCAGCCTTGCCCCCGCAGGCGGCAAGCACAAGGCAGAGGGCCGATAGGAAGAGCAGAGCTGTGTGGTATCTCATTGGAGTTCAGAATAGCCCGCCGGAGATGGCTGGTCAACGCAGGCAGTCTTCCCGCCTGCTTGACAGTTCGTCGCGCCGGTCTACAATACCAGTCCCTGACCAACAGGTGTCATATGCCCACTATCGCCCGGCTGATTGACCACACGCTGCTGCGGCCCGACGCCGTACCGGCGGATATTGAGAAGCTCTGCGCCGAGGCAAGTGAGCACCACTTCTGCACGGTCTGCATCAACCCTTGCTACGTGGCCCAGGCCAGCCGGGCGCTGCGCGGCTCCGGCGTGGGCGTGTGCACCGTCATTGGCTTCCCGCTGGGCGCGTCATCACCCCGGACCAAGGCATTCGCCGCCGACGCGGCGGTGAAGCAAGGCGCGGCCGAGCTGGACATGGTACTGCACATCGGCCTGCTCAAGGCGGGCGAGTACGAGCAGGTGCGGGAGGGCATCGAGGAGGTTGTCGAGGCGAGCTGGGGCCGGGCGGTGAAGGTGATCATCGAGACGTGCCTGCTGACCGACCTGGATAAGGAACGGGCCGCGCGCATCGTTGTCGATGCCGGCGCGACGTTTGTCAAGACGTCGACCGGCTTCTCGACCGGCGGCGCGACGGTCGAGGACGTGGCGCTGCTGCGCCGCGTTGTCGGCCCGGACTTCGGCGTCAAGGCCGCGGGCGGCATCCGCGACCTCGAGACCGCCCGGAAGATGCTCGCGGCCGGCGCGACCCGGCTCGGGACGAGCTCCGGTGTGAAGATCGTGGCCGATGAGGCCGGGGAGCCCGGCTGCGGCCCCTGACGGGTGATTAGTCCGACAAACGCAAATCGTAGATACGCTCAAGGAGGATAGATGGCGTACACCAAGATGAAGGAGTTCCTGCAGGCGGAGCTGAAGGGCGTCCGCGAGGCGGGGCTCTACAAACAGGAACGGTACATCTTCGGGCCCCAGGGCGCGGGCATCAAGGTCGAGTTCCCGACTGGCGCCCCGAAGGCGGACGTGCTCAACTTCTGCGCGAACAACTACCTGGGCCTGTCGAGCCACCCGGACACCATCAAGTCGGCGCACAAGGCGCTGGACGACTGGGGCTATGGGCTTTCGTCGGTGCGGTTCATCTGCGGCACGCAGGACATCCACCGCCGGCTCGAGCGGAAGATCGCCGACTTCCTGGGGATGGATGACTCGATACTCTACTCGTCCTGCTTCGATGCCAACGGCGGGCTGTTCGAAGCGCTGTTCAAGGAAGAGGACGCAATCCTGACCGATGCCCTGAACCACGCCTCGGTCATCGACGGCATCCGGTTGTCCAAGGCGAAGCGCTACATCGTCACCCACATGGACATGGCGGACCTCGAGGCCAAGCTCAAGTCCGAGGAGGTGCAGAAGGCGCGGTTCCGGGTGTTCGCGACCGACGGCGCGTTCTCGATGGACGGCGACGTCGCGCCGCTCAAGGCCATCTGCGACCTGTGCGAGAAGTACGACTGCCTGGTGATGGTGGACGACAGCCACTCGACCGGGTTCATGGGCAAGCACGGCAAGGGCACGCACGAGCACTGCGATGTCATGGGCCGGGTTGACATCATCACTTCGACCATGGGCAAGGCGCTCGGCGGCGCGTCCGGCGGGTTCACCGCCGCCCGCAAGGAGATAGTCGAGCTGCTGCGCCAGCGGTCGCGGCCCTACCTGTTCTCGAACACGCTGCCGCCGGTTATCGCCGCGTCGGCCGTCACCATCATCGACCTCCTGTCGCGCACGACCGAGCGGCGGGACAAGCTCGAGTGGAACACGATGTACTTCCGCAAGGCGATGACCGACGCCGGGTTCGGTATCCGGCCGGGCGTGCACCCGATCGTGCCGATCATGCTCTACAACGCCAAGCTGGCCCAGGACTTCGCCAAGGACATGTACGCCGAGGGCATCTACGTTATCGGGTTCTTCTACCCGGTGGTCGGCAAGGGCCTGGCGCGCATCCGCGTCCAGCTTTCGGCCGGGCATGACAAGGAGCACATCGACAAGGCGATTGCCGCGTTCGTCAAGGTCGGCAAGAAGTACGACATCCTGCACAAGACCAAGGACGAGATCATCGCCAAGTACGGGCTGTAGAGACAGACTACCGAGCGGGGCGCGGGCTGACCTGCGCCCCGCGCTTTTCATCGCGGTGGCTAGCGGTATAATCTCCGACCAATGCGAATCCTACTGACACTGCTGTTGCTGGCCGCGCCGGGTCCGGCCGCCAACCTGCTCTCAAACCCCGGGTTCGAAGCTTGGACCGACGACAGCACGCCATCGTCCTGGACGGTCGAAGCCGCGTCCCGGACAGCGGCGCTGCGCGAGGCGGATACGGTCGCGGCCGGCGTGCTGGCGTGCCGGCTGACGCGGCAGGACACGGCGCCCGGCAACAACAAGGGGCTCGTGCAACGGGTTGCCGTCCGACCCGGTGCTTCATACCGGCTGGCGCTTGAATGCTTCGATGATAGTCCCGAAGCGCAACTCGGCATTCTCGTGACGTGGCGCGCCACCGATTCCAGCTACCTGAGTTCGTCGGGCGTCGAATACTCAGTGGACTCAGGCGACTGGCAGACGGTCGAGGATTCGACTCAGGCGCCGGTCGACGCCGCTTTCGCCGATTTTCTGGTCAGGACCTATGCGCCGGACGGGATGACCGAGCGTCGCCGGGTGCTTGCTGACGAGGCGTTCTTCGGCGGCACCGAGGCGCTGCAGGATACCTACAAGGTCTGGTTCGCCCAGGACAGCATCGGCGACCGGCTGGTGGGCTTCTTCGGACTGGCGCAGTCGGCTATCGACTACTGCTGCTACAACTCCACCAGGCCGGACGTGGTGCAGGCGCTTCTCGACGCGCACGGCCGCGGCGTGGCGGTCCGGGTCGTCACCGATAACGAGCGGCTGGACAACCCGTGGGTCGGTCAACTGCGTTCGGCCGGCATACCGGTATGGTCCGATTCAATCGGTCCCAACCCGAGCTGGCTGATGCACAACAAGTTCGCCATCCGCGACGGCCGGGACGCGGACACGACCGACGACCGGCTCTGGGCCGCAAGCTACAACCCCAACGATGGCGAGCTGCGGGCCGACTTCGCGCTCGAACTGCCGGTGTCGGGACTGGCGCGGGCGTACACCACCGAGTTCGAGCAGATGTGGGGCGGCAGCGGGATGGCACCGAAGCCCGAGAGCAGCGAGTTCCACAACGCCAAGACGGACCGGCTGGTGACGCACCGGTTTGAACTTGAAGGTTACCCGGTAAGGGTGTACTTCTCGCCGCAGGACCGGCCGGTGGACACCATCGCCCGGCTCGTCGGCGCGGCACAGCGGCACGTGCTGTTCGGCGTGCTGACGCTGACCCACGACGGCGTGGGTGACGCGATGGTCGAGCGGTGGCAGAATTCGGTCTGGGTCGGCGGGGTCATCGACCGGAGCGGCATCAACAACCAAGGGTCGGAATACGAGAAGCTGACCGCGGCCGGTATACCGGTGTACGAGGACTCGGTACCGTTCGGCGAGAAGATGATCCACGAGAAGCTCGGGGTCGTCGACTCGGCGCTGGTCATCTGCGGGTCGGTGAACTGGTCGGCCAACGGCAACGAGAACAATGACGAGCACATGCTCATCGTCGAGCACCCGGCCATCGCGCAGAAGTTCCTTGCGGAACTCAGCAAGCGGTTCTGGGAAGCGACGCACCCGGCGATTGTCGAGGAGCGAGGGTCGAGGAGCGAGGGGCGGAGGATACGGCCGTCGCTTATTCGAGGCCTTGAGTACCTGCCGGACGACGCGGTGGTGATGGATGCCGGGGGCAGAACGGTGAAGGCGAGGGCACGATTGGCGGCAGGCGTATACTTCGTGCGGACCAGCCGCGAAAGCGACGCTTCGCCCGTTTTCGCTCAGGTGGTTGTCATACGATGAAGGGCGAGTTCTGCCGGTTCGTGACCCGGGATGGGCTGGAGTTGCACGGGTTCTGGTCAGCGGCGGGCGTCAGACCGAAAACCGCGCTGGTGCACGTGCACGGCTGGGACGGCAACTTCTACGAGAACCGGTTCATCGAGCACGCATGCCGGGCGGCGCTGGCGAACGGCATGTCATTCTTCACGTTCAACAACCGCGGGCACGACTACGTTGCCGACCTGCTGCGGCCGAAGAAGAATGACTACGTGCAACTGGGCGGCATCTATGAGACGATGGCCGACTCGGAGTTGGACATCGAGGCGGCGATAGGGTTCTGTCTGGGCCGCGGTGCGAAGCGCATCATCCTGCAGGGCCACAGCCACGGCGCGGTGAAAGCCGCCCTGTACGCGAGCAGCAGGCAGGACAGGTCGGTCGTCGGGCTCGTGCTGCTGTCGCCTTCTGACGACCTGGGGATGATTCGCGCGCGGTTGGAACGGCGCTACCCGGCCGCGCTGCGCATCGCCCGCCGGCTCATGGCCAGCCGTCATGGCCGGACCCTTATGCCGGGCTGGGTGCTGGAATATCCGGTGTCGGCGCAGACGTTTCTCGACTGCTTCGGCCCGGGCTCGGTTACCGCGATGTTCAACGTCAGCCGGACCGACCGCCGCGAATTCCCGGAACTCGGTCGGATCACAGCGCCGGTCCTGCTGGCGGTCGGTACCGAGCAGGAGGCATTCGTCGGGAACGCCAGGCAGTTCGTGGAGGGCGTCGGGCTGCAGCTGGACAATGCAGCGTCGTTCGTCGGCTGCGTCATCGAGGGCGCGCCGCACAACTACCTGGGACATGAAGTCAACCTGGGGAGGATTCTGAAGAGGTGGCTGAGGAGGCAGACCCCGGCGAAGGCAGAAGCCAGAAGTCATAATGCAGAAGGCAGAAGTCGAGGACGCGGACGATGACGGACGTGTTTGAGACGCTGGTGCGGCGGATGCACGAGCAGACCGCGTCGTTCGGGCCGGAGGAGTTCCTGATGCGGGGCGTCTGGAAGGTCGAGCTCGGGTTCAAGCCCAACCCGGCGGAGCGGGTGTTCAGCTACACCTTCTGGCTGGCGATGACTCGTGGCCAGGGCTGCTGTTACTGCACCGGCGACGACCCGCGCGGCCGGGAGCTGGTCGGCTCGGATGCCCGCGAGCTGGTCAGGGAACAGACCTGCATTTCCATCGCCGCGCTCGACTCGCTCTACGCCTCGCTGCCGAAGCGGCCGGCAGCAGTTCACGAGTTTGAGGGCAACCCAGTTGACAAGACGCCGGTCAGGACCGGCATCATTCTCGAGGAGGCGCGGCGGCTGCTGGCAATGGCAGGCGTGACCGGCCGCTGCCCGAAGGTCGTCAATGTCGGCGTGGTCGGCAACGTCATCCGGGCGCTCAAGAACGACGGCTGCGAAGTACTGGCCTCGGACCTCGAACCGGAGATGGTCGGCACCACGGTACACGGCACGCTGGTGCAGGGCGGCACGGAAACGTTCGACCTGGTGCGCGACGCTGACCTCGCCATCGTGACCGGGATGACCATTGCTACCGACTCGCTCGGGCTGATAGTCGAAGAGGCCCGGACGCACGACACCCGGCTGCTGATCTTCGCCGAGACCGGCGCAAACTTCGGGCAGGAGTACTGCCGGACGTTCGGTGTGGACACGGTCGTCGCCGAGCCATTCCCGTTCTACATCTTCCAAGGTAAGAGCCGGGTCGAGGTCTTCAGGCGCGAGCCATGAGGCCGGAGCAGCATTTCATCACCAGCGGCCGGTTCGAGACGGACGGCGTCGGGCTGGAGCAGATGCTTGCTGCCGGGACGCCGTGCTACGTGTACTCGGCCGCTACCATTGCCGGGCAGTATCGGTCCTTGTCGGGCGCGCTGGCGGGCAGCCTGGTCTGCTACTCGCTCAAAGCCAATCCCAATCCGGCCATCTGCCGACTGCTGGCCGGCCTGGGTGCCGGCGCCGAGGTCAGCTCGCTGAGCGAACTGCAGACCGCGCTCGAATCAGGGTTTCACCCTGACAAGGTCGTGCTGGTCGGGCCGGCGAAGACCGAGGGGGAGCTTGAGCTGGCAGTCCGGAGCCGCATCAGGGCGATCGTCGTCGATTCCGCCGCCGAGCTGGAACTGGTCGAGCGGCTCGCCCAGCGGGGCGGGGCAAGACCGGGCGTGCTCCTGCGCATCAACACCAGCGAGCGGCTGACCGCCTGGGAGCAGATGACCGGCGGACCGTCGAAGTTCGGGTTTGACGAGGAGCGGGTAGTCGCCGACGTCCGGCCGGTGCGGTTGAGCCAGGCGCGCATCGTCGGGTTCCAGGTGTATTCGGCCAGTGGCGTGCTGCTGGCCGCCGAGTTGTGCGGTCACCTTGAGTACGTGATGCGGATGGCCCGGCGGTTGGCCGGCGAGCTCGGGTTCACGCTCGAAACGGTCGACTTTGGCGGCGGGTTCGGCATACCGTACGCCGAGGACGATCCGGAGCTTGACCTCGGCCCGGTGGCCGAGAGCGCCGCCCGGCCGAAGAGCGAGAACCCGGATGTGAGTTTCGTGTTCGAGTCCGGCCGGTTCATCGTCGGGCCGGCGGGCGTGTTCCTGACTCGCGTCGTCCGGGTCAAGGAGTCGCGGGGCCGCTCGTTCGTCATCTGTGACGGCGGGATGAACAGCTTCTCGCGGCCCGTCGTGATGCGCCTCAGTCACCCGGTGCGGCTGGTCAGCAGGCCGGCCGCGACGCCCGAGGGCGAGTTCGACGTGGCCGGGCCGATATGCACGCCCATCGACGTCTCGGCCCGCGGCGTCCGGCTGCCCAGGCCCGAACCCGGAGATGTAGTCGGGTTTTTCTCGGCCGGCGCCTACGGGTACTCGATGAGCCTTACGGGATTCATGAGCCGGGGCAAGCCGGCAGAGCTGCTGGCCGAAGATGGGCAGGTCAGCGTTATCTCCGGCTGAACATCGGATGTCCAATACGGACAGACCAGATATCAGAGAGCAGATACCAGAGATCAGAGATATCCTTTCCGGGTTTCTGGTCTCAAGTCTCTGATATCTGCTTTCTGATCTCTCCGTCCAGGCAATTGACTTTCCGTGCTCGCAGTCTACTCTTAGTCCGACGGAAGCAACCTGTAGGTAAGGAGCATTCATGATTGACAAACTCAAGTCCGTGCTGGCCGGCGTCAAGGCCGACTACGCCGACCTGCGCTACGAGCTCGTGCGCGAGACCAAGTTCAGTTTCAGCGGCAAGGAGCTGACCGGGCTGGCGTCGAGTTCGACCGACGGCTACGTGCTGCGCGTGCTGGCCGGCGGCGGCATGGCGAGCGTCGCGTTCACGCGGTTCGAGGATGCGGCCGCGGCCGGCCGCACCGGCGTGGAGAACGCACGGCTGGTCGGCCGGCAGGCCAAGGAGCCGGTGCGCTTCGCCCGGGCCGACGTGGTCAAGGACCAGGTCCGGCCGAGGCTCGACATCGACCCGCGCAAGGTCACTGTGGACGAGAAGCTCGCCCAGGCGCGCAAGTACAACGACATGGCGCTGGCGAGCAAGAAGGTGGCGACCACCGACATCGGGTATGCGGACGTCACCCGCGACAAGTACTTCGTCAGCACCGAGGGCACCGAGGTGTCCGAGGAGCTGGTGACGACCCGGCTCGCAGGCAGCATCGTGTCGCGCGCGGACGGCCTGACCCAGACGGTACGGGTCGGCTTCGGCGGCTCGGACGGCTACGGCCGGGTGAAGGGCCGCGAGGCCGAGATGGAACAGCGGGTCAAGCTGGCCGAGGACCTGCTCGCCGCCGAACCGGTGAAGGCCGGCACCTACCGCGTGGTGCTCGACCAGCGGCTGGCCGGCGTGTTTACCCACGAGGCATTCGGCCACTTCTCCGAGGCGGACCTGATCCAGGATTCGCCGACGATGCGGCAGAAGATGCAGGTCGGCGCCAAGCTGGGCTCGGACGTGGTCAGCATCAAGGACGACCCGACGATGCCCAGCCAGCTCGGCTTCTACAAGTATGACGACGAGGGCGTGCGCGCCCGGCCGACGCAGTTGATGAAGCAGGGCGTGCTGGCCGGCCGGCTGCACTCGCGCCGGACCGCGGCGGCGTTCGGCGAGCCGCTATCCGGGCACTGCATCGCCGAGGACTACCGCTACGCGCCGATCATCCGGATGGGCAACATCTACATCGAGCCTTCGGACAAGAGCCTCGACGAACTGCTGGCAATGCTCGGCGACGGGCTGTACCTGTGCAACGCAATGGGCGGCCAGACGTCGGGCGAGAACTTCACCTTCGGCGCCCAGTACGGCTTCGTGGTCAGAGGCGGCAAGCGCGGGCAGATGGTGCGCGACATCAACATCGGCGGCAACCTCTATCATACGCTCGAGAGCATCAAGGCGGTCGGCAACGACCTCAAGCTCGGCGAGATCGGCGGCTGCGGCAAGGGCCAGACCAACATCCGCTCGTGCCACGGCGCGCCCCACATCCTGGTCGAGGACCTGGTCATCGGAGGTAAGTAATGGAACGGCTTCTCGAGTTGGCGAAGAAGGTCGCGGACCGGGTGGCGATATACTCCCGGGACACGGTCACCGACAGCGTTTCGTTCGAGGACGGCAAGCTCAAGGACATCGAAAGCGCGCGCCAGTCCGGGGTCAGCCTCGCGCTGTTCAAGGACGGCAAGATGGGCATCGCCTACACCCGCAACCTGATTGACCGGCAGGAGTTGGTGGACAACGCGCTCGTCAGTCTCAAGGCCGGGGTCGAGGCCGGGTACGACCTGCCCGAGACCAGGGCCGCAAAGCAACTCGACACGTTTGATCCCGCAATCGAGGGCCTGACCACCGCGAAGCTGGCCGGCGAGTGCGAGCGCGTCTGCGCGGTGCTGCTGTCACGGGTCAAGGCCCAGGTCAACGCCAGCGCGGCCCGGGGTATCACGACCGTGCGGGTGCTCAACAGCCGGGGGACGGACCTCGTGACGCGGCATTCGAACTACGGCCAGTACTCGGCGGTGATGTTCCCGGGCTCCTATTCGTCAATCCAGCAGACGGTGGACGAGAAGGGGTTCGTGCCGGTGCCGGACGCGGACCTCGCGTTTGTCGCGGACACATACAACCAGTCGGCCCGCGAAGTGAAGGCCAAGACCGGTCGGACCCGGGTGATGTTCCTGCCCGAGTCGATGTACACCCTGATCTGGCGCCTGAACTCGGCAACCAACGGCCAGACCATCTATCAGAAGGTGTCTCCGGTGCAGCAGAAGCTGGGCGAGAAGCTGCTATCGGACAAGTTTTCGCTCTGGGATGAACCGCACAACGACCAGTTGCCGGGCGCGCGCAGTTTCGACGACGAAGGCACGCCGACCCGGAACCGGCCGATTTTCGAAGCCGGGGTGCTCAAGGGTTTCTGCTTCGACCGGTACTACGCGTGGAAGACCGGGCAGGAGCCGACCGGCAACGGTTACCGTCCCGGCGTGACCGCCCGGCCCGGGCCGGACCTCGCGCACCTGGTAGTGAAGCCGGGACGGCACAGCTTCGCGCAACTGCTCAAGGAGATGGGCTCGGGTATCATCGTCGCGGGGGCGATGGGCGCGCACTCGGGGAACATCCTCGCCGGCGAGTACTCCATCGGTATGTCGCCGGGCCTCGTGGTCGAGAACGGCCAGATTGTCGGCCACGCCAAGGACGCGATGGTCGCGGGCAACGTGTACGAGACCTTGAAGGAAGTGGTCGCACTCGAGGACCAGGTGCACCCGGGCTACATGGCCCGCTGCCCGGCCATCGTGTTCGACAACGTCAGCTTCGCGGCGCGCGGGTAGCGGGACAGACGACCTTATGGAGAGCGGCCTTGCAGGCCGCTCTCTCGTATACGGCCCGAATGGAGGAAAGGGTCAGCTTCTGAATCCGTGGGCGAGACGCCCGGTGTCCCTGAGATTGGGGCGGCGGTAATCTTGGCGGTTAGCGGTCGGACAGATTGCGGCGGAGACTGCCGCAGTGCAAGCGTGAATCGGCTAGGTCTTCAGTTCCCGGCTGACCCAACCTGTTACTCTCATGTTCTGTCAGAGACTAACTCATTGATTGACAATGGTTTTGGGATAGGGAGTCACCCGGGGAGTCACTCCCCCGGTCAAGAGCCAGTTGAGGGTGGAACTCCGTTACCATGGTGCTGGTTGGGGCGGTTGCCGGCCCGGCGTTGCTGCTGCTTGACGGGGCGTGGCGACGGGCGATAATCTGAGCGCTAAGACCGCAACCAGAAAGGAGCCCGAATGAACTGCCGGACAATCATGGCCGTGCTGATCGACAAGCGCATCAAGGAAGCGGTGAAGGTACAGGAAGTGCTGACCAAGTACGGGTGCATCATCGGCATGCGGCTGGGCCTGCACGAGGCGGGCAGCATCTGCGCCGACGACGGGCTGGTGCTCCTGAGCCTGTGCGGGACCAAGAAGGAAGTGGCGGCGCTGAAGCGCGACCTCGGGAAGATCAAGGGCGTCCGGGCGAAGACGATGGAGCTGTAAGTGCCGTACCGGCCCCGGGTGACCTTGCCGGCAGCCGGCCTGGGCCTCGTGCTGCTGCTGGCGGTTACGGCCTGCGACGACGGGCTGTACCTGGCATCGCGCGAGGAGGCGATTCCGCCCGACGCGGTGAAGATGACGCCTGAGTCCGATACCTGGCCGCCGGTGCTGCACTCGGATGAGTGGGAAGACCCGGTTCCCATGCCCGGGCCGGTGAACACCGCCGGGGCCGAGGATTCGCCGTTCATCACCCCGGACGGGCAGTGGTTCTTCTTCTTCTTCACCCCGGACGTGCGCGTGCCGGTGAACGAGCAGCTGCTGGACGGCTGCACCGGCATGTGGTGGTCGAAGCGCGCGGGCGACTCGTGGACCGAGCCGGAGCGGGTGGTATTGAACGATGACGTGTCGCTCGACGGCGCGCAGTTCGTGTTCGGGGATACGATGTGGTTCGCGTCGGTGCGGGCCAAGGGGTCGCTGCGCGAGGGGCCGCAGTACTACATCGCGACACTCAGGAACGGCGAGTGGGGCAACTGGCGCAACGCCGGCGCGCAGCTGAACGTCGACTATCGCATCGGCGAGATGCACATCACGGCCGACCACAAGACGATGTACTGCCACCGGGATGCCAGCCTGGGCGGCGAGGGCGGCTACGACCTGTGGTCACTCGAGCGCAACTCGACCGGCTGGGATGCGCCCGTCAACCTGGGGCCGGTGGTGAACAGCGCGAAGACCGAAGGCTGGCCGTGGGTGTCCTCTGACAAGAGCGAGCTGTGGTTTACGGGCGACAGCGACAGCTTCCCGGGCCCGGCGCTGTACCGGTGCCGGGAGGACAGCCTCGGCCAGTGGTCCCCGCCCGAGGTGATCGTGTCGCAGTTCGCGGGCGAGAGCACGATGGATGACGAGGGCAACCTGTACTTCGTGCATCACTACTATGCCTCGGGTAGTCGGATGATTGAGGCGGACATCTACTTCTGCGAGCGGAAGCAGCGGATCCAGAGGAGGAGTCGTGGACGTTACGACCGCCATTAACACTCGTCGGGCCTACCGGTCGCTGGCGCCCGTCGAGATAACCGAGGAGTTGGTCAAGGATCTGGCGTGGCACGCCCAGCTCGCGCCGAGCTGCAACAACAACCAGCCGGCGCGGTTCGTGTTCGTCCGGGACAAGGCGATGCTTGAGAAGCTGAAGCCGGCGTTCAGCAAGGGCAACGCCTGGTGCCACGCGGCGTCGCTGGTCATCGCGGTGCTGGCCGAGAAGGACGCGGACTGCGTCATCAAGGACCGCGAGTACTACCTGTTCGATACCGGGATGGAGACGGCACTGCTCATCCTGCGGGCGACCGAACTCGGGCTGGTCGCGCACCCGATCGGCGGTTACAACCCGGACGTGGTGCGCGCGGTGCTGGGCATCCCGCCCCAGATGCAGGTGATCACGCTCGTCAACGTCGGCCGGCATGCGGATGCAATCAGCCCGGTGCTGTCGGAGAAGCAGGTCGAGCTCGAGAGGCACCGGCCCGAGCGGCTGCCGCTGGAACAGGTGGCGTTCATCGACCGCTACCCGGCCGGAGAGGCGGCGGGCGGGTGAGCTTCCTGAGAAAACTGCACCTTGTCATCGGCTTCACGCTGGTGCCGTTCCTGTTCGTCACCGCCGGTACCGGGTTTGTCTACCTGCTGGCCCCGCGCCATCACCAGTTGCTGCGCTGGCACGGGTGGTTCCGGTGGGGCGGACTCCTGCTGACGGCCGGTCTGGCGTTCCTGGCGGTTTCCGGCGGCGTCCTGTACCTCAAAATGCGCATTCAGCAGTGGCGGCGCCGGGCGGTCCGGCCCGCGGCTAAACCTTGAGAGAAGCCGGGCTGGTGATGTCGGTGAGCGGCGAGCGGGCCGAGGTCGAGGTGTCGGCTAAGTCCACGTGCAAGGGCTGCAGCGCGGCCGGGATGTGCAACTGGACCGGCGAGAACAAGAAGCGGGTACTCGCCCGGAACGAGGTCGGGGCTGCGGCCGGGCAGCGCGTCGTCATCGAAACGGCGGAGCGGGGCCGGGCGCTGTCTTCGCTCCTGGTGTTCGGCGTGCCGGTCGTCCTGATGCTGGCCGGGGTGCTGGTCGGCGGGCTGCTGCTCGGGAAGGACCTGTGGGCCGGCATCTGCTCCGGCGCGGGCCTGGTGCTGGGGCTGGGTTTCGTGAAGCTGTTCGACGTCGCTGCCCGGCGGTCGGGACGAAGCCTGCCGGTCATCACCGGCCTGGCGGACGAGCCAGCCGAGTGCGAGTCGGACGGCCGGCCACGGCCGCCCGCCGATTGACATTCCAGAATCCGCGCCGTATCTTAGGCCCGATGAACGACGGCAAGCAGCTCCAGGTCGCGCCCAAGGCGCTGCCGGTACCGGACGACGAGCTGGTCCGCCGGTCGCAGGCCGGCAACTCCGAGGCTTTCGAGGAGCTGGTCCGACGCTACGAGCGCAAGGTCTACAGCATTACCTACCGGATGATGGGCAACGAGCAGGACGCCAGCGAGGCGCTGCAAGATACGTTCCTGCGAGCGTTCCGGTTCCTTCCCAAGTTCCAGTTCAAGTCGAGCTTCTACACCTGGCTGTACCGGATTGCCACCAACGTCAGCCTCACCCGGCTGCGGAAGCGCAAGTCGCCGCCCATCGTGTCGCTGGACGAGCCGGTGGGCGATGACGGTGACCTGCCGCTGGAGATTCCCGACTACAAGTACAGCCCGGAGGAGATGATGCGGCGCCGGGAGCTGCACGAAGCCCTGCAGAAGTCGGTTGAATCCCTGCCCGCGGATTACCGGTCAGTAGTAGTATTGAGAGACCTCGAAGGCCTGAGCAACGAAGAGGTCGGCAAGATTCTCAACCTGTCGGTCCCGGCGGTGAAGTCGCGGCTGCACCGGGGCCGCCTGGTCCTGCGCGAGAAGCTGGCCGGCTACCTATAGCGGAGTGCCGATGAGCGGACGCAAAAAAGACGAGCAACAGTGCCCGGAGTGCGGTGAATTCCTGGAGTGGGTCGCCGACTACCTGGACGATAACGAGACGGTCGAGATCAGGCAGCAGCTGATGGTCCACGCCCAGTCCTGTGCCCACTGCGCCCGGCTGCTCTGGAGCATGAAGCGGGTCGTCCGGGTCTGCCAGAGCGAGACCGGCTGCGAGGAGCCCGAGGACGTGCACCGCCGGCTCTGGGACGCGCTGACCCGCGCGCTCGGTCCCGACCGGGACTGAGCCGAACAGACACCAAGAGCACGAACAACACCAGAACAACCCGGGTTCTGTGACGATGCCGGCGGGCCGGATTGCTGTTGCGATGAGCGGCGGGGTGGACTCGTCGGTCGCCGCGCTGCTGCTCGCGCGCGCGGGCCGCGACGTCGTCGGCGTGACGATGCGCATCTGGGAGGAGGACCCGGGCGTCAAGGCGAGCCTGCGCGGCTGCTGCGGGGTCCGGGCCATCCGCGACGCCCGCCGGGTGTGCGCGAAAATCGGGATACCTCATTACGTGCTGGACTTCCGGGAGGTGTTCGAGCGGGAGGTCATCGCCGGGTTCTGCGCCGAGTATGGCCGGGGCCGCACGCCCAATCCCTGCATCACCTGCAACGAGAAGCCCAAGTTCTCGATACTGCTGGCCCGGCTGGCCGAGTTGGGCGCCGAGCTGCTGGCGACCGGGCACCACGCCCGCATCGTCAGCGGAACGGACGGAACCTGGGAGCTGCGCAGGGCGAGCGATGAGCAGAAGGACCAGACGTACTTCCTGTACCGGCTGACTCAGGAGCAGCTGGGCCGGGTGCTGTTCCCGGTCGGCGACTACCAGAAGGAGGAAGTCCGGCGGCTTGCCCGTGAAGCCGGTCTGCCGGTCGCGGACAAACCCGAGAGCCAGGAGATATGCTTCGTCACTGACGACGACTACGCCGGTTTCGTGCTTAAACGCCGGCCCGAGCTGGCGCGGCCGGGCCGGGTAGTCGACACTGCCGGCCGGGAACTCGGGCGGCACGACGGCATCGTCAACTTCACCATCGGCCAGCGCAAGGGACTGGGGATCGCGCTGGGCGAGCGCTACTACGTGGTTCGCATTGAGCCGGAGACCGACACGGTGGTCCTCGGCCGGGAGGATGACGTGCGGTCCAGGGTCGCGGAGCTGGATGACGTGCGGTGGGTGGCCGGCCGGGGGCCGACTGGCGCTTTCCAGGCAGCGGTAAGAATCAGGCACCAGCATCAACCGGCGCCGGCCGTCATCAGTCCGCTGCCCGACAACAGGGCGAGGGTCGAATTCGCGGAACTGCAGTGGGCAATCACGCCCGGTCAGGCCGCGGTGTTCTACTCGGGCGAAGTCGTCCTCGGTGGCGGAACAATCCGCGGGCCCGAGTCCGAGTAGCCACGAAGGCACGAAAACCACGAAGTCAGGCGGGACTGCCTGACCCTGCAACTTGCGAGACGTGCGAAATCTCCTCTGTTCTGCACGCAGTGACAATCGGATGTTGATTCTGTCTTCGTGTGCTGGAAATTGCGTCGGACGCAGCACGTGTTTTTGTGGCTCAGGCTACCTGGGACTGGATTGCCGCCCGGGCGGGTATATACTGCATCCAAACCTGAGGAGGTTCAGTGCTGACACTGCTGCTGGTCGTGCTCGGTCTTGTTGCCGATTCGAAAGTGGACTCGGTCGTCGTCTATCCCAGTCAGGTAATGGTCGTGCGTACGGCGAGCGTGAGCGTCGCCGGCTCGGGCGAGCTGTCGTTTCCCGGCCTGCCGGGCGGGCTGGACGACAACACCGTCCGGGTGCGCGCCGCGGGCCTGCGCATCGGCGAGGTGCAGGTGAAGCAGGGCTACCTGGCCGAACCGACGCCCGCAGTCAAGGCGCTCAAGCAGAAAGTCGAGAACCTGGAAGACGCGCTCAAGAGACTCAACGACGAAGCGGACGTGCTCAAGGCCAAGGAGGAGTTCCTCAAGTCGGTGAAGCTCGGCGCGCCCGAGCTGATTGCCAAGGACCTGCAGTCCGGGAAGGTTTCGGCCGATGCCTGGCGCGGCGCGCTGTCGTTCATGGCCGACGAGCTGGTCAGGGTGCTGGCGCGCAAGGTGGCGCTCAGCCGCGAGGTCAAGTCTGCCGAGGAGGCGCTGCAGGCCGCCCAGCAGGAGTACAACGCAGCCCGGGCCGCTTTCGAGAACCGCAAGGAGGTCAGGTTCGACTTTAATGCGGATGCCGGGTCATACAACGTCCGGCTGTCCTATGTTGTGAGCGGCGCGAACTGGTCGCCCTACTACGAGCTGCGGGCGAGGCCGGGCGAAGGCAGTGTCGGCATCTCTTACTTCGCCAAGCTGGTGCAGGGCACGGGCGAGGACTGGGACCGGGTCAAGGTCGTGCTTTCGACCACCGAGCCGGCTTCGGGCCAGGCCGCGCCCGAGCCATACCCGTGGTACCTGTCGCTCGAGGAGGAGTACCGGCCGACCCCGAAGCGCGCGATGCTCAGGATGGAGGCCTTTGCCGTGCCCGCGCCGCCGCCAGGCGGAATTGCCGGCGACAACCTCGAGTTGGCCGACGAAGTCGAGCCGATTGAGACCGGCATCTCCCTGCAGTACGTCGTGCCCGGAAGGGTGAGCCTTCGGTCGGGCGAGCCGGCGAAGAAGCTCGAACTGCACGAAACCGCGTTACCGGCCGAGTTCTCGTACTACGCGCTGCCGCGGGCGAGCCAGCAGGCATTCCTGCGCGGCAAGATGGTGAACTCTTCGGACTTCGTGTTCCTGGCCGGCTCCGCGAATACCTATGTCGGCGAGGAGTTCACCGGCTCGACCTGGCTGGCGACGGTCGCTTCCCAGGAATCGACCGAGGTCAGCTTCGGCGTGGACGAGCGCGTCAAGGTGAAGCGCGAGCTGGTGAAGAGCTTCAAGTCCAAGGGCGGGCTATTCGCCAAGACCGAAAAGCAGCAGTTCGTGTACAAGACGACGGTCGAGAACTACCAGCCCAAGGCGATTGACATCGAGATCATCGAGCAGGTGCCGGTGTCCCAGCAGGGCGAGGTCAAGGTCACGGTGACCAAGGTCGAACCGAAGTTCCTTGAGGAAGACAAGGACAAGGGCACCTATACCTGGAAGCCGACGCTCGAGCCCAAGGCGAAGTTCGAGATCAACTTCGAATTCCAGGTCGAGTACCCGGCCGGCAAACGGGTGCAGGGGCTGTTCTAAAGAGGAGGTAAGATGGCGGAGATGATCGCATTCTGCGGGATTGACTGCGCAGCGTGTCCCGCGCTGATTGCCACCCGGAAGAACGACAATGAACTGCGCAAGAAGACCGCGGCCGAATGGTCCAAGTCGTTCGGCCATGACTTCAAGCCCGAGGAGGTGAACTGCGCCGGCTGCGCAGCTCCGGGCGTTCACATCGGCTACTGCGACATGTGCGAAGTCCGGAAGTGCGCGCAGCCCAGGAAGCTTCAGAACTGCGCCGACTGCGCTGACTACTCCTGCGAGAAGCTCGACGGGTTCCTGAAGAACGTGCCGGACGCACGCAAGCGGCTGGACGCGGCCAAAGCCAGGCGCAAGTAGCCCGGGGAAGCATCGACGGGGCAGGTGGAAGCCTGCCCCGTTTTGTCTATGCTTGCCAGGTGAAGTCATCGGAGTCACCCTCACCCCAGCCCTCAGAAACTGTGGAAACAGCACCCGTACAAGGGAGAGGGAGTGTGGTGGAAGTCATCGGCGCCGGGCTGGCCGGTTGCGAGGCGGCGCTGCAGTGTGCCCGGCGCGGAGTTCAGGTTCGGCTGTACGAGATGCGGCCCGCGACACAGACCGAGGCGCACCGGACCGGTGACACGGCCGAGTTGGTCTGCTCCAATTCGCTCAAATCCGACGAACCCGAGAACGCGCACGGGCTGTTGAAGGCCGAACTGCGTCTGTTAGGCTCGGCGTTGCTCGAGTGCGCGGAGCGGGTGCGGGTTCCCGGCGGCAAGGCGCTGGTCGTTGACCGCAGGCGGTTCTCGGCAGAGGTGCAGGCTGAGCTTGACCGCGCCGGGGTGGAGGTGCGTCGGCAGGAGATTCCGGCCGTCCCTGAGCCCCAAGTTCCAAGCTACAAGCTCCAAGTTATGGACTCCGAGCGTGAGGCGTGTGGCGTGAGGCGTGATGCGCCGTGTATTGTCGCCACCGGCCCGCTGACGTCCGCCGCGCTGGCCGAGGACCTGGGGCGGCAGTTGGGCGGCGAGCGGCTGTTCTTCTATGACGCTATCGCACCGATTGTCAGTACCGAGTCCGTAGATGCCGGTGTGACCTTCGCCGCCTCGCGCTACGGGGCAGGCGCCGACTACCTGAACTGCCCGATGACCGAGCAGGAGTATGACAGGTTCGTGGATGCGCTGGTCAAGGCCGAGCTGCATCAGATGCATGAGTTCGAGAAGTCTGCGGTCGGGGCCGAAATCCAAGGGGACAGTCCACAACGGGACAGTCCCCGGATTTCCCCCCGGTTTTTCGAAGGCTGCCTGCCGGTCGAGGAGATGGCGCGCCGGGGCAGAATGGTGCTGGCGTTCGGGCCGATGAAGCCGGTTGGGATATCCGACTCACGCAACGGCCGGCAGCCGTTCGCGGTTGTGCAGCTCAGGCGCGAGAACGCCGAAGGCACGATGTACAACCTGGTCGGGTTCCAGACGCGGCTGACGCATGGCGAGCAGGCGCGGGTGTTCCGGATGATACCGGGCCTTGAGCGGGCCGAGTTTCTTCGCTTCGGCTCGATGCACCGCAACACGTATCTTGACGGTCCTAAAGTGCTGCTGCCCACGCTTCAAACCAGGGCGAGGCCGGACCTGTTCATCACCGGGCAACTGACCGGGGTCGAGGGCTATGTCGAGTCCATCGGTGCGGGCCTGGTCGCAGGCATCAACGCGGCGCGGCTGGCGCAGGGGCAGGAGCCCGTTGTTCTGCCGGCTGAGACTATGCTTGGTGGCTTGCTGCGGCATGTCGCGGGCCTTCAGTCCGACGAGGGCGCTGCCGGGTTCCGAGCTTCCGACTCCCTCGCCCCTCCGCGGGAGAGGGTGGGGGTGAGGGGGAATCATGCCGACCCAGACCTGAGCAATGAGCCTCGGAAATCCCAGGGGACAGTCCACAACGGGACAGTCCCCGGATTTCCTCGATTCCAGCCGATGAATGCCAACTTCGGGCTGCTGCCGAAGCTGGACGTGAAGGCCCGTGGCCGGGACAAGAAGCGGCTGCTATCCGAGCGAGCGCTGCTGAAGCTGGCCGAGTTCGCGGACGAATCCGGGTTTGACTCACACGCTGGCGCGACCTAGCATTTCTGCATGAAATCCTTCGTATTACTGCTGCTGGCGTTCGGTTTGTCCGCTGCCGGTCCGCTCTGGCTGTGCCGGGTTGACGGCGTGTCGGCCCGAGAGGCCGCCGCTGCCGGAATCCCGGTGGTGATGGAGTTGTCGGACTGCTGCTTGGCCTGGCTTGAGCCTGAGGCTTTCGCGGGCAACCCGCGCGTGCGTGCCCTTGAACCGGACCAGCCGGGACGATGCTGGCTCTACGTCATGCCTGACCCAAAGCTGGACCGGTCGCTGCTCGGTCAGTTCGGCACGGTGCTGACTGAGGACGCCGAAGGCGTCGTGCTAAGCACGACAGGGGATGGCATTCTCTCGCTGAACAGCCTGCAGGTGGAGCTGGCCGGAATCGGCAAGGAACCGATGGTCTTCACCGAGCCGGCCGTGCCCGAGCCGGCCGCGCTGCCAGACAGCCTGATATGGCAACTGGTCGGACGTGTGAGCCTCGACACCATCACTTCGGAGTTGGTGCGCCTCCGGCAGTTCCGCACGCGCTACGCCACGACCGACTCGTGCCGAAGGGCAATTGACTGGGTCAGGCAGAAGCTCGCGGCCTACGGCTGTGACAGCACCTGGCTTGAGACATTCAGTTCAGGCTACGCGCCCAACGTCATCGGCCGCAAGCTGGGCACGGTGAACCCACAACGCATCTACGTGGTGTGCGCGCACGTGGACAATACATCTCCGGCAGAGTTCCGTGACACTCTCGCCCCTGGCTCGGACGACAATGGCTCAGGCACGGTGGCGGTGCTTGAGGCCTGCCGAGTGTATGCGGACATGGAGTTCGACAATACGGTGCTGTTCGTGGGGTTCTCCGCCGAGGAGCAGGGGCTTATCGGTTCGGACAGCTTCGCGCGCAGGGCGCAGCGGCGCGGGGATTCCATCATGCTCGCCGTCAACTTCGATATGATCTCTTATGGTCGGCAGAACATGGATACGATTCGAATTGTGCATCATCCATCAAGCGGGCCGGGTTCGCAGATGGCCGATTTCTTCATCGCCCAAGCCGATACGTTTACTGACCTCAAGACGAAGAAGTACCCGAATGATGCGCGGCTGTCCGATCACGCCTCGTTCTGGCAGTACGGGTACAACGCCATCCGCGGCGGGTACAACGACCGGACGCCGATGTACCACACGCTCGGCGATACCATCGGGCCGCTGTACTACACGAACTGCGGTACGAACAACATCCCGATGCACACCGAGGTGGTCAAGGCGCTGGTCGCAGTCGTCGCCAAGCTTGGCGGAGCGCACCCGATGACCGGAGTGGAGGAAGGACGCTCTACGCCGTACGCTCCACGCCTTACGCCTGGCACCCGTATCACCGGAGGTCTGCTCTTCCTGCCGCCTGCACCGCTGTCTACCCGCTGTTCACTGTTTGACTCCGACGGCCGGAAGGTCGCCAACCTGCGGTCCGGGCAGAACGACGTGAGTTGGCTGACTCCGGGCGTCTATTTCGTCAGTGCGAGGCGGTCAGCGGTGAGCGGCGAGCGGTCAGCGCTGCTCAAGGTCATCTTGGCCCGCTAGTCAGCACTGATGCCCACCATCGACCCCGCGCTGCGCGACTGGGTAGTCGGACTCCGGCGCTGGTTCCACGCGCATCCCGAGCCGAGTTTCGAGGAGCACAAGACCCAGCAGAAGGTGCTCGAAACGCTCGAGTCCATAGGCATCAGGGGCCGGAAGACCGCGAAGACCGGCGTCGTTGCCGACATCAAAGGCGCAAAGCCGGGCAAGACCATTGCGTTGCGTTCGGATATGGACGCACTGCGTATCGTCGAGGCGAAGACCGAGCTGAACAGCGAGTACCGCTCGCAGAACGACGGTGTGATGCACGCCTGCGGCCACGACGGCCATATGGCGATGCTGCTCGGCGCGGCCAGGGCGCTGCAGGACATGCGCGGACAACTTGCGGGCAACGTGCGGCTGCTGTTCCAGCCAGCCGAAGAGGTGCCGCCGGGCGGGGCCCAGCCGATGATTAACGAAGGGTGTCTCGAGGGCGTGGACGCGGTTGTCGCCCTGCACCTGTTCTCCAACATCCCGACCGGTCTGTTTCACTTCCGTTCCGGCCCGTTCATGGCCACGAGCCGGACATTCGAGGTGAAGATGGTCGGCAAGCCCGGACATCACATGTACCCGCAGGGCTGCATCGACCCGATTGCCATTGCCGCCCGGTTCGTCGCGACTGTGCAGCAGGACATCAAGTTGAGCCTCGCGCCGGGACACAACTACGTGGTGGGTTTCGGCAGCCTCCAGTCCGGGATGCAGCACAACCAGACCCCGGCCGAGGCGACGGTGACCGGCACCATCCGGGCTTTCGACCGGGCAGTCTCGGAGCGCATCGTGGCGGTGATGCGGGCGTCGCTCGACGGCCTGATGAAGACGTTCGCCAAGCCGGACATTCCCGGACTGCCGACCTGCTCGTTTGAGGCTGAGCCCGGCTACCCGGTGCTGGCTAACCACCCGCTTTTCACCGCCCAGGCGGCGCGGTTGCTCAGGGACAACTCGTTCCGGGTGGACGACAACGCGCCGGTGAACTTCGGCGGCGAGGACTTTGCCTGCTACCTTGAGAAGGTGCCGGGCGCGTTCCTGTTCCTGGGCTGCGGCAACGAGGCGAAGGGCATCGATGCGGTCAATCACTCGGACCGGTTCGACGTTGACGAGGAGGCGCTGGGCACCGGCATCCGGGCGCTGGTGAGCATCGCCGGTGACTTCCTGGCTTCCTCCGCAGCATACCTCGGCGACTGAGTCCGACCGCACACAGTTTTCGGCCGGTTTCGGGGTCATTACCTGCGGGAATAATCTGGTGCGCAGGCGGTATATCGTGGTGATGGCAGACGGTTGTCGTTCTGGAGTCGGCCCCCGGTCATCCGATCGCAGTGTCGGGTCCGGGAAGACAGGTATGCGGAGGAAGCCAAGAACCGGGCGGGCAACCCGCCCAAAGGAGCACCAATGAAAGGTGCCAAGACACTACTACTGATTCTCGTCCTGCTGGCCGGCGGCGCGGCCCTGGCACAGGAAGGCTCCGATGCCAGCGCGGGAGACAGCGATCATTCCGACGCCGTCGCAGCGCCGGCCCAGCGTTCCGACGGGCAGGATGGCTTCGGCCAGGCCCTGACGCCGGTCCGGGCCAAGACCACCCCCAAGTCCCAGGACCAGAGCAAAGACGAAGGCGCAGGCGACGTTTCCGCAGTTCCGTCCGTCGACCGCAGCGCGCAGCCGGTCACACCCGAAGGCGGCGAGCCGGACGCGCCGGCAATCGACCACCGGCCCGGCGGCCGCAGGCCGGACACGGATCGCCCGCCCTACAACGTCCTGCCACCCGGTCACGGCCGGCGGCAGCACCGCGGCCGGCATGACGAATGGCGGCACCGGCATTACGGCCATTACGGTTCGTGGCGGTTTCTGTGGCATCTCGGCCCGATAATCATCACCCCGCCGCACCCGCCCATTGTCCGGCGCGGCTCATACCGCCCCAAGGTGTACGTCCGGCACACCGGTTCGGATGAGGTTGGTGTCGAGTTCACCTCTGAGGTGAGGGACCAACTCATGCGGCAGGGCCTCAAGGTGGTGTACTCGCCCGGAGACGCAACGCTCGAGCTGTACATACTGAGCATGGATATAGACCCGGATGATTCGGGCTACAACTCGTCGGTGTCGGTGTCGTACATCTGGCAGCCCGGGAACCGGTTCATCACCGCCCAGATGCTGGACGTCGGTGGTGGTGAGATAGACGACCTGGCCGAGATGGTTGTCGAGTACGCCGACGACCTGACCGATAACTACCGCTAGTCCCGGCAGTCCTTGGGTGCCGGCCTGGGCATAGCCCGGGCCGGCACCGCTGTCTGGTCAGTAGCGACGGTACGGCCAGCTAGTGCAGTTGGAAGATGTCGCCCGGGTAGAACCAGAGGCAGTTGTCGCGGTATTCGAGCCAGCCTTCGGTCTGGTCGCGCCGGAAGCGGCAGACCGGTCCGGAAAGCCGCAGGGCCGGTTCGGCGAGGCTCAGGAGCCGCCACTCTCCGTCCTCGAGCGCGGCGAAGCTGGTCGCGGGTCCGGACGGCCGCGAGCCGGGTACGAAGTAGCCCCAGGCAACGAGCGTGTCCCCGACGTTAAACAGGCTCAACCTGCCTGAGGGCAGAACCCGGTCTTTGGAGAACCAGTCCGCAGTCGGAAAGGGATTCGAGGCCAAGCAGAACGAGTCCGGGCCGGTCGGTTGGAGAACCGCATAGGTGCCCGGTTTGAGTTCGGCCGGGGTCGCGGCGATGACCGGCATCTCGGTGTAGTAGTCAGGCAGCCGGCAGGTGCCGGTGAAGCTGACCTTGGTGTCCGCGCCCCAGTCGAGTCCGGAGATGTAGCCTGTCACAGGGACAAACGTCGAGTCGGCAAAACGATAGACCCGCAACAGGAGGCCGCTTGCGCCAGCGACCGGCGACAGCTCCAGGGTGGCGATTTCAGGCGGGAGCGCCTCGGTCAGGTCGCAGGCGACCACGTCGGTCGGCCACGCGCCGCTCATCGGCACGACGCGGTCGCGCACAGAGTCCGGTCCGAATGAGACGATGCGGCAGGAGTCCGGGCCGGGAAGCAGGAGTTCCGAAAGGCCGTCGGCGTTGATGTCGGCGATGGCCCAAGGATTCGCCGCCACCCGGGCCGCAGGTACCGGTTCGGCGAGCAGGGGAGAACTCTGCCAGGCAGTTGCCAGCTTCGTGCCGGTCAGCCTGACCAAAGACAACCGACAGAGTCTGACCGCGGGTCGCGAGCTGCCCGGACCGGCAGATAGCTGGATTCGGCCCAAATCTTGGGCCAGCAGAATGTCATCCAGGTCTGTGGTTACGAACCGGCCGGCAGCGATTGCGGTCACGTTGTCCACCGGGCTGCGGCCAAGGTTCACTGGTTGCTGCGCAGCGGCCAACGCGAGGACCGTCAGCAGGCCGGCAACGGTTCGAGGCACAAACAAAGATACGCCGGCCTGCCGTGCTGTCAATCAGCACCCCCCTGCTGACGGAAACGGCCGCGCCGAGACGCCCTTGACCGTTGGATGAGGCGCGCCCCGCTGGTCGGCAGATGGGCGCTGACTGTTAAGCGCCCCTGAACATGAGACTTATACGTCCGATGCAGTCCATATGGCTAAAGTCAATATCAATATTGATTATATCAATGTAACCGAATCTTTTCATTGACATCAGCGTCTAACAGGCTATGATTGATATAGTGAATCTCGATATGAAGAGCGTCAACGTTCAGTGGCTGGGCGGCTCAAAGCGTCCGGCAGGAGAAAGTAGATTGTTGGATTCAAAGGAGGTCAGGATGGTACGCACGTTCGGAATGGTCGCGGCGGGTGTCGTGTTCGTGGTGTCTGGCTTGTTTGCGGTCAGTGCTGCCAGGACGGCGGACAGTCCGATGCTGCCTGAGGTGGTTGTGACCGCATACGGGCCGGAATATGCGGTGCCGATGGCGATGCCTGAGGTGCTGGTTCAGGCCGACGGGCCGAACCAGGTCGTTGATGACGTCCAGGTGTCTGCCCGCGGGCCGCAACTGGTTGTGGGCGAGGTCAGGGTTTCGGCGAAGAGGCCGGCCAGCATCGGTCCATTGGCTGAGGGCAAAGGGCCGTCAGTTCCCGGCCGTTCAATCTAGACCGGAGGAATAATGAAGCGCAAGGACATAGTCACAGTCTGTCCGGTGTGCGAGTCGGGTATGAAGGTCACCGAACTGACCTGCGACTCGTGCGGCACGTCAGTGCGTGGCCGGTTCGAGATACCGGTGCTGTGCCGGTTGCCTGCGGACCTGTACGAGTTCCTGGTGGTGTTCATCCGCAACCGCGGTGTCATCCGTGACGTCGAGCGAGAGCTCGGGATTTCGTACCCGACGGTGCGGTCGCGGCTGGACGCGGTGCTGGCCGCGCTCGGCATGGCGGGCGGCGCCGGTCCGTCAGTGGACCGCGAGCAGGTCATCGGGATGCTCGAGCGGGGCGAGATAACCGCCGAGCAGGCGGAGCAGATGCTTCGGGGCGAAGGACAAGAAGCGGATTTCACCACCAAGACACCAAGACACGAAGGGGAGAAGGAGTGATTCGTGATACCAGATTCCAGATACCGGATTGCGGAGGTACGCAATGAGTGAGGAAAGACTGAGAGTTCTGAAGCTGCTCGAAGAGGGCAAGATTACCGCGGACCAGGCCGCGCGGTTGATCCAGGCGCTGGGCCGCGAGGCACGCGGGCCGGAAGCACCTGAGCCGCCGGAGCCGCCGGAACCGTTCATGCACGGCCGGTCCGGCAGAAGGCACTTCCGCGTGCAGATGCGCGAGCTGGACCGGATACCGGACATCGTGGCCGGCGCGGTGTCGTCGGCCATCAGGTCGGTCGAGTTCGGGGACGAGGACGGGAAACGGGAGTTCGCCGGCGCCGCGGGCCTTTTCCTGAAGACGGTTTCGGGCGACATCACGGTCCAGGCCTGGGACAAGGACGTCATCAGCCTGACCCAGGCGGACACCCTGACCAAGGTCAGGCAGCGCGGGGACCAGGTGATGGTCAGGGCGATTTCCGGGGATACCGAGGCGCGCGTGCCTGCTACCTGCCGGCTGGAGCTCGTGTCGGTATCAGGCGACGTCAAGGTCAGCGGCGTGTCGGGCGAGTTCGGATTCAAGAGCGTGTCCGGGGACGTGGACGTCTCCGACTACTCGGGTAAGGCGCGCATCGAGCTTGTGTCCGGGGACCTGGCGCTCGACCGGGTCTCGGGTGAGTTCGAGATTGACACCAAGTCCGGCGACGTGAGCATCGTGCCGGCCGGGCAGCTTTCGGGTTCGGTCGAGTCCAAGTCCGGCGACATTGACCTGGCGCTGGGACCGGATACCGACCTGGCGCTCGAGATAAGCATCGAGGAGGAAGGCGAGATCCGGGCAGATATCGGGCTCGACCACGAGGTGGTCGAGCAGGGCGAGCGCTTGCTCAAGCTGCGCGTCGGCGCGGGAACGCGGACGCTCAGGCTGCACACCCACAAGGGCGACATAACCGTCCGCTCGAAGAAGGAGGACAAGTGATAAGGACGATTCTCTGGGGAATCATCATCATCGCCATCGGCATGTGGATATGGCTGGCCAAGCTCGGGGTCATCACGTCCGGCATCGTGTTCAACCGGGACTGGCCGGTGATAATCGTCATCTGCGGCGTGATGACGCTGGCCGAAGGCATCTCGTGGTATATCAGGCGGAGGAACCGATGAGGAGGTTGTGGTGGGGTGTGCTGCTCCTGGTAGTGGGCTTGTGGATCTGGCTTTCGGCCCTGGGTGTACCGTACATATCGTTCCGGACCAACTGGCCGCTGCTGATAGTGGCCCTGGGCGTGTACGTCATTGTCCGGAGGCTGCGGCGCGGCCGGAGCCGGCGTCGGGTCAGGGTGATAATCAGCGACCTCGAAGCCGGCCGGGTGGACGTCGAGGAAGCGATAAGCGAAATCAGAGGAGACGACAATGAGTGAAGAGCGGGACAAGATACTGAAGATGCTTGAAGAGAAGCGAATCACCGCGGACGAGGCGGCGAAGCTCCTCGACGCGGTCAACGAGGCGGGCGGCGACATCAGGAACCGGTTCCTGAAGGTCAAGGTCAGGGACAAGGAGACGGGCAAAGTCAAGGTGAACGTGACCCTGCCGATTTCCCTGGTCAAGTGGGGCATGAAGATGGCGCCCGAGTCGGCCAAGGCCAAGATCGCCGAGCACGACATTGACCTGAAGCTCGTGTCCGAGGCGCTGGAAAAGGGCATGACCGGCA
>JAEAMF010000491.1_pt1 | contig 48086 bp, 47 predicted proteins | sample 8958721 | NCBI WGS metagenome assembly JAEAMF01 (sample SAMN16933255, study PRJNA681124) | bioreactor sludge metagenome | isolation source: anaerobic bioreactor treating anionic surfactant - SDBS | place: India: Bengaluru | collected 2019-02-28
CAAATTGGCGATAGCCCAAAAAGAAAAGGAATATTTCAGCTAACGTTTCGGGCTATGCGAAGTTTAATCAGAGCGAATGCGAATGTTAAATTTGGGTGAGCGCTCTTAATCAACTCCACGACTTGAATACTATCTCTTCCACCGCGAACCGCATAGCCCGTGTTGAGGGAAGTATTGCGGAGGCTGCCAAGTTATTGTCGAAACTTGTTTTTCCAAGAGAACTTTGCCGGAGTAATATTTTCCGCAACTCGTATATATACGAAAATATTTCGTATATATGTCCACATCTTGCATAATATAGGAAGGTGTGTATCATGTAAATAAGGTGCAGGGCGGGTAAGCCTCGGTAATTATTAACGAGGTTTTTATGATACATGAATGTTTAAAGCGGGCGGAGGAGGAGATGGTTTTGCGGAATTACAGCCCCAAGACCATTAAATCTTACAGCTCGGCTATTCGGGATTATCTTGGTTATGATCCCGCAGGGGAGAGGTTTTGTAATGTTGAGAGTTTGAGGAGGTTCTTGCTGATAAAGCAGGATAAAGGTTACGCACCGCAAACCGTGAATTTGTCTTTGATGGCTGTGAAGTTTTATTATCTGCAGGTTCTAAAGTTGCATTTTAAGATTGACCTGAAGTTCGCCAAAAGATCAAAGAAATTGCCGGTTGTTTTATCTCGCGAAGAGATCGGGCGGGTTATTGCATCGATAACCAACCATAAGCATAAAACCATGATTTCTTTGGCATATGGCGCGGGTTTGCGGGTTAGTGAAGTGGTGAGATTAAAGGTTCGAGATCTGCAGTTTGATGAGGGGACGATTCATCTTAAGCAAGCCAAAGGCAAAAAAGACCGGTTAACATTACTGCCCGAGAAGTTGATCAATGATTTGAGGGTGTTTACGGCCGGGAAATCGGGAGATGAATATGTGTTTAACAGTGAGAGGGGAGGGAGGTTGGTGGAGAAGTCGATTCAAACTGTTTTTGATCGAGCGATTAAATCTGCGGGCATTGCTAAGCCCGCCACTTTTCATTCTCTGCGTCACAGTTTCGCGACTCATTTACTCGAAAACGGTGTGGATGTTCGTTACGTGCAGGCCTTACTTGGTCATCAAAATATCAGAACAACTCAATTGTATACACAAGTAACATCGAATAAGTTAATAACCATAAAAAGCCCATTATAATACTTCACTTTTTTCGACGTTCGACGTTTGACGTTCGACGTTTGACGATTTATTATTAAGCTACCAAACATATGAAGGAGGAGATTTTAAATAAGTTAATAGAACATGATGCGAAGTTCATTGAGCATGATAGACGTTTTGATGAACACGATCGCCGGTTTGATCAATTAGATAATCAAATTGATTTTTTAGCTAAAAAATCAATCGGACATGATGAAAAGTTTGAATGGATGAAAGCTAATATGGCAACTAAAAGTGATATCGGCGAGATTAAGCAAACTCTGGATTATTTGGTTAAAATAGTAGAAAAGAACAGCCAAGAGATAACGGCAAATAATCGGTTTGTTTCGCTTAACCGAAAGAGTTGAGGTTTTGGAAAAGCACTGCGGAATCACATAATATACAAAACCACCTTTAATAAAGGTTCAAGATAATTTTACTGATTGGTTCTAAGCTACGGCTAAAGTTTTTACTTCTTTATCCAATTTATTTGCTAAAATATCTTCTTGCCGTTCCAAATCGTAGCGCATCTGCAAATTCAGCCAAAATCTTGGTGAATTGCCAAAATACTTACCAAGTCTAAGCGCTGTATCGGCGGTTATGGATCTGTTACCGCGAATAATTTCACTGATTCTCATCGCAGGTACATTAATATCTTTAGCGAGCTTATACTGGCTAATGTTCAGTAGTTTTATGAATTCTTCTGATAATATTTCTCCCGGATGGATTGGTTGTAGTTTTATGCGTTGCATATTTATAATACTATAGATTATTAGTTCATTATTTTCGTTGGGAAATTTTTTTGATAGTTTATTTATAATGGTCGGTAATTTCCACTTCATACACATCACCGTTTTTCCATTGGAAACAAATTCTCCAACGATCATTAATCCTTATGCTGTAGCTTCCGTTTCGGTCACCTATAAGCTTTTCGAGTCTATTACCGGGGGGGTATCCTTAAGTCATTTACATCAGAAGCTGCATCCAGAAGCAGTAGTTTTCTTCTTGCGATTTTTTGTATTTCGTCCGGGAATCTAGAGCCTTTGTGTCTTTGGAATAATTTTTCCGATTCTTTGCATCGAAAATTCTTGATCATATTTTGTATTTTTAATAATGCAACATGTCTTTTATCTAATAGTATCGTATGGCGATATTATTGTCAAACAATACCAATTTCTAACTCACTCCTGCTGACAAAACCCTCACAATCCGCTAAAATAGCATGGTATGAACAAAGCCGATGCCCAGCTAAGAATCGCCAAATTGCGCCAAGAAATCGACCGTTATCGCTATCAATATCACGTGCAAAACAAGCTCGAAATATCCGAGGCCGCTTTGGATGCCTTAAAACACGAACTCTACAATCTCGAAGCCGAGTATCCGGAGCTCATCACTCCCGATTCACCAACCCAACGAGTCGCCGGCGAGCCTGCGAAAGGATTTAAAAAAGTTCAACATCAAACCCGCATGCTCTCGCTCGAAGATGTCTTTTCCGAGGCCGAGGCCGAGGAGTGGCTCATGCGCATAAAAAAACTCGACTCAAAGGTCGACGAAGAAGGTTTATATGCCGAGGTCAAAATGGATGGTTTGGCTTGTTCTCTCGTCTACGAAAACGGAACGTTGGTTCTGGCTGCAACTCGCGGTGATGGGCGGGCGGGGGAGGATGTAACCAATAACGCGCGCACCGTCGAGGCCATACCTCTCAAACTCCGCGAACCGTCAGCTAAAGAGATTGCTTCATTCATCACCAAACATCACCAACAAATCGACCACAAAAAAGTCGAGACTTTTCTGGAACATCAAACCGGCCGTTTCGAAGTGCGCGGTGAGATTTACATGACGCGTTCCGGTCTCACTAAGTTGAACAAAGAACTCAAAAAACGAGGCGAACCCGAATTGGCCAATCCCCGCAACGCGGCCGCGGGCGGGCTTCGTCAGCTTGACCCTAAAATTGCCGCCGAGCGTAAGCTGTCTTTTTTTCCATGGCAACTTGTTGCCGACGTAGGCTTAAAACTTCAAAGTCAAGAAGATGATCTGCTGTCACTTTTAGGATTTCCCACCAACCCATACAATAAACTGTGCCAAAATATCGCCGACATCAAAAAAGTCATGGATAAAATCGGGCAAGACCGCGATAAACTGGATTATCAAATCGACGGTGTCGTAGTTTCCGTCAACTCCAATAAACGTTTTGCGGACTTGGGCATCGTGGGCAAAACCCCGCGCGCATCAATAGCTTGGAAGTTCGCGGCCGAGCAAGGCACTACAATCGTCCGCGAAATCAAAGTCTCTGTCGGGCGCACGGGCGTCCTCACTCCGGTCGCTGTCATGGACCCGGTTCAACTCGCCGGCACAACCGTCACTCACGCCACACTCCATAATGAGGATGAGATCGAGCGCCTCGGCCTCAAGATCGGCGACACGGTCATTGTCGAAAAAGCCGGCGACGTCATCCCTAAAATCGTACAAGTTCTTCCTCGCTTGCGCACCGGCAAAGAAAAGAAGTTCAAGATGCCCGAAAAATGCCCAATCTGCGGATCTGATGTCAAACGCAAACAAGGCGAAGTCGCTGTGGTCTGCTCCAATTCCCGCTGTTTTGCTCAAGAAATGGCGAGTTTGAGTCACTTTGTCTCCCGCCAAGCCTTCGACATTCGCGGACTGGGAGAAAAGATAATCGAAACTTTCTTGCAAGAGGGCATCATCAGCGAACCCGCCGATCTCTTCCGTCTCGAACCGGGTGACTTTGGCGGCCTCGAAGGCTTCGGCGCAGTCTCGTCCAACAAACTGGTCAAAGAAATCCAAGCTCATCGCCAAATTCCGCTCGACCGCTTCATCTACGCGCTTGGCATCCGCCACGTCGGCTTTGAAACCGCCGTCCTCCTCTCACGTCACTTCAAATCTCTCGAAAACCTTCGCAACGCCTCCCTCCAAGATCTCGACGAAATCGAAGGCATCGGCGAAGTTATGGCCCAATCCATCGTCGACTACTTTCAAGACAAAGAACAGGCTAAACGCCTCGATAACTTACTCGAGTGCGTCGACGTCAAACGTCAAACGTCAAACGTCGAACGGGGCAAGCTAAGCGGGACGAGTTGGGTTTTTACCGGCAGTTTGGAGTCTATGAGCCGCGACGAAGCTAAAGAAAAAGTCCGTGGGCTCGGCGCCGATGTCTCCGAGTCAGTATCCAAAAAAACCACCTTCGTCGTCGTGGGCGCGGATCCCGGCTCCAAAGCGGATAAGGCGAAGAAGTTGGGAGTGGAGATTTTGGGCGAGAAGGAGTTTTTGAAGAAATTGTCTTGAAACGTGATTCGCTTAACTGTCTGAACCTTGATTAACTTGATTCACGCTCAAATTAACTTGATTATTCCGAACCAGTGGAAAGTTCATTCGACCAAGTAACAAGTTTATCAAGTCTAAAGTTCATCAAGAGTAATTTTAGAAGCTCTTGATGAACTTTAGGCTTTCAACTTGACCTGTCCCGCGAAGCCGTTGAGGCGTAGTGGGATGAACTCCTGATGAACTTGTTACTTTATACTTGATAAACTCATATAGTAATCAAGTTAATATGGTTGTAAATCGGTTTGATAATCAAGGTTCAGACAATAATGAGATAAACTTTATGTTTGAAGAACTTGCTGCTTAGTGCGATGAACTCAGGTATTGTTGCATTTTATCGTTAATTTAGCTAAACTCTCATAGTTATGAAATTATCTCAAGATGAGGTTCGGCACTTGGCCGGATTGGCCCGCCTTAAACTCGACGAAGATCAAGCCGATAAAATGACCGATGAAGTCGGTTCAATCATCGAATACGTCGAAAGCATTCAAAAAATCGACGTCACAAACATCGAACCTTTTTCCATGCCCGCCAAATCCCAAGGCTTCCGCCCCGACCAAGCTTTCGACTGCGATGATCTCACCCGCGAACTCATCCTCCAAAACTTCCCCGGCAGAGCGGGAGATCTGCTCGCCGCACCGGGAGTTTTTACTAATCCGAAATCTTGAAACTTATATTAGTATTTTGTATATGGTATTTTGTATTTGGCGGTAGTTATGGATAATGATTATGTAAAAATCCAGCGTTTTTCAGATCTTTACGCCTGGCAAGAGGGGCATGAGCTTGTGATTCTGATATACGAAATAACAAAAAATTTCCCCAGAGATGAAATATATGGGTTGATAAATCAGATGCGTAGATCTTCCGTATCAGTAACATCGAATATCGCTGAAGGATTCAGTCGTAAAACAGCCAAAGATAAAAGCCATTTTTATTACATGTCTAAAGGATCACTTACGGAACTGCAAGATCAATTATATGTCGCGAGAGATGTGGGATATATTAATGAAAGCGAATTTGAAAAATGTTACACAAAAAGTATAAAAGTTCACAAACTGATCAATTCAATTATCGTATCCTGCAACAAACACTTTCAATAACTACCATATACCAAATACCATATACCAAATACCATATACAATTTTATGCCACCAAACGAACTCACAATCACAGAAGCCGGAAAGATGCTCGATAATGGAGAGTTAACCTCACGAGCGTTGACCGAAGCTTGCCTCACACAAATCCAAAGTTTGGATGGCGCTTTGCATGCTTTTTTGGAAGTCTATGCTGATGAAGCTTTAGCTCAAGCCGATCGCTCCGATGCGCGTCGCGAAGAGGGGAATGTGCTTGGTCCTTTGGACGGCATTCCGATGGCACTTAAAGATAACATCATGGTGCAAAACAAGCGCTGTACGGCAGGTTCCAAAATGCTGGCGACTTACAATGCGGCCTATGATGCAACCGTCACCAAAAAACTCACCGATGCGGGTGCTGTTATTTTGGGTAAAACCAATCTCGACGAATTTGCCATGGGCAGTTCCACCGAGCATTCGGCTTTTGGTCCAACCAAAAATCCCCGCAATCCGGAATGCGTACCGGGCGGTTCATCCGGCGGCTCCACCGTCGCAGTCGCCGCCAACATGTGTCTTGGCGCCTTGGGCTCGGACACGGGCGGATCCATTCGTCAGCCCGCGGCTTTTTGCGGAATCACCGGCTTAAAACCAACCTACGGCCGTGTCTCTCGCTCCGGCCTTATCGCCATGGCCTCATCTTTCGATCAAATCGGCCCGCTTGCCAAGTCCGCCGAAGACGCGGCGCTTATCCTTTCCGTCATCCAAGGCCGTGACAATGCCGATCAAACCACCGCAAACGTCGAACCGTTCGTCGCCGACTGGAAAGATAATGTCAAAGGTTTAAAAATCGGCTTGCCTCGCCAAGCTTGGGCCGTTAAAGGCATAGAGCCCGAAGTCCGCGAAGCCACGGAAAAATCACTCAAACTTTTAGAATCCATGGGCGCCGAACTTGTCGAAATCGATCTCCCATACGTCGACGAAGCTCTCGCGGTCTACTACGTTCTCATGCCCTGCGAAGTCTCGGCCAACCTTTCTCGTTTCGACGGTATTCGCTTTGGCGCGCGCAAACAAAATTTGCCTCTTTTTGAAACTTACGCCGAATCCCGCGCCGAAAACCTCGGCTCCGAGGTTAAGCGCCGTATCTTAATCGGTACGTTCTCTCTCTCGTCCGGCTACATCGACGCTTATTACGTTCACGCCAAAAAAGTCCAAACTCTGATCCGCCAAGGATATAATGAAGCTTTTAAATCAGTAGATCTGATCGCCACGCCCACAGCACCAACCACCGCCTTCAAACTCGGCGCCAAACTCAACGATCCGCTTTCCATGTATTTGGAAGATATCTTTACCGTCTCGGTCAACGTCGCCGGCCTTCCCGCCATCTCCATCCCTTGCGACACCAACGGCGGAATGCCGGTCGGCTTGCAATTCATGGCTCCGTGGTTTGAGGAGGCAAAACTGCTTTCTACCGCTAAAACACTTCAGAACCATTTGTCTGAACCTTGATTCGCTCGATTCTCGCTCAAATTTACTTGATTATTACTTATTCGTAATTCGCGCAGATTCGTCCCGCAACAATTATTTAATATATTTAAGGTATGCGGGATCCCGTTTACCCCGCAGTAAGCGGTGGCCAAAGGCGGTGATAATTCGTACCGTCAATTCGTAATTCGTACTGTCATCAAGATTCAAAATGCTCATATGTTTGAAGAAACAATTATATACAGCGAAACAGCTTCTCAAGGGCTCTCATTCGGCACAATGATCGGCCTGTTCCTTTTAGGTTGTCTTATCCTCATCCTCATCATTGTGGCTGTGATTTGGCTTAAAAACAAATTCACCCGTCCCGAGCTTTACGGCATGACGCGTGAGCAAGTACAGGCTCGTTGGCAAAAAATCTTGGAGACAAGCAAACAAGGAGGGGATATGGGCTTAAAACTTTCCGTCATCGAAGCTGATAATCTTTTGGATGCGGCTCTAAAATCCCTCGTTATTCCCGGCGATACACTCGGCGAACGCCTAAAAGTCGCCTGCTACAACTATCCCAAACTCAAAAATGTTTGGTGGGCTCACAAACTCCGCAACAACATCGTCCACGACCATGCCTTCCAACTCCGCACCTCCGACGCCCGCCGTGCTCTTTCCGATTTTGAATCAGCGCTTAAGGAACTAAGGGTTATGTAATTGTCTGAACCTTGACTGTGTCCCTCGTAGCCAAAGGCGAAGGGGGATTGCCGCTCATATTCACGCTCATATTAACTTGATTACTAGATGAGTTCATCAAGTTAAAAGTAGCAAGTTCGTCAGGAGTTCATCAAGTTGAAAGTCTAAAGTTCATAAAGAGAGGCTTAAATAACTCTTGAAAAACTTTAGACTTGATGAACTTGTTACTTGGTGAGATGAACTTTAGACTTTATGAACTTTCCACCAGTCTGTGTAATCAAGTTAATTAGGTTGGTAATCTGTTTTTTAATCAAGGTTCAGACAATATTCTATGCTTCCTTTCTTCCAACTTACAGAAATACCTCTGGGCTTCGTCAATATCCAAGCCTGGGGCCTCTTAGTTGCCTCGGGCCTGCTTTTTGGTACTTGGATGTCCGCACGGCAAGCAAAAAAGCTGGGCTTTAATCCCAAGTTGGTCTGGGACTTTGCTTTTTGGACTTTTTTAGCCGCTTTTCTCGGCGCACGTCTCTTTCATGTCCTCTTTTACGATCTCAATCACTATCTCGCCAATCCAATCGACGCCATCAACCCCGCTTTGCCCGGTTTTTCCGTCATGGGCGGTTTTATCGGCGCCTCGCTCACCGTCACCCTTCTCATCCGCAAACACAAACTGCCTTTTCTCAAATTCGCTGATTCCGCCATCTTCGGCTTGCCATTCGGACTCATGATCGGCCGTATCGGTTGTTTCTTGATCCACGATCATCCGGGCGTCGAGTGTGCTTCCAATCCTCTCTGCGTTATCTACCCCGATGGCATAGCCCGCCACGATCACGGCCTTTATCTCTCACTCTTGGGAGCCTTCATCTCTACCATCTTCCTGCTTTTTAACCGCAAACCCCGCCCTCAAGGATTTTATCTCGCCCTCTTCATCAGCATCTACTCAATCGTCCGATTCTTCTTGGATTTCTACCGCATCATCGATATCCGCTACTTCCACCTCACCCCCACTCAATGGCTTCTCATCCCTCTGGCCGCACTTGGAATTTGGTTGCTGGGTAAAATAATAAAGGGGACATTTAAAATGAATAATGCATAATGCATAACAAAGTCCAGTCCATCAAGATTAAAGCAACAAGTCCATCCCACTACGCCCAAGGACTCCGCGGGACAGGTCAAGAGGAGCTTGAGTTATGAAGCGCGAACGGCTGTCTTGGCGCAACCCCAACCCCTTATCAGGGGCGAGTGAATCAAGTAAACAAGTCCTCCTGACCCGTCCGCCTCGCTCTGCCCTGGCCGCCTCGCTCTACTCGGCAGGCGGGCTGGCTCGGCAGGCGGGTGGATAAGGAGGATTTAGGAGGTTGTGCCGTACAGCATCCTTTACCCGCACGCCGCGGCTTCATGACACTCGTAGCTTCGCCGAAGTGGGTTAGCGTAGGAAGGATATATGGGTTTTGGTTGTGCTAGTAGCTGGCGACTAGTAGCTAGCGGCTAAGTTTGAAAGACTTGACCGCTGTTTCGCGTATCATTACAATGGAAACTTATGAATTCCGAAGAACAAGTAAAAAAATATTTTTTAGCCGGTGCAGGATTACTGCTGGTTTTTATTATTGGCGGATTGGTTTGGGCAATAATGTCCGATGCCGGAAACGGTTCAAATAACGTTAATCCCAACGTATCTTTCAACGACAGCCAAAATCCAACATTTGGTCCGTCAAACGCAAAAGTAACCGTTCGCATATTCAGCGATTTCCAATGTCCCGCTTGCCGTGTAGCCGAACAAGCTCTGGAATCGATTCGTCTTGAGTATCAAGATCGTGTTCGTTTCATCTGGAACGACATGCCTCTCACGCAAATTCATCCCAATGCCGCATCCGCCGCATCAGCCGGTCGTTGCGCCAACGAGCAAGGCAGATTTTGGGAGTACGCCGATCAAATCTTTGCCACGCAAGATTCTTGGCAATACATGCCCAATCCGACTGCGCATTTTATATCGCTCGCCGAGCAATCCGGTTTAAACAAAGAAGAGTTTGAAGCCTGTCATGCCAACAACAAGTACATGTCATTGGTGGAAATAGATTTTCAAGAGGCCGTCTCTTTCAATCTCACCGGTACACCAACCTTCTATATCAACAACACGGTCACCGTCGGCGCCATGAGCGCCTCCGCCTGGCGCACCGCCCTCGATTCCGCACTTTCAGAATAAACAGCAAACCTCGAACCACGCACTTATAACTTTACAATCTCAATCATTCGTAGGGATAAACCTTGCATGCCACTCGAAGCCACAAGGCGAAGATGTGGTGTTTATCCGTGCTAAGACGACAAATGGTTACATTGGTGCGGATAATCACAAGGATTATCCCTACGAAGTAACACATTACGGTCCGGCTAGCAGCTAGTAGCTAGTGGCTAGTAGCTATTCGTTTGACTTTAGTCTGCAATTACTTAAAAATAAACCAGTTATCTAAAAATTTATCCACAACGATCCTTATGGAAAATACATCCAAACCCGGACCAAGCATCTGGGACTCCAGTCCCAAAACGACCTTTGCCCTCGGGCTCATAGCCGGCATTGCCGTCATGTCCACAGTCGCCTTGGTCTTCATCCTTAATTTTTTAATGTCAGGCAAAAGCTTTGGTGCTTTGGCTCAAAACACCAATCAGCCCGCGGCTAACGCTCCCGCGGCCAATCAGCCCTTGGTTGATGATACCGTACAGCCTCCTGTCGGTGATCCGGCTCCTGTAGATCCGGCTCGTGATCACATCTGGGGCAAGGATGATGCCAAAGTTACAATCATCGAATATTCGGATTTTGAGTGCCCTTTCTGCAGCCGTCATTACGAAACAATGAAGCAAATCAAGGCCGCTTATCCCAATGATGTTAAAGTGATTTTCCGTCATTTCCCGTTATCTTTCCATGCTGAAGCTCAAAAAGCCGGCGAAGCCTCGGAATGCGCCGCTGATCAAGGCAAATTCTGGGAAATGTACGATATAATCTTCCAAGCCAACGCGGCCGGCACCATGAATGTCGCCAAATGGAAGCAAGCCGCCGCTGATTTAAAGCTGGATACCGCCAAATTCAACAATTGTTTGGACAGCGGTGAAAAAGCCTCACGCGTTACCGAAGATTTGAACGAGGGATCCATGGCCGGTGTCGAGGGCACTCCCGCAACCTTTGTAAACGGTCAGCTGGTTTCCGGAGCTTTGCCGTTTGATTCTTTCAAACAAATAATCGATGCTGAATTGAGCTTGTAATTATTCTGATACCCAAAGACAGGCAAAATGCCTGTCTTTTGCTTGGCAAAAGTTGGCAAGTTTGTTGCAAGGGGTGTATCATAACAAAACTTTGTAAAAATAATCAGTATTTTCAACATTTCGGGATCCTGTAGTCGGCAGAATCTCATGAAAACTGAAAAATAATTAAAATATTTTATGACAACTCAACAAAAGACATTCATCATCACCGGGGTAATCGCTCTTATCGCAGTCATCGGAGCGGTCTACTACTTCGCTTTCGGTAAAGCCCCCGAACAAAAACAGGCTCCCGAATTATTTACCGGCAGTCAGCAAGAACCGGTTGCCGATCAGCAACCTCAAGTTTCAACCTTGCCCGATGTCGTGGCTCGCGTTAACGGCGAGGAAATCAAAGGTGCGGATCTGCAAAATTCCGAAGCACAGATTTTGGCCGGTCAAGGCGTAGACCCAACAACCCTTACCGATGAACAGCGCCAACAATTGCGTAATCAAGCTTTGGACATACTTATTTCCAATGCTTTGATCAGGCAAGCGGCCGCAGGTGCCAATATTCAAGCTTCCGACGAGGATATCAATGCGCAAATGGAGATGATTAAAGGTCAATTCGAAGATCCCGCCAAATATCAAGAAGCTTTAACTCAGCAAAATATGACAGAGGATGATTTTCGCAAGCTTGTCGCTTCCGATGTGTTCATCCAAACCTATATCGAGCAAACTCTTAAGCTAAAGGCTATGGATGCCACGGATGAAGAAATCAACGCCATGTACGAACAACAAAAAGCCGCTTCAGCCGAAATACCGCCCCTTGAAGAAATCCGCGATCAATTCAAATCATTCGTCATTCAACAAAAACAACAACAAGTTTTGGTCTCGCATATCCAAGAATTACGCTCCAAAGCCAACGTGGAAGTGCTTCTGTAAAATTCAACATTCAAAAACAAAAACCCCCGGCAACACCGGTGGTTTTTTTTATCAGGCAAATGTCCTAAGCGAAAGTGAAATGAGACTTTCGACTGCACTTCATTTCGCGGAAGACATTCGCCGCCCTTCTTTGCCATGGCGATGCCATGAGCAAGCGAAGCGCGTAAAATGGCGGAGAGAGAGGGATTCGAACCCTCGATACCTTGCGGTATGCTCGCTTTCCAAGCGAGTGCACTAGACCACTATGCGACCTCTCCCAACAAAATAACGAACCACGAACGTCGAACCACGAATTACGAACCACGAATCTTGAACCTCGAACCTCGAACTTGGAACATCGTATTTCGTATTTCGCATCAAACCCTTGTTTGTCATTTCGAATCGGATGTGAGAAATCTCCACCATGAATACTGAATCACGAATCCGGAACTTAGAACTGAGAATTTGTACGATGTACTAAGTACTAGTTTCCGCGCGTTACGACGTTACGACTATCAAGAATTCAAAGTTAATTCGTGAGTCAAAGCTTACCTGAAAGGATAAAATCTTTCAAGATCCAATAACAAACCCCGTTCCGATATGAACAAAAAATCCACCATCAGGTGGATTTCTGTCCGCTTGCAGCTAGTAGATAAAAGCTGGAAGCTGTTTTATCGTATCGCTTCATTGTTAATTCTGATGCTCATGATTTTGCTTGCGGCTTTGGTCAAGTCTTTGCTAAGCAGAGAATGGGCGATACCGCTGTAGGCAATAGCGCGATTCGCGTCCCATTCTGTGGCTGTAGAGGGCTTTTTGCCGAAAATACGTTCAAAGACTCCAATGGCGGTTCTTTCGGCATCCAAATCGCGAATTTGCGGGCGAATGCCGTAAGCCATGACTTTAAGTGCTACGTCGTGATTTGCGTTGGCTTTATCCACACTCATGCCGTAAATCTTGCTGAAAGTCGCTTCCACGGCTTTTTCACGTTCCGTGTTCAAGTCCTTAGGCAAAGTCGTATTGCCGATTTTGATGGCATTTTGCCAATCGCATTCATCAACCGGCATTCTGCCGTAGATCGCTTTATAACTGTCCAAAACACCTGCGCGTTCGCCCTGACCGAGTCTGACATTGCTCTTGGTTCCGTAGTTCACAAAGTTGCGTACCGTTGCCAGAATCGCCGCATCCAAATCAACGGGAGCTACTCGTGGGGTTAAAACGGTGTTGAAATAGTCTTCAAGAGTCATGTCTCGATTCAATCCCAAATAACCCAATACTTCATTTACTATGGAGCTAACCTGCAAAGCCTCGACTTCGGTCAAAACACAGCGGGGAGCCGTATCTTCCGCACCCAAAACCATTGGTGTCGGAGCGGGTGATGCGGTTGGCGTTTCGCCTAAAAATCCCGCAAAAGTGCTTCCGCCGCCGCCTCCGGAAGAGGATCCGCCGCCGCCTCCGCTTTGCGGTTTATCATTATTGGTGATTATGCAGGTAATGGTTTGTCCGGCTTCGATGGTTCCCGCACAAGTCTCCGAATAGCCGGCTGTATAATTGCGGTTTTCAACCTCAGTTACCGAATATTCGCCCGGGCCGACAATCAATTCCGTGCCTTCCGCATCACCCGGAAACGAGGTTGTGGCTGTTTGGGGCAAAACGGTCATCATATATGCTACGGCCATTCTTAAATGATTTCCGTAAAATTTCGGCTCGGTATAAGTCACGTTCATCGTAAAGTCAGATGATGTAGCTGTACGTCCATTGTCGTTTATTACAATTTTTTTAACGATTAAACGTGCCGAATTCTCTTCATTCATTTCATAATTTGTCACAGTACAAGTCTTCTCATCTCCTTCAGCCAGATAACCTTGGCAATCTCCCGAATATTCGGCGTAGTAGCCTTCGGCTTGAACTTCGTCAACCGTATATTCACCGACTTCCAATTCTCTGATGGTGCCATTTTCGCTTCCCGCAAACGTGATTGTCGAAGTCGTGCTTGATGTTGTCAGATGTATGTTTAATGTAAAATCACCGGCATTTACATCACTCTCCGAATAATTTACCACGTTTTTGACAACTCTTAATATTCCGGTCGGCGCTTCTTCCGGGGGTGTGTAAATATCATCATTGGTAACAATACAGGTGGTCGTGGTTCCGGCTTCCAGATAACCCGAACAACCTTCGGAATAACTTGCCGAATAACTGCCGTTTTCCGTCTCAATTACGGAATATGAACCCTCTTCCAGTATAAATTCGGTTCCCGAAGCATTGCCGGCAAAAGCTTGCGTGCTCGTAGCCTCACCGTCAAAATATTCCAAGTTCAATTCAAAATCTTCGGCAACTCCAACTCCACCGTCATCATTCACAACATCTTTAACAATAATCAAGGTTCCCGTTGTAGCCGGTGGCGCGATTGGCTCCATGGAGTTCGTAAACGTACAAACGGCTTGGATTTGAGGCTTTGCGGGCTTCAAATCAACAGATGCCGTCGCGCCGTCAAAGACACAGTCCGTACCTTCCCCATAAGCAAAAGAATACTCATCCGGTCCCGCGCCTTCTGTGATCTCGTAGATTCCGGTCGCGATATTTTCGATAGTCACACTTGATTCACCCTCGGCAATATCAAACGTAGACTGTTCGTTAATCTGCGGACTGACATTAAAGCTCCACATATCCGGTCTGGCATTCCCGTCAGCAACCACTTTTTCGATCGTAAGTGAAGGCAGAACCAATAATTCACTGATTTTTACTTGAATTTTACCTCCTCCGCCGGCATCCAAATGCAAAGAAGCGCCGGGATAAGCGCTGGCATCTTGTCCCAAGCGTGCGCAGAATACAACGCTTACCGTTTCATCAGCCGGGGCTGATTGCAATACTATATTATAATGACGCTCCGTATCAGTATCTTGAACCGGGTTTTCACCGGAATTTCCCGAAAACGGACCTGTTATGGTTGTATAAACGGTTCCGGTTGTGCTTTCAAAACTGCCGACCATGGTTAAATCGTTACCCGAAAAAGTAAAATCATTGATATTGGTGATGGATCGGGGATTGGCCGCGAAAGATGTTTGAATTTCTTCCAAGGCTTCAATGCCGGTTACATCGGTGGGATTGCCGTTGTGTTTGTAATCGAAAACCACGGTAAGCGGAATGTTTCTATCAACTTCATCGCGATTTTTAACTTCGATCAACGTCGGAAGACATGCGCCTTCGGAATAATCACCCAAGCCGGGTGCGTTCATTTTAAATTCTCCCGAACCATCGGTCGCCAAGACAAAACTTAGCATATCTATGGAATCCGGAGGTGCCGCATAAGCGGGCAAACACGAAGTGACTCCAATTGCAATGATTAGCAATTTGGATATTGTTGCTTTAAGCATATAAAAAATTAATAAATAATTGTTAAATATTTGTTAAAATATTATGGTAAAAGAGCCAAAATGTCAAGAAAAGAGTCAAGGGCGGGGGTAATCGAGCTTGTTGCGTTGCCCATTATCGTGGTACAAATACGGTATATGAAACGAGCGCTTAGCTTGTGCCTGATGCTGTCTGTGGTAGCTTTAGGTGCCGGCTGTGCTTCAAATTCGGGTTCGGGTAATGGCTCGCAATCCTTAAGTGAGGCGCAAAATTGCAATATTTTGGATTATGGCATCCGTGAGTTTAGTTTGCTTGCCAGTATGCCGATTATCTCCAACAGCTACGATTTGCATCTTGTTTTTGAACGGTTGGGCGATTGTCAAACTCAAAACATCAGCGTTTCTTTATACGAAGACGATAATTTTTTGCGCCAATATTCTTTTGCTGAAATCAATAACGAAGCCGGTCATAAAATCAGTTGGAACCCCAAACGAGAGGGGAGTATCTCTTTGCGAGTGGAGTTGGAGTTAATGGATGCTGATTTGAGCAATAACAAAGAAACGATAACAGTTTCCGCCAATCCGCTTGGTAATTATTTGCGGATTACGGATTTAAGCGCCGAAAATTTTACGGTCAGCGCGCCTTTGGCCGAATCCTTCGAATTATTCGCGCCCATCACAATTACCGGCGCCGATGTTTACTTGGCCAAACGTCAATCCTCAGCTTCCGAAACTTCGGTAACCGTAAAATTATACAAAGACAGCAACAACGCTCCCGGCGAGTTATTGATCGACTCTCGTCAAACGGTTTTGCTCAAAGAGCAGTTCGATTGGTTTGCCTTTGAAGTCAATAAAGAGCTCGGAGCCGGTAAATATTGGCTCGTCTTGGAGTCTGACGGTCCCGGAGCGGTTTGGCATTGCAACCGCAAATCTTTGGGCGGCGCCAAATACGAAAGCGCTCCGGTTTACTACGAGTCCAACAATTCATCCCTGATGTTTTCCGGAGCGGCCTGGGAAATCCTTCCGCAAAAAGATTTCACGTTCAAGATCCGTGCGCAAAATTAACAAAAAATAATTTTCGCATTAAAAATCCCCCGTAGAAGGGGATTTTTCATATTTCTGATTCGGATGTCTCTTTACTCCGTTGTCTGAAGATTCGGTGCCAGTAACATTTCAGCCATATCTTCCATATTTATGGCATTATACGGCACTTCCACGGGCTCGTGATTCGGTTGGTTGAACCAAATTCCGCTTTGAAATCTTACGGTTGTTTTGCCGACTTTTTTGCATGTTTGCTTGGTCCAATCCTCATTCCAATCGCAACTCTCTTTATCTTTGGTCTGCGTCAAGCCAAATTCCATTCTCTCCAAGCGATTGGTTGTCAGATTCAAATTCGCGGCCATATGCAATCCGGCGGCATCTTTCAAATTTTGATTATAATCTTCACGTGCTGATTTGATGGCAGCCATTCTATCCGCATATTTGATTATTTTATAAGCTTCACGCAATTCTTTTTGATATTCTTGATACAAAACACTGCGGTTTATGCCAATTCTGACCCGCAACATCTCTTCTCCGGCTTCGTTTTTATATCTTTTTTCTGTGCGCAAAACTTGCAAGAATTTTTTATCACTCAAATCCTGAAACATATTCATAATTTCGGTCATGGGATTTTCCTCTTCCATGCCCATTGCCGGTAAAAGTTGAGATGTTTCACCTTGTTTCGGAGCTTCCATGGCCAACCACCTTTGTGTCATCGCTTCAAGATCCAATAAACCGTCGCCCAACGATTGAGCTACGGATTCCGGCAATTTATCCAGCTTGATATACATCATCGGATTTACGGTGCGCCAAAAAACCGTTATCGGTTCAGAGATGGTAAATTCATGTGTGGCATCTTCGACGGATAATTTCTTAAAGCGCAAATATCCCTCGCCATCTTGCAAGCCCTCGGCATTTTTGGGCAGTGTTCGTTGGTTGAAATGGATGTCAAACACGGCGGCCTCCGGGCCGTTAACAAAAGTTTTGTCCGTAATATTTTCTTTCACCTCAACCAAAATATCACCCGACATATTTAACCCGCTGTCCGGATTGTATTCGGATAAAGCATTATTGATGATTTCTTGCGGTGTGGCCGCCAGCGCGCTCGATGCATAAAAAATAACACCAAACGCAACTGCGTAACCCGCCAAATAAATGATTTTTCGCATAATTCAACCATTATAATCCATCCCACCAACCAAGTCCAACGATTATATCAGTCACCAGCCTCTTGCGGTTAAAAGTCCATCAAGAGTTCATCAAGAGTTACCCAAGCTTCTCTTGATGAACTTGTTACTTTAAACTTGATGAACTGACTTTTGAAACCTCGACAAAAGGGCTGTTCACTGCTACACTTCTCATCACGGTCATGGCACCCATGCACCCCCGCGTCAACCTTCAGACGCTAATTTTACGTTACCGTACGAATTACGAATTTACAGTACGAATTACGAATTTACAGTACGAATTACGAATCTGCGCGAATTACGAATTTGTAATCAAGCCATCATTTTATCCCTTGGGATAAAATGCAACCCATTCGTAATTCGCGCAGATTCGTAATTCGTACCGTCAGTATGCAAGACAAAATAACCATAAAAGGTGCTCGCGAGCACAACCTCCAAAACATCGACCTCGAGATTCCCCGCAACAAAATGGTCGTCTTCACAGGCTTATCCGGCTCGGGCAAGTCGTCTTTGGCGTTTGATACGATTTTCGCCGAGGGTCAGCGCCGTTACGTAGAGTCTTTATCTGCTTATGCGCGCCAATTTTTGGGCCAGCTTAAAAAACCGGACGTGGATGAAATCGAAGGTTTGTCGCCGGCTATCTCTATCGACCAAAAAGCCCATTCCGCCAACCCGCGCTCCACAGTCGCCACCATCACCGAAATTTACGATTACTTGCGCGTCCTCTACGCGCGCATCGGCAAACCTCACTGTCCTATCGGCGGTGAGCCTATACGTAAGATGACGGTTGATGAAATCGCGGATGTAGTCTTGCAAACAACAGTCGAAATCCATACCAAACCCGAGCTCATCAAAGCCCGCAAAAACGCCAAAAGCGCCAACGAAATAATCATTCTCGCGCCCATAGTGCGCGGTCGTAAAGGCGAGTATTATCAACTATTGCAACAAGCCTACGAAGGCGGTTTTTCCGAAGTGCGCGTCAACGGCAAAATCTACCCGCTCCGCGAGCGCGTGCCTTTGGCTCGTTACAAACGTCACAATATCGAGCTTATCGTAGATCGCATCCCTCTGGCGTGGCCCATCGAAAACAACCAACCTCTGCGCTCGCGCCTGGTCGAAGCCGTCGAAATCGCCTTGGATCGCGCCGACGATACTGTCATCGCCGTTTTGGATGATGGCAGTGAAAAACTCATGTCAGCTCGCTTCGCTTGTCCGGAGCATGATTTTGCTTTTCCGGAAATAGAACCGCGCTTGTTCTCATTCAACTCTCCCTACGGCGCTTGTGAAGCCTGTAACGGCTTGGGAACCACTTGGATATATTCGGACGAAATCTGTGAAGTCTGCAAAGGGGCCCGCTTGCGCAAAGAAGCGTTAAACGTACTCGTCAACAAAAAAAGCATAGTGGATGTTACTTCGCTCACCATTGAACAAGCTTTGGAGTTTTTCAAAAATCTCAAATTGAACGAAACCGAAACAGCCATCTCCGAGCCCATCATGAAAGAAATATTGGCGCGTTTGCAATTTATGCAAGATGTTGGTTTGCACTATCTCACTTTAAATCGCATCGCCGGCTCTTTATCGGGTGGCGAAGCTCAACGCATCCGTCTCGCTTCTCAAATCGGCTCCGGCTTGGTGGGCGCTCTTTATGTTCTCGACGAGCCGACCATCGGCTTGCACCAAAAAGATAATGCCCGCTTAGTCGAAACTTTGGAAAAACTCCGCGACTCGGGTAACTCCATCATCGTTGTCGAACACGATGAGGATACGATCGCGGCCGCCGACCATCTTGTCGATTTTGGTCCGGGCGCCGGCAAGCATGGCGGAAAAATCGTGGCACACGGCCCCATGCCTCAAATCCTAAACGATAAAAACAGCGTCACTTGCGCTTATCTGCGCGGTGATAAGTTTATTCCCAAGCCCGCCAAACGCCGCGGCGAGCCCAAGAATTGGCTGGAAATCAAAAAAGCTTCGGCTTTCAACCTCAAAAACATCAATGTCAAAATTCCGCTCAAACGTTTTGTTTGCGTCACAGGCGTTTCCGGTTCCGGCAAATCCACTTTGGTCATCGATATCTTGTACCGAGCTTTAGCTAAAAAAATCTACGGTGCCGAAGCAACTCCGGCTTCGCACGGCTCCATCAAAGGCCTCGAATGGGTCGATAAAATCATCGACGTCGATCAATCACCGATAGGCCGAACTCCGCGTTCCAATCCCGCCACTTACACGGGCATGTGGATGCCTATTCGTGAACTTTACAGCCTTACTCCGGATGCTCGCATGAGAGGTTATAAAATCGGGCGCTTTTCCTTCAACCGCCCCGGCGGACGTTGCGAGCATTGCGAAGGCAACGGCCAAATCGCCATCGAAATGCACTTTTTGCCCACGGTTTATGTCCCCTGCGAAGTCTGCAAAGGCCGTAGATTCAATCGCGAAACTCTGGAGGTCAAATACCGCAATAAAAACATTCACGACATTTTAAAGATGAATGTGGAAGAAGCCAATGATTTTTTTAAAGACATCCCGCCGGTCCGCGACCGCACCAGAATCTTAAAAGAGGTCGGCCTCGGCTACATCGAACTCGGTCAGCCGGCCAACACTCTTTCCGGCGGCGAGGCACAGCGCGTCAAACTCTCTTCCGAGCTGTCCAAACGCGACACCGGCCACACTGTCTACATCTTGGACGAGCCTACGACGGGTTTGCATTTTGAAGATGTCAAACAACTTCTCGAAGTCTTACACAAGCTTGTAGACCGCGGCAACACGGTCATCATCATCGAGCACAATCTCGATGTCATCAAACAAGCCGATTGGATCATTGATTTGGGTCCCGAAGGAGGGGATAGAGGCGGCCAAATCGTAGCCGAAGGCACCCCCGAAGATGTCGCCGTTGTCGCGGGAAGTTATACCGGACAATATCTTAAACGAGTCCTCCGCAGATAAACGAACTGCCAATCAACACAAATTATGAATTAAAAATTATGAATTAAGAATGTAGGAATCGCGTGCCACCAATGCATATTGCATAATGCATAGTGCAAAATGATTGTATCGCTGGCGCGATAATTAATTATATAATAATCAAGTACCATTATTATGCATTATGCATTATTAATTAAGTACAGTAATGCCGAAGGCTACGTTCATTCTTAATTTTTAATTCATAATTCATAATTCATAATTTGGCATAGAAATGCCGAAGGCAACCATCATTCATAATTCTCCCGACCCTCGAAGCTTTAGCGAAGTGGGTTAATTCATAATTTATTTCCGCAAAGTTGTTTTTCCGTTAAAAAAATCCCGCAATATATGCGGGAAAGTTATCTGGCCAAAAGTTTGGCGCGTAATTCATCAGGGGTCATGGATTTGGGTTCCGCGGGGTCATCGTCAAAGATGAGATGTTCCTCATTCTCATCAACCCACACGTCATCCAAATACAATGTGTTTCGCCTGCGCATGCGCTCGACAAAATCATCCAAACGCTTTACGAATTGCTCTCGATCGGGATTGAGCAACATCTTGATGTATGGTTTAAGATGCGCGTTTTTACCGCGGGCTTCGATCTCGTTTACGCGGTAGCGCAGTTCGCTTTCCGATAAAGTTTCCCAGGGCAGAAGCAGCCACTTGGGTTCTTTAAGAAAATTCCTGCCGATTCTGCGCAAAACGAATAAACGAATTTCCACGGTTTCCGGCGCAACCGATAACAAATTTTTCAGTTTCTTGCTTGTCAAAATCTTAACCCAAAATCTCAATTTGTCGCTCGGTGCGCCTTTGGCTTCCAGATGATAGGGTGCGGCTTGAACATGAATCGGCATCCAGCGCGCCAATGTCAGACAAACTCGGTATTGATTGGATGTTTTATCCTTCAACCAGCCGTTTTGTTCCAGGTAATTTTCCCAAGCCTTCTCATCATCTTCTTTGGCCGAAGAATCAATCAGTGCTTGAATCCTGCTCATGTCCAGAGCCGGCGATGCATTTTCGGGTTCCGTTTCTTCAATGTGAGCTCTGTTTTTCAGCTCTTTTTTCGGAGCGGGTTTCGGCGCAATGTCCGGATTTGGCGCCGGCCGGAAAGTCTTCAGCGGTTGCGGATTCTGAGGCGAGAGACCTTCTTCAGCATGAATTTCCGCTTTTGGTCTAACTTCTTGCACCGCTTCTTTTTTAGCGCCGAGCTTTCTGGACTTAAGCTTACTGATAAGCTCCGGAGTCATTTCCGGTCTGAATGTTTTCAGCGGTTTGAGCTTTTTCGGTTGAGGATCGGTTTGCTCCGCAACAACCTGCGATATCATTCCGGAATCGCCGGTGGGCGGTTTTTCCGATTCCGGCGCCTCATGGTTCAAAACAACTGTTGTTTTTTTAGCCGGTTCGGTTTTAGGCGGTGTTCTGCAGTCTATTCTGGCGGAAAGCCGAATCGGAGGGGCTTTGATCGTAATCGGCGGAGGACCATTGTCCAACTTGGTATTCCACAATAACCCTCTTTGCGCGATCGAAGCTCTTTTGCATTCGTCAATTATTTCCGTTGCCGGCATGTGAAACATGTGGGGCATTTGATTGGCTATATGCTTGATGATTTCTTCATCATAACCAAGCTTCAAAAATGTTTTGACAGCGGTTTCCAAACGAACCGGCGGAATCCAAAAAATCCAAGCTTGCGTAAGCACCATGCTGTGAGCGGTTTCTTTGCTTAAACCTGCTTCAATGAGCAGATGTTCCACAAAAAAGATATGGTAAAAGGAATCCGACCAATGCGGATTGATTTTGCGAAAAGTCAAATTATGCGTGAGCCAGTGAAAAATATCACTGGGACCCCATCCATTGGCCGCGAATGCCCGCAATGCTCCAACCGGATTGTTGTTGAAGCACCGCTCCACTTTGCCGGCCAATCGGAGCAACATCCACTCTTCGACTTGTAATGTGGCCAAATAATCCAGTATCTCTTGTTTTCTGGCTTCGTGTTCACGCCTCTCCATTGTATTCCCTCTGTTTTCGAAGAACCGGATATATACAAACACATTTCCGGCCAAGCGTCAAAGGACGAACAACGCAGTTCATCAAGATATTCTCATGTATGGATAAACTGAATTTTGCACGCGATCCAAAGGGTTGCAAACGTTATTAACGTTTGGTTGCGACTCTCGACCTCAGCTTACGATGATACGAGATGGCAAAACGATGTGATTCATCCTGAACTTGGACAAGAATATCAAGATGTTTTTCCAATTGAGATCTTAAGCCTTCAAAAACCGGCGGTATTATCAATTCTTGTTTTTTGCGCGTAGGGCCTTTGGCTATACCGATAACCGGTATTGTTTTGGGTGAATCCAATTTGGAAACGATATCCAGAGCCGCATTAACCTGACCTTTTCCTCCATCGATCAGAATCAGATCCGGCCATTCCCATCCCGTTTCATGGTGGCCGAATCGGCGGCGTAAAACTTCGCGCAAAGATTCATAATCATCCGGGCTGATAACCGTACGCAAGCGGAATTTTCGGTACAAAGATTTTTCCGGAGCTCCTCTGCGAAACACAACCATTGAGGCGGTACCCGAAGTGCCGGAAATGTTGGAGATGTCATAACCCTCTACACGTCCCATAACCGGATTTTGTTGGTAATCATCAGGAAGCTTGCGATCATCTTTGGCCAGCACCGCCATATCTTGTATATGCTCTAAAGCAAATAGACGGTTGCGTAAAATAGCAGCTTGTTCATACTTTTGACTTTTGGATAGCGATTGCATTTCACGCCGATAACGTTTCACCAGCTCGGGTCTGCGGCCGTCGAAAAACGCCATCAAGTCGCGGATGATTTTTGCATAATCTTTTTTGGTAATCAGATTGGTGCAGACTCCGGGGCATTTTTTTAATGAATAATCAAAACAAGGACGTTTCTGCCCGGGCGCGCAAACCGACCAAGGAATCGCTTTACGAATAATCCGCAAAGCATTTTTCACAGCGCCCGATGAGGTAAACGGGCCGTACACGGCTTTGTATTTTTTTGCCGCCCGCTCATCCAAATCCGTGGCACGGAGAATATAAGGACGAGGAAAATCTTCATTGGTGATGACCAAGTAAGAATAGCTTTTGTCATCCTTTTCGCGGATATTGTAAAAAGGTTTGTATTTTTTTATTAGATTGGCCTCCAAAAACAGAGCCTCAATCGCCGTCGGCTGTTCGATATAATCGATTACAGCGATATCCTGAACCAGCTTGCGGGTCTTCGGATCGCGCGGACCCGTAAAATAGGAATTCACCCTATTTTTCAATGAGGTTGCTTTGCCAACATAAATAATCTCATTGTTTGAGTTTTTCATCAGATATACACCGGGATTATCCGGCAATATATCATCTTGAATTTTAATACTCTTGGGAATCATAAAGCACCTACATCTTACATCTCATCACGCCCCAAGGCCAATATCAAGTCTTTCATAATAATCACACCTCCTTTAAGGGGCTGGGTTTATACCGGCAGCTAGTAGCTAGAAGCTAGTAGCTAGAAGCTAGAAGCTAGAAGCTACTAGCTAGTAGCTCTCTCATTGACATTTCTTAAGTTATATGATACCAACTTTCTGCACCTCGAAAGGAGAAAAGAATGAACAGAATCAAATTTCCCAAGCACTGTACGGATGCGGAATTGGAATCGATTTTGGCCAATGCCGAAGCCCGCGGTTACGAGTTCCCGTATTCCCGCGAAGAAAATCGTTATCTTCGCGTCGGGGATTATCAGGCCGAATGGTTTTTGCGCAAGCATGACGCCAAGGCCAAAGCAGTAAAAAAGAACGAAGAATTGGAAACATTTTTCAGCTTGTTTTATTTGCACAGACCCGAGCTGTGCGAGGCATTCAAGAAGGCGGTCAAAAAATGTCATGAGACCGAGAAACCCGTTCCTTTGGATTTCGGGGACACTGCCGTAGAAAGGCAAGAGGTCTTGAGTATTTTGGCTATGAGCCATTTTCGCACCGCTCTTCGCCGTTATGCCAAGTGTACAGCTCTGGCATCAGCCTCGGAGCAAGTTTGGTTGCTTCCCGCCGAAATGTCGGCTTACGATTGGGCTTTCGCCGAGGGCGGTTTCGTCAAAATCACGCAATTGAAACGCGAGTTTCCTCGCGTCTTGAATCTTTGCGAACGCTTGGCCGAGGCAACTCACAAAAGCCCCGCCAGATACGCTTCCGAGATCATCACTGATTCGGAGAATCTGTATCAAGTTGTCAGGGTTTTGTCGGTCTATCCCCGATACTACACGCTGGAACAATTGTTCCGCGTCGAATTCGCCTTCGGAGCCGGCAACTACATCGCGGCCCGCACACTCATAGTCAATCCGCCTGAGTTCATCTCTTTTACATCTCCTGTCCGCTCTCTCCAGCCCTCCGGCTTCTAACCAACTTCCGCCCTCCCTCGGCGGATTTTTTATAAGAAAAACGCCCCGCCAAGTAACAAGTTCATCACACAAAGCAACAAGTTCATCAAGTAAAAAGTTCATCAAGAGAAGCATGAGTAACTCTTGATAAACTTTAGACTTTTAACTTGATGAACTTCTGACGAACTTTAGACTTTCAATTTAACCTGTCCCGCGAAGCCGTTTAGGCGTAGTGGGATGAACTCTCGAAAAACTCTTGATGAACTTTAGACTTTCAACTTGATGAACTCTTGAGTTGCTCTTGATGAACTTTAATCTTTAAACTTGATGAACTCACTCGTGTAGTTATAAACATTGGAACAAAAACAGAACACTAAATTGGCTTGATTAAGCGTCTATTGAAGTGGGGTGAAATGGTTGACGTAAGGGTTGTAGTGGCATAAAATGGGTACAAGTGGGGAAGAGTGGGAAAAGAAGTTTTGCCGCACGCAAGTGTGGAAAGCTGTCCCGCCATATTTTTTTACCCGAATATTTATATAACGGATTCAATCAAGTCCGCCCGTATGTTCATAGGTGAATATCATTACACAATCGACGACAAAGGGAGGCTGTCCATTCCTGTAGGCTATCGCACCGATTTATCAAAAGGTGCCGTGGTAACGCGCGGGCTTGATCATACATTGTTTCTTTATCCCAAGAAGCAATGGGAATCCTTGGCTGCCAAGATTTCAGCCTTGCCGCTGTCACAAGCGGATACCCGCGCGTTTGCCCGGCTCATGTTAGCCGGCGCCATGGAAGTATCCATCGATAAATCAGGGCGCATCATGATTCCCGAATATTTGCGTTTATACGCCAAGCTAAACAAAAAAGCTGTGATCTCCGGTCTTTACGACCGTCTCGAGATCTGGGACGAAGATGCGTGGAATGCCTATGCGGCAAAAACCGAAGCCACAGGCGATGAAATCGCCGAACGCTTGGGGCCATTGGGCTTATGACCGTAACAAATAAATCAATTCATACCGCGGTCATGGTCCGCGAAGTTTTAGAGGCTCTGCACCCTCATCCAAAGGGGCATTATTTAGATGCGACTTTGGGCGGAGCTGCGCATTCATTTGCCATTCTGCAAACTTCAGATTTTAAAGGCTCGCTTCTTTCCTTGGATGTAGACCCTGTCGCTTTGGCGCGGGCCCGCAAACAATGTCAAAAGCAAGAGCTTGCCGGCAATTGGCAAATCATGGAAAGCAATTTCCGCGATATTGTTTCAGCCGCCAAAAAATCAAAACTGGCTCCTTTCGACGGAATTTTATTCGACCTTGGAGTTTCCAGCGACGAGCTAACCGACCCTTTGAAGGGCCTGTCATTTCAAGAGGATGGTCCGCTCGATATGCGATTGGGTCCCAAAGCCAACGAAGACGGTTTAACCGCCATGCAAATCGTCAATTCTTGGCCCAAACATGATCTGATCAAATGTCTGCGAAACTTTGGCGAAGAGCGCTTTGCCTCGCGTATAGCCGAGGCGATCGTAAATCGTCGTAAATCCAAACCCTTCGAGCGAACACTCGATCTGGCTTCGGTTGTGAAGGAGGCTGTGCCCCGCATTAACGGGCGTACGCACCTCCACCCGGCGACCAAAACCTTTCAAGCCCTGCGCATTGCGGTTAATGATGAGCTGGAATCGCTCCGCGTGGCACTCCAAGACGCCTGGGAAATCCTGGCGCCATGCGGAGCGATCGCAGTCATCTCGTTTCACTCTCTGGAAGACCGCATAGTCAAACAAACATTCAAAAAATATCCGGAAGCAATCATCACAAAAAAACCATTGCTTCCGTCAAAAACCGAAATTAATCAAAATCCCCGTGCAAGAAGCGCCAAACTGCGCGTTGCGCGTAAACAAACACAAAACGATAAATTATGTCACGAACATATGCTATTGCTATGACACGTCCGCATCAGCGCTTTGGTTTTAAAGAGCATATCTCAAAGCAGCTGCCCAAAGGAGCGTTGGCTTGGGCGTTGCCCGTCATGGCTGTTTGGATGGCATTGGCCGGCATTTACGTTTCGCAAGTTACGCACGCCGCGCCTCGCGCCGACAGCCTGCAGGCCCTGGAACGCCAAATCTCCACACTGGAACGCGATATTATCGCTTATGAAGATTCGGTAGCCCGCCAATCATCAATGTACGCTCTAACCGAGCGCGCTAAAACCCTGGGTTTTGTGGAAATGCAAAATCCCCAATATATCAATCCCGCGTCACATGCCTTTGTACGCAAATAGCGTCTCCCTGGCAGGGGGCAGGTGACTGCATAACACCCTTACGATCATGTTTGTAAACTCATTTATCAATGCTCGCTACATTTGGTACACGTACCGAATGCTTATACCGATTGCATTTGTTATGTTTTTGCAAGCCTTTGGAATGGATCGTACGTAAGTCATGTAGCATGTAGCATGTAACATGTAGCATGTAGCATGATGGGAAAATAGAAATAAAAATTAAGATAAAAAACACAATTAATACAAAAATCGCGGCTTCGTAACATGCAACGTTCATCCATTTGCTCTGTTGCATGTTACGGGTTGCGGATTATATCAAAATCCTCCAAAGCGCGTTTTTGGAGGATTTTTTTGTTCAGATATTTCGATTATTGACCGTCAATCGGTTTCATGTTATAAATGTTGTCTGTAAATTGGAAAAAGAGATAAATCGTTGGCCGACTCGGGCACAAACCGGATAGTCTGATGTTCTGCAAGGAGGCGTCATGGTAAACAACAGCGCAGCGGTGTGGAGCAAGATGTTGTACGTGCTTTTGGGAGGGTCTTCATTACTGTTCGTTTCGGGTACTGTCATGGATCTGGCCGGCAAAGCCATCGGCAAGCCTTTGTTCTTTTTTGGGTCTCTTGGCTTGATCGCCGCTCTGTCGCTCGTCTTTGCGCGCGAGCACAACTTAAAGCAGGCTCAAAAACAGCGCGGATTCACATCGAGAGAGTCTGATCTGATCCATGATGATCTTAAGCGAATCAACCGCATGGCTTGGATTATGATGGCTTGGATCTTCTCTTTGTTCGGCTTTTGTTTCTTTGCTCTTTGCATGTCAACCGAACACATCGTCTCCGGTTCCGCCTTAACGATCATGTTCATGATCGGCGCCGGCAATGCCGTCTACCAAGCCATCACCGCCAACCGCAGAGACGCCATCAACTGATCGCCGTCCGTCTCACCCGCCTCTCACCTTCACAAACCCCGCAACTCCGCGGGTTTTTCATTTCCGCAGACCCTGGCTGTTGACATTTTGGCTAAAGTTTGGTAATTAGCAATCACACTGACAACCAAGGAGCAAGTGATGCCGAAAACAAACATTCGAACCATTAATAAACAATTGTTTTATTTTTTTACAGATGTCAACCAATCCATTCTTCAAACAATTTGGCAAAAGCTTAAGTCGGTATCTCGTGGTAATAATGAAGAAGCTGTAATGTTCCTTGGGAATGGAAGATATCTCTTTTTATTCGGCAAAAGATTTGCGCCGGATGCTCCTTTCAAAGTAGCCGGAAAAAAGCATTTTTGCGTTACCGTTGACTTTGATGTCAATCCTAATAATCTTGAGGATAGCACAGGCGCGGAATTGATTTTTATCAATCACGGCAAAGGTCGCATCGAAGTCGGGCAAACGCTTCATTCGAATGTCATTCAAATGGAAGCGGAATTTTTGTCTGAATGCCCAACTGAACCTGAAGACATGCCTCACCTTACGGATGATGAGTTGAGGCGTATTCTGGCGCAAATGTCCCGGTGTGAATCGGTTCAGAAAAAAACCGCCTGCGCCAACGGTGAATGAATCACAGCGCCCTATTCGAACATTTTTACAACCCCGCAACTCCGCGGGTTTTTCATTTCAAAAAACCAAAGACTTTAAGTAACAAGTTCATCTAATTAAGTAACAAGTTTATCAAGACTAAAGTTCATCAAGAGTTACTTAAGCTTCTCTTGACGAACTTGTTACTTTTAACTTTACCTGTCCCGCGAAGCCGTTTAGTCGTAGCGGGATGAACTCTTGATAAACTCTTGATGAACTTTAGACTTTAAACTTGATGAACTCTTAAGTCACTCTTGATGAACTTTATACTTTAGACTTGATAAACTCATAGTCGTTACGACTATGATTAAGTTGTGCTATAATACAGCCATGCTTCAAAGGTCCGGCGCTTTGGCGCGTATAGTATTCGTCGATCTGATCGGCAGTGTTATTTGGTTTCCCGTTTGGTGGTACACGAAAGGATTAAAAAGGTTTATCAACTGGTGTTACGAAGGCATTGTTTATCGTTCCAAGCAGTATGCTTTTCGGGTTTGGATCAAAAACTTTTTTGTGCCCATGTACGCGCAATACGATTTGACCGGCCGTCTCATCAGCGTGGGCATGCGCATAGCCGTGATATCGGCTCGTGCCATAGCTTTAGCCATAGAATCTTTGGCCTATTTGTTTTTAATAATTTGCTGGATGATTGTTCCGCCTCTCGCTTTAACGATGGCCGTGCAAAATATCTTTGCCGGTCTATTTTAATATGCCCGAATCAGAATCTCCACAAGTGCCCGAAGCCATAGTTTGCAATGCCTGCGGAGCCGATCCGCGGGCTTCGGCTTCTTGCCGTGTTTGCAAAGGCGCCGGCATTGGCATCCCTGCTGATGAAGGCTTTTTGGTTTGGAATGTTATCATCGACGAAATCACCATCGCTTTACGCAAGCTCCGCATCAAGGTCAATGCCATTTTTCATTTGTCCATTTTATCTTTGATCATTCTATTTTTGGGATTGTTCTTGGCATTCACGATCCGTGATTTTACTTATGCCGAAGTTCAAACTTTGGCTTTCTGGACCAGTGGTTATTGGTTTATCACTCTTTTTTATCTCTCTGTGGTACTCGGAGCTTTTTTTGTTTTTCGTTTGGTTGAATTTACATCTCCCGCCAAAACTCTTCCGGGCTATTTGCCGGTTGCGTCTAAATTAAAACGTCAATCTTCCAATGTACCCACCGCCATCGAGGTGGCTCCGTATTTTTCTCCCGAGGCCATGGAAGTCGTCGAATCCGCATATCGGTTGGCAAAAGATTTGCATATTGTCGAAATTACTCCCGAAGTTCTATTTGCCGCCGTGCTGACTTCACGAAGCGGGGGATTATTCATCGCCCGCTTAAGCATGAATTTCGAAACCGTCAAAGATCCTCTGGTTAGATTGTTGCTATCGGGTTCATCCGGCAAACCGCCTATCAGTTTTTCTCGCGAGGCAAAACGCGCTTTGGCCGCCGCTTTTGATCTTGCCAATCGTACCGGGCGCAAATACGTTACACCCATGGAAATATTTTTGCAGTCTTATTTGGAAAGCGAAAAACTGCAAGACCTTATCGATAGGCTCGGTTATCCCAAATCGCATATGGTTCATGTCGCGGAATGGGTTTTATTGCAAGAGCGCTTGCGCGAAGACCAGCATCGTTTTGTGGAATTGGCGCGTTTTAAGCCCAAATCCGGTATGAATCGCGCCATGACAGCCATTCAAACCTCAATTCTGGATCACTTTAGCGAAGATTTAACTCTTTTGGCGCGTCAAGGTTATCTGCCGCAATTGGTTGGCAACGACACCGTGGTCGAAAACATGTTGCGCGGATTGGAAAGCGGGCAAAGCTCGGTTGTTTTGGTTGGCGAGCAAGGTGTCGGCAAAGCCGCTCTGGTCGAGCAATTGGCTCGTCTCATGGTTATGGAACAAGTCCCGGAAATTTTATTTGATAAACGCCTTGTTTCCGTCAACTTGGCTCAAGTTGTGGCAGCCGGCGATTCGGGCTTGGCCGCCGAACGCCTTATCACCATGCTCCACGAAGTCGCCATCTCGGGCAATATTGTCTTGGCGCTTTACGGCATCGAGGCCTTGGTCGGCAGTGGATCCGGTCCCATGGACTTGGCCGAAACTTTTGCCAGTGAAATCGAAAAAGGCCGTTTTCAGGTGGTTGCCACAGCCACTCCCGAGGCTTGGACTCAATATTTGGAGCGCAGGCGTTTGGGTAAATTGATGGTCAGAGTCGATATTCCGCATCCCGACGCTGAGCAGACAATCAGGGTACTGATGGCCAAATCCGGGCAAATCGAATATAAAAATCATGTCTTCATTTCCTACGGCGCCTTGGAAAAAGCCGCCACCTTGTCTTTGCGCTATCTTCACGACGTCGCGCCTCCGCAAAACGCTTTAAACGTTTTGCGTGAAACGGCTGTCCTGACTCGCAAAACCAAAGGTGAGAATGCGGTTGTTACGGATTCGGATGTGGCCAAAGTTGTTCACGAAAAAACCAATATTCCCGTTGAGATGGTCACCAAAGAAGAATCGGATAAGCTCTTGAATCTCGAAGAACGTATGCATGGCCGTGTCATCGGCCAAGACGAAGCTGTGGTCGCTGTCTCCAGGGCCATTCGCCGTGCGCGCGCCGAACTTCGCGAAGGCAAACGTCCTATCGCCAACTTTTTATTCTTGGGTCCAACCGGCGTCGGCAAAACCGAAACCGCCAAAACACTGGCCAAAGAATATTTTGGCGATGAAAATGCCATGGTGCGCCTCGACATGTCCGAATATCAAGAACAATCTTCCATCGGCCGCATGATCGGCATACCGGGCGATGACCGCGGCGGCCTGCTCACCGAGGCTGTACGCAAACGCCCGTTCACAATCGTGCTTTTGGATGAAATCGAAAAAGCCAATCCCGATATTCTCACCCTTTTCCTCCAAGTCATGGATGATGGCCGCCTTACGGATAGCGTCGGCAGAACCATCGATTTTACCAACACTATAGTCATCATGACCTCCAATGCCGGCACTTCCTACATTCAAAGCGCTGTTTCAGAGGGGGAGAGCATGGATAAAATCAAAACCAACCTGTTGGAGCGCGAATTAAAATCTTATTTTCGTCCCGAATTCTTAAACCGCTTCGACGGTATAATCGTCTACAAACCTCTAACTCGCGATGAAGTGGTTCAAATAGCATGGCTGATGCTGGGGAGTATTTCCAAATCTTTAGAAGCTAAAGGTATGAACTTTCGCGCAGAGGATGTTGCTGTCGAAAATCTCGCCGATGCGGGCTTTGACCCGGCTTTTGGAGCCCGCCCCATGCGCCGTGTTATCCAAGACCGCGTCGAAACCCCGCTCGCAGACATCCTCCTCAAAGGCGAAGTTGCCAGGCACGATACGGTGGTGTTGAATGATGATGGGAATCTTACCGTAGAGAAAGCGGAGAATCCTTACTAAATAGCTTCTAGCCTCTAGCCTCTTGCTTCTAGCCGCTAGTAGCTAGAGGCTAGAAGCTAGAAGCTTACAATGTTATGTCTTGGCAAGAACTTGCGCTGTATGCGTTTGCAGTCTTCGTCGGAACCGGCGCGGTTTCTTTTTTATTTGGCAAACTGTCTCTAAAATTGGCTGTTAGATTTCAGATTCTTGATGTTCCCAAAAGCCCCCGCAAAATCCAAACTCGCCCCGTGCCCTTATTGGGAGGCCTTGGAATTGGAGTTGTTCTATTGATCTCGCTAGCCGGTTTCGTCCTGTTTTCCAATCTTTGGATCGGCAAAATCGCTCTGCTCCAAATCATCGGTTTCGCACTGGGCATTGCCATTTTAATCATAGGCGGCGTTATTGACGACAAACACGATCTGCAGGCGTGGAAAAGTTTTTTCTTTCCATTAATAGCGGCAGTCATTGTGGTTGCAACCGGCACCAGTATCGTGCATGTTACCGATCCCACAAATTCCGCTCCGCTTTTTCTGGATTGGTGGCACTTATCAATCGGCTCGTGGGATTTATCCCTGCCAAACGATTTGCTAACGGTTTGTTGGCTCATAGTCGCCATCTACGCCACAAAAATCACCGATGGCTTGGACGGCTTAGTCTCGGGCATCGCCATTATTGGAGCATCCATGGTGGGCCTGCTCTCCGCGATGCCAACTTTTTATCAACCTTCAACCACAATGCTCTCAGCCATGGTTGCCGGTTCTTTTGCCGGTTTTTTACCAAACAACCGTCACCCCGCCAAGCAATATCTTGGAGAAGCGGGGAGTACACTGGCCGGCTTTTGCCTGGGCTTTCTGGCTATCGTCTCCAGCGCCAAATTGGCCATCGCTTTTGCGGTACTCGCCATTCCCATAGCGGACATCGGTTTTGTTGTTTTGCGCCGCATACTTAATCATAAGCCCTGGTTCAAGGGCGATAGTTCACATTTGCATTTTCGTTTGCTTGCGGCCGGCTTACCTCATCGCCGAACGGTTTGGTTGTTCTGGCTGGTATCCGCCTCCGCCGGTTTTGCCGCGCTTTTCTTGCAAACTCGCGGCAAACTGTTTTTGGTATTTGTTTTGGCCATCTTCACTCTGCTTGTTTCATGGATGGCCGATCGCGCGATTCAACGCCGTTTACCCAAACCCAAAAATGAAACAGATTGATCTAAAAACCAAGTGCTTCACATGTAACAAACGTTACTTGATTTTGCTTGCGGCCCTAACCGCTCTCATAATTACTTTTATTGTAATTTTGCCCGCGGCAACCGTCTCTTTTCAAAAAAATAATCAAATGTGGTCCGATTCTTTCCTCTACCCAAACAAGCAAATCACCTTAGCCGGCACTTCTCTTAAAGTTTTCGTCGCCGAGTCATCAAGCGAGGTCGCCCAAGGATTATCGGGGCGTCATGGGCTTCGTGATGGCGAGGGTATGTTGTTTATTTTTGGTAATCCCTCAATTCAAACATTCTGGATGCAAGACATGCTTTTTGATATCGACATGATTTTTATCCGCGATAACATCATCGTCGACATCGCCAAAAATATGCCCAAACCAAAACCCTACGAATGGCCGGCAACCTACTCGTCAAAAAACTCCGCAGACATGGTCCTCGAGGTAAACTCGGGTTTATCGGATCGTAATGGCTGGGAAGTGGGGGATTCAATAAACTATCAGAACTAATCCAAAGTTTATAAAGTTCATAAAGTTTTTAAAGGGGTTGGTTTGGCTTGATAGACTTTTTTGCGGTAATTTTAGCCAAAAAAGACATATCTATATTCGATACACGATACTGGCCATCATGTACAGTTACCCTTAGAGGTTAACTGTACACATCATTGACAAAGTAGCTTTTTTATGCTATTATTAGACGTTCTTTAAAAGGCTTTCTTATTGATTCAAAACCCACCCGGGAGGAATAAATGAGCAAGAAAATTGATAGTGGTCTGGGAAACCTTGAAGGAGATGTTTTGGAAAGGCGCCTCTACGAAATACTTGAGGCAGCCGGAAAGGAGATATCGGACTTACGCGCGGGTTTCGTAATCCTGAAACATGCAGAACGTATCGGTGCCAGAGCTTCCGCTCTTGTTGCCAAGGTGGAAGAAACCATTCCACTAAAAATGCGATCTAAAAACTTTCAAGATGCATTGGCTTTCTGGTACAAGGACGATGCCCTTTACGGACATCTTTGCAGGATTCTTACAGAGGCGGGTGATGATAGTTTCCTTCAGCAACGCGCTAGCTATGTAATTTTCAACAATGCTGAAAGGTTGGAAATTCAAAAAGCTCAAGCACTTGTCGAAAAAGCAATAGAAAGGATTACGACGGAAGGCTGTTCTCATAGGTTCCAAATGGAATTGGATAATTGCCGTAAAAGACTTGCGCAGAAGCAAGCGTATGAAAGCTTGGCTTTTATGTACGATCACGATATATGTCCGCTTGATAAAGAAGCCAAGCTTCTTGTCATGATTCAGCATGGAGGCGAAGAGGTTATGAACGAGTTTTTGGGTATGACTAAAGCGGATCCGCTTGACTGGCCTTTGAGCGAAGGCGCTATGGAACAAATCTTACAGCGTAGCATGGACTTACGGTTCGTTCCGCATTACGACATTTCACTCTTTGAGCATTTGTTTGAGGATTGGGAATCTTGGTTTGAGTGGGCGGTTAGGAGTTTTGAACTAATCCACGTCACTAAGCCGGAGTTTGCTGGATATATTTGGAATTTTTTGATGGAAGCTCTAGACTGCAGAGATGAGTACATGCGTCAGTTGGCGTTGTTTCATCTTTACGAGAGATCTGCAAAAATGCCTGAAAAACTCCGCATGGCAACCCTTAGAGCCATTACTAACATACCGGTCGGTTGGGGTGCTGGTGGACTTTGTGAACGTATTAGGTGCCTAGAGTTTGCTGATCAGCCACCCGCTCTTTACGAAGAGCCTATGTCTGTCATCAGGCTGAGGTAGGCTTATACTTTAAGAAAGAATAAAAAACGATGAACTCGTACCGTTCCGAATCCGCATTAACGGATTCTTTTTTTATCTATTTTTAGCCAAAATACCTACAAAAAACGTTGTATGATGTACGTTGTACGATGTACGAGTGGTCGATTTGACATTTCGCTTAACTTCATCTAATATAGGCGCATTATGTTTGCAGTAATCGCTACAGGCGGTAAACAATATATCGCCAAAGAGGGTGAAACTCTTAAGATCGAAAAGCTTCCCGGTGAAAAGGGAGATGCTATCAATTTTGATAAAGTGCTTTTGATTGCCGAGGACGATGGCTCGAATGTCGAAGTTGGCACACCGCATTTGTCCAAAAAAGTAACAGCGGAAATTGTCGAGAGCGGACAAGGCAAAAAAGTCACAACCGTTAAATACAAAAACAAGACCGGTTACAAAAAACGCATCGGTCACCGTCAAGAATACACCAAAGTCAAAATCACAAAAATTGGATAAACATTACAAAGCGCAAAGTACAAACTATAAAGAGTAAAAAATCGAAGTCAAAGCTTCGATTTTTAAGTTCTGTAAAACTCTTTGCAGTTTGCAGTTGTTAGTTTTTTTTGCGATTCAAGTACGCATCACTAATCGTCGCCTCATCCGCATACTCAATCTGCGCTCCCGTGGGGATTCCTCGTGCAAGCCTTGAGATGGGTACATTTAGCGCACTCAACTGCCTTGATAAATATAAAGCTGTTGTATCACCCAAAACATCAGGGTCGAGTGCCAAAACAACCTCTTTGATCGGTGGTTCGCTGTCTTTGATTCTATTCACTAAGCGGGTGATGCTAAGGTGTTCCGCGGTCTTGCCTTCAATCGGATCTATGAGCCCTCCCAATACATGATATTTTCCGCGGTAAACCGAGGCATCTTCGATAACCCTGATATCCTGGCTATGTGCCACTACGCATAACAAACTTTTATCGCGAGCCGGGTCCGCGCAAACCGAACAAGGTGATTCATCGGTCCACATCCCGCAAACTGCGCATGTCTTTATCTGCTCCGCTAAGCGAGTCGCAACATCCGCAAACTGATTAATGAGCGGCTTTGGTTGCCCCGCCAACCAATACGCATACCTCAAAGCCGCCCGTGGGCCAACCCCGGGCAACCGATCAAACATCTTCGCAAGCTCATCAATACTGCGGGGAACTAACATAAATACGTCGAACGTCGAACGTTTAACGTCTAACGTCGAAAGGTCTAAAGAAAAACATTAGACGTTTGACGTTTGACGCTATTGCCCCATCATTCCTTGTATATCTTGAGCCAAATCAAGGCCACCCATGTCTTTCATTTTGGTAACCATTTCTTTTTGCATTTTTTCCATGGCATCATTAACGGCTTCTTTAACCAAAGTCTGGAGCTTGTCTTTATCTCCCATAGCTTCATCCGCAAAATCAACCTTGGTTACTCTTTGATTGCCGTTTACGATAACTTTAACCTTGCCCCAACCCGCAGATCCCTCTATTTCGACCTGCTCCAACTCTTTTTGCAGCTGCTTGGCGCGGCTTCTGACATCTTGAAATTGTTTTAATTTGTTGAACATAAAACTTATATTAAGGGTTACAGCACGAATTATCACCGCCTTTGGCCACCGCTTACTGCGGGGTAAACGGGATCCCGCATACCTTAAATATATTAAATAATTGTTGCGGGACGAATCTGCGCTAATTACGAATTTGTAATCAAGCTATCATTTTATCCCTCGGGATAAAATGCAACCCATTCGTAATTCGCGCAGATTCGCAATTCGTACTGTCAGTTTAGCAACTCACACCTTTTTGGCAAGTATTATGTGCTTCCCGGCGGGGGAGTATTGGTAATCGGTGTATACGGGTCAAACGGTTCCGCGGACGGCAAATTGCCCATGGCCGGAGGTGCGATTGCCGGCGAAGATGTTGCCGGCGCCAATCCGTGCGCACCCGATCCTTGTTGTTTGGCCATGTTGCGGAAGCTGGCACGAGTGCTGTCGAAGAATAATTTTACAACTCCGGTGGGGCCGTTGCGGTGTTTGGCAATGTGAATTTCGGCCGTATTCTTTTCTTCGGGGCTTAAATCTTCCAAGCGATAGTTCTTATCAGCGGCCTTGCGATAAATGAACATGACAACGTCAGCATCCTGCTCGATGGATCCCGATTCGCGCAAATGCGACAATTTGGGTATGGCTGGTTTTGTTTGCTCAACAGCGCGCGACAGCTGTGAGAGGGCCAATACCGGCACATTCAGCTCACGGGCAATGCTCTTAAGTCCACGCGTTATATCCGCCACCTCTTGCACACGGTTATCCGTATTGCTTCCGCGCGATTCCATGAGTTGTAAATAGTCGATAATCACAAAACCCAAACCGTGTTCCATTTGCAGTCTGCGCGCTTTGGTGCGGATCTCCATAATATTTGCCGAAGCCGTGTCGTCAATATAAATTGGGGATTCTGATAAAACTCCAATCGCATGTCCAATGCGCGAAAAATCATCATGTTCGCCTTGATCCGTCAGTCTGCCGGTGCGCATCTTCCACAAATCGACATTGCCTTCCGCACAAATCAAACGGTCAACAACCTGCTCTTTGCTCATCTCAAGCGAAAAATAGCCGACCGGAATTTTATGTTTAACTGCCGCACTGCGCATAAAATCCAAAGATAACGAAGTTTTTCCGCAAGAGGGACGCGCCGCCAATATCACCAAATCGCTTTTTTGTAATCCTCCCAAAAGTGCGTCCAAATCCGCGTAACCGGTAGGTACTCCGCGGAGCTTGCCTTTTTCACGATGGATCTCGTCAATTCTCTCAAAAGCCGTATCCAAAATATTGGTAATGCTGGTAAACGCCGTCTTCAAAAACTTTTGCGAAACACTGAACAGCTTTTTCTCGGCTCCGTCCAAAATCTTTTCCACGTCTTCCGACTCTTCAAAACCCAGAGCTGTAATCTCTTGGCTGGCCGAAATCAATCGCCTCAAAGTCGCTTTTTTTTGAATGATGTTGGCATAGTGCTGAACATGGCTGGCGGTTGGCACTGTGTTTGATAATTGTATCAAGTACGCTCTTCCGCCCGTGCTTTCCAAAATCTTCTTTTCTTCCAGTTTATTGGAAAGCGACAAAATGTCTATCGGCTCGTGGCGCTTGAACAATTCCACCATGGTTTCAAAAATATCCTGATGTTTAGGCAGGTAAAAATCTTCACCCACCAGGCTGTCACCGATTTTTATCATGGCCTCTTTATCCAACAGTAAACTGCCAAGCACCGACATCTCGGCTTCAATATTTTGTGGTATCAGTTTTTCTATCGGCATCATAATATCGCTCAAATTACCTTTTGAGCGCTTTTAGCGCAAGAAGATAAACTCTTGATTGATTGTGGATATAAAAATGTCGTTTTTATGCTAAAATAAAAGCCTAAAATGCAACGCAGATCCAAAACGCTTGAAATAGCCGTAAGTTTAACGGGCACAATCATCGGAGCCGGTATTTTTGGATTACCGGCTGTCTTTTCGGCAACCGGAATTCTGGGCGGAACCATGCTTTTTTTCCTGATTCTGGCCGTATCTTTATTGCTCAATCAGCTTTACATCGATGTAATTTACAGTGTGCGGGGCAGCCATCGCTTGCCCGGTTACGCGCGTATAATTTTTGGAAGCAAATTATATTATGCATCGTTAATCAGCATGGTAATTAAAACCTCCGGCACTTTGCTGGCTTATGTGATTTTGGGAGGCACGTTTTTTTACATGCTTGGCACCGGTCTGGGTATCGATTATCCGCTTTGGGTTTGGGCGGTTTTATTTTGGAGCATCGGATCCCTGGTGGTCTTTTACGGCATCAAAGCCGTGTCCGCTTTTCAAGGAGGGCTGACTTGGTTTTTAATCGGTTTCATGTTATTCACCGCTTTGGTTCTCTTTCCGTTTATTAACTGGCAAGCAACCGCCTCCATCGATTTGAACGGTTTTTTGGGAACCATTGGCATCGTATTTTTTGCGGTTACTGCCATGACGGTTTTACCGGATCTTAAAGATATTGCCGGGCGTGAACAGCGCAAAATGCGCCTCGGATCCGCGATCGCGGTTTTAACCGCCGGCCTGTTGAGCTGGTTGTTTGGTGTAATTATCGCCTCTGTTTACCCTCACGTTAAAGGAGTCGCTGATATTCAATTGGCTTTCCCGCCTATTTTTTGGTGGCTTATTCCCACCATCGGCCTTTTGGCTGTCAGTACATCCTTCTTAACATTCACTCAAGCTTTAAAAAATCTACTGTCCGTAGATCTGAAACTGAAACCGGTTCAAGCTTGGATCATCTCCGTGGTAACTCCCATAGCTTTATTCGCGCTGGTCTCGCAAGATTTTTTGAAAACCATCGGTTTTGTGGGCGGGGTGGTAACCACTTTTAACGGTGTATTAATTTGCGTCTTGGCTTACAAAGTCAACAGTCGTCCGCAAAAAATTCAAGACTGGATCATGGAGTGGTTCAAACTGTCCAAAAAATCCGCACTTAACTATTCGGGGCTTTGGCGTTATTTGCCCATACCTCTGTCGCTTGTTTTAATGCTAATAATAATCGAACAAATAATCTCGCTTTTATGAAAACCTACTTATATTTTGTAGTCCCCTTGGCAAAATTTTTTGCCAATCTTTTACTCATGATTGTAGTTTTCAGCTACATTTTTCCGGTCCCCATTGCTCCCTGGGTGGATATGATTATCGGTTTCACGCTTTCAACCATCCTGGCGGCTCCCTTTGCTTATTGGGCGTTTAAAAATCAAATTCCCACCGGTAAACAGTTGAGTTGGTTTGTTCTGGCTTGGGTCGGCATTACGGTGTTGGCTGAAATAATCATCGATTTTATTTTTCATGCCGGAGTCTGGGTATACATTTTTCGTTACGAGTTTCTCGTGCAAACTCTCCTCGAAGTCGCGGTCATTCTCATTATGGCACGCGTAATGCGCCGTCAAAACGCTTATCATCTTGCCGCCCCCGGCATCGATTTCGAAGAACCAACTCAATAGTCACAAGTTCATCAAGATTAAAGTCCAAAGTTCATCAAGAGTAGTTTAAGTAACTCTTGATACAACCCCAATCCCTCCCACGCTAAAGCTACGGCGGACAAGCAGGGGCTTATAAACCAAACAACAGCCCCTGACCTGTCCCGCGTAGTCTTTGAGACGTAGTGGGATAAGGGGGTTTGGGGGTTGTGCTAGCTAGCTGGCAGCTGGCAGCTAGTGGCCGGCAGCTTGCGGCTGCCGAAGGCGGATAACATTCTTCATCAACAGTGCCACGGTCATTGGGCCGACTCCGCCCGGAACAGGGGAGTACCAGCCGTCCAAATCTTTGGCGCTTTCCGCGTCAAAATCTCCGCAAACACTTCCGTCCGCGGTTTTTGAAATACCCACATCAATCACGCAAGCACCGGGTTTGGTGGCATTGCTGTTTAAAAATTTCGGTTTTCCCACTGCCGTGACAATCACGTCAGCCTCGCGCAAATCTTTATCATCTTTTTTATCGGCCATCACAACATCAACATCCGCGCCCGCGCGCTCAAAAATCCATTTCAGCGGATCTGCAAACGTATGTGAATTTGCCAAAATCACCACATAAGCATGATTGGGTACAATGTCGGTCGCGGCCAATAATCGCAAAATACCTTCATGCAAAGGTGATAAGATGGTGGCTTCGCCATGTTCCAAAGCCGCAATATTTTGCGGATGAAATCCATCGGCATCTTTTTTGGGATCCATGGCCGTAATAATCGCTTCCGTATCATGCCCCTCGGGCAAAGGCAGTTGGATTAAAATACCGGTTACACTCTCATCCTCATTCCATTGCTTTATCAGCTTAATAATTTCTTCATTGCTTGTTTCCGCCGGCAAACGTCTGAAATCCGTGGCAATACCGATTTTCTGCGCGGCCTTTTCTTTTAGCGAAACATACAAATGCGAAGCCGGATCATCTCCAACCAAAATCGCAGCCAATTTGGCCTTGATATTGTTTTTCTCAACTTCTGCACGACACTCTTCTTTGATTTGATTGGCAATTTGCTTGCCGGGAATTGGTTTCATTGGCCGTAGTATAGCTCAAATCATCTAATTTGTCGATACTCCGGGCACCGCAAACCGCACACATATTCTCTCAACTTCAGCCCGAAGATCGTCATAGAAGCTATCAGACTTTAGCGATGCTCTAAAATCTCTTAATACCTGTTTCCGCTCTTCTTTATCATCCGGCAATTTGATTTCTTTTATATGTTCACCAATACGATATATCCAATCAGCTATCAACTTCATTTCACCCTCGCTCATGCCTCTCGTGGTCACGGCCGGCGTTCCGATTCTTAATCCGCTGGGATAAAACGGCGAGCTGGGATCTCCGGGGATGGTATTTTTATTGGCATATATACCGATCCTTTCCAACGCTTCATGAAAGAAAACTCCGCGTCCCGCTCCGCCTGTCGTCAAATCCATCAAAATCAAATGATTATCGGTTCCGTCGCTGACCAGCTTAAATCCTTTTTGTTTGAGCTCATCTGCCAATGTTTTGGCATTGACAACAACTTTTTCCGCATAATCCTTAAACTCCGGCTCCGAATCTTCTTTAAGCGCTACACCGATGCCTGCGATTGTGTTCAGATGTGGTCCGCCCTGCAAACCCGGAATCAAAGCTTTATCGATCTTGGCCGGCAGATCAGCATCCTTGGCGAGTCCTTTATCGGTTACCATAATCATCGCCCCTCTGGGTCCGCGCAAAGTCTTATGCGTGGTCGTCATCACCAAGTGCGCATAAGGAACGGGTGATTCATGAGCCCCGCCCGCAATCAATCCCGCAATATGCGAAACGTCCGCCAAAAGATAAGCGCCCGCCTCATCCGCAATCTTGGCAAACTCCGCAAAAGGAATGGCTCTCGGGATGGCTGTGCCGCCGCAGATTATAATCTTGGGTTTTTCTTCCACGGCCAACCGTCTGACCTCGTCCATATCGATCATTCCCTCTGTCGTCATGTGATACGGCACACTCGTCCAAAACTTGCTGGTCATGGAAAACTTCCATCCGTGCGTCAAATGCCCGCCGTCCAATAAATTCAAACCCATGATCTTTTCACCAACATCCAGCAAAGCGCTAAAGATAATCAAATTGGCCGGCGAACCGCTGTAAGGCTGTACATTGGCATAGGGGACTTGAAACAGTGCCTTGGCTCGATCTTGCACCAAAGTTTCCAGCTCATCGGCAAATTCATTGCCCGCATAATATCTCTTTCCGGGATATCCCTCGGCGTATTTATCCGAGATCACGGAACTCAAAGCTTCCAAAACCGCCTTGGAGGTATGATTTTCCGATGGAATAAGTGTCATGCCCCGCGACTGTCTATTTTCTTCGGCCTTAAGGATACGCAATATATCGGGGTCTTTATTTTCCAGGTTTTTCATAGTATATTTTTACTGCAAATCATTATAACAGCATAATTTTTATACGTCACTTTTTATGAAATATCTAAAAATCGCCGGCATTGTCTTTGGTGTCTTGATTCTTTCGGGTTTAGCTTACGGCATCGTAACTTATCTTCGCATAACCGGAGGCGAACTCAAAGATCTTGGTGTTCGTTATACCGTGGCCGATGCCGAACGCGCCATCCAAGAAAAAGCCGGCGTTGAAGTTTCCGATTTATCCAAAGTCTATTTTGGTTCCAATTTCGCAACCGAGGGCCAAGTCCGTGTCGAGCAGACTTTTACAGACGCGGAAATCAGCGCCATCCAAAATTACGCCAATGAAAAAGCCGGTCCTTTCAAACAAGTTCAAATCAAGTTTATCGGCGATGGTTTGGTCGAGGCCTCGGGCTATGTGGACGACCCGCGTGTAACCATTCCCGGCCCGGTCTATGTTCGCGGCGAAGTGATTCAAACCGGTCCCAAATCATTTACAACCAACATACAATCATTGCAAGTCGGGGATTACACTGTTCCCGAAGCCATCATCGAAAAAGCCAATACCGAATTTTTAGGTTATGTTAACGGCATACTCTACGGCATCGATGGTCTCAATATCGAGAGCGTGCAAATCAACAATGGTTCCGTGGATTTTAAAGGAACCCTGCCCGCCAAAGTTTACGGATTAAACTAAAAATACGGACATTGTCCGTATTAAGCCGAGGGAATGATTCCGGGCATAGGCGCCGGCCGGTAACTTATCTGTGTCAGCAGTTCATCTTTTTTCGCGCTCAAGAAATATGATTGCCGTGAGCCTTGAGTCAGACGTATTGTGTTTCTTTGGGAAAATAAAACCCGCAAAAACTTCATGGTCAGTTTTATCTGTTCCGTGGTCAGCAGATAAAACCACAGCATGCACTGTATCGGCTTGTCATCCGGAGTCGCTGATAAAAAATGTATCAGTTCATCGGCCGAATAATTCCGCTCCAAGGGAGCCTCGTTTCTCATAATCAGCAACGGATGCTTTCCGCGCGCCAAGAGCAAGGTTGTGCCCATATCCAAGCCGTTGATATAAACTTGCATGGCTTGCATTGAGTCAAGCGCAATTTGCAGAGCATTGGATTCGCGGGGCAGAGAATAGTACATCGCCGAAAAATTATCGGAATCGAAAAAAACATTTTGGAGTTGTTCTATGGTCATTCTTGTCTCCCTGAAAAGGTTCTTGATCAAATTTATGTCAATTATCGTTTTAAGTCAAAAAAGCAACCTGTCAGGTTGCTTTGAGGATTGTTTCAATCTGTCCTCTCGGTGTCGGCGAGAGAAAAAATATCAGCATATAAAGTTTTTCTCCGGCCAGTAGTTTTCTGGTAAACAGCAAGCCCGAATTTACGGCTTTTGCCCGCCCCTTAGCTTCAAGATAATTACGGGTGGCGGTATGCAACAGCAAATTGATTGTTTCCGCGGTCAAAAAATAATTGAACGTGGAAAAATACCCCGCATGCAATCGATCCAAATAGTCGCCTGCATCATGTGCTTCAATATCATGTTCCAAAGGTTTTTTGGTAATTTTCAGAATCACTCTGTGCACTTGATTTTCATGCAGTATCGGTGCCGGCATGGGAATTGTTTCTCCACGATGTTCGCGCCGGCAGTGTTCAAACAGTACTGCGGTAAAAGACGGAATGGTATTTTGCGGCTCAGAAAAAATATATGTAAAGAGCTGTTCGCGCACCTTGAAACCCGGCACCGTATCAAATCTTTCTCTGCAGGTCATTTGGCCTCCGCATAAGTGAACATAGCCAAAATCTTTCCATTTGTCAATCCGGCATTGCACACGCAAGCTCTTTTCCTGTACCATTGATAAGGAAAACATATGATAAACAACAATGTTCGCGATTGGAAAAACGTCCACCTCATCGGCATTGGCGGTATCAATATGTCGGCCGTGGCCAAAATTTTGCTTAAAGCCGGCATATCCGTTACCGGTTCTGATGTTAAAGAGTCGGAAATTACTCGCGAGATGCAGGCTCTCGGAGTCAAAGTTACAATCGGCCTGCACGATGAGCGCAACGTTCCCGCAAATTGCGACGGCACGATTCATACTTCCGCAGCCCCCGAAGCCAATCCCGAGCGTGTCGCCTCCAAAAACCGCCACATTCCCGATATCAATAATTTCGAATGGATGGGCGCTTGGTTCAAGGGCTCTCGCGTCATCGTCGTCACCGGCACCCATGGCAAAAGCACAACTACGGCTCTTTTGGGTTTGATGTGCGTCGAGGCCAACCTTGATCCCACTGTCATCGTCGGCTCCAAAGTCCCCGATTGGAAGGATGGCAATTTACGTCTCGGCAACTCGGATCTGGTTATTATCGAAGGCGATGAATACGCCAAGCACTTTTTGGAATTTCATCCGCATGCCGTTATCATCAACAATCTCGAGCTCGATCATACGGATGTTTATGCCAATATCGACGAATTGCGCAAAACTTTTGAAAAGCTGATCCGCCAAACCAAAATCGGCGCCGTCATAGTCGCCAACGGCGAATACGAACAAATTATCACGGCTCTCAAGCCTCTCATTACAACCCGCAAACTCAAAGTTGATTATTTTGCGCGCGCCGATCGTTTTGTTTTGCAGGGGGTCAGATTTAAGGATGAAAATCAAATCTTAAACAAGGTCGCTGTCGCTTGGAAGGATGATCAGCTGAACGTCAACATCAAATCCAAAAATTCCGAACTCACACTCTCATCCCAATTAATCGGCGAGTACAACGGTTTAAATCTTACAGCCGCGGCGCTTATGGCGCGCCAATTGGGGGTGGGGGACGAGGCGATTCAAAAAGTCTCGGAAAGTTTTACCGGCATTTGGCGCCGCATGGAATTTATCGGCGACCGCAACAACGTCAAAATCTTTTCCGATTACGGCCATCATCCATCAGCCGTTTCGAGCGTCATCTCCGCCGTTCGCGAAGCTTATCCGGATAAACGCTTGGTTCTCTGCTTTCAACCGCATCACAAAAACCGCACCAAACATCTTTGGTCCGATTTTGTCACTTGTTTCGACCGCGCCGACGCCCTCGTCCTCTGCGAAATCTACGACGTAGCCGGCCGAGCCGCTCCCGAGGATGCGGAGGTAACATCGCAAAAGCTCCTGCAAGAAATCAAAGCCCGCGACCTTGCCCGCCCGCTCGAACACATGGAATACGCCCCCGACCCGGCATCCGCCATCAACCAAACCTTAAAACTCATCAAACCCGGCGATATTTGCATTGTCATGGGTGCCGGGGATATTGATGGTGCTTTGCGATCTATCCTGTCGTAGCTTGGCAGGTATGCCGGTTTTTACTGTAGCTTGGCAGGCATGCCTGCCAAGCACAGCAATTTGGAATATTTAAGATATTCAGTCCATGAAATCTCCCACCAACAAACCAATGCGATTACCGCATTTTAATTATGATTGGCCGAATCAATTTTTTATAACCATTTGCACACAATACCGCAATCATCTTTTTGGAGAGGTGAAACAAGGGATAATGCATTTATCCGAATTCGGCAAAATCACGCATCAATGTTGGCAAGAAATCCCGGATCATTTTCCCGAAATTGAGATTGATGAATTTGTGATTATGCCCGACCACATCCACGGCATCCTTCTCTTCGGAACCACGGACAACCATACTGCTGTCGTTGGCAGGCATGCCTGCCAAAAAGAAATTTTACCCCAACACCAAAAACTGTCCGTCATCGTCGGATCATTCAAATCCGCAGTTTCCAAGCGGATAAGATCGATCGATCCGCATCTTCATCAAATCTGGCAAAGATCATTTTACGATAAACTCATAAGAACCGATAAACAATTAGCATTGGTAAGGCGATATATCAAAAATAACCCGCAAAATTTGGAAAAATAATTGATGGTTTTAATATTCGCGGTATTGACACCTTCAACAATATCTGCTAAACAAAACATCGGCCGGACTCAACAGACCGTGATCTCAACTGGGAAGCCCTTGTCCGGCCGAACTTGAACAGAGAGGACTTATACTGCCATGTCCCTACTTGCGAACGGATGTCCTCTCAATTTGAAAGATGGAGACTTGTGGAGGTTTGTCTTAAGACTCTCGGCAGTGTGTCTCCATCGTCTGCCCCGTTCAGGCACGCCTGAACGCCTTGGAAGGACTTGTATGTAGGTGTTACTCAACTCAGCGTTAACTGTCCTTCCTCTTATTCCTTGCCTCAAAAGAGGCATTTTTTAATTGTCTGAACCTTGATCAACTTATTGTCTGAACCTTGATTCGCACGATTATTTCGATTATCTTGATTATTTATCATATTTTGCATGTCCGTAATAAGATAATAATCAAGCTAATCCGTCAATCAAGTGAATCAAGGTTCAGACAATAAGTAATCAAGTGAATATGAGCGAGAATCAAGTTAATCAAGGTTCAGACGATATGTTATACTATGTTCATATGACCCCGGAACAAATTCAAAAATTTCAAAAAAACTTTCCCTCTATCCTCGTCAACGAACCAATGAGCAAACATACCAATATGCGTATCGGCGGGCCGGCTGAATTGTATCTTACTGCAACCGACGCGGATGAGCTTGCGGATGCTGTGGAAATGGCCAATAAAGAAACTATTCCTTTTTATGTTTTTGGCGGAGGTTCCAACTTGCTTGTATCCGATGAGGGTTATAAAGGGCTTATAATTCAAATCGGTTTTCGTGATGTAAAAGTCCGCGAAAAAACCGTCATCGTGGATGCGGGAGCAATCACCTCGGCCGTAGCGCGCCAATCCGTCACTGAAGGCCTGGAAGGCTTGGAGTGGGCCGGCACATTGCCCGGTACAATCGGCGGAGCCGTGTATGGTAATTCCGGTTGTTGGGGAGGGGAGATGAAAGATGTTGTTGTAACCGTGGACGCCATTAAGCTCGCGGATAACAAGCGCGTGGTCTATCCCAACGCGCAATGCCGTTTTGGTTATCGCGACAGCCTCTTCAAGCACGAACCGCACATTATCCTCCGTGCCACCTTGGGCCTCAAAACCGCAACCGATCCCGCATCCGTTAAAGCCCGCATGGATGAATACGCAGCCCAACGCAAACAATCCCAGCCTTTTACCGAGTCCAGTGCCGGTTGCATGTTCAAAAATTTCACTTTTCAAGATGAATCCGAGCTTGAGCGCCTCAAAAACGATGTTAAAGAGATTCCTCCCGAGATGCTTGCCAAAAAATCCATTTCCGCGGGCTGGCTCGTCGCTCAAATCGGCATGAAAGGCGAAAGAATCGGTGACGCGGAAATCAGCGATAAGCACGGCAACTTCATCTTAAATCTCGGCAATGCCCGCGCTCAAGATGTTTTAATGCTCACCAGCAAAGCCAAAATGAAAATCCGCGACGAGTACAATATAATGCTGGAAGATGAGGTGGAACTTGTGGGGTTTTGACTCCTTTCAACTCTCATCGTACGCTATAACCGTCGAGCAATAAATCACAAATAATAAATAACAAGGCTCTAGACTAGCAAACTCTATGCTAAAATAGAGAT
>JAEAMF010000493.1_pt1 | contig 47982 bp, 46 predicted proteins | sample 8958721 | NCBI WGS metagenome assembly JAEAMF01 (sample SAMN16933255, study PRJNA681124) | bioreactor sludge metagenome | isolation source: anaerobic bioreactor treating anionic surfactant - SDBS | place: India: Bengaluru | collected 2019-02-28
CCCCTACCACGACTATGTAAAAAGAGACTTGCTTTTCAACATAGAAGGATGACACACGATTGATTTCAATCAACCCTCTTTGCCTGATGTCAGCGAGTTCTTCGATAACGGTCCACCTCATTGCCGTCGTCTGAGGTCACAATAAGCTCATCTCCCTGCACGTCTATTTTCCCCCACACGATGTCAGGCGGCGATCCCGGGATAGTAATTTCGAATCGCGTCCTTCCGTCCCTCCGGTGTGAATAGGTGCCGCTCACCGCCATGTCCATGTCATCGACGGCAGCGAAGGTGCCGTCTTTATGAAATTCCAGGGTTGCGGTTGTCCCGATCTCCTGCCATTTCCCCAAGATGGACGGCATGGGCGCGCATGAGGCGAGTGCCAGGAATGCCAGCGCGATCAACAAGACGCCTCGCACTTTCCCTGCTTGCATGGTATGCATAGTCATCCTTTCGTGCAACCTTTGCGCTGTGCGCTATTTGAAAAGCCCGTCTTTGATCGCCGCTGGAATGGCAAAGCAGGTCCCGATGAAGAGCAGGCCCCAGAGCACATAGATGACTTGCTGCTGGTGTGCCTGAAGCCACCTGATCATAAAGAACTCGCCATGGCCCATTTTGATCTGCAGGAAAATAAACAGTTTGATTACGAAGGGAATGATGGTAAAACAGAGGAGCAGAAAGAGGATGAAAAAGGCAAACTGCACCATGTTCTGACCCTTATAGCGCACGGCATCTTCGCTTAAGGCGCCGGAAGATTCAAGCAGGTTACCGGCGATGGCGGCGGCGATGATTAACGCAAAGGTTGATGCGCAGATGATCGCCCATGCTTTGAGACCCATGCAATGCTCTCCCGGCTCGGGGTTGTTGCAATTGACTTCCGCGGATGGCGTTGTGCCCTCCCCCACCCGGTCAGGATTATGACATAATACCGCCGGGCATCAAGAAAAAAGTTCTTCAACCAGGAGCAACGGTGTGATCAACCGGCGAGCAAGACCGCACTACTGGCACGGATTTATTTATTTACTTGGGGGCCTTCTCTTCTTCGCCTCATTCAGCCCGGGCAGTGCCGCCAATCCCGCCGCACCGGCTGCACAGCCGAAGAGCGATCCGCCGGCGGTTGTGGTTGATCAAAGCATCAATGATAATGCGACGACTTACAGCATCGCGCTGAATGATTGCAAGATTGAATGGATTGCAAGAAATACCGAGGTGGGTGTCATAAAGTTGTGGTCGGAGTGCGGATTGCCCCTTTCAGAACAGATGCCGCTCATCGAAAGGCTGTACGCCGAATTCCTGCGGACCGACAGCAACGCCCGCGCCTTGCGCACGCTCTTCCTGGGGGAAATCGACCCTGACACGGCAAGCGGACCGCGTGACATGTCGATCAGGCTGGCGCTGGCTGCGCATAAATCGTCCGGATGGGATGCGCGACGGGGAGATGCCAGCAACGGGGATGAAAACGGATTTGTCAAGGCCATCGCAAACCGGGAAATGATCTATCCCGAACTGAAGGAGCTGTTCGGGCGCTTTCATCAAACCATACAGGTTGCCTATGTGGAAAAGGTCCTGGTTCAGCGGGCGGAGAAGCTTCCTTACTATGATCTGCTGAAAGCGCAGGGAGTGCAGGCTTCTGAGAAGCTGCCGTTTGATTGCATGACCTGGTTCACCATCGCCGCTCAATAAAAAAAAGGGGGGCGCTCTTAAGAAAATAAATATCTGTTCATCCCTCGGTTAACAACGCCCCACTTCCGTATTGTCAATGTACTTATTTAATAGCGTCCCCCTTTTTTGATATCGACCAGCTAACCCGGTATGCACTCCCCTTCTTGACATTCACCCATCAATTTAGCATCACCCGAAACGAAAAATTCACATTTTGTCCCATCTTGGAATGTCCCATTTTGATCTCGACATGCACATTCTTGAGGGCTTAACTCTAAACAATGCTGACAGTACGCAGAAGGAGAATAACACACCTGATCATATTCGCATTTTATTTCCGATTCTCCACATTCATGGTCAGAAGGAGGCAACACCTGAATCACCGGGATAAAATTTAGAAGCCAGGGATGGGTATCAATCAGGAGTTTCCTAAAGCGAACACGCACATTTGTGAGGATAAGGGTACCCGGAGGGTAAGCAACATAAATTCCGGGACTGGGAATAGTATTTACACCATCAACGTCATATAGATTGCTAAAACCAAAGAAATGCCTGCAATCATTTCTTTCTAAACACTCATCCGGAATCTTTAACTGTTCTGATGTAATAACAACTGTTCCATTTACCTGTATATCTTGAGTTATCGGTAGATGTCCGCTTAAATAAGGGCCATGATAGTCATACTCCAGTGAGTTTAGAACAGATAGCAATTGAAATGCTTGATTGAGATTACATGAGGATAAACTGCTTGAGAGAAACACGAAGATGAAAAGAATAACAATTCTTTGCATTATAATCCCAATTTCAAACAATATTTGTGTTAGAGGGAGGTGTAGGTGGACAGCTAAACGCTGCTTTTCCTTACCACTGGAGGCAGGATGCATTCTATTGCATCTAATTATGATTTTATCCTCTTTCTGAGAATTTCCGGCGGCAGATATTGCCTGATCTCTTTTCGTACACGTCTGGCAAGTGCAACGGCTCTGCGCGTCTCTACAAGAGGAATTGGTTCGTAATCACCAGGGTACCTGGTGACCGTGGCATAGGATGTTAATCGACGATGTTCATCAGCCGTGAGCTGTGGCTGGGTACTTGTCGGGATCAGTAGCAGCAGTTCCTCGACGTCATGTGTTTTTGGAAAGTCGATTTCTTTGAACGTCAGAAATGCTTTTAAGTACTATTCAACACACTGCTGGGCATGAAAACACGTGGTATCCGTCGGGCAGTCTTCACGCATTTTCAGCGTGTACACCGCATTTTTCAGATCATTCTCCGCCTTTTCAATCCACTCCCTGACAACTTTCAAAACCTTATCATTCCCTGGCATAAAGTGTCTTGCCTTCCATGACCGCGGGCCTTTCGATTGTTCCTATTATTTCCTTTCGCCATTCAAAGTCTTCGGGCGTAGTGACAATGATGTCTTTCGGAACACGGACATCCTTCAAGGCAATTCCAATTTCAATTGCCTTATCCCGCTTTGATCCTTCAACCGGCATGACGATGAGAAGGTCAACGTCGCTGTCAAATCCGCCTTCACCCCGTGCATGGGACCCGAAGAGAATAATCTGATCGGGTTGAAACTTGTTCACAATCAGATTTACCATCTGCTGAATTTTTTTCGCGGATACCTTGTTATTCATCGCAAACTTTTCCTCCATAGCATAATAAGTAATAATTATACGTGATTTTTGTGCGAATTCAAGCGCCAATATACCTGTGCGGGACCGAGGGACGTTGTTAACAAATTGTACTTACTTACTCATTCATTCCGTTTCAACCTGCAAGCTACCGCTGATTTGCCTCATACCATGCAGATGGACGCGTTCAGTCGTGTCCAAATATGGTTATGCGGCCATGACAGAGCATGGCCCTCCATTAATAAAACCTCCAGCACCTTGATCGGGGATTCCATGCGGTTAATTTTTATAGATTCCCACTTTCGCGGGAATGACAGAAAGAGATCGTGAGATGCTTATGAGAGATGCCCTGAATTCTTGAATTACACACGGGAAAAGGTTTGACAAGAAATGCCCTATTGTCTATCATCGCCACGGTATCATGAGGTATGCAGTATTACCGAGCCCGACTAATTTTCTCATCACATTGCTCTAAGCACACCTTATCCCTTCGAGGAGTGAAAGTGAAAAAAGCGCTGAGCTACAAGGATGCCGGGGTTAATATTAAAAAGGCCGACCTCCTGGTCGATCGCATCAAGTCCATGGCCAGGACAACCTTCCGGCCGGAAGTGGTGTCATCCATCGGAGGGTTCTCCGGCCTGTTTGCCCTGCGCGCCAGCAAATACAAAAAGCCGGTCTTAAGCGCATCGACCGACGGTGTGGGAACCAAGCTGAAAATAGCCTTCATGATGGACAAGCACGACACGGTGGGCATTGATCTGGTTGCCATGGGGGTCAATGACATTCTCACCCAGGGCGCGGAACCGCTCTTCTTTCTCGATTACATCGCCACCGGAGAGCTGAAGCCGAGGACGGTTGAAGCTATCATCCGGGGTGTGAGCAACGGTTGCAAACAGGCCGGTTGCGCCCTGCTGGGCGGCGAAATGGCGGAAATGCCCTCATTTTACGCAAAGAATGAATACGACCTTGCCGGATTTGCGGTTGGTGTTGTTGAGGAGAGAAAGATCATTGACGGGTCGGCGATCAAGCCAGGGGATGTGCTGGTGGGTATTGCATCCAGCGGGCTGCACAGCAACGGATTCTCGCTTGTGCGCAAGGTGCTCCTGGAACAGTGCAGGCTCAGCCTCGGGAAAAAAATAGCCGGGACCGGAAGATCCCTGGGTGAGGAGCTGCTGGAGCCCACCATCATTTACGTCAAGCCGGTGCTGGATATCAGCAGTAAGTTTCGGGTTCACGGCATGGCGCATATAACCGGAGGCGGGCTGATCGGCAACATTCCCCGGATACTGCCGTCTCACTGCCGGGCGCTCATCAGGAAAAACAGTTGGACGGAACCGCCCATCTTCTCCGTGCTTCGCGAAAAATCCGGCATAGCCGAAATGGAAATGCTGAAAACATTTAATTGCGGGATCGGAATGGTGCTGGTGGTCCCGCGACGCGATGCCGACGCGGTCAGGTCACGCCTGCACTCGCACCGCTGTAACGCTTCTATCATAGGCGAGATAACCGAGCGCCCCAAAGGCGGCAAGCCCATCATAATTACATAGGAGGTAATACCTTTCCGCTCGAAGGCCTATTTCTTCTTGAGCTTTCCCACCACGGTTTCCCCTGCCCTCACCCGCTGTCCCTTTTCCACGGCTACTTCCCACTCCGCGGTCAGGAACACTTCAACCCGGCTGCCGAACTTGATCATCCCGATTCGCTCGCCCTGCTGAACCCGGTCATGCACTTGTCGGAAGAAGAGTATTCTGCGCGCAATGTATCCGGCAATGAGGGTTATCAGCACCCGGTGCGCAGGCTCCCCCTTTTCGTTAACCCGGGCGGACAGAAACCCTATGTCGAGGTGCTCGTTTTCACCCGAGGCATCCTCCCGGAATGCCGCCACAAATTTCCCCGGGTGGTGCTCCAGCAAATCCACCTCGCCGCTCAGCGGAGCGCGGTTGACATGCACATCAAAGACGGACATAAAAATGCTGACGCGACAGGCCTCGGCGTGAAGGTAGTTATCTTCCCTGACCGTGCGCACGTCGATCACCTTGCCGTCGGCAGGCGCAATCAGGCAATCCGCATCAGCAGGCGTGACCCGATCGGGATCACGAAAGAAATTGATCACCAGCACCACCAGCACCCAGCCGATGATGGTAATCAACTGCAGCAGCGTTGTGGCAAGGATTGTTGAGGCAATCGATAAGAGGGTCGCTACTATCGCCAGCCCCACGATATATGAAAAGCCTTCCCGTCTGATGGCAACCATACCCATCCTCTCACGAACCAATGCCGTACCGACCACTCCGGGCAGATTCGTCTTCTTCAGGCAATCATGCGCAACACTTCCTTGAGCGAAGTAACCCCGGTTACCTCCATGGGCAACGTTCCCCGCATCTGCGCCCGGTTCACCTCGGGAACCACGCCATTGCGAAAGCCGAGCTTTGCCGCCTCCTTGAGACGAATCTCAAGCTGGGTAATGCCCCGCACCTCGCCGGTCAGCCCGACCTCACCTAAAAATATGGTCCCGGTATCAATCGACCGGTTCAATGCGCTCGATGCAATTGCCGCGGCAATGCCCAGATCAACCGCCGGCTCCTCTACCTTGACCCCGCCGGTGACGTTGAGAAAAATGTCCTTGTTATAGAGCGCTATGGCCATGTATCGCTCCAGCACCGCGGCCAGCAGAGACAGGCGCTGGGGATCAATGCCGATCGCGGTCCTGCGGGGCATGGCCAGGTTGGTCGCGCTCACCAGCGCCTGGATTTCCACCAAAAGCGGCCGGGTGCCTTCCATGCAGGGCACGACAACCGAACCCGAGACATCCACCGGGCGCTGCGAAAGAAAAAGCTCCGAGGGGTTCAGGACCTCCGCAAGACCGTGGTCTTTCATTTCAAACACGCCGATTTCGTTGGAGGAGCCGAAGCGGTTCTTCACCGCCCGCAGAATGCGGTAAGGGTGCCCGCGGTCCCCCTCAAAATAGAGCACGGTATCAACCATGTGCTCGAGCACCCGCGGCCCGGCAATGGCTCCGTCCTTGGTCACATGGCCGATAAGAAAGGTGGTGATCTCCCGGTTCTTGGCGAGCACGATCAGTCGGGCGGATGTTTCCCGGACCTGGGCGACGCTTCCCGGCGCCGATTGCAGCTCGCCGGAATAGACCGTCTGGATGGAATCGATGACCAGGACCTTCGGGGTGAGCGCAATCGCTTCGGGAAGGATGGTTTCAAGGCAGTTTTCCGCCATGATGTAGACATGGGGAGAGAGCGTGTTCAACCGTTCCGCCCTTATCTTGATCTGGCGGGCGGATTCCTCGCCGGACACGTAGAGAACCTTCCGGTCCGGCGCCGCCATCATGTTCAGCGCCTGCAGCAGCAGGGTTGATTTCCCGATGCCGGGGTCGCCGCCGATCAGCGCCACCGATCCGCTGACCACACCGCCTCCCAGCACCCGGTCAAACTCGCCCACACCGGTCAGGATGCGCGCGTTATCGCTCATCTCGATCCGGTCCAACGGCTGGAGCACTGCCGCGCTTCCGTCCCGCTCCAGCCACGCATGCATGGCAGGCCCCGCGGCATCACGCCGCTTTTCTTCCAGCATGCTGTCCCACGCATCGCAGCCGGGGCATTTTCCCAACCACTTTGACGACTGGTACCCGCACAGCTGGCAGACAAAATGTGTGGCCTTCTTATCCTTCACCGCAGATCACCGCCATGGGCTGTATCTTTTGCCTGATGAATGCTCAAATTTTAATTGACTTTTCGCTGTGTTGTTTTCTAGAATAAGAGACTTTTTGATGCATACCGGGTACACCATAGCAAATGTGCAACGCCGATTCAATATAAAAGCTTCTCGCCTATGACATCCGCCACATATGACGTGATTATCATCGGGGGCGGCCCTGCCGGACTGACCGCCGGGCTGTATACCTCGCGGGCACGCCTCACCACCCTCTTGCTGGAAAAGAGCGCGCTGGGCGGGCAGGTCATCAAGACGGAGCAGATTGAAAATTACCCCGGCTATGCCACCGGCATCTCCGGATTTGAGCTGATCCAGCACATGGAACAGCAGGCGAAGAATTTTGGCCTCAGCATCGCCAGCGCCGCCGCGGAGTCGATAACGCTGCTCGAAGACCGCGTCATCAAGGTGACATCGAGCGAAGGGGAGCTTCGCACCCGATCGCTGATTATTGCGACCGGCAGCGAGCCCCGTCTGCTCGGGGCCGATGGCGAGGAGCGACTTACCGGCAGGGGCGTTTCCTACTGCGCCACCTGCGACGGCGCATTCTTCAGGGAGAAAGCGGTCGCGGTGATCGGGGGGGGCGACTCGGCCATCGAGGAGGCGCTTTTTCTCAGCCGATTGGCCAAAAGAGTGCATATCATCCATCGCCGCGATCAGCTCCGCGCGGTTCAAATTCTCCAGGATCGTGCCCGCTCTGCGAGCAATATATCATTTGTCTGGAATTCGGTGGTCGAGGAAATCATCGGCGACGGCCGGGTCAGCGCCCTTCGGCTGAAAAACCTGAAGGACGGCACTGCATCTATGCTCACGGTTGACGGGGTGTTCATCTATGTGGGATTGCGGCCCAACACCGGCTGGCTCGCCGGCCTGATGCCTCTGACCGATGACGGCCTCATCGTGACCAATGATCTGATGGAAACCACGCTGCCGGGCGTTTTCGCCGCGGGTGATGTGCGCAAGAAGCTCCTGCGCCAGATCGCCACCGCGGTCGGCGACGGCGCCACGGCGGCATTCGCGGCGGAAAAGTACGTACAAACATTCTAATTAAACCACAGGGGACCCTTGTATGGAAACAAAAGATCTACGAAACATGGCGCTTATCTCTCACGGCGGCGCGGGCAAAACATCGCTGGCGGACGCAATGCTCTTCGATGCCAAGGTCAATACGCGTCTGGGCATGGTTGACGAAGGCACTTCCCTTTTCGACTACGAGCCGGAGGAGTTGAAGCGGCGCAAGTCGCTCTGCTCATCGCTGCACCACTTCCGCTGGCAGAAGTGCGAGATCAACATCATCGACACGCCGGGAGACGCAAATTTCGCCGCCGATGTCAAGAGCTCCCTCCAGGTGGCCGATACCGCGGTGGTGCTGATTGACGCGGTTTCCGGGGTCCAGGTGCAGACGGAAAAGGTGTGGGGCTATGCCGAGGCCAACGCGTTGCCCCGTCTGATCCTGATCAACAAGATGGACCTGGAGCGGGCCAACTTCAAGCAGGCCATCAAAGGGGTTGAGGAAATCCTGGGCATCAGGCCGCTGGTGCTGCAGATGCCCATCGGCGAGGAGGCGTCGTTCCGGGGAATGGTTGACCTGATCACCATGAAGGCATATCTCTTCAGCGACGACCGCAGCGGCAGCTTCACCGAAGGGGTCATCCCCGACGATCTCACGGAGGAAGCGGAAGCGCTGCGCGGTACCATGATCGAGGGCATTGCCGAATCCAGCGATCAGCTGCTGGAAAAATACCTGGAAGGCGCAACCCTGTCGCCGGAGGAAATCATGACCGGACTCACCCAGGGCATCCAGTCATGCAGCCTGGTCCCGGTCCTCTGCGGTTCGGCCATCAATAACATCGGCGTTCACCAGCTCTTGAATTTGGTCACCACCTGCTACCCCTCCCCCGCGGACCGTCCTTTCAAAGGGGTCAACCCGGCATCCAAGCAGGAGGAGCAGCGATCCGCCGGCAAAGACAGCGCCCTGTCGCTGTACGTGTTCAAGACCGTCGCCGATCCCTATGCGGGGAAGCTCACCCTGTTCCGCGTGGTTTCGGGTGTGCTCAATTCCGATTCTTCCGTGTACAATGCCACCAAGGGATGCAAGGAGCGCATCGGCCAGATCCTTAAAATCGAGGGTAAGAGCCAGAAGGCATTCAACCCCGCCATTGCCGGGGACATTGCCGCCGTGGCCAAGCTCAAGGAAACCGGGACCGGCGACAGCCTCTGTGACGAAAAGTCTCCGTTCATCATCAACCGGGCGCCTGTGCCGGAACCGGTGATGTCGCTGGCGCTTGAGCCGAAAAGCAAGGGCGATGAAGACAAGCTCATTTCCTCCCTGGCCAAGCTGATGGAGGAAGATTCGACCCTGCGCACCCGCCGCGATGAGCAGACCAACGAATTTATTCTCGAAGGAATGGGCCAGACCCACCTTGATGTGGCCATCGAAAAGATGCAGCGAAAATTCGGGGTTTCGGTCGAGGTAAAAACTCCTAAAGTTGCCTACAAGGAAACGGTCCGGGGCACGGCGAAAGGCCAGAGCAAATACAAAAAGCAGTCCGGCGGCCGGGGACAATACGGAGACGTGTGGCTGGAGATTGAACCGCTGCCCCGCGGGCAGGGATTTGAATTTGCCAGCAAAATTGTAGGAGGCGCCATTCCCCGCCAGTACATTCCCTCGGTTGAAAAAGGAGTTATTGATGCCATGAAGCATGGCATTTTGGCTAAATACCCGGTGGTTGACGTCCGGGTGAGTTTGTATGACGGATCGTTCCACGATGTTGATTCATCGGACATCGCCTTCAAGATTGCCGCTTCAATGGGCTTCAGAAAGGTAATGCAGGAGGCAAAACCGATTTTGCTTGAACCGCTGATGAATGTGGCGATCACCATTCCCGATGACTGCATGGGCGATGTCATCGGGGATCTCAATGCCCGCCGTGGCCGGGTCCTGGGCATGGAGCCGAAAATCAACTACCAGGTCATCAAGGCGCAGGTGCCCATGGCGGAGATACTCAAATACGCCTCGGACCTGACCTCCATCACCGGCGGCAGAGGCACCTTTACCATGGAATTGTCCCACTACGAGGAAGTGCCCAGCCAGCTCGCCGAGCAGATCATCGCACAGCACAAGACGGAGATGGCTGATGAAGAGTAAGCGGGGTTTCATGCCATGCTGACGGTTGGCGTGATCACCATCAGCGACAAGGGGTCATCTGGTGAACGGCAGGATAAAAGCGGTCCGGCCATACAGGAGCTGCTTGAACCGCTGCCGGCTGAAATCAAGGCTTACGAAGTGATCCCCGATGACCCAGCGCGCATCTCCGGCAGGCTCATCCACTACGCTGACACCTTGCACCTTGACCTGATTGTGACGACCGGCGGCACCGGCGTGGGGGTGCGGGATTTTACGCCCGAGGCCACCAGGGCGGTGATTGACAAGGAGATTCCCGGCATGGCCGAGGTGATGCGCATGGAGAGCCTGAAGAAGACCCCCCATGCCATGATCAGCCGTGCCGTTGTCGGTATCCGCGGCCAATCGCTCATCGTCAACCTGCCGGGGAGCCCCAAGGCGGTGCGGGAAAATCTTTTGGCCATCCTGCCGGCCATCCCTCACGCGGTCGCCAAGATCAAGGGTGACCAGGAGGATTGCGGTCAGCCGTAAAAGGTTCGATTGCCCCTTTTTTATTTCTATAATGAGATTGCTTCGCCGTCCCGTATTGGCGGGACTTCTCGCAACGATTTTTTATTATACGTTATTTCTGGGACACGACATTATTTGTTTTCCGGCTGTCCGCACCCCTTGATCGCGAAACCCGCAGCAACTATCAACGCATAAAGTATCTCGCCTCGTGACAAAGGCCGCATCAATCGATATCGGAACCAACACCCTCCGGATGCTCATCGCCGACATTTCACCGGCAGGCGCCCTCACCCCGCTGCGCTGCGAACGCACTATCACCCGTTTGGGAGAGGGCTTCCACGCCGGCGGCATGCTCAGCGCGCCGGCCCGTCGTCGAAGCCTGGAGGCGCTCGAAGCATTCGCACATCTCATCAAGTCATACCCTGGCATCCAGGTGCATGCCGTCGCCACCAGTGTGGTGCGCGAAGCCGGTAATGGCGCTGATTTCTGCCGCAGGGTCGCGCAGCAGACCGGATGTGCAGTGAAGGTGCTGAACGGTGAGCAGGAAGCACGCCTGACTCTCGCCGGTGTGCTCTCGTCCGTCCGCGCTGACGGACTTTGTCTCATCGTCGACATCGGCGGCGGGAGCACCGAGCTGATTCTTGCCCGCGACGGTCTCCCCTTGCATGCGGCAAGCATCCGGCTGGGAGTGGTCCACCTGAGCGAAGCACTGTTGCATGGTGATCCGCCGTCACAACCGGAACTACTTTCCCTGCAAGCCGCCATCCATGACCGGCTTGATGACGCCCTGGCGCATGATGTTTGGTCCGCGCTCCCTGCCCTTTCACCTTCACCGTCACGTCTTATCGGCACCGCGGGCACTATAACCACGCTCGCGGCGATTGATCTGCAGATGACGCAGTACGATCCCGCCCGCATAACCAACCATTGTTTGTCCCGCCCGGTCATAGAGGCTATCTTCGACCGCCTGGCTGGAATGAAGCGCAAGCAGCGAACCGCCGCAGCCGGTCTTGAAACAGGCAGGGAAGATTTGATCATTCCGGGGGCGGCAGTGCTGCTCCATATCATGCGCCGGTTCAGTTTTGAGACCATAACCGTGTCCGATGGCGGACTGCTGGAGGGCATTCTCATTGATGCCTGCGCGCGACCGATTCTCTCCTGACAAACTCTCTCAGTGCAGCGGGTTTTGCCTTGACAGCTATAAATAATTACGATACGTTTCACCATTAAAATTTGCATCGTCGGCTGAGATTTTATTGCTGTGATTGCACGGCTATCATAGTGACTTTTCACGCTTGTTAAAGGAGCATGACCATGCCGGAAGACACTATTACCATCGGCCTCACCTTTGATGATGTCCTGCTCATTCCCCGATATGCCTCGGTAATTCCCAAGGACATCGACGTTTCCACCCGGTTGACACCATCCATACCCCTTAAAATTCCACTGCTCAGCGCGGCCATGGACACGGTTACCGAGTCGCAAACCGCCATCAGCATGGCCCGGGAGGGCGGCATCGGCATCATCCATAAGAATCTTTCCATCGCCGCCCAGGCGCTGGAGGTGGACAAGGTAAAGAAATCGGAAAGCGGCATCATTGCCGACCCGGTCACCATGCACCCGGATCAGCGGCTGTTTGAGGCGCTGGAAATCATGGCCCAGTATCACATTTCCGGCGTGCCGGTGGTGAAGGACGGCAAGCTGGTGGGCATCCTGACCAACCGTGACCTGCGCTTCGAATCCAACTTGAGCCAGCGGGTCGCCGAGGTGATGACCAAAGACCACCTCATCACCGCGCCGGTGGGCACATCGCTGGAGCAGGCAAAAATGCTGCTCCATAAAAACCGGATTGAAAAGCTGCTGGTGGTCGATGACCACAACAATCTCAAGGGGCTGATTACGGTCAAAGACATCGAAAAGATGGAAAAATATCCCAATGCCTGCAAGGACAATTTCGGCCGGCTGCGGGTCGGGGCCGCCATCGGGGTCGGTCCGGATCGCATGGAACGAACCGAGGCGCTGATAAAGGCGGGCGCTGATGTCATCGCCATCGATACGGCGCACGCCCACTCCAAGGATGTGATCGACGGCATCCGGGACTTCAAGCAGCACTTCCCCGCCAGCCAGCTGATCGCCGGCAACGTGGCCACCCCCGAGGGGGTGGAGGCCCTGGCCAAGGCAGGCGCTGATGCGGTAAAAGTGGGCGTGGGCCCGGGGTCCATTTGTACCACCCGGATCGTTGCCGGCGTGGGCATACCCCAGATAACCGCCATAATGAATTGCCGGAAGGCGGCGGAAAAGCACGCAACCTTCTTGATTGCCGACGGCGGCATCCAGTTTTCCGGCGACATCACCAAGGCGCTTGCCGCTGGCGCCTCAACCGTAATGATCGGCAGCCTGTTTGCCGGCACCGAGGAAAGCCCGGGGGAAACCGTGCTCTACCAGGGTCGGAGCTACAAGGTCTACCGCGGCATGGGCTCGCTCGAAGCCATGAAAAAGGGGAGCAAGGACCGTTACTTCCAGGCCTGCGTGGAAGAGGATAAGAAGCTGGTGCCCGAAGGCATCGAGGGACGGGTTCCCTACCGCGGCCCGCTCTCATCGAGCATCTACCAGCTGGTGGGCGGCCTCAAGGCGGGCATGGGCTACGTGGGCTGCAGCTGCATTGAAGAGCTGCGCACCCAGTGCACCTTTATCCGCATCACCTCATCCGGCCTCAAGGAAAGCCACGTCCACAACGTGATCATCACCAAGGAAGCGCCGAACTACCGACTGGAATAGACGCATGCACCAGGAAGGCATTGTCATTTTGGATTTCGGATCGCAATACACCCAGCTTATCGCGCGCCGGGTGCGCGAGTGCCGCGTGTATGCGGAGATACATCCCTATCACACCCCGTTTGAAAAGCTGCGGGCGTTTCATCCCCGGGGCATCATCCTCTCCGGTTCACCGGCAAGCATCCATGACCCGGAGGCGCCGCGCGCCGACCGGGAGCTGCTCAGCGCGGGCATACCGGTGCTGGGGATCTGCTACGGCATGCATTTTCTGGCCGAGCTCTGCGGCGGCAAAGTGGAGCAGTCGGATCGCCGGGAATTCGGCAGCGCAGCGCTTCAGCTCGATGGGCAACATGATCTCTTCAAGCATTTCAAGAGCGATGAGTCGATTCCGGTCTGGATGAGCCACGGCGACCGCGTCACCGTCATGCCCCCCGGCTTTATCTCCATCGCCCACAGCGGCAACTCGCCGGCGGCGGCTATCCGCAGCACCTCGCGCCCGCTCTTTGGCGTGCAGTTCCATCCAGAGGTGGTCCACACCCCGCGGGGCCGGCAGATGCTTGAGAATTTTCTCTTCGAGATATGCGCCTGCCGTCCGACCTGGACCATGCAATCGTTTATTGCCGAGTCGCTAGCATCCATCCGCGGCGCGGTGGGCGACCGGCAGGTGATCTGCGGGGTGAGCGGCGGCGTGGATTCAACCGTGGCGGCGGTGCTGCTGCACCGGGCCATCGGCAACCAGCTGCACTGCATTTTCATCGACAACGGCCTGCTCCGGATGGCCGAGGCGCAGCGGGTGGTCGAGTATTTTCAAAGCCGCCTGGGCATACCCCTCATCCATGCGGACGCGTCCGAACAGTTCCTCGATCGCCTGGCCGGCGTGAGCGACCCGGAACGAAAGCGCAAGATCATCGGCGTGGAGTTCATCAACCGCTTTGAGCAGGAGGCGGGCAGAATCGGCCGCGTCGACTTTCTGGCCCAGGGAACCCTCTACCCCGACGTGATTGAAAGCGTTTCGCTGAAAGGCCCCTCCGCCACCATCAAGAGCCACCATAATGTCGGCGGGCTGCCCGAGCGGATGAACCTGAAGCTGATCGAGCCGCTGCGCGAACTCTTTAAGGACGAGGTGCGGGAGCTGGGGCGCGAACTGGGCATTCCGGTGGAGATGATCAACCGCCAGCCCTTTCCCGGGCCCGGCCTTGCGGTGCGCATTTTAGGCCCGGTCACCCGCGATGCGCTGTCCCTGCTGCGCAGCGCTGATGCCATCGTGCTTGAGGAAGTCAAGCGGGCATCCCTCTATGACACCATCTGGCAGTCATTTGCCGTGCTCCTCCCGGTGAAAACGGTCGGGGTGATGGGAGACGAACGGACCTATGAAAACGTGATTGCCCTCCGCGCGGTCAACAGTGTTGACGGCATGACCGCGGACTGGGCGAGGCTTCCCCACGACCTGCTCGCCCGCATTTCCAACCGGATCATCAACGAAGTGAAGGGCATCAACCGGGTGGTATATGATATTTCCTCCAAGCCTCCCAGCACCATTGAATGGGAGTGACCGGTCATGAAGCACGACCCGTTTGTCCATCTGCACCTGCACACTCACTACAGCCTGCTTGACGGGGCCATCCGCCCGGATGCCCTTTTTCAAAAGGCCCTCCAGTACAACATGCCGGCGCTGGCCATAACCGACCACGGCAACATGTTCGGCGCCATCGAATTCTACCAGCAGGCCTGCCGTCACGGCATCAAGCCGATCATCGGGTGCGAGGTCTACATCGCACCGGGCAGCCGGTTTGAAAAGGAGGCCCGGGCCGGCGCGGACACCTTTTACCACCTGGTGCTGCTGGCGCAAAATGAGACCGGCTACCGGAACCTGGTGTGCCTGGTAAGCAAGGCCTACCTGGAAGGGTTTTACTATCGCCCGCGCATCGACAAGGACCTGCTCGCCGAGCACAACGAGGGACTGATCGCCATGAGCGCCTGTCTGCACGGAGAGCTGGCAACCCACCTGCTGAACAACTCATATGCCAAGGCCCTGCAGGCGGCATCCGACTACAGCGCCCTGTTCAACGACCGGCGATTCTATCTCGAGCTGCACGAAAACCGCATCCCCGAGCAAAAGCAGGTCAACGAAGGGCTGATCCGGCTGGCCAGAGAGCTGTCGCTCCCGCTGGTAGCCACCAATGACTGCCACTATCTCGAGAAACACGAGGCGCGCGCCCACGACATCCTGCTGTGTCTGCAAACCGGAAAAACCTTGGACAGCCCCGACCGCATGCAGTTCACCACCGATGAGTTTTACTTTAAATCGCCGGAGGAAATGGCCGGCCTCTTTGCCTACGCCCCGGAGGCGCTGCGCAACACCCTCGAGATCGCCGAGCGCTGCAACCTCTCATTCGACCTGGACCAGACGCGCTTCCCGGCGTTTCAGGGCCCGCCGGGCATTTCCTTGAACGATCATCTCCGCTCCCTTGCCTGCAGCGGCCTGGAGGAACGGCTTCGCCCGTACCGCTCGCGGACCGATTACGATGCGATGGCCGCCGGCTACCAGCAGCGGCTGGACGAGGAGCTGGCCATCATCCAGAAAACCGGCTTTACCGATTACTTCCTGATCGTCGCCGATTTCGTGGGCTATGCCCGGGATCACGGCATACCCGTCGGTCCGGGCAGGGGGTCGGCGGCGGGAAGCCTGGTGGCCTACGCCCTGCGCATAACCGAGGTGGATCCCATTACCTACGGCCTTCTCTTTGAACGCTTTCTCAACCCCGAGCGGATAAGCCCCCCGGATATCGACATAGATTTCTGCAAGGAGCGGCGCGACGAGATCATCGCCTACGTCACCGCCAAGTACAGCAAGGACAATGTCGCCCAGATCATCACCTTCGGGAAGATGCAGGCCAAGGGGGTGCTGCGCGACGTGGGGCGGGTGCTGGGCATGCCCTACAAGGACGTCGACCGCATCGCCAAGCTCATCCCCAATGTGCTCAACATAACCTTAAGCGAGGCGCTCAAGCAGGAGCCGCGGCTGCGCGAGATGATGGAGGGAAGCGAGGCGCTCAAGGAGCTGTTCACCCTGTCGCTCTCGCTCGAGGGCCTGCCGCGCCACGCCTCCACCCACGCCGCCGGGATTGTCATCGCCGACAAGCCGCTTATCGAGTACCTGCCCCTCTACCGCGGCCAGAACAACGAAGTGGTCACCCAGTACGCCATGAACGACGTGGGCAAAATCGGACTGATCAAGTTCGATTTCCTCGGCCTTAAAACCCTCACCGTCATCCAAAAGTGTTTGCAGCTGATCAACGCGGGCCGGAGCGAGCCGCTCACCACCGATGCCCTTCCGCTCGACGACGCCGCCACCTATGCCATGCTGGCGAGCGGGTCCACCGACGGCGTCTTCCAGCTGGAAAGCCAGGGGATGAAGGACCTGGTGGTAAAGCTGCGGCCGGAGAACATCTGGGATCTCATCGCGCTGCTGGCGCTCTACCGTCCCGGCCCGCTGGGAAGCGGCATGGTCGACGATTTCATCAAGCGCAAGCGCGGCGACATCCCCATCACCTACGAGCTGCCCGAGCTCAAGGAGATCCTCTCGGAAACCTACGGGGTCATCCTCTACCAGGAACAGGTCATGCACATTGCGAGCAAGCTGGCCAACTTTTCCCTGGGAGACGCCGACCTGCTGCGTCGGGCGATGGGCAAGAAAAAGAGCGACGTCATGGAGGCGCAGAAGGAAAAGTTCCTGCTCGGCGCCAGGAAAAACAAGATCAACCCGAAGAAGGCGGAGCAGATTTTCAACCAGATGGCCAAGTTCGCCGAGTACGGGTTTAACAAGTCCCACAGCACCGCCTACGCGCTCATCGCCTTCTACACCGCCTACCTGAAGACCCATTTCCCGGTTGAGTTCATGGCCGCCCTGCTCACCTGCGAAATGGACAACAACGACAAGATCCTGCGCTACATGAACGAGTGCCGCGAAATGGGCATTGACGTGCTGCCGCCGGCCATCAATGAAAGCGCCAGGGACTTTACCGTCAGCCAGGGCAAAATCCGCTTCGGGCTGACCGCGGTGAAAAATGTGGGCGGGGCGGCCATGGAATCGATCATCGGCAACCGGCTCGAGGCCGGCCCCTATGCCTCGATCTATGACTTCTGCGCGCGCATTGACCTGCGCAAGGTCAACAAGAAGGTGATCGAAAGCCTCATCAAGTGCGGCGCCTTCGACGCAACCGGGGCCCGCCGCTCGCAGATGCTGGCGGTGCTGGACACGGCCATGGAACAGGCGCAACGCATGCAGAAGGACCGCCAGCGCAAGCAGGCATCGCTGTTTGATATCTTTGCCTCCCCTGCGGGCAACGGAAACGGCGAGGTTCGCTTTCCCGCCCTTGAGGAATGGAGCGATGATGAGCTTCTGGGCTACGAAAAGGAGGCGCTGGGATTCTTCATCAGCAAGCACCCGCTCAACCAGTTCAAGGAGGCGATGCAGCTGCTCACCACCGCCGACACCCTGACGGTCATGAACCTCTCCAAGGAGAGCGAGGTGAGGATCGCCGGCATCGCCGGCAAGATGCGGGAAATCAACAACCGCAAGGGAGAACGGATGTGTTTCGTCACCCTCGAAGACCTGAAGGGGGTGATCGAGGTCATCGTGTTTGCCGACCTTTTTAAAGGCTGCTCCGAGCTTCTCAAAAGCGATCAGCCGATGCTCATCACCGGCCGGGTCAGCCGCGAGGACGAAAATGACACCCCCAAGATCGTTGCCGGCAAGATTGTATCCTTAAGCCGGGAAGCGGCGGCGTTGAGCTCGGATGCGCACATCAGCCTCAGCCTGGGTGACATGAGCGCCGAGCAACTGCTCGATCTCAAGCGGGCGATCCTTGATCATCCCGGCCCCTGCCGCACCTTTCTCCATCTGATCGCTCCCGGCCAGCGCGAAACCGTGCTGTCGCTGGGCGAGGCGTTCAAGGTCAATCCGACGCCCCGCTTCGCCAGTGAGCTGAAGAGCATTTTCGGCCGGTCGCTGCGATCCTTTTCCTGAGGGGCTTCCCCCGTTCGGTGTATGATTCCTATGCCCTCCACCAGCGATCACCGGCGCCGCTTTTACCGCGACCCGCTTGCCGCCCGCAGGCTCGCGCCCTTTAGCGTGGCCGTCCAGGAGACCGATCTTTTCATCCTCGCGCAAACGCCCCTGCCGGAGCAGGCTCGCGCGTCGATTCTCAACCACCGCTATCAGCTGGAAGCGTATATCAGGCGGCATCCTCTCTTCCTCGACTCCTTTTCACCGCTGCCGCCCGATCCGCTGGCCCCGCCCATGATCCGGGAGATGCTCCGGGCGGCAGAGATGGCGGATGTGGGACCGATGGCGGCGGTGGCGGGAGCGTTTGCCGAATCGGTGGGCCGGGACCTGCTTGAGTCCAGCGCCGAGGTCGTGGTGGAAAACGGCGGCGACCTCTACCTCACGGTTGCTGAGGAAATCACCATCGGCATCTATGCCGGGGACTCTCCCCTCAGCAACCGGCTGGCGCTGCGCATCCAACCCGATGCCACCCCCGCCGGCGTCTGCACCTCCTCCGGCACGGTAGGCCATTCCGTCAGCCTGGGCCGGGCGGACGCGGTCACCATCATCGCGGCCTCCGCCTTTCTGGCGGACGCCGCGGCAACCGCCGTGGGCAACTGCGTCAGCCGCCCGGAGGACATGCAGCGCGGCCTTGAGCGCGCCCAAGCGATTGATGGGGTCAGGGGAGCGGTTATCATCATCAATGACCGGCTGGGAGCGTGGGGGGCGCTCGAACTGGTGAGCGTGTAACACGAAAACTTTTTATGGATTCCCGCCTTCGCGGGATTGACAGCAACGGGTCCTCAGATAACTGGTGAGCGGTGCCCATGCAAGGATTATTCGATGAAAATCGGCGTGATTTCAGATACCCATCTCACGGGCTATCATCAGGGCCTGGCCGACGCACTCGAACGGCATTTTAAGGATACAGACCTTATTCTGCACGCCGGCGACGTGGTCGATCCCCGGGCGCTCGAAATTTTTTCGGGCAAAAAGGTGGCGCTGGTTGCCGGCAATATGGACTCGCAGTCCATTCGCGATGCGGCGCCGGTCAAGCGGGTCATTCCGGCCGGTCAATTCACCATCGGTTTGATTCACGGCTGGGGCGCTCCCGACGGCATTGAGGATCGGCTCATCAGGGAGTTTGACGCCATCGACGTGTTGGTCTACGGGCATACCCACCATTCGACATCACGGATCAACCACGGGGTGCTGTTCTTCAATCCCGGCTCGGCCACCGACCGGCGGTTCGCCCCCTTCACCAGCGTCGGCATACTTGAGATTGACCGGGAGATCCGCTCATCAATCATACCCTTATAAGTCGGACAAGGAGCCATAATGAAGCAGCTCTGGGCACCATGGAGATTGTCGTACATTCTCGGCGAGAAAACCAAATCATGCATTTTCTGCCATCATCCCGCCGGCGGTCAGCGCAAAAAAAGCCTGCTGCTGCATGCCGGGCCGTCCTCGCTGGTGATGCTGAACCGCTACCCTTACAGCAGCGCACATCTGCTGATCGCCCCCCGCACCCACACCGGCAACTTAAGCAAGCTTACGGCGGAGGAAATGGGCGATCTCTTTGCAACGCTTAAGCGATCGGTTGAGGCGCTGACCGCCGCGCTCAAACCTGCCGGATTCAACATCGGCATGAATCTGGGAAGGGTCGCCGGCGCCGGCATTACCCGGCATCTGCATCTGCATGTGGTTCCGCGCTGGCAGGGCGACACCAACTTCATGCCCATCGTGGCCGAATCGATGGTGCTGCCCGAACATCTGGACCGGACCTATGACCGGCTTGCGCCGATCTTTCAATCATTCTTCACCTCCTGACCGGCCGCCTGCCTGACGCCGCGGCCGGTTCGCCGGACGAGCATGAATCACCGATCCCCTTCACTGCGTGCGCCCCAGCCGCATGATCCTGAGCGAGCCGCCTTCATCGGGCTGCTTAAGGATCGCGGCATCTCGCCGCAGCGGCGCCTGGGACAGGTCTTCCTGTTCCGGCGCTCGGTCGCCGACGAGATTGTCGGCCTCGCGCGCATTGCCGGCGGGGAGGTGGTGGTGGAAATCGGCCCGGGGACGGGCATGCTTACCCATCCGCTGGCCCGCACCGGCGCCCGCATCGTCGGGCTTGAATTTGACAGCCGGCTTGCCGCATACCTGCAGGGGGCGATGCCGTATTCCAATGTGGAGATTATTCGCGCCGACGCCCTTCACCATGACTACCGGGAACTGCAGCAGCGCTCCGGTGCGCGGTTGATCATCGTGGGTAACCTGCCCTATTACCTGACCAGCCCGCTCATCTTCAAGCTGATTCGCTTGCGCTCCTCCATCAGTCGCATGGTGCTGATGATCCAGCACGAAGTCGCCGGGCGGATATCCGCCCCGCCCGCTTCTGACGGCTATGGCATCATCAGCGTCCTCTCCCAGATGTTTTTTGACGTGGCCCGCCGACTCACCGTTTTAAAGGACTGCTTTTATCCCATGCCCGCGGTGGATTCGGAGGTGGTGGTGTTTACCGCGCGCGACCGGCCGCTGGCGGAGGTGGGTGATGAGCGGCTCTTTTCCACCCTAGTGCAGGTTTGCTTTGCCCACCCCAGAAAAACCCTGCTCAATGGGCTGAAGGCCTGCAATTATTTTGACCGGGGGAAGGAGGGCATGGTGGAATCGCTGCGCGCCTGCGGCATTGATCCCATGCGCAGGCCCCACTCGCTGAGCATTGATGACTACGCCCGGCTGACAAACACCATATCCCCCGGGCAATCGACGCGACCCTAGACCGGCGCACGCTTGGTGTGCACCGCCCCATCGACTGAGGAGAGGCCATGCCGGACATCAGCTTCCTGGCCGATGTCATGCTCGGCAAGCTGGCAAAGTGGCTCAGAATCATCGGGTATGATGCCGAATACTGCCGCACCGTGGGCGGAGATGAACTGCTGAGGAGAGCGATCGCGGAAGACCGGCAGCTCCTCACCCGCAGCACCCGGCTGGCCGGGCGCGCCGGGCTGGAAAACCGGATTTGTTTCATCCGGGCAAATGATCCACGGCGGCAGGTACGCGAGGTGATCTCCCGCTATGAGCTGGTCATCACCCCGGGCAAGCCGCTGACCCGCTGTCTCATCTGCAACCGTCTGCTTGCGGAAACCGCACCGTCGCTGCTGGTCGCGCAGGTGCCGGAATACGTGCGCGCCACCCAGCAGGTATTCTTACGCTGCCACGGCTGCGGAAAAGTGTATTGGCGCGGGACCCATTACCGGAACATGCAGGAGCGCATTAAAATGGAGTTTATGGATGCCTGACCCATCTCATCAGGACCGGGCGGGCATTTCCTTTATTGCCACTCTGGCGCAAATAATCCTCTTTGTGCAGGTTAGCGCTTTTTTTTTGATAATTGAGGCTTAGCATGCGATTTTAAGGGACGAATATCTCTCTTTTTTATCAAGATAATAAGCGATGATTACGGGGATCATATGCTGCTCATAAAAAAAGCTTGATTACATATATAATTTATGCTAATAATACTTAAGCAATAAAAAAGCAGTATGCAGAACATTTGACCGGGGGTAGAATATATGAAAAAGGTTCCGCTCGCACAGAAGGAAATCTTAAAGACCCGTGAGGCAGCGGAGTTGCTGAAAGTCACCACCCAGACCATCAAAAACTATATTTATTCCGGTAAATTAAAAGCGCTGAAGACGCCCGGCGGCCATCACCGCATCCGCCGCTCGGACCTGAAGGAGATCGGCTTTATTGAGGATCTTCCCGGAGAGGAGGGCAGGCTGGGAAGGGAGGAGCTGTATCAGATCTACAAGGAACTCCTTGGTTCTTATATTTCCACCATCAAGGTCATTTTGAAAGCGCTTGATTCACGCGATGTTATTGCCACCGGTCATTCCCAGCGCGTGGCCGATTACAGCAACCGCATGGCGGACAAGCTGGGGATGTCCGCCACGGAAAAACGCAACCTGGAACTGGCCGCCCTGTTGCATGATGTGGGCAAGATCGGCATCAGTGAATACATATTGGGCAAACCCGGTAAATTGACCGACCAGGAATTGTTCATGGTCAAAAAACATCCTGAAATCGGCCAGCAGATTCTTGAAGGGGTTGATTTTCTCAAGCCGACCATTGACACCATCAGGCATCATCACGAACGCTTTGACGGCAAGGGATATCCTGACGGACTGTCCGGCAACAATATCCCGCTTCCGGCGCGCATCATCTCCGCGGTCGAAACCTACGATTTCTTAAGCTCCGACCTGTCCTACCGGAAGGCCCTGCCCAAGCAGGAGGTGCTTGAGGAAATGAAAAAGGCCTCCGGCAGCCAGCTCGATCCCGAGATTGTCAACGCCTTCCTTGACACGGTTCACTAGCCGGCGCTAGCGAACCAGTTCCTTGAACTGTTCCTCGTTTAAGATTTGAACGCCCAGCGATCGTGCCTTGTTCAGTTTTGATCCGGGATCGGCGCCGGCAACCAGGTAGGTTGTTTTTTCGCTTATCGACGAGTGCACCTTCCCTCCCCGCTCCTCCACCAGCCGGCTTGCCTCATGCCGGGTATACTCCTGCAGCGTTCCGGTAAAAACAAAGCTTGTGCCGTCAAGCGAAGAGCCGGCCTGTCGCGCGGCCGCCCTGAAGCTGACCCCCGCTTCTTGCAGCCGCTTGATGGTGGCCCGATTCTCCTCCTCCCCGAAAAAGCGCACCACGCTGCCGGCAACCTCGGGTCCGATTTCATGGATCTGCAGCAGTGATTCGACATCCGCCTGCATCAGCGCGTCAATGCCCCCCAGGTGCTGCACCATCAGCTTCGCGGTGTGCTCCCCCACGTGCCGGATGCCCAGCGCAAACACCAGTCGATCGAGTCCCGCCTCCTTGCTCTTTTCTATGGCGTTGATGAGATTGCGCGCTGACTTGTCGGCCATGCGCTCCATGGACTTGACCTGCTCCACGGTCAGATAATACAGATCGCCCGCATCCTTGACCAGTCCCCGGTCAACCAGCCTGCCGATCAGCTGTTCGCCGAGTCCATCGATGTCCATGGCGTTTTTGGAAGCGAAATGGCGGAGCGCCTCCTTCAGCCTGGCCGGGCAGGAAAATCCCAGGCAGCGATGGGCGGCCTCATCTTCCGCCTTGTACACGTGGGCATTGCACACCGGACAGCGGGCAGGCATGGAAAACTTTTTTTCCTTCCCGCTGCGCTTCGCCGCAATCACCTCCACCACCTGCGGGATGACATCCCCCGCGCGCTGCACCACCACGGTATCGCCGATGCGAATATCCTTGTCGGCGATCTCATCCTGGTTGTGCAGGGTGGCGCGGCTCACCTCGACGCCGCCGACCTTCACCGGGTCCATGATCGCCACCGGCGTGAGCACGCCGGTTCGTCCCACCTGCACGATGATGTCGCGGATGATCGTGGTTTCCCGCCGGGCGGGAAATTTGTACGCCGTCGCCCAGCGCGGGCTCCGCGATATGGTCCCCGCGCGGTTTTGCAGGCGGCACTCGTTGATCTTGATCACCACGCCGTCAATCTCGTAGGGCAGCCCGTCGCGCCGCTCCTGAATCGCCCGGTAGCGCTCCAGCACTTCCTCGATGCCCGCGCACCGATAGCGCAGGGGATTCACCTTCAGCCCGAGCCGGCTGATCCGGTCCAGCACCTGCAGATGGGTATCCAGCACCATCCCCCGGACCAGGCCGAACCCGTGGCAAAATAGGTCAAGGGGGCGCGAGGCGGTAATCCGCGGGTCCAGCTGGCGCAGCGACCCCGCCGCCGCATTGCGGGGATTGGCAAAGGGCGGCTCGCCCAACTCTTCCCGCTTGCGGTTGAGTTCGATGAATGCTTTGCTTGCCAGGAACACCTCTCCCCGAACCTCCAGCCGTTCCGGCACGGGCACATCCGGGGACGCCAGCAGCTGCAGGGGCACTGACCGGATGGTCTTTAAATTTGCCGTCACATCCTCGCCCCGCTCACCATCACCCCTGGTCGATCCGAGGGTGAAGCGGCCCTGCTCGAACACCAGTTCCACCGCCACACCGTCAAGTTTGGCCTCAGCGCAATAGTCGATCTCCGCTGCCGTCACGCCCAGCAGCTTTTTCACCCGCCGGTCAAATTCCCGAACCTCCTCATCGCTGAAGCAGTTGGAAAGGCTGAGCATGGGCAGCGAATGATCAACCGTCGTGAATTCCTTGAGCGGTGCGGCGCCGACGCGCCGGGTGGGGGAATCAGGGACGATCAGCTCGGGATGACTCTCTTCCAGCTCCTGCAGCTCGCTGAACATCCGGTCATACTCGGCATCGGTAATGGCGGGGTCATCGAGCACATGGTAACGGTAATTGTGATGATTGATCTGCTCTCTTAATTCGGCAATGCGCCGGGCGGCATCCTGGTAGATCATGCATGTTTCCTGTCACGACGGTTGCGCCGCGAGGCGGCCGGAGCAGCGGGGCGACCGCGTGAGATGAGCGGCAAGGGGATTCGTCCTTCAACGGCGATTGCGTGCTCCCGGCAAACGCCTGCTCTATTCATCCTGCCATCCGTGCCTTCCGATCAGCGGCACGAAAACGCAGTTGGTTGATGACTGCGGCACGCAGCCGCTTCCCCGCCGGATGCAGGTGCTCAAGGTCTGTGAAAAGCGCGAACCCACGGGGATGACCAGCCTTCCCCCTTCGGTGAGCTGCTCCACCAGCGACTCCGGTATCTGCGGGGCGCCGGCGGTGACTATGATCGCGTCGAACGGCGCCGCCTCCGGCCACCCCTCGGTGCCGTCGCCGACGCGGAGGTGAAAGCGGGAATACCCCAGTGTGCGCAACACCGCTTCCGCGCGCGATGCCAGCTCGGCGATTCGTTCAACCGTGTACAGCTCCCCCGCCAGTTCCAGGAGGATGGCCGACTGGTATCCCGACCCCGTGCCGATTTCCAGCACCTTCTCATCCCCGGTAAGCGCCAGGGACTGCGACATCAGGGCCACCATGTAAGGCTGTGAAAGGGTCTGTCCAAGTCCGATGGACACCGCCCCGTCCGCGTAGGCAAGCGTTCTTTTTCCCTCAGGCAAAAAAAGATGCCGGGGCACCCTGCCCATCGCCCGTAAAACCCGCTCATCGTGAATACCGCGGATCGCGAGCTGCTGCTCGACCATGCGGGCACGCTCGTCCGCGAAGTCCACGTCGTTTTTTTCGCCCCTCCCCTTCCACCCCATACTCCCCACCGTTCAGCAAAGGCTCATGCAACCGGCGCCGGGCGGCGCTTCCCTGCAAAAGCGAAAAGCCAGTTCGGTAGAGAACGGGCTCATCGTCTGCTTTCGTCATGCTGCGAACAACGAAAGAATTTCATGCACAATGGATGGGCGCACCCCGGCGTCCGCGGGCAGGGCGCCGCGGTTATTCCAGGTCAATGACCACAAACTGCGAGGTTTTGCCCCGGGTGATCAGCAGAAGCAGCTTGTTTTTTTTCTCCTTCCGGACCGCACTGACGATTTGATTATACTCCTCAAGGTCGGCGATATCCTTCCGGTTGGCCTGGGTGATAATGTCGCCCGGCCTGACGCCCGCCTCAGCCGCCGGGCTGTTTGGCTCAACATAGGTCACCAGCACCCCGGCTGATTCCTCGATGTCGTATCGGCGCGCCAGCGCCTCGGTCATGTCCGCAAGTTCCATCCCCAGATCGTCTGATCCGGTTTCTTCCGCCGGCGCTGCCCCCTCTTCATCCTGCAGCTCCCCGATCTCAACCGTTTTGCTTATTTTCTTCCCGTCACGGATGATGGTCAGCTCCCCTTTTGATCCAACCGGCGTCTGGGCAACCAGCAGCGGCAGCTGATCCATTTCGCGGATCGGCGTGCCGTTAAACGCGATAATGATGTCTCCCTTTTTGACGCCGGCTTTTGCGGCCGGACCCTTGAGATCGATATCGGCAACCAGGGCGCCCTCCTTCTGCTCCAGGCCGAAGCTCTTGGCCAGATCAGGCGTTACCGTCTGAACGATGACTCCCAGCCATCCTCTGACCACCTTGCCCTTTTCCTTGAGCTGCTTGACCACGCTTTTTGCCAGATTAATCGGCGTCGCAAAGCCGATGCCGATGTTTCCTCCGCTGGTGGAAAAAATGGCGGTATTGACCCCCACCACCTCTCCCCGGGTGTTAAAGAGGGGCCCGCCGCTGTTGCCCTGGTTGATGGCGGCATCGGTTTGAATGAAATCCTCGTACGGCCCCATGCCCAGCTTGCGCCACTTGGCGCTCACGATGCCCACGGTGACGGTCTGATCCAGTCCGAAGGGGTTGCCGATGGCCATCACCCACTCGCCGACCTTGAGGGCATCCGAGTCTCCCAGGGTCACAACCGGCAGCGCCGGAGGCGGGGTTATTTTAATCAGCGCAATATCGGTTTTCTTGTCCCGCCCGACGATGGCGGCGTCGAATTCCTCCTTGTCGGACAGCTTCACCTTGATTTCATCGGCGCCTTCAATCACGTGGTTATTGGTGATGATGTACCCTTCCCGGTCGATGATGAAGCCCGATCCCAGGCTTTTGGACGGCATCTCGTTTTGCGGCATCTGGTCAAGAAATCTATCAAAAAAATCGTCTCCGAAAAAATCCCGGAATCGCTCGTCATTTTGAAAGGGGTGCACCTGCCGCATCTTCTTTTTGGGCGCGGTGGAGGTGCTGATATTGACCGTGGCCGGCATCAGCCGCTCGGCCAGGGTGACAAATACCTGCTGGCCGGCAAGCGGATCGACGACATTTTGAGCGTGCGCCTCCCGCTCCAGGGCCGGCATATCCCGGGTTATATCGTTGTTCGACGAGAGCAGCATGCCCGCCGCAAAAGACAGCACCGCAACACCGATCATCAGCACCAGGGCCACCCGTTTTCGTTTCAATGCAGTTCTCCTCAGGTTATGCATGGACCAACAATTTCGTCCGTACTTATGGTGAATCATTACATTTGAGGGCATGGTTTGTCAATGGGATTGTTGCTTTTTCGCCGACGCGGTTCCCCGCCAGGAGCAGCCCCACCAGCGTTTTCGCGTCGGACACGCCCGCCGCGCGCGCCCGCTGCAGCGCTTCGCCAAGGGGCAGCCGCGCCACTCGGATGCATTCGTCTTCGTCCAGTCGCTGCCGGCCCGCGGTGAGGCCGGTGGCGAGAAAGATGGATATGATCTCGGTGCAATAGGCCGGCGCGCTGTATATAGCAGCCAGCTTTTCCAGGTGACCGGCGCGGTAGCCGGTCTCTTCCTCGAGTTCCCGTGCCGCACATGCATGGGGGCTCTCGCCCGGCTCCAGCCGGCCCGCCGGTATCTCCCAGAGCGCGGCGTCAACCGCGTAGCGGTATTGTTCTATCATGATCACCGACCCGTCAGGCATCATCGGCACAACCGCGGCGCCGCCGGGATGTCTGATACGCTCTATTTCCAGCTGCTGATCGGCAAGGGCTATTTCATCCAGCGAAAGGGAGAGAATGCGGCCGGCAAACAGCTCTCTTGATCGTATAATCTTCATGGGCATGACTCCTTGATCGGGTGCGCATCGCGGCGCACCGCACCGCGGTTCTCTTCGGCTACGGCGCTGACGCGTTCTGCAGATAGAAGAGGGGATTTCTCGCCTTGTTATAGCGCCTGATTTGAAAATGGAGGGTGGGTGATGCAGCCGGATTATGCGAGTTTCCCAGGCGCGCGATGATCGTCCCCCGGCTGACCCGGCTTCCCTCCGTGGCCAGATTCATCTGATTATGGGCATACACCGTTGAATAGCTGTCCCGATGCTTGATGATGATGATATTGCCGTATCCCGGAAGAACATTGACAAAGGCGATCGTGCCGTCATCGGCGGACCTGACCGCGGTCCCCATCGGCGCCTGTATATCGATGCCGTCATATTTCATGCCCTGCTTCACCCCGTACTGCGCGACAATCTTCCCCCGCACCGGCCAGATAAACCGGCCGGTTGATTGTTGAATCGAATCCGGCGGGCTCTGCCATCCCTTGTCCGAAAGGTCGACGGTGCGCGGCTGCCGCGCGCCGGGAATGAAAAGGCGGTCTCCCGTCTTGATCTGCGCGGCATCGGTAACGGCGTTCAGCTCGGCAACTTCCTGCATGCTCACCCCGTATGTCTTGCAGATGCGCCAGAGCGTCTCGCCCCGGCCCACCGTGTGATAGATTCCCTCCTGCGCCCGGCGCGGCGTCGGTTCAATGGCATCCGGCGCAGGCGCGGAAGCGGCGGCATCGCGGCGGTCCGGCAGCGGCCGCGGGGTCACCGACGGGTAGTAGCAGGCAGGGAGCAGGATCAGAAAGGCGATAATTGCGGTGGTTGCGGAAGGCCGAAGCGCGGTGTTGAGCGGCTGACGCAGGGTGCCGTGCCGGGCAGGGATGGTCGCGCAAGGTGCGCGCAGTGCCGACGCCGGGCGCACGGCGGATCAGGCGCGCCGGGCGGCATTGATTGCCAATCGCACCGCCTCCTGCGGGGTTGTCGCCGCGATGATCTTGGAGCTGACATCCCAGGTATGCAGCCCGATGACCGGTTTGCCCAGTTTGAGCGCTATGGCAATCTCGGAAAGGGTGCCGTATCCCCCTTCAATGGCGATCAGGGCATGGGCGGAGCGCACCAGCACCACGTTGCGGGCATGGCTCAGTCCGGTTACGATGGGTATGGTTATGTGGGGATTGGCATCCTCCATCTGGATGCCCGGCAGGATGCCCACGGTGGTGCCGCCCGCCTCGCTCGCGCCCCGCGCGGCGGCCGCCATGACGCCGCCCAGGCCGCCGCAGATCAGCAGCGCCCGGTTTCGAACGATCTCCCTGCCCACCTCCTCGGCCGCCGCTGCGCCCGCCTCGGAACACTGCCCGGCCCCGATGACGCCTATCTGAAGCATTGGTCTGCCCCCCGATGGCGTGGCCGCGAAACTACAGGCGCCACGCGGCCATTGCCTGGTACGAAGGTTCGTTGGTCCGGTCGATGCCGAGCGGGGTGATGGAGATAAACCCCTCTTCGATCGCCCGATAATCGGACGCCTGATCCAGCTCCGGATCCGGGGCGTCGCCCGCCACCCGGCCGATCCAGTAGTAGCTGATGCCCCGCGGGTCAACTTTTTTTTCAATGGTGTTGCGGTGGCGCTGCGAACCCTGGCGGGTCAACCGGTACCGCTCGATGGGCTGTCCAGCGGTATCCGGCACATTGACATTGAGCATGGTGTCGGGGGGAAGGCCGCGCTCCAGAATAAAGCGGGCCAGCCGCAGGGCAAACCGCGCGGCGGGACGGTAGTCAAATGACTCATCCCCGGCGAGAGACATGGAAAAGGAAGCTATCCCCATGCGGGCGCCCTCAAGCGCCCCGGCCAGCGTTCCGGAATAGTTCAGGTCGCTGCCCAGATTGCCGCCCCGGTTAATGCCGGAGACAATGAGCCGCGGCGGCGCAGAAAGCAGGTGATGCACCGCGATATTGATGCAGTCCGCCGGGGTGCCGTTGACCGCGTAGACGCGGGAGTTGACCTGGGAAAGGCGCAGGGGGCGGTGCAGGGTCAGGGCGTGACTGACGGCGTTGCGCTCACGATCGGGGGCGACGGTCCATACCTCGCCCAGGGAAAGCAGCTGTTCCCGCAGCGCGCTGATGCCGTCGGAGAAGATGCCGTCATCATTGGTTAGCAGAATGCTCATTGCCCCTACCATTCCCGCTCGACCACGTAGTTGGCCGCGGCGGCCAACGCCTCCCTGACCGGGGTCGATGAGACCCCGCCAAGATTGTCCACCGCACGGCCGACGTACTCGCGGGCCCGGGCAAAGGCGTAGTCCGTTCCATGATACTTGTTGATCAGCTGAAGAATGCGCTGCGCGTCGCTCGTGTCCGGCTCAACCCGGCTGAGCGCATCGCTGATAATCCGCCGCTCGTCCCCGGTGGCCCCTTCCAGGGCGTGAATCAGGGGCAGGGTTATCTTGCCTCCCTGGAGGTCCTTCCACAGCGTTTTACCGAATTTTTGATTATGCGACACATAATCCAGCGTATCATCGATCATCTGAAAGGCGGTGCCCAGGTTGAGTCCGTACTGCTTCATGCCCTGTTCGGCGGCAGGCCCGGCCTGGCCCATGATCGCGCCGGTCTGGCAGGCGGCCGCCATCAGGCTTGCTGTCTTATTGCTGATGATGGTGAGGTACTCGTCCTCGGTCAGGCTAAGGTCCCCCCCGCGAACGGTCTGCATGGTTTCCCCCTCGGCCAGGCTGGTGGTCGCTTCCGAGATGACCTGCATTGCCCGCACGTTCCCGGTTGCCACCAGGATGGAAAAGGCCTTTGAAACCAGGAAGTCCCCCACCAGGACGCTGATGCGGTCGCCCCACAGCGCATTGGCCGACGAATTGCCCCTCCGTAACTCGGCATGGTCGATCACGTCATCGTGCAGCAGGGTGGCCGTGTGAATGTACTCAAACACGCAGGCCAGGGCGATGTTATCCGCGCCCTGGTAATTGTACCCCTTCGCCGCGAGCAGATAGAGCAAGGGACGAAAGCGCTTCCCCCCGCTGGCGATAATATGGCTCCCCACCCGGTTGATGATCTCCACGTGGGACGACAGGGTATCTATGAGCGACCGTTCCACCAGGGTCAGTTCATCACCGATGAGCGACGCTATCCTGTTCATTACGCACCTCGTTATGCGACCCTGGCCAGGGTGAGCACATCCACCGCCTCGGCCCCTGCACGGATGAGCATCCGCGAGCATTCGTTGACCGTGCTGCCGCTGGTATAAATGTCATCGATGAGCAGAACGCATTTGTCCCGCACCGCTTCCGGACGGGCGACGGCAAAGGCTCCCCGCACATTGGCCGCCCGCTCGCGCCCGGTTAAGCCCACCTGCGATGCGGTCCATCGCACCCGCCGCAGCGTGAAACGGTCAAGGGGCGCGCGCAGCTGCCGGGCCAGCACGGCGGCGAGACAGAGGGCCTGATTGAACCCGCGGCTGCGGAGCCGCCGCGGATGGAGGGGCACCGGCAGGATGAGGTCATAGCGCCACTCACCGGCCATCGCGGGCAGCCGCTCGGCCATGATCACTCCCAGGGTGCCGGCCAGCCGGCGCTGCATCCGGTACTTGAACGAGTGCAGGGCGCCTCGCAGGACGCCGCGGTACCGTCCGACGGAGCGGGCCCTGCGAAAATAGGGCTCCCGGGTGCTGCAGTCGCCGCACAAATGTTCGAACGCCGGCTCATGGGCAAAGGCCCTGCCGCAGCGCGCACAGAAGGGGGGGCGGACGTAGGCGATGCGATCGCGGCATTCGCGGCAGAGGTTCACCCGGTCTGATCGCGCCATGGCCGATGCGCATATGGCGCAGACCGGAGGGTAGACCAGGTCGACCAGGTCGCGTATCAAACCGTTCATCACCGACTCCCCGACGGCGTGGTCGCATCATCGCCGCCGTCCAGCACAAGCCTGGGCGCGTCCGCCCACAGCCGCTCCAGTTCGTAAAACTCCCGCACCGGCTGATAAAATATGTGCATGACGATATCGCCGTAGTCAATCAGTATCCATGATCCGTGGGTAAAGCCCTCGATGCCCAGGGGATAGAACGTGTGCTTCTTGAGATCGATCTCGATTGCTTCGGCTATCGCCTGCACCTGGCGGTTCGAGCTGCCGCTGCAAATGACAAAATAGTCCGCAACCGTTGTATACGCCCGGATGTCAAGCGCCAGCAGGTCGAAGGCCTTCTTCTTCAAGGCCGCCGCGATGCAGTAGCCCAGCTTTTCGGTAACCGTAAATTCGGCTGATGGTTGTTTCTTTTTGCGTGGCACCGGTTATCCGCCGCCCACAGGTTCAGGGTGTTGATAGAGATGCTGCTCCCGGATGTAGTCATCCACCGCATCCGGCACCAGGTAGGTGATCGATCGTCCTTCGGCAGTGCGCCGCCTGATGTCCTGGGACGAAATGGCCAAACCGGGTATGTCGGCAATGAATACCGAGCAGCCCGACGCATGCACATAGCGTTGCTCCGCCGGTTGCAATGAAAATTCAGCGGCAAGCTGCCGCGGTATAATCGCCGATGCGGGCGGCAGGTCATACCCGGGTCGGGTCATGACGATAAAATTGCACAGGGCAAACAGATCACGATATTGTTTCCAGCTTTCTATTTCCATAAATGCGTCTATCCCCATGATAAAAAACGGCGCCGCCGCCCCGGGAAAGGACGCCCTGAAATGGCGCAGGGTTTCAACCGAATAGGATGCGCCCGGTCGATTGAACTCAACATCCCAGACGGTAAAATGCCGGTTCTGACGGACGGCCCGTTCGAGCATGGTCATGCGGTGGCGGGCCGATTCGCGGGTGGCCTCCGGCTTGTGGGGCGAAATATGCGCCGGGATGAAGACGATCCGGTTGAGCGAAAAATGCTCACGGATTTCCTCCGCCGCCCGCAAGTGCCCGTTATGCACCGGATTAAAGGAACCGCCGAACAGGCCTATGCGCTCACCGTCCTCCATGCCGCCGCTCAAAACTTGTTTTGGTAAAAGTGATGTTTCTCAGGCTGTTCAAAAACATCCAGATGCAAGGCGCGCGAAATCCTGATACATGAGGCGTACATGGAAGTACGCTGCAATGACGAAGGATGAGCGTGTAACGCAGGGGATGGGTGTTTTTCAACCGCACGCTAGGACTCACGGGTCTGTCCGCTTCCATACACCACATACTTCATGGTGGTAAGCTCCTCGAGCCCCATGGGACCGAAGGCGTGCAGCTTGGTGGTGCTGATGCCGATTTCCGCCCCCAGGCCGAGCTGGTTCCCGTCATTGAAACGGGTTGATGCGTTGACCAGGACCACCGACGAATTCACCCGGTTCAGGAATGCTCGCGCGTGATCGTAATCCCGGGTGATGATGGCCTCGGTGTGCAGGGAGCCGTAGCGGGCTATGTGCGCTATGGCCTCGTCGCCATCGGCGACGATTTTTATCGAGAGAATGAGGTCCAGGTATTCGCTGTACCAATCGTCCTCCAAGGCGGGCTTGAGGCCGGGCAGCATGGCGCAGCACTGGGGGCACGCGCGCACCTCAACCCCCTTCGCCCTGAGGCTCGCAACAATCCGGGGCAGGAATGACGCCGCGCAGTCCCGGTGAATGAGCAGCGTCTCCAGGGCGTTGCACACCCCCGGCTTTTGCACCTTGGCGTTGAGCGTGATCGCCTCCGCCATGTCCTGGTCCGCCGACTCATCCACAAAAATATGGCACACCCCCTTGTAGTGCTTGATCACCGGTATCTTGGAATGCTCGACCACCGCTCGGATCAGCTCCTCCCCCCCGCGCGGGATAATCAGGTCAATGTACTCGTCAAGCGCGAGCAGCGCGTACAGCTCCTCCCGTTCCACCGGCGGGACCAGCTGCACCAGCGCCTCGGGCAGGCCGTTTTTCCGGAGCGCTTCATGCAGGATCTCGGCCAGCGCCCGGTTGGAGTGATGGGCCTCCTTGCCGCCCTTGAGGATGACCGCGTTTCCCGACTTGAAGCAGAGCGCGGCCGCATCGAGGGTCACATTGGGGCGCGACTCGTAGATGATGCCGATGACCCCGAGCGGTATTCTCACCTTGCCCACCAGCAGCTCATTGGGACGCCGCCACATCCTGACCACCTCGCCCACCGGGTCGTTCAGTGCCGCGACCTGGTGCGCCGCGTCAATCATGGCATCGATGGTGCCGTCGCCGACGGTAAGGCGGGCGTAGAGGGCGTCGCTCATGCCCTGCTGCCGGGCGGCCGCCAGATCCCCGGCGTTCTCCTGCTTGATGAACTCCCGGCGCCGATCCAGCTCCCGGGCGACCAGGCGGAGCACCTCGTTCTTGCGGGCGGTTGACAGCGAGGCGGCGACGGAAGCGGCGTCCCGCGCGGCCCGGGCAAGCGGCAGGAGGGTTGCAGGGTTATCCATGATGTTCGTCCTCGATCACGACCAGATCGTCGCGGTGTATGATTTCATCGTAGTCCTTGTAGCCGAGCGCCTTTTCTATCTCCCGGGTATGCAAGCCCTTGAGCTTGCTCACTTCCTCGGAGCGGTATTTCACCAGCCCCCGCGCAAACTCGACCCCGCTTTTGTCACGGCAACTCACCGCATCCCCGAATTGAAATGAGCCGCTGACCGCAATAATCCCGGTGGACAGCAGGCTCCTTCCCTTTTCGATGATGGCCCGCTTGGCCCCATCGTCCACGGTCAGGGTCCCCTTCGGTTTCAGATTAAAGGCAATCCAGTACTTGCGGCTGGACAACCTGGTTTTGCGGGGAAGAAAGAAGGTGCCCACATCCTCGCCGGCAAAAACCCGGCTGATAATTTTGCGCACGCGCCCGTTGACAATGATGGTGGGAATGCCGAAGAGCGAGGCCTTTTTCGCCGCGTCCACCTTTGAGCGCATGCCGCCGGTTCCCAGACGCCCGGTCCCCCCCTTCGCCGAATCAATAATGTCGCCTCCCACCTTTTCAACCAGCCTGATCAGCCGGGCGTCCTTTTGCCGCCGGGGATCCTGTTCATAGAGACCGTCCTGGTCGGTCAGGATGAGCAGCAGATCGGCATCCACCAGGTTGGTAACCAGGGCGGAGAGGATGTCGTTGTCGCCGAACTTTATCTCATCGACCAGCACCGTATCATTCTCATTAATGATGGGGATGATGCCGCACTGCAGGAGCGTGAACAGGGTGTTGCGGGCATTGAGAAACTTGCGCCGGTTGCTCAAATCGTCGCTGGTGAGCAGCACCTGGGCAATCTGCTGATCATGCTTCCTGAAGCACGCTTCGTATTTTGCCATCAGCCGGACCTGCCCGATGGCGGCGGATGCCTGCTTCTCGGGAATGCTGGCCGGCCGCTCGGTGCAGTGCAGGCTCTTTTTCCCCGCAGCGATGGCGCCGGAGGAAACCAGCACCACCTCGTGACCGGTCTGGCGAAGCCGCGCCATGCAGCCGGTGAGATTGCTGAACACCCCGCCGTCAAGCTCGTCCATCCCGCCGGTGAGCACGTTGCTGCCCACCTTGATCACTACCCGCTTTACCGTGTGCAAGAATTCCCGCTGCATGTGATTAGACACTATATTTGTGATACCCCCTCACCCTGATCGCACCGCCACGAATCAGCCGGTCCACGGCCGTCCGCTCAGTCATCGGCCGCAGTTTCAAGCAGCCGCGCCACTTCGGCAACCAGGGGTTTCAATCCTTCCCCGGTAAGCGCTGCCACCGGAAAGGTCTTTATCCTTTTTTTTCTGAAGTGCTCCCGCACCGCAGGATATCGCTCCCGCGCCCCGGGCTGATCCATTTTGTTGATGGCGACAATCCGGGGTTTTGCAGCCAGGGCGGGATTATGCATCGTGAGTTCGCTGGAAATAACGGCAAATGCTTCAGCGGGTTCATGGTGCGAGGCAGTCGAACCGTCAATGAGATGAATCAGGACCCTGGTTCGCTCGATGTGTCGTAAAAATGCCGTGCCCAGCCCGCGCCCGGAATGGGCGCCTTCAATCAGGCCCGGTATATCGGCAATGGTAAATGTTCGCTCAGCCGCCGCGCTGACCACGCCGAGCACCGGCCTTACGGTGGTAAAGGGGTAATCGGCAATTTTGGGCTTCGCCCCGGAAAGTGCGGCCACCAGGGTTGATTTGCCGCTGTTGGGCAGGCCGACCACTCCCACATCCGCAAGCAGCTTCAGCTCCAGGCAGATCCAGCGCTGTTCTCCGCCTATTCCCGGTTCCGCAATGCGCGGAGCCTGACGGGTGGAGCTGACAAAACGTGCATTGCCGCGGCCGCCTTCGCCGCCGCGGGCAATAACCATCCTTTCCTCCGGCCGGCTCAGATCACCAAGCAGCTCGCCGCTTTCGGCATCAGTAATCACGGTGCCGACCGGAACCGGGATGATGAGGTCTGCGGCGCATTTGCCGTGCTGCTTCTTACCCCGACCGTGTTGGCCGGAGGCGGCCTTGTAATGGCGCCGGTAGCGAAAATCAATCAGCGATTCAAGCTGGGGCTCAGCGACGAAAATCACGTCGCCTCCCTTCCCCCCGTCCCCTCCGTCCGGCCCGCCGCGCGGAACATATTTTTCCCGCCTGAAGCTGACGCATCCGCGTCCGCCCGAGCCGGCGCTCACCTGTATTTTCGCTTCATCAATAAATTTCATCAAGCGCTAACTGGCGGCATAGACACTGACCCGCCGGCGATCCTTCCCCCATCGTTCGAACGCAACGATGCCGTCTATTTTGGCGAACAGGGTATAGTCCTTTCCCGTGCCCACGTTCTGGCCCGCATGAATGCCGCTTCCCGCCTGTCTGACCAGAATGCTTCCGGCCTTGACCGCCTGACCGGCGGCCCGCTTCACCCCGTGCCGCTTGCCGCCGCTGTCGCGTCCGTTGGTTGAGCTTCCTCCAGATTTTTTATGCGCCATTGCTATGTTCTCCTCTCATCGCATTAGATATTGATGTCATGGAAACGACTCCAAGAGCATGCGTCTCTCTTATGTGTCCTGTCATTCCCGCAGCCGGCGCTACTGAACGCCGTACTTTTTTAAATATTTCATAAAGTCGCTCTTGGTGCTCAGCATCAGCCAGGTTTCTTTATCCATTGATTCCTTGTAAATGGACAGTGTATTGATAAATGAATAAAATTCCGGATCCTTATTGAAGGCGTCGGCATAAATCCTTGTCGCCTCCGCATCAGCCGATCCCATTATTTCTTGAGCCTTCCGGTAGGCTTCAGACGTAATTCTCTTCAGTTCCTTTTCTCGATCACCTGCTATTTTAAAACTTTCACCTCTGCCCTCGGAGCGGAACTTTTCTGCAACCAGTTTACGCTCGGCAATCATCCGGTTATACACTTCTCTTTGAACCTCATCCACATAATTGATCCGCTTGATCCTGACATCCACCAGATCAATTCCGAACTGCGCCATTTTGGGCTTTGCCTGCTCCATGATGCTCCGTGCTATCGCCTCTCTCCCCAATTTTACGGGTTTTTTAACTATGGCCTTGGTCGTTTCATCCATCTCCACTTCACCAATCTCCATCTCACGATCGCTATTTCTCACCGCTTCAATCAATGAATTTGACGTAATCAGGTTCCTGGTGGCTGATTCAATGATATTGTCAAGCTTTGCCTGGGCCGCCGCTTCGATACGGACCGTCTGAAAAAAGGTGAGCGGGTCAATCACCTTCCAGCGGGCAAATATATCGAGCGAGATAAAGGTCTTATCCTTGGTAGGCATCTGGCCGGGTTCACCGTTCCACTCCAGAAGATTCTTGGGAAAATAATTGGTATCCTGAATGAAGGGAACCCGGAAATACAATCCGGCATCCTTAATGGCTGCGCCCACCGGTTTTCCGAATTGGGTGATGACCACCTGTTCAGTCTCATCGACTATAAAGGCCGTGCTCCTCAGCAGCGTAACCAGTATAAAAAGCATAACCAGCGATATTCCCAAGCTCCTCACTGTCCGCCAGCCTCCTTGTGCAGGTTTAGCAGGGGTAGCAGTCCCTGCTGGTCAGGATCTATGATATATTTGTTGCCCAGCTTGGGAAGCAAAACCGCCATGGACTCCAAATAAAGCCGGCGACGGGTTACATCTTTTGCCTTGTCATATTCCTCAAACAAGGCAAGGAACCTATCGGCATCACCCTTGGAACGATTCACCCGGTCGAGCGCGTATCCTTCAGCCGCCTTGACGGTCTGCTCCGCTTCTCCCAATGCAGTAGGAATGATCTTATTGTATTGTTCCTTCGCCTGATAAATCAGCTGCTCCTTTTCCTGAACCGCCTTATTGACTTCATTGAAGGACGGCTGCACCGGCTCGGGCACATTTGTTTTTTGCAGTTCAACATTGACCAGGCTTAAACCGGTGTGCGAATCATCGAGCGCTTTTTGCAATTTTATTTTAACTTCGCTGGCGATATCCTCTCTTCCGCTTATGACCTCATCAATACTTCGATCACCGACCACAGCCCGCACCACCGACTCCGACATGTCCCGCAAGGTAGAGCGGACATTCCTCACCATAAAAAGAAATTTGTAGGGATCCTCCACCCTGAACTGCACCACCCAGGGCACCAGGGCGCAGTTGAGATCACCGGTCAGCATCAGCGATTCGTTGAGATAGCGGCTATCGGCTCCATACTCCGACTGAACACCGGCACGCAAGGTGCGCTGTCCGAATTCCTCGGTATACACATAACTCACCTTCACCTTGGTCATTTTTTCGATGCCGCTGGGAAGTTTAAAATGGAGACCCGGCATGGTCGTGCGGACAAACTTACCAAAACGCTGAATGACGCCTACCTCATCCACCCCGATCGTATAAACCGTAGAAAACACAATCCAAATCGTTGCGATAAGAGCGACGATAAAAAGAATGCTAAACCTGCCCCCCTTAAATCCCCGGGTAATGTTTTCTATTATTTTTTCAAATTCAGGCGGCAGTCCGCTTTCACCTCTGGACCACGGATCCCGCTGTCTGCCTTCTCCTCTCCATTCCATCAGGCAACTCCCCTGTCAATACATGCTGCTTTCCAGCAATTCCGCGATATGCGGGGATAAATAAATCGCAGCAATCCATCACCGCGAGCCATAAAGCGTTTCACTCCTGGAAGCACTATTCTCTTTCAGACCGCCAGGCAGCCGGCTTCGTCATTATCATGCCGCAAAAACAGCAGTAACATATCTAAATTCAAGGACTCTGTCAAGCGCAATCACGACCGCTGCAACGTCTAAAATGCAATCTCCGTTTTAAAAATACTTGACTAAAGAAAATCTCAAATGCTATCGTCTGCCCTGCCGGTACAAGCAGCGTCCGCCGGTGCGTTTACCGGCTGCTGGCGTTCGGCGCCAAACCGTACCTGTGCAGAAAGGCAACCTTCATGGAACTTGTCACGCTTGAGGCGACCACCCTTCCCGATGCATGGTTTCAGGCCCTGTGGCACATTTTAAAGGAAGGCGTTCCGGAATATACCATCGATCTGGGGAGCTATGCCGGCCAGATCCGGCGGGAGTTTGAATACATCACCATCCGCATAAAATATCCGGGGGTGAAGCCGCACATTCCGGACATGCCGCCGGGCATGGGCGTACCCTCCCCCACCACCCAGGAATATGTTGACAATTACGCCGCCCGCTATCTCATGTCGGGCATCAAGGAAAACAATGAGCAGTACACCTATGGCGAGCGGCTGATGCTTTCCATGGACAAGGTGATCGATCGCTACAAAAAGTACGGCCACGGGACCAACCAGCTGATCATGCAGGTCGGCCAGCCGTCGGACATCGATCTCGAAGACCCACCCTGCCTGCGCCACATCGACACGAGAATTCGCGACCACAAGCTGCACTTTATCATCTATTTCAGAAGCTGGGATTTGTGGGGAGGATTTCCGGCGAATCTTGCCGGCTTCCAACAGCTGAAGGAATACATGGCCCAGCAGATAGGCGTGGATGACGGTGAGATGATCGTGTCCTCGAAGGGGTTGCACCTCTACGGCTACGCAAAGGACCTGGCGAAATTGCGCACCGGCCTCAAGGACTACTGGAAGAAATAGCCGACTCCTCAGGGCTCCCACAGGTACATGAAATGCAGGCCGGCTTCTCCCAGTAGCCACGACAGGTCCAGATTGATCAGATTGACGTTCTCCACCTCAGGCCTGAGCAGTTGCGAGTATATGTTGTTTTTATAGCCCCAGGGCCGGTGATACATGACCACCCGCGCGTCCTTAATGCCCGCCCCCTTCTTGACCACGGCAATCGCGTCGTCCAGATAGCCAATCTCATCAACCAGCTTCTTGGCAAGCGCCTGATCCGCGGTATAGACCCTCCCGTCGGCCAGCCGGTCGATGTCAGCCGCGGTGAGCGAGGGCCGTCCCTTGAGCACCAGGTCCTTGAAGCGCTGATGAAAGCTGTTGAGCATGGTCTGGATTATCTCCCGCTCCTCGGCGGTCGCCGGGCGCATGGGGGAAAAGAGATCCTTTTTGTCGCCCGCGGTAAAGGTTTCATCAACCACCCCGATTTTTTGCATGAGGCCCTGGGCGTCGAACTTGACGGCAATGACACCGATGCTTCCGGATACCGAGGTGGGATGGGCAACGATGGTGTCCGCGGCAACCGCCACGTAATAACCGCCCGATGCCGCCAGCTCGGTTATGGCGGCAACCACCGGGACCTTTTTCTCTTCCTTAAATCGCTTAATTTCAGTGTAGATGATATCGCTGGCGGTGACTGTCCCGCCGGGGCTGTTAATGCGCACGATCAGCCCTTTGATACGCGAATCCTCGGCGGCCCGGGTAAGCTCTTCACGCACCCGTGATACGATGCTGTCCTCTGACCTGAAGGAAAGCGCCCCCCGCTTCTCCTTGCTGCTGATGGTTCCGGAAATGTCCATCAGCAGTATCTTGTCCCTGCCCTTGCCGGAGATAACCGTTTCTTGAAGCTCCCGGTCGCGCTCCATGAGCGGTATGGAAAAACAGGTGCAGCCGCCGATGAACAGCAGCGCCGCCGCACCGACACCCCGCATGAGGCGCCGCCCGATGCTGCAGGCCGGCTTGTTGGTGGTCATGGGTATCTCCTGATCATTTTTCAGTGATGGTTTCCTTTATTTTCATCCCGAAATGCCGGCCGGCCTCTTCCAGAAAGGCCTGCACCTTGCTTCCCTTCTTCAGCTCCACCACTGAAATCGGCGAGCCGTTGGGCTGGGTCAGCCGAATGGTTTCGGCATTCTGCAGGATGGTGGCGATGGTCTTCCGGTGGTACTCGGCTTCGATAAACATGAGCGGCCGCTTTTCCACCTTGATTCTCCCCACGATGGAGTTCTGGCAGTGACCCTTGTAATTGACGATGGTCACCTCGTCGCCCGACCGCAATTCGGAAAGATACCTGGTTTTTCCCTCCGGCACCCGCACGTAGGCATGCACCGGCCCTGCGTTGACCCGGAAGGGCCGCGGCGCCACGTAGGGGTTCTCGACCGATTCCGCATGAACCAGGAAGAGCCCGCTGCTGCTGTTTCCCACCAGCATGCCTTCTCCGATGGCCATGTTGCTGCAGGTATCAATGCAGACCCGGTCCCCCATGCCCAGCGTTTCCACCCGGGTAATCTGCACCGTCTGCAAGGCGATGCGCTCCGAACTTTCCTTGATGCGGGCTACCGTCTTCTTTATTTCCGACAGGTCCCGGGTATTCAAAATGACCCCATCCACTCCCTTCTCCAGGATCTTCAGCGCTGTTCGGGCTTCCCGCGCGTTCCTGACCTCCACGATAATGTTGGAGGTCTGGGCAATGAGATTTTCCAGCGGTATCACCGTCCAGTCACTGGTCCTGACAATCACCTTGCTTTTCCGGCTCAGGGCAATAATTTTCTCCTCATCGGCCTTTGAGCGGATCTCCCACTCCACCACATCCTTTCCCAGCTTAAGATCGCCGTCATCGGCAATGGTGGTGATGACCCCCAGCTTTTTCACCTTGTCGCTGCATCCCCTGGGCACCAGCACCGCATCGGCGCCGCTTTCCAGGGCGGTGGTCACCAGCTCCTTTTTCCAGGGTACGGCCTTGATCCAGACGGTCTTCATCAGCTGACCTCCGCCGTTTGCAGCGCTTCGTCAACCGTCACGCCTTTGTGAACGATGCTGGCCATGGCCTTGACAATGCGGGCGGGATCCTTGTGCTGGAAGGCATTTCTGCCGATGGACAGACCCGCGCCTCCGGCCTGGATCGCGCCGCTGACCATGTCGAGAATATCCCGGTCAGTGTCCATGCGCGGCCCGCCGGCAATGACCACCGGCACGAAGCAGCCCTCAACCACCTCATGAAAGGTCTCGGCCGAACCGGTATAGGATACCTTCACGATATCGGCGCCCAGCTCGGCGCCCAGCCGCGCTGCATGCTTTATCGCCGACAGCTCATACTCATCCTTTATGGCGCGGCCGCGCGTGTATACCATGGCCAAAAGCGGCATGCCCCAATATGAGCATGCCCGTGATACGGTGCCGAAATCCTTGAGCATGGTTTTCTCGTCATCCGCCCCGATGTTGACGTGGATGGAAACCGCATCGGCGCCCAGTTTAAGCGCCTCTTCCACCGAACAGACCAGCATCTTGGCATTGGGGTCCGGCGACAGCCGGGTGCTCGCCGAAAGATGAATGATCAACCCCACGTCCTTGCCTCTGCCCCGGTGGCCGTTGGCTACCAGCCCCTTGTGCATGACAATGGCATTGGCCCCGCCCTTGACCACTTCAGCGATGCTTACCTTCATGTCGAGAAGACCCTTTATCGGTCCGCTGCTCACGCCGTGATCCATGGGAATTATCACGGTCTTCCTGGTGTTGCGGTTTAAAATGCGCTCTAATCTGATCTCTTTTCCAATCATTGCAATGGACTCCCCGTTGCGGAACATTATTCGATTCGGCAATCAAATTGCCATTTTTTTTCGCTACTTATAACCGCAAGCAGCGTCCCTTGTCAAGGGAAAAAGGGTTACGGTCACGATAGATTGTACAGTCTTACTTCCGAACACCTATTTTAAAAAAACATAAACCTGTAGGAGCGGCTTTACGCCGCGAATATATCGCGCCTGAAGGCGCTCCTACCGAACATTCAAACATCTTTGTTAAAGAATTTTACCCGATTTCCGTGCGCTTTAATTACGCCCTGCACAATGCCTTATGGAGAGGCATATGTTATTGACCCACAATAACAATATTAGTATACTATATACCGCTTAATCGAAAAAGGAGAGTCTGATGACAACCTTGGATTAAATAGTTGAAAATTTGAAAAAGATGCCGGAATCGATTCATGCCGAGGTTTTAAATTATGTTGAATATTTGAAATCTAAAGAAGTCACGGGAGGCGAAAGGTATCATTGGGGAGGATTCTCTTTAGAATCGGCCATGCGTGGTATTGGTGAGAAATCAATTCCGTACGTGGTGCAAGATATCAAGGTATCAAGGAGAAATTCTGATTATTCGGTATTGCGGGGATACAATTATATAAAAATGCGACGGAATATTCTGCTTTTCTACTTTGAGGATGAATGGCTTACAAATGTGTTTAAGAAATCTCTTGGTCGACAGCCATGTATTCAGCTTAATACCACCCCCTTGGGGGCGGGGTTAGTCGAATACAAGCGATTACTTTACTCTTATTTAAGAGTCTCCGCCTTTTACCGCTTCTACCTCATCCCTCTTTTCTCCTTACGATGTAACTTGTCATGGCAGACGGTGCATAAGGTCTTCAAGTTTTCCTCCACGTTTGCACCACCCTTCACATGATGCTCAATATGGTGCAACTCGAGATGTCGTGGATCGGACTGATTCCATTCACTGTGAGACCAGCCACACGATTTGCACTTGTAGCCGTCTCGCCGCAATGTTCCACGACGCACATCGTCGGGAATGCTGCGATCATGTTCCGGGCTCTGCCGGTCTGCCTCCAACATATAGACACCAACGCCTAAATCCGGACGGCCGGTCGTTTTAGTCGCTATCGGCCAACCATGCTCCGTCCGCAGTTCGCGCACGCGCCTCGCCCATTCCGTCTTGTCCCCGGCAACGTAACGTATCTCCTCGTTAGTAACACCGCGCCCGACGTTCGCTCGAAGGAACTTCAGAATCTTGCTCCGAACCGATCCGGACTCCTTGCGGATCGCGTTAGCAACGTACCAGCGATGTGCCGCATCGCGGTCTTCCACAGCACTCAGTAGAATGTACTCATTTGGTTTCATGCCCTTGAGGGTGTCCGGCACTTCCTCGGCTTCGACCGCGACCATCTCCTTTATCGTGACTCCGCTGACGATCGCCCAGCCGAACTGTACGCGCAGTTCGCGCAAGCGCCGCGCATATTCTTGAATTCCCGCTACAACAAGCAACTCGTCTCCGTTGATGATCGTTTCGGGATACTTCCTGAAGTAGTACAGAATTCGGTCTCGCGCGGCCGAGGCATTCCGGGCCGGGATCAACGCCTTGCCCAGATCGCGCAACCCGTGAAAGATCGGAATCAGGGCAAGCACCTTTGAGCGAAGCTCGCCCGATCGAAGCTCCGCTTCGAAGTTTTCGATGAGCTTCGCAACTTTCTTCCGCACGAGTTCCGGATCGCTTGGCTTTACTTTCTTCCGCTCACTCGTCATAGAGAAACCTGCTTAATGTCCCCAACAGCTTTTCCCGGTTCCCGGTCTCGCACTGCCAAACGACCAGCACCTTCCAACCCCGTCTGAGCAGCATACTTCGGAATCGCTTATCTCGTTCGATGTTCCCATTAAGTTTCTCTTTCCAGAATCTCTTGTTCGTTGTCGGCCGCTTCGATCGCGGACATCGTTTGTGCCCATGCCAGAAACACCCGTGGACGAAAATAACCTTGCGGTGTCTCGGCAGCACAATATCCGGGTTCCCGGGCAGGGCACGCCGATGAACCCGAAATCGAAATCCCATCCGATGAATGAGCGAGCGGACCAACATTTCCGGCTTCGTGTCGCTTCCTTTGACGCGGCTCATAATCCAACTTCTCTTCTCCTTTGAGAATACATCGCTCATGTCATCGGCCGTTCATCGTTAGAAGCAGATATACAACGTCTGCCACGCGTGCCGCTAAGGCCGGCGGCACAGCGTTGCCGATCTGCCGTGCAATCTCAATTTTAGATCCCGTGAAAACGAATTTATCGGGGAAAGACTGCAAACGAGCCGCTTCGCGGTGCGTTATCGGTCGGTGCTGCTTCGGATGGAGATATCGGCCCTTCTCCGGCTTGAAGAATTCCGTTCGAATCGTAAACGCAGGACGGTCCCACCACAGGCGGCCGAAGAGATCCGTGCCGCCGCTCTTCTTCCTAATCCAGCATCCGGGAGTAAGATCCGGCGCACGCTTCTGCAAATCGAAACGATTCATGCCCTCATCGGGAATCGCTTTGTACCGAGCCAAGCTCATTTGAGTAGGAGTTCGTCCGAAGTGGAGATCAAGCGGAGGGGCTTCGTCGCGAATCTCCGTACCTTTCGGGCCCGGAAGATCCGCGATTGCATCGCGGACCGTGCGCCACTTCATAACGCCCGGCAGATATCCTTTGCCGCCGGCCTGCAAAAGGGAAATCTGGGCTCCCCCCTTGCGCGGGTCAAAGTGCGTCTTGCGTGGCGGAAAGACTTGAGACGGGTCGAAAAACTTGCACCCGACGATGATCGCCCGGCGGCGCGTCTGCGGAACGCCGTAGTCGGCCGCACAAAGAACTTCACCCCGGCATTTGAAGCCCAGGGCTTCAGCCGTACCCATTATTTCGCCATGCTCGAAGGAACCCAGTAGTTGGGGCACGTTCTCCATGACGAAAATCTGAGCTCCGGAGCGCTCGACAATATCGAGGAATGGACGCCACAGTTGTTTCCTCGAGTCACCCTCGCGGTTCTTATTCAGAAGGCTAAATCCCTGACACGGTGGGCCGCCAATGACAACATCGGCTAGCGGGATTTCCGTTGCCGGATCGTTGAGAATATCTACAATATCGCCTAATATACAGTGTTCTCCGAAATTTCTGCGATAAGTACGTACACAGGCGTCGTCAAAATCGTTGGCCCAAACAGAATCGAATGCGTGTCCGAACATTCGCGAGAATCCGAGAGTCATTCCTCCCGCACCGGCGAACACATCAATCAAGCGAAATCGCTTGCGTTTACGGCTCAAGGCACCCTTGTCCCGAGCCTCGTAGACCTTTTCATCCTCTCGAAGAAGCCACAACTGTTCTTTCCTAATCTCGTATTTCAACTGCCGCTTTCTCTTTATCTGTTTCTTCATGCTGTCTTTGATAATAAAATTATTAAGCGTTTTTAGTAAACATTGTAACAGACAAAGGATATGTTAGAATCTTTGTTCTTCTAATGAGGACAATTTTATCCTAATTAGGTGTAATTACCAAGAAGATAAATCTAGATATTTTGAATTGGATACTTGTGAAATATTTTTAATCATGATGAAATTAGATCAAATTAGAATTTATGCAAAGGCCTGTCAATAATTCTTGACTCGGATCTTAATTTAATGGTATAAATTCGCATATTGCGTTTGAAGAAATATCGAAAGGGGGCAGAATTGTGTATCAGGAGGGGGTGATCGCTTCTGTTGCAGATTTTAAGGAGTAAACTATAACCGCCTTCAGGTCAGTTAATACCTGTTGGCGGTTTTATTATGTTGCAATAGCAGAATAATTCTCCAATAAGGATGGATACTTTTTTAATGACTGAAGGAGGGTATTGATGAAATTTTATGATTTTAAAAAACTCAGTTCACAGGCAAAACTTATCGCATTTATTTTCCCCATTTTATTTTTCTGCCTGGCATTTAGCAGTAGTGCCTTTGGCCAATTTACGTGCTCTTTATATCCGGTTGACTCAAGTGATCTTGGCTCGAAAACCCCATTAATTTTAATCCATGGAATACACGGGAAGGAGTCAGGGGCCGCTTATTGGCAAAAATTTGTCAACTACTTTTATGCCGAATACTCTCTCACTAACAAGTATAAACTTTATAAATTTGAATACGACAGCGATGAAATTACCTTAGAAAACATAGCGATCTCGTTAAGCTATTATATCAGGCAAAATTCTGATTTTTTTTATACTGACATGGAAGGAGATTTAAAAGCAAAAGAAATTGTTATTGTCGCGCACAGTATGGGTGGTTTAGTTGCAAGAGCATATATCCAAAATCACAACAACGATGGTTTTGAAAGGGTCGTCAGACTTATAACCTTAGCTACTCCGCATCATGGCAGTCCAGGTGCAAATGATGAAGATGCATTAGAACCATACTATACCAGTGGACTTTGGGATCAAATATTTTCTGTCAGCCAATTTGTTTACAACCTATCTGGGAGCACGTGGAATGTTACCATGCATTCTACGCAGCCAAATCGATCTGATTTAAGATGGGATAACTACACGTCACCATATCTTGACTCAGATGTTAATGACTGGCTGCAAACATTAAATTCCACTTTGACTCCTGAAATAGCTCAGAGAATTATAGCATATTATGGCTATATCAATCCGTACAGAGCAGACAGAATTTATTGGGAATATCCAGATCAAATATTATTGTTCTTACCCAGTATCTATAGTTACAATGATCACACAAAATTAACGATAGCGAGCGCAATTATGGATGCCGGTTTAAGTGAGCTATTTCCGTTTAATGATGGAATGGTGCCTGTAGGAAGCGCTAGTTTTGGAGATCGTGCGTCTATTGTAAGACGTGAATTTTTTGATCATGACCATCTTGACATGAAAGATGGCAAGCAATTTGATTTTGAGTTGCCACTATTCAACACCCTTGAGGATGATCTTCTCAACCTTGTGCCCGGCATTAATCACACGCCGGCAAGGATTTATGCTCCAGGCGATGCCGTCTTTTCTGCGAGGGGCCCATTCCCAGATGGAACAACATTTGATTTTATCATTGATGGGCCTCATGTTGAGAAATTAGATGGGAACACATTTCGGTTTAGAGCGTATGGCAGTTTCAATGTATCGATGACTATTAATTATCCAAGTGGATTAATTAGTCGATCCTGAAAAACCTCATATTGCAGCTTTGTTGAGACGAACCTGAG
>JAEAMF010000494.1_pt1 | contig 47981 bp, 42 predicted proteins | sample 8958721 | NCBI WGS metagenome assembly JAEAMF01 (sample SAMN16933255, study PRJNA681124) | bioreactor sludge metagenome | isolation source: anaerobic bioreactor treating anionic surfactant - SDBS | place: India: Bengaluru | collected 2019-02-28
CTACAAGCTCCGGGCTCTCTTTGTATATGAACATACGCCAGAGCAGAGAGAGTGCACAGTTAGACTATTTATTTCCACAACTCAATAGTAGGTTCATCCCTAGTGGAATAGCGGCCAACGGTATAGGACGCATTATTCAGTTCTGGATCGATCATAGCAGTTGCATAAATTATTTGATGTCTAGCCTTAAGTTTGGCTGATCGATTGACTAGTAACCGCTGAAAGTTTTGACTTCTAACCTCTTCTACCCCCATATTCTCTAACGTATCAATCATGCAAAATCTTGGATGCCTGAAAAACTCCTCTTCACTTGCAGCAGCAGCGAATCCAGCAAAAAAACTGCTCTTCAATATCGCCCGAGAGCTTGCAGAAAAGTAACTTTCACCATCGACTGTTAAGCGATTTTTCTCAAACGAAAAACTAAGACCCTTAGCATTTTCAAAGGAGTCCTGCCTACGAAGATCGTTATGAAGCAAATGCTTAACTTCCTCCGAAATCAATAAATATGCACGATTCAACCTATCCTGCTGCGCACGCCTTAAGCCTAGATTTTCTTCATCAAGTGAAGTAATCCTTAACTGCAATTCGGTTTTTCGCTGCGAAAGAGCTGAAATGACTCCAGCCATCTTAGATTTCTGATCAAAGTCTTCAATCATTCGATCTATATAGCCTAATTTACGCTGCAACTCTCTCAATAGTTGCTGGTTCTCTGTAGAGGGCCGACCAAGCATGGAAGATAGTTTTTGCGCTGACGTTTTCCACTCCTTACCAAGAGTCTCTAAGTCCTCCTCCAACTTTAGTAATTTTTCTCTGCGCCGCTCCTGAAGAACCTCTGACTGTTTTATCTGCACTGCAGATTCATTCACAAGCCCCGCGATACGTGCTGCAGTCTGCTCCGAACTATACGGAGTCTTACATAAATGGCACGCATAAGTTACAGCCTCTTCCTCACCATCTAATATACTGAAACACGCTGGACATGAATGAAACTTAATTTCTTCTAGATTCCTCGCTACAACCGCAGAGTCTCGGAGGTTATTTACTTTTTCTTTAAGACCATTGACAAATGCATCCGAGTCAGCAATATCGAGAACCAGAGAGTGTATTGCCTGCTTAGTTTTAGCTATCTCAACTTGTTTTTGCCTAACAAAGTCGTAACACTCAGCCTGCTCCTTCATACTAATAGGATCAGAAGAGCTAGAGGCCATCTTTCTTTCAAGGGCGTCAGTTTCCAGTTCTACTTGACGCTTCTGTTTTAACAGTTCTTCCCGCTCGGCGGAAAGCCAATCGGTGGTCGCAACTTCTTGTTCCGCCTTCCCCAGCACAACGAACAAACTGCGCAACTGGGCATCTATTTTATCAAACTCTTTCCTCAAAGATTTTAGATTTTGACTATTCTCATACAGCTCATTTGTATATGCCCCACAGAGCAATCTACCAATGGTATCTCTAGTGTCTTTCTGCTCAAACTGCTCAAACCTAAATATTTCATCAACAGGGCTCAATTGATCAGCGTACAGCAAACGCAGAACCTGATGCATCGTAATATTTCCTGAAACCTCCAGAGAAACTTCAGGCATTCCGAGCAATCTGAAAAGCGTTTGGGAAAAACTTTCGGTCGTTAATGAGCGGCGGTACGGATATCTATTCCAGGCATTAGCTGGTTGCTTTAAAGATAGTTCATATGCGCCACTAAATATATCCATCGGAGCGCCAGCCGCTTCGGATATATCTCTAGCCAAAGTAACAACCATACCATTAAGTTCGACCTCTAGATAGACGCGACTGCAAAGAAGCGCAGCAGTGCTCCAATCAGTAAGGTCACCACCTAACCCATAATATATAAAATTAAGTATGGTCGACTTTCCAGATGCATTCTCGCCTTGAATTACGTTAACCCCAGGGTGAAGTCGCTCGTCGTATACAGGCTTAGCCCCTTTTACGACGATGAGGCGCCTGACTATTAGCACCGGCTCAAACTGTGTCATATCGATACTCCAGCAATCCTGTTCTGGCCTTCAGTCCATCGCGCCCATAGATGGAGTAGTCAGACGCAAGCACCTTGACCAACTCCACTAAGCTTGACTGCTCGTCATTTAACTGATTAATACGGGCAAGCACTTCTGGCGGCACCACCTTTCCAGTTGGCCTTATTTCTTTATGACCATATGCCGAGGCATCCAGATAACCATTAGCAACTAATGTATCAAGCGCCGCAACTTGAATACTTTGCATCCTGCCAAACAAAACAAATGAATCAGGAAGATCACCGTATGGCTTAAGATGATTAAAGTCACACGCCACACGCTTATATTTTCGATGTTTGGAAAATAGCTTTATCTCTCCAGAACGGAAAGGGTAAAGCAGATAGAAATCCAAAATACGAACATGATCTATGGTTAGCGCATCCAGACCTTTGGTAATTTCAACAATTCGGAAAAATCTAAATAACGCATGAAATGGGTCGAAAGCCGCCTGAAAGGTAATCTGAATCATTTATGCCACCGTACATAGCACTGCTCCGCTAGCCAATACACCATACCCATTGCCACACTGTGATCCATGGATAAGACCCCCGCACCACAGTCAGTAATAGTTGGCTCAACAATCCTAGCATCGACCAATTCATTAATTTCGACTATCGATAGCCCATCGACCTGCGGATAGACAAAACTTTGAAAGTTATACTCAACCCTTGCCAATAGACAAGCCAGTATTTCTTGCGCCGATGCGTAATGCGAATACCGCTCAAGTAATTTCGAGAAAAGCTCTTTTTTCTCTAGAGCATCAAAAGTCTCATACTCCCGACCACCAGCTTTAAGCTTGGCTTCTAAACCTTCAATCCCATCTACAGTGCGTTTTTTGTGGAACCTACTCAGGCTATCTAGAGTATCTCTAACTCGTTCATTTGAGTCGATCTCTTTAGTCAGTTTTTCGAGCAGCAATTCGATCTTGGTAGGTGCCTTGTTTGGCAGCACGGTATAGTTAGTTATCTTGTCACGCCCTACAAGATCAAGACCCGCAGATGCGCCTTTTTGATTAACAACAGCTGGAAAATTAACCATTGAAACTTACCCAGAATTAGTTGTTTCTGGTTATCTTGTCCCTACCGACGACATCTCCCCCAGCCCGTGCCTTACCTTGATCGGTAATAGCCCCTCCATTTTTTACGCTGTTCCTTGTGAACCTGAAGGTTATGGCTGCGCCTCCCGCCGCCCCGGCTACAAAACTTAGAATTTCAGACAGGTACTGCATAACTACATCCATGAACAAAGCTCCATTTAGACATCAAAATGCCATCCTATACGGAAGCCTCTCGGAGGTACAGCAGGCATGACGGTGCCCGCTCAGAGCAAGCTGGCTTCACGCAGAAAGGTCTCAAGGGTGCTCACAGTACCCTTCAAGTGAATACTCATGACTCACATCTGATTCTAAAGATTGACCGAGAGAGAGTTGGAAAGGATACGAATAGAGATACCCCAGCCAAAAATAAATTATATAAGTCATTGAAAAACATGCTTTATATTATGTTTTTCGACTCCTGGTGCCGCACCATACGCAGTACCAAAGAAGGCTCACCGCAAGGAGGGCCTTTTTTGTTTCTGGCCGTTGTCCGTGCGAAATCCGTTCATACAGCCATCCGCCAAAGCCCCCCCCGGAACCGCCTACCTTCACCCTACCCGCCACAAAACCGGTGAAGCCTTGCCTACGATACACACTGATTCGCTAGTAGGCCGCGCAAGACGCAAGGCAGCGAACCGCCTGATCAAGACAGTTGCGCCCCCCTGTAAGAGCAGGCCTGCGATAGCAATCTCAACACACCGCACAACTACCAGCCTGTACATTAATTCCCATATCGCGCTCGGCTCCCGAAGGAATGTTGATCGAGGCTGATGCGGTGGCTTCGTACTAGCTAAAGCAAGAGCGATGCTCACTGCCGGCGCATCGAGCAGTATTCCAGGAATACCTTGGTAAGCGCTGTGACGATTTCTGGGTCTGCATCTGGTGCCGAGAACAACCGAAATTCGGCATTGGGTAACGGTGGTAATCCGTACTCAGCGCTCAGGACTGAGATTCCCGCAACCAGCTGGCTTAGCGGCATCGGGGCTATGGCTATTCCGGACAATACAGCCGAGCGCAGGGCATTCGTGCTGGTGCATAGCATCGACGTGCGTTGAGCGATGCCCGCTTGTGCAAGATGCAGCAAAGCCGCCTCTCGATAAGCACAAGGCTCAGGAAACAGTGCTAGCGGGAGCGGCTCGCTGATTGGGGTGAGTGGCTGCGCAGCGGTCGCCCAAATGAGCGGTTCGCTCCACAACAGGATCCCTGAGCTATCGGTCTCACACAAAGACCCGACCACTAAATCCAACTCTCCTTGCTTCATCAAGCCGACCAGTGTGCCGGGGATGTTGATCTGAAACTCAATCTCCATACCTGGGTAACCTAGTGCGAGGTTCTGCAGTTCACGCAGCAGCCTGATCTCCACAAAGTCTTCCGCAAGCCCCACCCTGATACGCCCCTGGAAAGGGGCTCGCGTCATTTCAGCCCATGCCTCTCGATTGAGAGCAAGGATGATCCTGGCGTGGCGCATCAGACGGTCGCCCTCCAGTGTCAGCTCCTGCGACCGGGTTGTCCTCTTGAGCAGAGGTTTGCCGACCTGCTCTTCCAAGCGGCGCAGATGCCCACTGACAGCAGGTTGGGTGAGATGGAGTTTTTCTGCAGCGCGACCAAAACCTTGCTCTTCAACTACGGCAACAAAAGTCTTTAGTAGAAGCGGATCAAACATATCTCAATCCATGATAAATAGCGTGTGATTTCTCAATTTATATTTCTTTTAAAGATATGTTGCAATGCCTCGCACACCTACCACGACACGAGACTGCAATGGCCAAGCTCCTTCATATCGAATGCTCCCCCCGCAAAGATCGCTCAGCGTCCATAGAAGTCGCCCAGAGTTTCATTTCGCGACTCTTGGGCTCTCATCCCGATCTGGAAGTGACAACGCTAGACCTGTGGCAAATATCACTGCCGGAGTTTTCTGATGAGGTGATGGATGCCAAGTACTCTGGATTGAATGGATTGGAGTTGACTGCGACTCAGGTGGTTGCCTGGAATGAACTGAAGGCATTGGCAAATTACCTGCACGAAGCCGACGTGCTCGTGCTGTCTGTGCCGCTGTGGAACTTCAGCATTCCCTACAAGCTAAAGCACTTTATTGACGTGGTATCGCAGAAAGACGTGCTGTTTAGTTTCAATCCGAAAACTGGGCTTGAAGGCATGTTGCGAGATAAAAAAGCAGTTGTCGTCTATGCCCGAGGTATGGATTTCTCTGCCGCTTCGCTGACACCCGCTCAACATTTCGACTTTCAAAAGCCTTATGTTGAAGCGTGGTTACGGCTTATTGGCATCACCGACGTAGAGTCAATCATCGTCGAAAAAACGGTTCTAGGATCGGAAGTAGACAGTACCTCTCGCCATGAAGCCAAGATGCGCGCAAATGCTTTGGCGGACGCCCTAAGCGTTTCGGACATAAACTTTCAGCCTGCGAACTCTGTTGCATGAAGATCAAGTACATCTTCCCGATCCTCCATGAGGAACCATAAAAAAGGCCAGCACTGGGCTGACCTTTTTAAACATTGCTATTGGGCTTAATAGCATTATTAGCCCCTCAGCTCCTCTAGAAGTGAGTGGCCGGCCCAAGTGATTCTGATATTGCCTTCAGAAACCAGATAGCCGCTGTCAAGCAGCAAAAGCTTTGCAGACTCTAGCTCTCCTTCACTGCATCCTCGCGTACACATTTCGCTGAGCTGCATCGAACTCATTCCCCCGACAAAGGTGTCCTCCTCAACCATAGTCAGCACTTTCAAAACGGCTTCTTTATTCCTTTTCATTTTCAATCCTTTGAGATGTGTTTGATGGAGGCCAGAGCGTAACCAATTGAATGAGCCCCATGAAAGAGAGGACACCGTTCCCCCCCAGGGAGGGCTTGAAGTAGCCGCGTGTTTCGGGTCGAGTTCAACGCCCGCCGAATGTTGAGGGTGGCCAATTGATTCAGAACAACCAGAACGGCCTTGTGCAGGCTTCGGTTTCTGAAGTACGCCTATCAGATGTCGACGCTTGATACGGGCAACTCAAGCGCCGACAACGCCATCGGTTACCGGCGGTTCAAGGCTTGGGTTTCAATGCCATCGAGCACCGCATCAACCAGCCCTTTGGCCATTTCTGCGGAGTGCAGGGTGGACCATAGCAGGCCTTTTTTGGGGATGTCGTCGATGTGTTCACAGGCCTGTTGGGCCGTGTCGTAGATGCCCTGGAGCAGCAGGGAGACGTGGACAAGCGCGTCTTCGGCATCGATGCCGGAGCGTACGGTGAACAAGGGTGCATGGCCGGCGTCGCAGCAACCAAATGCGGTGGTCGCGGTTTTGCCAAGAAGGGATTGCGGGGGATCGGGAACGATTTTTGTCATGGTGAACTTCTCTTTTTCTTTTAGTTGAGCCGTCACCGCTTGCGACCAAACAAGTTGGGTGGCAGCTGTACGCAGGTTGGTCGACCAGGAAAAAAGACAAACCCGGCAGGCACGAATGCCTCCCACGCACAGCCGCCATAGAACTACGTTACGGACGAGGAGTTCGTCAGTATTCGTATATGGGACCTGATTTGAATTTTTTTCCGACAGGCGACCAAGCCTGATCACTGATGTTCAGCGACCCACGAAGCCTAACGCCCAAGGTGCAATGAGGCAAGGCGAAGATCGAAGGGTGGCCGCCATGCGCAGGTTGGTCGACCGGGACAGTAGGCACCCGGCAGGGCCAAAGCCCTCATGCGCACAGCCGCCATAGCCCGGCAATACTCGCGCAAAACCACCCGCGCTCAGTAGCGCCCAGCTGTTTCATTTTGTGGGCGAGATTCAGACCCAGTCGTCCCAGGCCACGGCATGGGTGGCGAGGTAGTGTTTGACCGCCGTGCCCACGGTCGGGAAGAAAGCGTCTTCCCCCAGTTGCGCGAACAGGCCGAATCGTTTGAGTTTGTCTTTGACCGGGTCTTTCATTTCGGCGATGCGCAGTTCGATGCCCGCTTCATGCAGGGTGCCCATCAGTTCGGCCAGCATGTCGGCCGAGGTGACGTCGACGCTGGTCACCGGTTCTGCCGCCACCACCAGCCAGCGCACGGGCGTTGGCGAGGCGGCCACGGCATCCAGTACGCGGTCCTGGAATTGTTCGGCGTTGGCAAAGAACAACGGGGCATCCCAGCGGAACAGCACCAGGCCAGGCACCTGCCGCGCCTCGGGGTAACGCTTGATGTCGTGGTAGCCCTGTATGCCCTTGGCACGGCCCAGCACGGCGGAATATGGCCGCCAGCCGTCCCAGAGGAATTCGATCACGGCAATTACGATGGCCAGGCCAATACCTTGGATGGCACCGAACATCACCACCCCGACCGTACAGGCGATAGACAGCCAGCATTCCCAGCGCTGGATACGGTAGATGCGCCGCAGGTCGGTGACTTCGATCAGGCCGATGGCCGAGGCAATCACCACCGCAGCCAAGGCGCTGGTGGGCAGGTTTTTCAGCAGGTCGGGGGCGACCATCAGCAAGCCGGCTACGGTGAGCGCGCCGACGACGCCGGTCAGTTGGGTTTTCGCACCAGCGGCTTCGGCCACGGGTGTACGCGATGAGCTGCTGCTGATCGGGAAGCCCTGGAAGAACCCGGCGGCCAGGTTGGCGATGCCCAGCCCGACCATTTCCTGGTTCGGGTCGACGTAGCTGCGGGTTCGTGCGGCATACACCCGCGACAATACGCTGGTGTCGGCGAACGAAACCATTGCCACCGCGCAGCCACCGATCAGTACCGGGACGATGTCGTCGCGGGTAATCCACGGGATGGCGAAGGCTGGCAGGCCTTGCGGGAGGGAGCCGAGCACCTCGACGCCTGCGCCTTCGGCCAGGCCCAGCAGGCTGACTGCGACGGTTGCGCCGACCACGGCGATAAGGATGCTCGGCACACGGCCGTTGCCCTTGAACAGCAGGATAACCGCCAGCGTCGCGGCACCGACGGCAAAGCTGGCCCAGTGGATGCTGCCCTCGAACACCCCCATGATCACCGCCCACTGGTTGCTCAGCGGGCCGTCGGATTCAATCGAGAAGCCGAACAACTTGGGCTGTTGGCTGATCAATACGGTCAGCGCAATGCCGTTCATGTAGCCGTAGCGAATGGGTTTGGAGAGCAGTTCGGTGATGAAGCCCAAGCGGGCCACCCCGGCCAGGATGCACACCGCGCCGGAGACGACGGCCATCATGCCGGCGAGGGCAACGGCACGCATCGGGTCACCGCCGTACAGGGGCAGCACCACCGCCAGTATCACCGCCACCAGGGAGGAATCGGGGCCGAGCACAAGGATGCGGCTGGGGCCAAACAGGGCGTAGGCCAGCAGCGGCACGATGGTGGCGTAGAGGCCATAAATCCCGGGGATGCCCGAGGCGACCGCGTAGGCGATGCCCACCGGCACCAGCATGGCGGTCAGCACCAGCCCGGCCATGATGTCATGGCGCAGCCAGGCCAGCTGATACTCGCGCAGCGTACGCAGCCCCGGCATCCAGCGCGCCCAACCGGCCTGGTCGGTCAGCTTGACGCGACGGTGAATTCGACCGGGCTCAGGGCGAGGGGACGACGATTCGGAATTGCTCATTAAGACCCCAGCAGCTAAAGACCTGCAATTCCGTGGTTAACGGCTCAGAGAAGTTTAGTTAGCGTGCACGCTGGTGTCTTGATAGCAGCAAAGTCGAGAGTACGCCATGGGTATTGCGCGGCAGTGCCTCCTATACCCGGAAGTGGTCCATCAGGGTTTGTTGCTGGTTGGCCAGGCGGTTCAGTGCCTGGCTCACCTGGGCCGACTCATCGGCCTGCCCGGACAGTGACTCGGTCACGTCACGGATGGTTGCGACGTTGCGGTTGATCTCTTCAGCAACCGAGCTTTGCTCTTCGGCCGCGCTGGCGATCTGCAGGTTCATGTCGCTGATGACGGTGACGGCATCGCCAATACGCCGCAGGGCGGTAACGGCCTGTTCGACCTGGGCAACGCTGCCCTGGGCCTGTTGATGGCTGCTGTGCATTGAGGCAACGACATCTCGGGTGCCGGTTTGCAGGCCTTCGATCACCTGGCGGATCTCTTCCACTGACTCCTGAGTGCGCCTGGCCAGGTTGCGTACTTCGTCAGCGACCACGGCAAAGCCACGGCCGGCCTCACCGGCCCGGGCAGCTTCGATGGCGGCGTTGAGCGCCAGCAGGTTGGTTTGTTCGGCGATGCCGCGAATCACTTCGAGCACCGAGCCGATCTGTTCGCTGCTGCTGGACAGGCCTTCCACCTGGCTCATGGCGAGGGTCATGTCGCGGGCCAGGTCGTCGATGGCACGGGTGGTCTGGTTGATCACGCCGAGGCCTTCGCGGGTGGCTTGGTCTGCGCCGCGTGCAGCTTCTGCGGCCTGGGCGGCGCTGCGGGCAACATCATGGGCCGTGGCGCTCATTTCGTGGGACGCGGTGGCCACCTGGTCGACTTCACGGTACTGCTGTTGCATACCGGCGCTGGTCTGGCTGGCGATGGCGGCGGACTGGTCGGCGGTGCCACGTGCGTCCTGCACCGAGCTTTTCACATCGGCGATGATCGGCCGCAGTTTATCGAGGAAGCGGTTGAACCAACCGGCCAGTTCGCCCAACTCGTCGTGTTTGTCGTAGGCGAGGCGCCGGGTCAGGTCGCCCTCGCCGCTGGCGATGTCGCGCAGCATGGCGGCGACACCCAGGATAGGCCGGGTGACGCCGCGTGCGGTCAGCCACACCAGTAACAGCCCGGCCACGGCAGCCAGCAGGCCGAACAGCAGCTCCAGCCAGGTACCTTCGGCGCTGCGGCGGTCGAGGTCCTGCTGCAGGGCTCGCGCCGGGGCCAGCAGGGCGTCCATAGGTACATCAAGCAGGACAGACCAGGGCTGCGCGTCCGGTATGGGTTGCAGTGGCGCCAGCACCTGCAAGCGACCGGCCTGTTGCTGCGCGTGGGCCTGGCCCTGGCGTTGCAGGGCCAGCAGCTCGCTGCCGTGTTCCGGGTAGGCCTGGCTCAGCGTCTGGCCCAGCCGGGTTACATCCGGGCTATGCCCGGCGAGCAATCCGCCGGCGCTGACGATGCTGACCGCACCTTTGCCCTGGTACAGCCGCTGGCTGCTGGCTTCAACCAGTTGCTGCAAGTTGGCCAGGCTGATGTCCATGCCCAGCACCGCCAGCAGTTTGCCGTTGTCGATCACCGGGAAGGTCAGCGAGGTGATAAGCGTCTTCTGCCCCGAAGCGTCGTCGAAATAGGGGTTGAGCAGGCAGGGTTCAAGGGTCTGTTTCGGGCAGTTGAACCAGGTGTTGAACGGGGTGCCATCAAGCATGGTGGTGCTGTCGGCGATCAGCGCTTCGCTGACCGTCAAGGTGCTCAACTCGCCGTTACGCTGCGCCCAGTAGCTGGAGAAGCGCCCCTGCTCGTTGCTGCCCCTGGCGCCCTGCCCGCTGAAACGGGCATCGTTGCCATCCAGCGCATTGGGCTCGAACACCAGGTACAGGCTGAGCAGTTGCGGATTGGCCTGCAAGGCCTCTTTCACCTGCTGGTGCAGCGACTCGCGCAGGGCTTCAGGGGCAAGCTGGGCTTTCTGCAGTTGGCGTTGTTGCTGCAGTACCTGGCGGCTGAGGTTTACGCCGTCCTGATAGGCCGCGAGGAAAAAGCGCTGCAGGGTCAGCGCCTGTACCCGGCCCTCGCCTTCCATGCGCTCGCGGGCCGAGGTTTCGAGCATCTGTGCGCTGCTGGCCTTGACCAGCTCGGTGCTCGCACTCATGCGGTAGAGCGAGATGCCAATCAGCACCGCGACGATGGTCAACAGGCACAGCCCGGTGAGCAGGGTAATTTTCCACTGGATGGACAGACGGTTCAGCAGCATCGCACGTGATCCTTACGCCGGGGGCGACTGGCACGCCTGCGCAGGCGTATTTGTTAGAGCCTTTACACATTGCGTGCCACCTGCCAAAGCGCGCTGAAAACAGCCTGATGGCCAGCATTTACGGGGGGTAATGGCCGGCCAAGGCGAAGGTATGCACACGCCCCACTGTTACAGCCTGAGACAGCGACTGTCGCATCGGCAAGATGCCGAGACACTGCGCAGGGGGCTGAGCGTTGATGCAAAACACCTTGTTTTCCATGGCCTTACAACGCCTGGCGAACATTGGCATGGCGGTTGCGCACGGGCCTGCACAACAAAAACCATAGGAGCAGCCCCCCGATGATCACGCGAACGTCCACTCCCCTGCGCACGCGCCTTGCCCTGGCACTGGCCGCCAGCGGCGTATTTGCCAGCCTGCCAGCGCCAGCCTACGAGCTGTACAACCAGAGCGGCAGCGTACTGAACGCCGACCTGGAGGCGGTGTTCGGCATCATGCACAGCGAGGAAAGCTATGCCACCGCTGGCAACCGCAGCGCTGGCAGTTCGGCCTGGCGCGAGGGCTACATCAAGTACGGCCTGAGCGGCAGCCAGACGCTGGCCGACGCTGGCAGCCTGTACGGCAAGTTCAACCTGGTGAGCTCGGGTACCTGGGGTGACGGTGATGCGGCAGGCTTCACCCTCGGCAGCGAACGCCGCACAGCCGTGGAAGACGCCTACCTGGGCTGGCGCTCCGGGGCGCTGCTGCCACTGTTTGGTGAGGACGGCGTGGACATTTCCGCCGGCCGCCAACTGGTCAAACTCGGCGACGGCTTCCTGCTCAACGGCGACTCGGTGAACGTCGGCGATGCCGACCTCGGTGCCGACTTCGACCGGGGCGGCGCCTATTACCTGGCCGGGCGCAAGGCCTTCGACCAGACCGCGGTTGTGCATGTGGGCGGCACGCAAGGCTGGCGCAGTGATCTGGTGTGGCTGAAGTCAGACAACCGTGCCCAGGCCGAAACCGAGCTGGCGGCGGCCACCCTGGAGCATGTGGGTACAGCCGGTACGCTGGGGTTGACCTGGATTCACGGGCTGGACGTCAACGAGCGCTTCGCCACCGCCGCCCAGCTTGAACGCAAGGACATGGACACCGTCAGCGTGCGCGGCAGCGGCGGGCTGGGGGTTGAAACCCTCAACCTGGCGTTCGAGTACGCCACCCAGGACCGTGACAGCGGGCGCGAGAACGCCTGGTACCTGGAGGGCGCCTGGACCTTCGCCGATGTGCCGTGGAAACCTACGGCCACCTACCGCTACAGCCGCTTCTCCGAGGCCTTCGACCCGCTGTTCTATGGTTTCAGCCGTGGCTACGGCACCTGGTATCAAGGTGAAGTGGCGGCCAACTATGCCGGGCCGTTCAACAGTAATACCTCCGTGCATCATGTCGGCCTGAAAGCGACGCCAAGGGACGACCTGACGCTGGGCGCGCTGTTCTTCGACTTCGACACCCTCGACCGCGATCTTGGCAACCTCAGCGGCCAGGAACTGGACCTGTACCTGGAGTGGACGGTCAACGAGCACCTGATCATCAGCCCGCTGGTGGGCCTGTACAAACCTGAGCGCAGTGCCAGCGAAGGCGGGTTGCAGTTGGGCAACGACGACACCAACACCTACCTGCAACTGACCGTGGCGACGTTCTTCTAGCGCCCGGTGCGTGGCCGTGGCCTGGTTCACCCGGGCCACTGGCTGGCGTACCATGGGTGCTTGTTCAAACTCACACGGATGTGCAATGAAACGCTTCCTATGCCTTGGCGCAATGCTCGCCGGGCTGCTTGCCTTCGCCCTGCAACACACCGCCAGCGCGGCGGGGTTTGACTGCAACAAGGCTGTCACCCTGCAGGAACAGGCCATCTGCAATACGCCGTCGCTGTCCGCCAAGGACGAGCAGTTGAATGCCCTGTTCCGCCCGCTGAAAAAGCATCAGGTTTTCCGCCAACTGGGGGCCACCTGGCTGTATGAGGTGCGCAACGCGTGCCAGACGATCGGTTGCCTGGAGGCCGCCTACGACCAACAGATCAAGCGGCTGACCCCGCAGCAGCCGCCCAGGGTCGATGTTCACGCGCTGTCGCCACTGCCCGAGGGGCAGGTGTATACGCAAGTAGACGATGAGCCGTGGCAGCGCTACGTGCTGGCCGAGCTGCCGCAGGCGCCCGCGCACGTCTTCAAGCACATTGTCGACGCCGCCGTGGTCGACGGTGTGCTGCATGTCATTCTCTATGTCAGCAACAGCAACGACCGCGACAACCTGTACCTCAGCGAGCGCTTCAACCACCAGACCTACGGCACCCTTTACGAATACACCGATACCCGCCCGGGCTGGCACCCGATCGCCACCCACATTGCCTTCAAGGGCTGGGAAAAAACCGGTTTCTACGATCAGGGCAAGCGCTACGCCGGGGTGGTCGACGGGGTGTTCTATTATCGCCAGCAAGAAGACAAAGGCCTGCAACAGGCCATGGCGTATACCTTGGGGTCGGGTGCGGCACCGCAGCCGACCGCGCAGACGTTCCAGGTGCCGTCCAGTACCGCACAGTTCGCCAAGGCCCGTATCCTGGGCGATATCAACGGCAACAACAGCAACCTGACCCTGTCGTATGACGAGCGGGTTGACCGCCACAAGACCGAGCGCGTGATGGCCAACGACGCCACCGACTGGAGCCTGGTGAACCCTACCTGGAGCGAGCGCCGGGCCGTGTTGTACTTCGACAACAGCGGTGCCATGGCCTGTGTCTGGCGGGTGGACCTGGTCAATAAGGTGTTGTCCAAGATCGTCCCTGAGCATGAGGCGGTTTCGGCGCGGCCCGTGGAGCTGCTTGGCCAGGAAGCGCTTGTCTACCTTGAGGAAAACCGTTTGGGTTTCGCCATCGCCCCGGTTCAGTAAGGGGGTAAACCGGCTTGCCTGCGCCAACGCCCATGACAGCTGGCCGCTTGCAAGCCCCTGCCCCTTAAAAGTGTTTTACTGAAATCGCAGGTTTTCTCCCGAAGCGCTTTCCCTATCCTAGGCAAGACGTACTCATCAGCGGAAGATCCATGAAACCGTCGCTCTACAGCCGTTATGCCTGCCTGGCAGGCTGTCTGCTTTTCACTGTCGCAAGCCTGCCTTTTCTCTCTGCCCACGCGGGCCTCTGGCCCCTGACGTTGATCACCGCCCTGCTCAGCCTGGTTGGCCTCAATGACCTGCGCCAGAGCCATCACGCGGTGCGACGCAACTACCCGATCCTGGGCAACATCCGTTACCTGATCGAAACCATCCGCCCGGAAATTCGCCAGTACCTGCTTGAAGGCGACGACGACAAGCTGCCGTTCTCCCGGGCCCAGCGCTCGCTAGTGTACGCACGGGCCAAGAACGAGAGCGCCGAGAAAGCCTTCGGTACGCTGAACGATGTGTACAAGCCGGGCTTCGAGTTCATCAGCCATTCGATGCTGCCAGTGGAAACCCCCGACCCGGCATCATTCCGCGTGGCCATCGGCGGGCCGCAGTGCCGCCAGCCGTACTCGGCCTCGATCTTCAACATTTCCGCGATGAGCTTTGGTGCACTCAGCGCCAACGCCATCGGCGCGCTGAACAAGGGCGCCAAACTCGGCCGCTTTGCCCATGACACTGGCGAGGGCAGCATCAGCCCCTATCACCGTGAGCACGGTGGTGACCTGATCTGGGAAATTGGCAGCGGCTACTTTGGTTGCCGCACCGCCGACGGCCATTTCGACCCTGAGCGCTTCGCCGAACAGGCCTGCTCGGCTCAGGTGAAGATGATCGAGGTCAAGCTCAGCCAGGGCGCGAAGCCTGGCCACGGCGGGATTCTGCCAGGGCACAAGGTCAGCGCTGAAATCGCCGAAACACGCGGCGTGAACGTGGGTGAAGACTGCGTCTCCCCTGCTGCTCACACCGCGTTCCGCAGCCCGGTGGAGTTACTGCAGTTCATTGGCCAACTGCGCGAACTGTCCGGTGGCAAACCGGTCGGCTTCAAGTTTTGCCTGGGCCATCCCTGGGAGTTCATGGGGATCGCCAAGGCCATGTTGGCCACCGGCATTCTCCCGGACTTCATTGTCGTCGACGGCAAGGAAGGCGGTACCGGTGCAGCACCAAGGGAGTTCAGCGACAACATCGGCGTGCCGATGCGTGAAGGCCTGATGTTCGTACACAACACTCTGGTGGGCCTGAACCTGCGCGACAAGATTCGCATCGGTGCCGCCGGCAAGATTGTCAGTGCCTTCGACATTGCCAGTGTGCTAGCCATCGGTGCCGACTGGGTCAACTCGGCACGCGGTTTCATGTTCGCCATCGGCTGCATCCAGTCGCAAAGCTGCCACACCAACAAGTGCCCGACCGGGGTTGCCACCCAAGACCCGCTACGCCAGCGAGCGCTGGTGGTGCCGGAGAAAGCCGAACGGGTGTACAGCTTCCACCGCAACACGCTGCACGCGCTGGCCGAAATGCTCGCTGCCGCAGGCCTGGAGCACCCTGAAGAGCTCAAGCCCAAGCACCTGGCGCGACGCATCAGCCCTAGCGAAGTACGCCTGTTTTCGCAGTTGCACGTGTTCCTCAAGCCTGGCGAATTGCTCAGTGGCTCGATTGAAAGCGATTTTTATGCGCGGATGTGGCGGATGGCCCGCAGTGACAGCTTCGCCGCAGACACCGGCGAGGTGGTGGAGATCCGGGCGGCCCGGAACCGCAGAGAAACAACCCCGGCCTAGGCCGGGGTTGTGGGAGACGCCAATCAGAAGACGTTGATCGGGTACTCGACGAATACGCGGACTTCGTTGCCGTCGTCGTTGTATTTGCTCTGCTGAACACTGGTAGAGGTACGCAGGAACGAGCTGCGCAGCTTGACCGACAGGTCCTTGGCAGGGCCTTCCTGAACCACGTACTTCAACTGGTTGAAGAGTTCGCGCTCTTTACCTTCACCGTAACCGTGGGTGTTGATGTTGTCACCACGCACATAGGCCACTTTGTAGGTCAGGCCCGGTACGCCGAAGGCACCGAAGTCCAGACCGTAGCCCAACTGCCAGGAACGCTCGTCTTCGGCGTTGAAGTCGGACCAGTACGAGTTGGCCAGGTAGATGGTAGAGCCACCGTCACCCACCCAATCTGCACTCTGGTAACCGCCGTAGTTGTAGCCGGTGTCACCGGTGCTGCGCTGGTGTGCCAGGGTAATAGAGTGCGGACCAAAGGCATAGGTTGCCGCCAGGCTCCAGATGGTGTTGTCGCGGCCAGTCAAATCGGCGTCTTTGACAAAGTCACGGTCCATCTTCGACTTGTAGCCGTTGAAGTCCAGGGTCAGGGAGCGCTCGGCGGCGATCGGCATCACGTAGTTGATACCCAGGTACTGCTTCTTCATGACGTCTTCGACATCAGAGCCGTACAGGGAAGCCGACAGGTTGTCGGTGAACTTGTAGCTACCACCAAAGACGTTGATCGACTTCAGGCCACCACTGTCACGACCTTCAGCGCTCTTGCGCGCTTCCTGAGTGAAGCGACCCGCGTTCAGCTCCAGGCCTTCGATTTCCTTGGAGGTGACCAGGGTACCGGTGTAGCTTTCTGGCAGCAGACGCGAATCGTCATATTGCAGCACAGGCAGTGTCGGCATCTGGTCGCCGTACTTCAGTACGGTGTTGGAGACGCGGAACTTGACCGCAGCACCACCACGGGCAAGGTTGTGCGGGGAATTGGTTTGGGCGCCTTCGCTCGGTTTGAAGAAGTCGACCCCAGCACCACCGTTGTGTCCTTTACCACCGTCCAGGCGCACGGCGTAGAGGCCAAAGGCATCAACGCCGACGCCGACGGTACCTTGGGTGAAACCAGAAGAGAAGTTGCCAATGACGCCCTGACCCCACTCGATCTGGTCGTTCTTGCCATGTTTCTTGTCACGATTGATATAAGCGTTACGCAGCAGCACATTCATGCTGCTGTCTTCTACGAAACCGTTGGCATTGGCCTGGTCATTGGCCATGGCCTGAGTCGCGGACAACAAACCCAGAGCGATCAGGCTGATCCTGGTTTTCAACATTTTATTTTCCTTATTACAAAAACAAAGACGCACTGCGACCGGCACCAGGAACCACGCCCCTGCGTGGGTTGACGCTCGCGGGTCTGAAAACAAAAAAGCCCCCTGCGCATAGGCACAGCGGGCCATCTATTCTGGGTACAAGGTGAATGGGCCTACAGGCGAGGGCCGAATCCTAGCGGTCAGCAGTTCTGTGTGTCAAAAATTCGTGAACGGCACGGATCAGCGGTCGATCGTGCAATTTTGAGAATGGCGGGGCATGCAGCACTGCGGGGTGACACAAAGAGCAGGACAGGAGAAAACGCATCGCCGGCAAGGCAGACCTTGCCGGCGATCGCTCAGTCAGTGGTGCCAGACCCCGAGCAGCGCATCGAGCTCTGCTTCACTGATCAACCCCACCGGGTACCGCTCAACCAACAACCGACGTCGCGGATCGGTCTTCCTGACTCGATTATTTGCATTGTTTTTCAACCACTGTGCCAGTGCCTTGATCGATTCGTTATTAACGATGGACAGGCCTGAAGCTGGCTCACTGACTACATTCATATCGACACGTACTCCCCAGGGTCGTGAGCCATTAACCTACGTTAACTTTGTGACAGAACTGCGTGCTCTATCCGCTTGAAATACAATGCAAAACAAATACAAGAGCTGTGCCAGATCGAGCTCCGATCGTCGAATGACGCGCAAAAAAAAGCCCGTCGTGCGACGGGCTTTTTTACTTAAATGGTTCAGCGTTTGACCGGTGCCGGCTGCTGTTGGGTCAAGCAATGGATGTTGCCGCCACCGAGCAACAGCTCGCGCCCTGGCACCATAACTACCTCACGATCCGCGAACAGCGTCTGCAAAATCGCTCTAGCCTCGGCATCTGCCGGATCATCGAAGCTTGGCGCGATGATCGCACCATTGACGATCAGGAAGTTGACATAGGAGCCGGCAAGGCGAACCGACGGGTTGCGCTCCTGGCTACCGGCGACCGGATCGACACCCGCACATTCCTCCTCGGTCGCGTACAGCGGCCCGGGGATCGGCATTTTATGCACCACAAAGGTGCGCCCTTTGGCATCGCGCTGACGCTCCAACACCTCAAGCGCCGCACGGCAACGTGCAAAGTTGGGGTCGTTGGAATCATCGGTCCAGGCCAGTAACACTTCACCAGGGCGCACGTAACAGCAAAAGTTGTCCACGTGCCCATCGGTTTCGTCGTTATACAGGCCATCAGGCAGCCAGACGATGGTCTCCACCGCCAGGTGATCGCGCAGGATCGCCTCTATTTGCTCACGGTTCAGGTGCGGGTTGCGGTTGTGATTGAGCAGGCATTCTTCTGTGGTGATCAGCGTGCCTTCGCCGTCGACGTGAATCGAGCCACCTTCCAGCACGAAGCCTTCGGTCTGGTAGCGTGGGCAGCGCTCGATCTGCAGGATCTTGCCAGCCACTTGTTCATCACGGTTCCACGGTGCGTACAGGCCGCCCTCAAAACCACCCCAGGCATTGAAGCCCCAATCGACGCCGCGGACTTCACCCGCGTCGTTGATCACAAAGGTCGGGCCAGTGTCACGCACCCAGGCATCGTCATTGCTGATTTCCACCACGCGGATGTTCGGGGTGTCCAGCAGGCGGGCACAGGCATGTTCGTATTGGGCGGCCGACACGCCGATGGTCACCGGCTCGAAGCGGGCAATGGCCTTGGCCACGGCAACATGCGCGGCCTGCGCCGGCTTGCCGCCCAGGCGCCAGTTGTCCGGGCGCTCCGGCCACACCATCCAGACCTGCGATTGTGGCGCCCACTCGGCAGGCATGTGAAAGCCATCGGCGCGTGGGGTAGTGGTCAGGGTTGTCATAGTTGAACCTTTGCAAGAACTGCCGCAGAACGGGCCTGCGGCACGATAAATGGGTGATCAGAATTCCAGCGAACCGTCGAGGGTCTTCAGCGTACCGTACAGGTCCGGCCGACGGTCACGGAAGGTGCCCCAGGCGCTGCGCACATGCTCCAGCTTGTCCAGGTCGAAAGTATGCACCAGCACGCCTTCTTCGGTTTCATTCAGTTCTTCAACCTTTTCGCCAAACGGGTTGGCGATGAACGACGAGCCGTAGAACGTGATGTCGTAGCCGTCCTGCTCTTCCTTGCCGATACGGTTGCTGGCGACCAGCGGCATCAGGTTGGCGCCGGCATGGCCTTGCTGCACGCGCTGCCAGTGATCACGCGAGGTGATGCTGGCGTCATGCGGTTCGCTGCCAATGGCGGTCGGGTAGAACAGAATTTCCGCGCCTTGCAGGGCCATGCTGCGTGCGCACTCGGGGAACCACTGGTCCCAGCAGATACCGACGCCGATCTTGGCATAACGGGTGTTCCAGACCTTGAAGCCGGTATCACCCGGGTTGAAGTAGTACTTTTCGTGGTAGCCCGGGCCATCCGGGATATGGCTCTTGCGGTAGATGCCCAGGTTGCGGCCATCGGCATCGATGATCGCAATGCTGTTGAAACGCGCCCGCCCGGCCAGCTCGTAGAAGCTGATCGGCAGCACCACTTGCAGTTCCTTGGCCAGTTTCTGGAAATGGACGATAGCGGCGTTGGTTTCAACTGGGGTCGCCAGCTGCAGGTAGTCGGCGTTGGGCTTCTGGCAGAAGTACGGGGTCTCGAACAGTTCCTGGATCAGGATGATCTGCGCGCCCTTGGCGGCGGCTTCGCGCACCAGTTTCTCGGCTGTGGCGATATTGGCGTCGCGATCCCAGGAACAGGCCATCTGGGTGGCGGCGACGGTAACGATGCGGCTCATGAAAACGTCCTCGAAGGGTTGCTGGGCAAGTAATGAGGACTTTATATCCGATAAAAATCGGCTTTGGAAGGCGATAAATCAAAATAAAAGGGTGAGAGCCGCCATTTAAATCGATAACAATCGATTTAAATCTGTGTTTTCCATGTTGATCACATTGTAGAAAAACCTGCCCCCCCTTGGAGGAGCAGGCTTGCCTGCGATGGGCTGCAGTGCAGCCCCAATGCGGGTTTAGAGGTCTTCTGCCAACACCTTCGCCACGCTGTCGACGAAGAAATCGACGCTTTCACGGGTGGTGCACATCGGCGGTTTGATCTTGAGGATGTTCAGGTAGTCACCGGTTGGCTGCATGAAGATCCCCAGTTCGCGCAAGCGCTCGCACAGCGCCGCGGTTTCTTCGGTGGCCGGCTCCAGTGTGCTGCGGTCGCGCACCAGTTCCAGGCCCAGGTAGAAACCGGAACCGTGCACGGCGCCCACAAGCGGATGTTTATCGACCAATGCCTGCAGCCGCGCCTTGAAGTGCCCACCGACGGTCCGCGCGTTGTCCCACAGGCCTTCTTCACCCATGACATCGAGCACGGCCATGCCGATCCGGCAACTGACCGGGCTGCCGCCAGCAGACGAGAAGAAGTAGCCCTCGGCCTCCAGTGCCTCGGCGATTTCCCGACGGGTGATGACCGCGCCCAGTGGGTGGCCGTTACCCATGCCCTTGGCCATGGTGATGATGTCCGGTACCACGCCCTGTTGCTCAAAGCCCCAGAAATACTCGCCAAGGCGGCCATAGCCGACCTGCACCTCGTCGGCGATACAGGCGCCGCCCAAGGCCCGGACCTTACCGTAGACCTGTTGCAGGTAACCCGGCGGCAAGGCGATACCGCCGGCGTTGCCGTACACCGGTTCACAGATGAAACCAGCCACCTGGCGCTTCTGCGCGGTCAGGCGGTCGAGGGTGGCATCGACATCACGAACATAGTCGGCGGTGCTCTCAGCGCCCCGGTAGGCACCACGGTAGGTGTTCGGCGCCATCACCGGGTGTACCCAGTCTGGACGGGTGGTCAGGGCTTGCGGGTTGTCGGCAATGGAGGTGGAAATCGCATCGGTGGCCACCGACCAGCCGTGGTAGGCCTCCAATACGCTGAGCATGTCGCGGCCACCGCTGTAGGCCCAGGCCAGGCGGATCGCCAGGTCGTTGGCTTCGGTGCCGCTGTTGACCAGAAACACCCGGTCCATGCCTTCGGGCGCCAGTTCCAGCAGGCGCTCGGAGAACTCGGCAATGGCCGCGTAGTGGAAGCGTGAGTTGGTATTGAGCAACGACCATTGCCGCGCCGACTCGGCGACCATCCGTGGGTGGCCATGACCGAGCACCGCAACGTTGTTGAGCATGTCCAGGTAGGAGCGGCCCTGCATGTCGATCAGGTAGTTGCGCCAGCCACGCTCGATCTGCGGTGGCTGCTGGTAATAGTGCTTCTGCGAACGGGCGAAACTGGCGTCACGCCGCTCAAGCAGTGCCTGGGCATCGGCCAGTGGTTCAGCGTCGCAGGCAAACCCTAGCAACGGCTGCGGCGAGGGGCATAGCGCCAGCCAGGCCTGCGCACGTGAAGGCGTGGCGAACAGTGGCGGGCACAACCCCGGTACGCGGCACAGTTGCAGCATCAGGCCGACACTGCTCTGCCCCAGCGGCTCGCCCTGCTTGAGGGCCTGGCCATCGGCCGGGGCATCGACCACGCCCCACAACCACAGGCTGACCTGCTCACCCTGCAGGCAACCACCGCCCGTCAGCGCCGCGTGCCAGACACCGGCAAACGGCGCCTGCAGGGCCGTACCCGAGGGAACCTGCAGCTCGACATGCAAGGCGCAGGTTTCGGGTTCCTGCGGGTTATCGATATGGGTACGCGACAACCGGTATTGGCCGTGCAGCGAGCAGGCCGGCCCGCTCTGGGCGCGCAGCAGCTGCTGGTCGATGCCCGGCTGCTGCCAGTTACCGGCCTGGAAATGTTCGCTGAGTACCCCGAGGTCGACGCGGGCGACAGGCTGGCCGTTCAGGCTGGGCATTAACAGCGTGGTGTTGACCAACCCCAGCGGGGCCAGATCATGACCCGCGGCCTGCAGGATCGCCGTTTCCATCAAGGCGAACGGCACGCTGGTTGCCACCTCGAAGATTTCCCACTCGTGGGCCAGGTTGTCCCGGCTGTAGGCATTGCCCGGATCGACGCTGACCTGCTGCTCTCCGCTCAGCACCAGCACGGCGGCACGGGCCACGATCATCGGCCACAGGGCCTTGAGTTCGGCCTCAGTCAGCGGGTTGACGACCTGATACGCCTGAATGGCGGGCAGGATACGCAACGGGTCGCCTTCGGCGTGGTGCAACAGCGCCGCGCAAGTCACCGAGAGGTCGGCAATCCGCCAGGTATGCAGCAAGTCGCCAAAGTCGATCACCCCCTGCAACTGCCAGTGGCGCTGGGCATCGCGCTGCCACACGGTGTTGTCGTCGGTGATGTCCAGGTGCACGGCCTGCTGCGGCAGGTGTTCGATCAGCGGGGCCAGGTACTGCCAGGCCTCCGTGGCTGCCGCCTGCACGCGCGCCTTGCGCGGCCCTTCGACGAGTACCGGCAATAGATGTTCGATCAGCGCCGGTGCATGCCGTGGGTCCCACTGCAGGGTACGTTCCAGGCCTGGGTGGCTGAAGTCGGCCAAGGCATGGTCGATGCGCGCACAGAACTCGCCCAGCTCAGCCATCAGCCGTGGTTCAAGGCGCTTGAGGCGGGTCAGCGACTGGCCTTCTATGTACTCAAGCAGGCGTGCGCGCAGGGGCTGGCCATTCAGGCTCAGTGCCAACAGGTGCTCGCCGGAACGCGCTGGCACCACGCCAGGCACCGGCAGCCAGCGCTCACGCAGGTAACCGAGGGCGGCATGCTGGGCCTGAAGCTCGACCGGCGAATAATCACCGTGGCAGATCTTCAACACGTAACGACCCTGAGGGCTGTCGAGGCGAAAATTCAGGTCTTGTTGACTGCCCAGCGACTGTAACGTGCCGGTAAGCCCATAATGTTCCTGCAGCAACTGCAGGGCCTGTGATTCGCTGACATCCGGGCGCGGTAAGCTGGATCGGTGGATAAGGGTAGTAAGCGGCATGGGGCAAGCCTCGTTTTTTTGCTGCTTATATCGCCACCGCTTCTGCCGATAAGCAAGGGAGGTGGAAAAAAAGGCCGTACCGGGTATCGTTTTCTCCGACGCCGACAGTCGCCGTACGCTGCTTGCACCCACCCGCGCCTTTACACAGGCTAGGCAGCACCCGATCAATACCCGTTTAGTCAGGAAAGGCCACTCGACATGCGTATTCTTGTTACCGGCGGTGCCGGATTCATCGGTTCGGCGCTGATTCGCCACCTGATCGAGACCACCGCACATGACGTGCTCAACCTCGACAAGCTCACCTATGCCGGCAATCTGGAGTCGCTGAGCAGCATCGCGACCAATACCCGCTATGAGTTCGTGCAGGCCGACATCGCTGACCGCGCCAAGGTCGACGCCGTACTGGAACGTTTTGCTCCGCACGCGATCATGCACCTGGCCGCCGAATCGCATGTGGACCGCTCCATCGACGGCCCCGCCGCGTTCATCGAAACCAACATTGTCGGCACCTACAGCCTGCTGGAAGCCGCCCGTGCTTACTGGGCAAAGCTGCCCGCCGCCGAGCGTGAAGCCTTCCGCTTCCATCATGTGTCCACCGACGAGGTGTATGGCGATCTGCATGGGGTGGACGACCTGTTCACGGAAACCACGCCGTACGCCCCCAGTTCGCCCTACTCGGCCAGCAAGGCGGCCTCGGACCATCTGGTACGTGCCTGGCACCGAACCTACGGCTTGCCAGTACTGCTCAGCAACTGCTCGAACAACTATGGGCCGTTCCAGTTCCCGGAAAAGCTCATTCCGCTGACGATCCTCAACGCCTTGGCGGGCAAACCGCTGCCGGTCTACGGCAACGGCCTGCAAGTGCGTGACTGGCTGTTCGTCGAGGACCATGCCCGCGCCCTGCTGCAGGTGCTGTGCGCCGGTCAGGTCGGTGAGACGTACAACATCGGCGGGCACAATGAACAGAAGAATATCGATGTGGTGCGCAGCATCTGCACCCTGCTTGAAGAACTGGCACCCGATCATCCGGCCGGGGTAAACCACTACACCGACCTGATCAGCTTCGTCCAGGACCGTCCCGGGCACGATCAGCGCTACGCCATCGACGCCAGCAAAATCCAGCGTGAGCTGGGCTGGACCCCGGCTGAAACCTTCCAGAGCGGGCTGCGCAAGACCGTGCAGTGGTACCTGGATAACAGTGAGTGGTGCCAACATGTTCAGGATGGCAGCTATCAAGGCCAGCGCCTGGGCAACAGCGATTTCAAGGACCTGATTGCATGACCAAAGGTATCGTTCTGGCGGGCGGCTCCGGCACTCGCCTGCACCCCATTACCCTGGGGCTTTCCAAACAACTGCTACCGGTCTACGACAAGCCGATGATCTACTACCCGATCTCGGTACTGATGCTGGCCGGTATCCGCGAAATCCTGATCATTTCCACCCCGCAGGACCTGCCGCAGTACCGTCAACTGCTCGGTGACGGCAGCCAGTTCGGCGTCCAGTTCAGCTATGCCGAACAGCCCTCGCCGGACGGCCTGGCCCAAGCCTTCCTGATTGGCGAAGCGTTCATTGGCAACGACTCGGTGTGCCTGATCCTCGGCGACAACATTTTCCACGGCCAGCGGTTTACCGAACAACTGCAACGCGCCACCAGCCACAGCAGCGGTGCAACGGTGTTTGGTTACTGGGTCAAAGACCCGGAGCGCTTCGGCGTGATCGAGTACAACGAACAGGGCCAGGCCCTGTCGATCGAGGAAAAGCCGACGCAGCCCAAGTCCAGCTATGCCGTGACTGGCCTGTACTTCTACGATAACGACGTGATCGAGATCGCCAAGGGCATTACCCCCTCGGCCCGTGGCGAGCTGGAGATCACCGACGTCAACAACGCTTACCTGAAACGGGGTGACTTGCGCGTAGAACGCTTCGGGCGTGGCTTTGCCTGGCTCGATACCGGTACCCACGACAGCCTGCTGGAAGCCTCGCAATACGTGCAGACCATTGAGCACCGCCAGGGTCTGAAAGTGGCCTGCCTGGAAGAGATCGCCTTCCAACAGGGCTGGATCGACGAGGCGCACCTGCTTGAACGTGCCAACGCTTTTGGCAAGACCGGCTACGGCCAGTACCTCTACAGCCTGACCCGAGAGAACCGATGGAAGTAATCACCACTGACCTGCCCGAGGTACTGATCCTGGAGCCGAAGGTGTTCGGCGATGCCCGCGGTTTTTTCTACGAAAGCTTCAATGCCCGGGCCTTCGAAGCGCAGACAGGGGTCACGACAGCCTTCGTTCAGGACAACCATTCCCGTTCACAGCGCGGCGTACTGCGCGGCCTGCATTACCAACTGGAAAACCCCCAGGGCAAACTGGTGCGGGTCGTACAGGGCGAGGTGCTCGATGTGTGCGTGGATATCCGCCGCAGCTCGCCAGCCTTTGGCCGTTGGGTCGCAGTGCATTTGTCTGCCGAAAACAAACGTCAGATGTGGATACCGGAAGGCTTCGCCCACGGTTTCGTGGTGTTGAGCGACAGTGCGGAGTTCCTCTACAAGACCACCGACTATTACAACCCGGCCGCCGAACGCTGCATCCGCTGGGACGACCCGGACCTGGCCATCGACTGGCAACTGCAACAGGAACCACTGTTGTCGGCCAAGGACCAGGCCGGTAAATCGCTGAAAGAGGCAGAACTGTTTCCATGACCGCCGCGCCATTGAACACGCTGATCATCGGCCAACACGGTCAGGTGGCGCGCGAACTGCAACTGCAGTTGGCCCCGCTCGGCACCCTGCACGTGCTGGGCCGCGATGCACTCGACCTGGCGCATCCGGAGCAGATCCGTCAGCAGGTGCGCAGATTGGCACCGGACCTGATCATCAACGCCGCCGCCCACACCGCAGTCGATCAGGCGGAAGTCGAGCAGGCCCTGGCCTTTGCGGTCAACGCCCACGCCCCCGGGGTACTCGCTGAAGAGGCCGCGCAGCTGGGCATCCCGTTGATTCACTACTCCACCGACTACGTCTTCGATGGCCGCAAGGCCACACCCTACAACGAAGACGACACGCCCAACCCGCTGAGCGTCTACGGCCGCAGCAAGCTGGCTGGCGAGCAGGCGATCCGCGACATCGCTGGCCAGCACCTGATCCTGCGCACCAGTTGGGTGTACTCGCAGCATGGGCGCAATTTCCTGCTGACCATGCAGCGGTTGCTGCAGGAAAAACCTGAGCTGCGCGTGGTTGCCGATCAGATCGGCGCACCGACCTGGGCGGCTACCATCGCCCGCAGCACCCGCGCCCTGATCGAGCATTGGCAGGCTGGCCAGGCGGGCGCCTGGGGCACCTATCACCTGACCGCGCAAGGCGAGACATCCTGGTTCGGTTTTGCCCAGGCCATCGCCGCGCACCTCCAGGCCCAAGGCAAGCACTGTGCCCGGCTAGTGCCCATCCCCACCTGCGAGTACCCGACACCAGCCCAGCGCCCACTCAACTCGCGCCTGGACTGCAGCCGCCTGCAGCAGCAATGGCAGGTCAGCCAGCCAGACTGGCAGCAAGCACTGATCGACTGCCTGAAGTAGCGCATAATGCGCCAGACTCCATCGGCGCATTTGCAATGACCATGACCCCGACCGTTCCCCGTCGTCCACGCTGGCGCAGCCTGGCCATCGTGGCCTTGTTCCTCGCCCCACTGCTCTTGCCGCTGCAACACCTGGCCGAGCGTTACTATCAGGACGAACTGGCCGGGCAAAATCGCCAGACCCTCGACCTGTACGTGGCAAACCTGCTGGGTACCCTGCACCGCTATGAAACCCTGCCGCAGATCCTCGGTGACCTGCCAGCCCTGCGTGCGGTGCTCAAGGACCCGATGCGCCTGGAAACCCTGACCAACGCCAACCGGCTGCTCAAGGACATCAGCACCCAGACCGGTGCCGAAGTGATGTACCTGATGGACACCAACGGCAACACCCTGGCAGCGTCCAACTGGGACAAGCGCGACACCTTCGTTGGCCGTAACTTTGCCTTCCGCCCGTATTTCAGCGATGCCCTTACCGGGCGCCTGGGGCGCTTTTTCGGCCAAGGCACCACCTCGGCCAAACGCGGTTACTTCTTTGCAGGTGCCGTGCGCGATGGCGAGCGCGTGATCGGCGCACTGGTGGTCAAGGTCGACCTGGACCACACCGAAACGCTCTGGGGCAAAACCCCGGAACAACTGCTGCTGACCGACCAGAACGGCGTGGTTATTCTGACCTCCCGTCCGGACTGGCGCTTCCGTGCCACCCGGCCACTGACCGATACCGAGCGCGCCGCCATTGCCGCGATCCAGCCCTACCCGACGCTGACGCCCCAACCGCTGAACCTCGACCCCAAAGCCTGGCTGATCCAGACCCGAACCATCGAGGAAACCGGCTGGCAGGTGAGCATCCTTGCCCCACGCACCCTGATCGACCGTTCGGTACGCACGGTGCTGGCCATCGGCGGCGCCACGCTGCTGGTGTTGATGCTGCTGCTTGGGCTGATCATGCAGCGGCGGCGGCACTACATGGACCGAATCGCCTTCGAGGCCCGCGCCCGCCAGGAACTGGAACAACGGGTCATTGAGCGAACCGCCGACCTTGAAGGCCTGAACAGCCGCCTGAAAAACGAAGTGCTGGAGCGCGAGCAGGCGCAACAGGAACTGGTCCGTGCGCAGGATGAACTGGTTCAGGCCGGCAAGCTGTCAGTGCTCGGCACGATGTCGGCGAGCATCAGCCATGAGCTCAATCAACCGCTGGCGGCCATCCGCAGTTATGCCGAGAACGCCGAGATCCTGCTCGACCATCAGCGCACCGAAGAGGCCCGCAGCAACCTCAAGCTGATCGCTGAACTGACCGGGCGCATGGCCTCGATCATCGCCCACCTGCGCGCCTTTGCCCGGCGCGACCGGCACGCACCCGAGAGCGTGGCCCTGCAACCGGCCCTGGACGATGCCCTGGCCCTGCTGGCCAAACGGCGCCGGGCAATGGCCGTGGAACTGGTGCGTGACCTGCCAGAGGCCACCCTGTGGGTACAAGCCGGTGAAACCCGCTTGCGCCAGGTGCTCGGCAACCTGCTGGCCAACGCCCTCGACGCGCTGACCGAGAAGGCCAACCCGCGCAAGCTGTGGCTAAGTGCCGAACGCAAGGACGACAACGTCTACCTGTACATTCGCGACAACGGCCCAGGGTTCAGCAGCGAAGCCATGGCCCGCGCCCGTGAACCGTTCTTCACCACCAAGACCCGTACCCAGGGCCTTGGCCTGGGGCTGGCGATCTGCGATACCTTGATGCGTGCGCTGGGTGGCGAACTGCTGCTGGCCAACCACCCTGAGGGTGGCGCACTGCTGACCCTGAAACTGCGCGTAGCCAAACCCGGCGCCAACCTGCAAACCTCGGAGGATCCATCGGCATGACGACCGAGCCGCTCATCGATAGCCGCACACAGGTGATTCTGGTCGATGACGACCCGCACTTGCGTCAGGCGCTGAGCCAGACCCTCGACCTCGCCGGCCTCAAGGTCATGTCCCTGAGCGATGCCCAAGGCTTGGCCCAACGTATCGAAGCCGATTGGCCGGGGGTAGTCGTAAGCGATATTCGCATGCCAGGCATCGACGGCCTGCAACTGCTCGAACAGTTGCATGGGCAGGACCCGGAGTTACCCGTGCTGCTGATTACCGGCCACGGCGACGTACCGTTGGCCGTCCAGGCCATGCGTGCCGGCGCCTACGATTTTCTGGAAAAACCCTTCGCCAGCGATGCCCTGCTCGACAGCGTGCGCCGGGCCTTGGCCCTGCGCCGCCTGATACTGGACAACCGCAGCCTGCGCCTGGCCCTCAGCGATCGCCAGGCATTGAGCGCCCGGCTGGTCGGGCAATCGGCACCAATGCTGCGCCTGCGCGAGCAGATTGGCGCGCTGGCCCCGACCCGCGCCGACGTGTTGATCCTCGGCGAAACCGGCGCCGGCAAGGAAGTCGTCGCCCGCGCCCTGCACGACCTGTCGAACCGCCGCGACGGCCCGTTCGTGGCGATCAATGCCGGCGCGCTGGCAGAGTCGGTGGTCGAGAGCGAGCTGTTCGGCCATGAACCCGGCGCCTTCACCGGGGCGCAGAAACGCCGGATTGGCAAATTCGAGTTCGCCAACGGCGGCACGCTGTTCCTCGACGAAATCGAGAGCATGAGCCTGGATGTTCAGGTCAAGTTGCTGCGCCTGCTGCAAGAACGTGTGGTCGAGCGCCTGGGCGGCAACCAGCAGATCCCGCTGGATATCCGGGTCATCGCAGCCACCAAGGAAGACCTGCGCCAGGCCGCCGATCAGGGCCGCTTCCGGGCCGACCTGTACTACCGCCTGAACGTCGCGCCGCTACGTATTCCACCGCTGCGCGAACGCGGCGAAGACATTTTGCTGTTGTTCCAGCATTTTGCCGATGCGGCCAGCCAGCGCCACGGCCTGCCCGGCCATGCCCTGCAACCGGCGCAGCGCGCGCTGCTCATGCGCCATGCCTGGCCAGGCAACGTGCGCGAACTGCAGAACGCGGCGGAACGTTTCGCCCTCGGCCTTGAGCTGGCCCTGGACGGCGAAAGCCACAGCGAACCGCTGGCCGCCAACCCGGTGCTGGGCAGCGGCAATTTGAGTGAGCAGGTCGAGCACTTCGAGCGCTCGCTGATCGCCGCCGAGCTGGCCCGTTCGCACAGCTCACTGCGCAGCCTGGCCGAGGCCCTGGGTATCCCGCGCAAAACCCTGCACGACAAGTTGCGCAAGCATGGCCTGAATTTCGCCGACAGCCACAGCAGCGGCACTGATGATCTTGAGGAGAACCGCCCGTGACCACCGACAACCAGTACCTGGAAGCCCTCCTGCACCACGACATTCCCCTAACCCGGGAAATGGGCTTGCAGGTGCTTGATTGGCAACAACAGCGCCTGCGCCTGCAGTTGCCGCTGGCCGCCAACGTCAATCACAAGAGCACCATGTTTGGCGGCAGCCTGTATTGCGCCGCCGTGCTGGTCGGTTGGGGCTGGTTGCACATGCGCTTGCGCGAGGCCGGCATCGACGACGGCCATATCGTCATTCAGGAGGGGCAGATCAACTATCCAGTGCCCGTCACCGGTGCAGCCATCGCTCAATGCGAGGCGCCTGATGAGAAGGTCTGGAACAAGTTCATCGCCACATACCAGCGCTATGGCCGGGCCCGCCTGAACCTGAACACCCAGGTTCGCAACGCCGGCAGCGAAGAGGATGCCGTGCGTTTCAGCGGGCAGTACGTGTTACATCGCTGAGGCGCGCTTGAGCAGGTCGTTGCGCCACGCCGCAGCGGCCGGCAACGCCAGGAAAAACTCATTGAGTAACGATTCACGCGGCGGGTAGCTGAAGACCTGGCCATCGAGGCCCAAGACTTCACCACCGGCGCCCTCCAGCACTCCTTGGGCTGCTGCCGTATCCCACTGCGAGGTCGGCGCCAGGCGCGGGTAACAATCCGCGCTGCCCTCGGCCAGCAGGCAGAACTTCAACGAACTGCCGATATTGGTCAGTTGCAAATCGCCCAGCGTGCCGCTGAGCCCTGCCAACAAGTGTTCCTGCTGTGGGCTGGTATGACGGCGACTGGCGACCACGGTAAAGCTTTCACCCGCCGGTGGCGCCAGACGAACCTGAATCGGCTGCGCCTCGCCTCCGCGTTCGGAGCGCCAGGCGCCGAGCGCTTTACCACCGAAATAGCAGCGGCCACTGGTCGGCATGGCGACCACACCGAACAGCACTTGCCCCTGTTCAATCAGTGCGATGTTGACGGTGAATTCTTCGCTGCCTGCGATGAATTCCTTGGTACCGTCCAGCGGGTCGACCAGCCACCAGCGCTGCCAGGTCTGACGTTTGCTCAAGGGAATATCGCAATCCTCTTCGGACAGCACCGGAATCTCCGGGGCCAGCGCTTGTAGCCCACTGGCAATCACTTGATGCGCGGCCATATCCGCAGCCGTCACCGGCGAGGCATCAGCCTTGGCAGTCACCGCAACATTGACCCGCCAGAACGGCAGAATGGCATCCCCTGCCAGACGGGCCAGATCGACGACCTCAGCCATCATCGCGTTCAGGTTCAATTCGCTCATGGGACAAATACCCCACGCTGGGTCAGCAGGTCGCGCGCCAGGTACAACGCCGCCAGCGCTCGCCCTTCGGAAAACTGCGGATGCTGTGCCAGCGAGGCCAGATCACGCAGGTTGACCTTATCAACCCGCATCGGCTCCGGCTCATCGCCCTCAAGGCGCTCTTCATAGAGGTCGCTGGCCAGCACCACCTGGATTTTCTGGCTCATGTAGCCCGGCGACAACGACAGTTCGGTCAGGTGCTCCAGTTGCCGGGCACCGAAGCCGGCCTCTTCCTTGAGCTCACGGTCGGCCGCAGCCAACACGTCTTCGCCCGGTTCGATCAGGCCCTTGGGCAACGACAGTTCGTACTCGTCGGTGCCGCCGCAGTACTCCTCAACCAACACCGCGTGTTCGGCATCGAGCATCGCCACGATCATCACCGCACCATACCCGTTGCCGCGCCCGACTAATCGCTCATAGGTGCGCTCGGCACCGTTGGCAAAGCGCAGTTGCACCGCTTCGACACGAAATAGACGGCTGCTGGCGACAATCTCGCGAGCAAGGACTGTGGGTTTCTGGCGCATGGGTGGCGGCTCCTTGGCGTGAACGCGGTACTATACCGTGGCTTGCCCGGCCACTGCGCCCGACTGACCGAGAATCTTTCATGCCTGCCCTGAACTGGCGCGACATCGATACCGTTCTACTCGATATGGACGGCACCCTGCTCGACCTGCATTACGACAACCACTTCTGGCTCGAACACCTGCCGCAGCGCTATGCCGAACTGCATGGGGTGAGCCGGGCCATGGCCGAACTGGAACTGCAGCCGTTGTTTGAAAAGAACGCCGGCTCGCTGAACTGGTACTGCCTGGATTTCTGGAGCGCAGAGCTGAACCTGCCGATTCGCGAACTGAAGCTGGAAACCGCGAACCTGATCGCCCTGCGCCCGGATGCCGACGTGTTCCTCGCGGCCATCCGCGATGCCGGCAAGCGGGTGGTACTGATCACCAACGCCCACCGCGATTCGCTCTCGGTGAAACTGGAACGGGTGGCACTGGCGCCGTATTTCGAGCGCCTGATCAGCTCCCATGACTACGGTTTTCCCAAGGAAGACCCACAGTTCTGGAGTGCCCTGCAGGCCGACATCAACTTCGACCCGGCGCGCAGCCTGTTCATCGACGACACTCTGGCGATCCTGCGCAGCGCCCAGTCTTTTGGTGTTGCACACCTGCTTGCGGTGCGTCAGCCCGACAGCCGCAAAGGCCCACGGGACACCCAGGAGTTCGCGGCACTGGACGACTATCGGACGTTGCTCGAAGGGCTCGGTTAGAATGCCTCGCCTGCCCTGTGCCGTGGAGCGCCGATGGACATCAAACAACTGAAATTCCTGATCGCCCTGGATGAAACCCGCCACTTCGGCCAAGCGGCCGCGTTGTGCCATGTAACCCAGCCAACCCTGTCGATGCGCCTGCGCAACCTGGAGCAGGAGCTGGGTTTGGCCCTGGTCAATCGTGGTCAGCGCTTCGAGGGGTTTACCGCCCAGGGTGAACGGGTGCTGGCCTGGGCCCGTTCGGTACTGGCCGCCTACGATGGCTTGTACGCCGAAGCGGCTGCCTGCCGTGGGCATCTGGTCGGCACCCTGCGCCTGGGCATGGTGCCGCTGTCGAGCTTCGACCCGCTGCCACTGCTGCAGCGCCTGCACAGCCAGCATCCACAACTGTGCTTTGAACTGAGCGCACTCAGCTCCGAGCAGATTCTGGAGCAGTTGGCGAGTAACCGGCTTGACCTCGGCGTGTCGTACCTCGAACGGCTGGATAACGAACGTTTCGAGTCCCTGGCGCTGGGCGACACACGCATGGGCCTGCTGTATGACCCGGCGTACTTCAATTTCGACGATAAGCCCCTCAGTTGGCAGGCATTGACCGAACTGCCTTTGGGCCTGCTCACCGCCGGCATGCACTTTCGTCAGTCAATCGACCACAACTTCCACAGCCGTGGCCTGAACCCGCAACCGCTGCTGCAGACCGATGCCGTGCATCAACTGGTACAAGCGGTGAACGGTGGCCTGTGTTGCGCAATCATGCCGCTGGCCACCGGCCTGGAAGCCTTGACCGAGCGTCTGCGCCTGCAGCCCATCGAGCAAGCCAGCACCCTGGCACCGCTGGGCCTGATCATGCGCCGCAGCGCACCGCGTTCGGCCTTGGCCGAGGCTTGCTTCAACGAGTACCGCCACATGCAGGACGAGGTTTGATCGACCCGCTCTATCACGGCATCAGTATTAGCGATTAGACGATACCTGAGCGCAGGCCTAGGCTTAAGACTGATCAGCCGCCGGTACCTGTGCCATGACCCTAAAACGCCCCACTTGCGCGGCGACCACTGAGCTGGTGACGCCAGCGGCCAGCAACAACTACGCGTTCCACGACCTCGAAGACAGCACGCCGACCTACACCGCACTGGCCGAGGAAGTGGCCCTGGCGATTGCCTATAACGGCATCAGCCAGGCGGTCATGCTGGTCAGCCCCACCGACCTTGAAGACTTCATCGTTGGCTTCAGCATCGGTAGCGGCATCGCCGAGGCCAGTGAGATTTATGACATCACGCTCAGCGGCAGCGGCTCAGCCCTGCACGCGGAGGTTGAGATCGCCAGCCGGGCGTTCTGGAACCTCAAGAACCAACGTCGGCAACTGGCCGGTACCAGCGGTTGCGGCCTGTGCGGGGTCGAGGCATTGGAGCAGGCGCTGCCCGAGCTCAAGGTATTGCCCGGCGCACCCTTGCCACCGGCCGCCTGGCTGGTCGACCTGCGCCAGCGCATCAGTGCCTTCCAGCCGCTGGGCCAACACTGTGGCGCGGTGCATGCCGCGCTGTTCATGGACGCCAACGGCGAACTGCTGTTGGGCCGCGAAGATATCGGTCGGCACAACGCCCTCGACAAACTGATCGGGGCCCTTGTACGCCAACGCATCGCCACCAAGGGTGGCCTGGCCATTGTCACCAGCCGCTGCAGCCTGGAGCTGATCCAGAAGGTGCTGCGCGCCGGCATCCAGACGCTGGTCAGCCTGTCTGCTCCGACCGGCTTGGCCCTGCAATGGGCCCGCCAACACAACCTCAACCTTATTCACCTGCCACAACGTAGTGCGCCGCGGGTCTACAGCCCTGCGCGGGAGAACCGAACGTGAACCTGCCCCATCAAGTCGACCAGAAACCTGTTCCACGCTACAAGCCTTACCGCGGCGCCGCGGGTGGCTGGGGCGCACTGCGCAGCGTGGCACAAGCCTGGATTGGCAGTGACAACGCGCTGAAAAACATCCGTGCGTTGCTCAAGACCAACCAGAATGGCGGCCTCGACTGCCCAGGCTGCGCCTGGGGTGACTCGCCGGAAAGCGGCATGGTCAAGTTCTGCGAGAACGGCGCCAAGGCAGTGAACTGGGAAGCGACCAAACGCCGGGTCGATGCTGCATTCTTCGCCCGCCACAGCGTCACCTCACTGCTGCAGCAAAGCGATTACTGGCTTGAGTACCAGGGCCGGCTCACCGAACCGATGAGCTACAACCCCACAACCGACCGCTACCAGCCCATCAGCTGGGAGGCCGCCTTCGCCCTGATCGCCCGACACCTGCAGAACCTGGCAAGCCCGGATCAGGCCGAGTTCTACACCTCGGGCCGCGCCAGCAACGAAGCGGCATTTCTCTACCAGCTGTTCGTTCGTGCCTACGGCACCAACAACTTTCCAGACTGCTCGAACATGTGCCACGAAGCCAGCGGTGTGGCGTTGGGGCAAAGTGTCGGCGTCGGCAAAGGCACGGTGACCTTCGACGATTTCGAGCATGCCGAGGCGATCTTCGTCTGGGGCCAGAACCCAGGCACTAACCACCCCCGGATGCTTGAGCCGCTGCGCGAAGCGGTCAAGCGGGGCGCTCAGGTCGTCTGCATCAACCCGCTCAAGGAACGCGGCCTGGAGCGCTTCCAGCACCCGCAGCACCCCTTGGAGATGCTCACCAACGGTGACCGTCCAACCAACACGGCGTACTTCCGTCCGGCCCTGGGCGGCGACATGGCAGTACTGCGCGGCATGGCCAAGTACCTGTTGCAGTGGGAACGCGAAGCCCAGGCCAGCGGTGCACCAGCGGTGTTCGACCACGCCTTCATCGCGCAACACAGCGCCGGTGTCGACGACTACCTGGCAACGGTCGAGGCCACGCCCTGGGAACAGATCGAGGCACAGTCGGGCCTGAGCCTTGCCGAGATCGAACAGGCGGCGCAGATGTACCGCAAGGCTGGCAGGGTCATCATGTGCTGGGCCATGGGCATCACACAGCACCGACATTCAGTGGCAACCATTCAGGAAATCGCCAACCTGATGCTGCTGCGCGGCAACCTTGGCGTACCGGGCGCTGGCCTGTGCCCGGTCCGTGGCCACAGCAACGTGCAGGGCGACCGCACCATGGGCATCAACGAGCGCCCACCGGTGGCGTTGCTCGACGCACTGGAAAAGCGCTTCGGTTTCAAGGTGCCTCGGCACAACGGCCACAACACTGTCGAAGCCATTGGCGCAATGCTCGCCGGTCAGGCCAAGGTGTTCATCGGTTTGGGCGGCAACTTCGCCCAAGCCACGCCAGACACCGAGCGCACCGCCCAGGCCCTGCGCAACTGCGCACTGACCGTGCAGATCAGCACCAAGCTCAACCGCAGCCATCTGATCCACGGCAAGGACGCGCTGATCCTGCCATGCCTGGGACGCACTGACATCGACCTGCAGGCCGAAGGCGCCCAAGCGGTCACGGTAGAAGATTCGTTCAGCATGGTGCATGCCTCCAATGGTCAACTGCAGCCGTTGTCGCGGCAGATGCGCTCGGAGCCTGCAGTCATCGCCGGCATCGCTGCGGCCACCCTCGGCGCGCAGCCGGTGGACTGGCACTGGCTGGTGGCCGATTACGCACGCATCCGCGAGCTGATCAGCCAGACCATCCCGGGGTTCGAGGATTTCAACCAGCGCCTGGCGCGCCCCGGCGGTTTCTACCTGGGCAACAGCGCCAGCCAACGCCAATGGAACACCGCCAGTGGCAAGGCCAATTTCAAGGCCAACGCCCTGCCCGATGACTTGTTGCATGAATGTGTTCGCGCCAGTGGCCAGGTACCGGACCTGATCATGCAGTCGATGCGCTCGCACGATCAGTACAACACCACGATCTATGGCCTGGACGACCGCTACCGTGGCGTGAAAGGCCAACGCGATGTGTTGTTCGCCAACGAGGCCGACATCATTCGCCTGGGCTTCCGTCCGGGGCAGAAGGTGGATATCGTGTCGCTCTGGAGCGATGAGCGTGAGCGTCGGGTCAAAGGCTTCACCCTGCTCGCCTTCGACATCCCCGCCGGGCAGGCGGCAGCCTATTACCCCGAGGTGAACCCACTGGTGCCGCTGGAAAGCGTCGGCGATGACAGCCACACGCCCACCTCGAAATTCATCGCGATCAAGCTGCTCGCAGCCAGCGAGACGGCACGCATCATCTGACTGGTTTACGCCCACAAAAAAGGCCCTGACAACACTGCCAGGGCCTTTCCCGAAGTAGCTCAGACACGCGAAATTCGAGAAAGTTTCAGCTAAAAAACAGTAACTTATCGATTTGTGCACAAGTCGTGTTACTCGTCGGATTTCCGTTGCCAGCCCCATCCCAGAGCCTCAGGATCGCCTCGTCATCCCTCTGAGGCTCTCTTGATGAAGAAGTACTCCTCGATTCTCTTGTTGTCCCTCGGCCTGCTCAGTGGCGTTGCCTCGGCAGGCGGCACCACCGAAGCCGGTATTGGCGGCGCATTGGGTGGGGTATTGGGTTCGGTCGTCGGCCAGTCGATTGGCGGCAGCACCGGCTCTGCGATCGGTGCGGGCCTCGGTGGTGCAGCCGGTGGTGCTGTTGGCGCGAACAAACACAGCCGCGGCGAAGCCGCCATCGGGGGCGCACTGGGCGCTGCCGGCGGTAACGTGGTGGGTCGCAGCATGGGCGGCACCACAGGCAGCCTGATCGGTGCAGCCGCCGGTGGCGGTGCCGGTGGCGCGCTGGGTAACTACATGGGCAGAGAAGCCGACGAAGAAGACCGTGACTACCGCAGACGTGGTTACCGCGGGCGCGACTACGACGACCGTCGTTACTACCATGACCGTGGCCATCACTACGGCCAGCGCAAGCACCGTCACTGGCGCCACGACGACTGATAGCCGCCGCGACAACGGCCTAAAGGCACACCGCTATCACGTCACTGGCTTAAGCCAAATACCTAACGGTTCGCTTCCCTGGCGATCCGTCGGCATCGACCCGGAGCTCACGCTCCGGGTGCGTTGCAGAACACCCGCCAAGCGGCCGGAACGCCCCAACCCACCGCATACCCCTCTAGCCCGACCTTGCCCGATACCAACGGCTTAAGGGGAGTCCTGATATGGGCAAACAGGGCTGGGCGCTATCATCCAACGTCCTCAGATCAGGCAGGACGCAAGGAATGCGGATAGGTAATGACGCTGAAAGCCGAACGCTTGTCGCCACTAAAGGGTTGGCAAACTTCAAACCGGCGTTACCCGACCCTACCGAGTTCCAGCAGTTGCAGACACTCGTGCATCAAAGCTGCGGCGTCGTCATCACCGACGACAAGCGCGCACTGATCGCCGCCCGCCTGAATCAGCGCCTGCGCCACCACCGCCTGGACACCTACCGCGACTACCTTCAGTTACTCGAACAGCCTCATTATCAGGCTGAGCGCAGCCTGGCCATCGACCTGCTGGTTGCCAAGGAAACCTACTTCTTTCGCGAGCACCGTCACTTCGAGTACCTCGGCCAATGGTTAGCGAAACACCAAGGCCCAGTGCGCCTCTGGAGTGCCGCCTGCTCGTCCGGAGAAGAGGCCTACAGCCTGGCCATGGTCGCCAGCGAACATGCCGCCACCGATCACTGGGAAGTACTGGCCAGCGATGTCAGTACACGCATGCTGTCGCTTGCCCAAGCAGGTATCTACGATATTGCCCAGGCCCGCTATTTTCCTGAAGGCTGGCTAGAGCGTCATAGCCTGTGTGGCATCGGTCAGATGGTCGGGCGCCTGCGCATGAGTGCATGCTTGCGCCAACGGCTAACCCTCAAGACCATCAACCTGATCCACCCATTGCCCGACGACCTGGGCCATTTCCACGCCATCTTTCTGCGCAACCTGTTGATGTACGTCGACAGCGAGCACAAGCCGAGCCTGCTCAAGGACATAGTGGCTCGCCTGCACCCTGGTGGCCTGCTGTTTATCGGGCACGCTGAAAGCATCCACGAACTGGCGCTTCCCCTTCGCCCGATACTACCTTCCGTATTCGAACGCTTATGACTGCACACTCACGGCAGGCCACCCAGGCGCGACACCGACACTGATGGCGCAGCACCGCGACAGCGCTCACACGGACCGAGCAAACCTGTCGCTCCTCATCCCTTGCGAAACAGGCTCGAACCCATGCTTTGCCGAATACTCCTTGTCGATGACTCGCCCCTCTTCAGAGCAGGTCTGAGGGCATTGCTCGAACAAAAAAAAGACTATGTCATCGTTGGGGAGGCTGGCGACGGCCTGAAGGCCATCACGTTGGCTGAACAACTGAAGCCGAACATCATCGTGCTGGACATGCTCCAGCACGCACTCGACAGCGAGGAGGTTCTGGGTGAATTGCAACTGCGCGTACCGTCGAGCCGCGTACTGATCCTGTCGTCCCGCTCAGAGCTGGAGTTCGTGATGAAATGCCTGCAACACGGCGCCCACGGCTTCCTGCTCAAGAGCGCAACCGTGCCGGAACTTGAGTCGGCACTGCATGCCCTAAGAAGCGGCAGTCAGTACCTGTCCGCCACCGTACTGCCGCTGGTGATCGAACAGGCGGTAAAACACAGCCGCAAGCGCCCGACGATAGGCACCACGACACAACTGACCACCCGCCAGCTGGAAATCCTTCGGCTGATTGCCCGTGGTGAGTCGACCCGCTCGATTGCCGAAGGCCTGGGCCTGAGCATAAAGACCATCGAGGCCCATCGCTCGCAGATCATGCACCGCCTGCAGATCCACGACGTGCCGGGCCTGGTACTGTTCGCTGTGCGCGAAGGCATCATTCGCCTGAACGACTGAGCCTACTGGAGCGCATGCAAGGCCGCCTGCAAGCGCTCCGGCAGGCTTGCCGGGCGACCTGTAGCACGCTCAACGAACACCTGTACCACGCGCCCTACCGCGCAGGCTTGCGAGTCATTGGCCTTGAACAACGCCACTGCGTATTCGACGCTACTACCGGCCAGGCGGCTAACCCGCACGCCAACCGCCAACGCCTCGGGGAACGCTGCCGAAGCGAAGAAATCGCAGGACGAACTCACGACAAAACCCACCACTTCGCCGTCTTGTGGGTCCAGGTCGGCACGTTCGATCAAGTACGCCTGCAGCGCACTGTCGAAGAACGCATAAACCATTGCACCGGCGATATGACCCTGTGCATCAGTGTCCTGCCAGCGCGTCTGAACAGGGTGAAAATGAGGGTAATGATCACGCTGAACCGTCTCGGACATACGATCCCTCCTGATGATGGCATCGACAAAGTGTCAGAGAGTGCGCGGTGCCCGCATCGTTGGCAAGCCAACTCCCACAGGGGTCCGCGCAGAACGCCGCATTTCCTGTAGGAACAAGCTTGCCTGCAATGGCATCAACTCGGTGCCAGCAAGTACGCAGCGCCTGCATCGTTGACAAGTCAACTCCCACAGGGGGCCGCGCAGCACACTGCTTTTCTGTGGGAGCAGGCTTGCCTGCGATGGTATCGGCGCGGTGTCAGTGGGTACGCAGTGCCTGCATCATTGGCAAGCCAACACACACAGAGATCAACGCCAGAATGTTTTAGGCTTAAAAAACAAACCCCCGCTAAAAAGCGGGGGTTCGTCAGTACGCTGGCGACAACTTACAGTTGTGGGCCGGCGTTCTTGATGGCATCGGAAACGTCGAACTTCTTGAAGTTCTCGATGAACAGCTTGGCCAGGCCTTTGGCTGCTTCATCGTACGCTGCCTTGTCAGCCCAGGTGTTACGTGGGTTGAGCAGAACGGTTTCAACGCCTTCAACGGCCTTCGGCACGTCCAGGTTGATGATGTCCAGGTGTTCGGTTTCAGCACCGATCAGCGCACCGCTCTGGATCGCTGCGATCACCGCACGGGTGGTCGGGATGTTGAAACGCTTGCCAACGCCGTAGCCACCACCGGTCCAGCCAGTGTTGACCAGGTAGACCTTGGAGTTGAAGCCACGGATACGCTTGATCAGCAGCTCAGCGTATTCACCGGCAGGACGCGGGAAGAACGGAGCGCCGAAGCAGGTGGAGAAGGTCGACTTGATGCCGGAACCCGAACCCATTTCGGTGGAGCCAACCAGTGCGGTGTAACCCGACAGGAAGTGGTAGGCCGCCTGCTCTTCGCTGAGGATCGACACTGGCGGCAGTACGCCGGTCAGGTCGCAGGTCAGGAAGATGACCGCGTTTGGCTCGCCGCCGAGGTTTTTCGGTGCACGCTTCTCGATCAGTTCGCGCGGGTAGGCCGCACGGCTGTTCTGGGTCAGGCTGTCGTCCGCGTAGTCGGCTTTCTTGGTGACCGGGTCAATGACCACGTTCTCCAGAACAGCACCGTGCTGGATCGCTTTCCAGATGACCGGCTCGTTCTTCTCGGACAGGTCGATGCACTTGGCATAGCAACCGCCTTCGATGTTGAACACCACGCCTTCGCCCCAGCCGTGCTCGTCGTCACCGATCAGGTAACGGCTTTCGTCAGCCGACAGGGTGGTTTTACCAGTGCCGGACAGGCCGAAGAACAGGGTCACGTCGCCCTCTTCGCCCATGTTGGCAGCGCAGTGCATTGGCAGCACGTCGGCCGCTGGCAGCAGGAAGTTCTGTACCGAGAACATCGCTTTCTTCATCTCGCCGGCGTAACGCATGCCTGCGATCAGCACCTTTTTGGCGGCGAAGTTGATGATCACGGTGCCGTCGGAGTTGGTGCCATCACGCTCAGGTTCGCAGACGAAGTTCGGCGCGTTGATGATCTGCCATTCCTGCTTGGCGCCCGGATTGTAGGTTTCCGGGTTGATGAACAGGCAACGGCCAAACAGGTTGTGCCAAGCCGTCTCGGTGGTCATCTTGACCGCCAGGTAGTGGGCTTCGTCGGAACCGACATGCACGTGGGAAACGAAATGCTCGCGCTCGTTGACGTAGGCCTCGACGCGGTTCCACAGGGCATCGAACTTGTCGGCCGGGAACTTGCGGTTGATCGGGCCCCAGGCAATGGCGTCCTGAGTGGTTGGTTCTTCTACGATGAAACGGTCAACCGGCGAACGACCGGTGCGATGACCGGTTTTCACGACGAGGGCGCCAGTATCGGCCAGCTCACCTTCACCGCGGTTCAGGGCTTCTTGTACCAGCTCGTCGACACTCAGATCGGTGTACACGGCGTTGTTGGCTTGCGTCATGAGATTCCCCATCCGGCCTGAGGCCGAGTGCTCCAAACGTTTTGTAGTAGAACTTTTTAAACTACTACAGCGAAAAAAGTGGCCGGATTATGCCAGAAACGCCCAAAAAAAGTAGAGCCCTCCTGTCAGAACGGCGCTTTTCCGCCATTCGACAGGAGATTTACCTGAGCTTAAACGTTTCAGTGACGAGTATCTGACGGCGCCTCAACACCCGCACCTACGAACAATTGCGCCACATCAGAAGCATCGAACCGGTAGCGTTCGTTGCAGAACTGGCAATCGATCTCGATATGACCGCCATGCTCGGCCAGCAGTTGCTGCGCATCTTCCTGACCCAGGCTGACCAGTGCATTGCCCGAACGTTCGCGCGAGCAACTGCAACGGAAGCGCAGCGGCTGGATGTCGAACAGGCGCACAGCCTCTTCGTGGTACAGGCGGTGAAGGATGGTTTCGTTGTTCAGGCCAAGCAGTTCTTCATCACTCAGGGTGCTGGCCAGGGCAGTGACGTGCTGCCAGCTGGCGGCGCGATCGTCTTCATCTTTCTGGCGATCGGCAGGCAGTTGTTGAAGCAACATGCCACGGGCGTTTTTGCCATCGGCCTTGAGCCAGAAGCGCGTGCCAACCTGCTGGGACATGACGAAGTAGTTGGTGAAGCACTGCGACAGGTCCTCCCCGTCCAGGTCTACCAGGCCCTGGTAACGCTGGCCGTTGGTAGGGTCGACGGTCAGTGCGAGTACGCCGTCCGGCATCAATTCGCTCAGGGTCGCCGTATCGCCTATCTGGTCTGCATCGTAACGCGCCAGCCCGCGGATTTCGCGCTCGCTGGAGCACTCAACCATCAATAATGGAACCGGGCCTTCAGAGCGTGCCTGAAGAATCAGCAGGCCATCAAATTTCAGCGTGCCAACCAGCAGCGCCGCTGCCGCCATCAGCTCCCCGAGCAGTTGCGCGACGGGCTCCGGATAGGTGTGCTTGGCCAGCACTTCGGCGTAACTACGCTCGAGCGCAACCAGCTCACCGCGAACATCGCTTTCGTCGAAGATGAAGCGTTGGGTGTAGTCGGTATCGGGCAAATCGTGCATGAGTTCTGGCTTTCTAAGAGGTGACAAAATAAATGGGCTGGCCATCAAGGGCCGCGTCAGGGCACCTGCGGGTACCACGGTGTGCTGCTTGAACCGGGTATTTTATGGGCAATCGGCCACTGATCCAAGCGAAGCAAGGCGGGTTCACACAGACACACTGCAACCCCACCTACTCTGTTTCCGGTCATGGCCTTTTGACCAGTGCCTCTGCCGGCGTTTCGACGAATGGCAATGCCGGCCACACAAATGCTTAATGGCCGGTGTCGTGGAACTGGTGAAGCTGACGCCGTTGCTTCTTGGTCGGCCGCCCATCGGTGGTCACACCCAGAGCGCCCGCTTTGCGCAGGGCCGCCGCCTGTTCGCGGCGGGCAATACTCTGAGCTGTTTCCTCGTACAAGGCCTGGGCTTCGGGGGCACCACGGCGCACCACCGACAATGCCTTGACCACGACAGTGCGTTCGTCGAAACCGGTGCGCAAGACGAACTCATCGCCTATCCGTGGCTCCTTGCCCGGCTTGCAGCGCTCACCTCGGCAATGCACCTTGCCACTCTCGATGGCCGCCTTGGCCAACGCTCGGGTCTTGTAGAAACGTGCCGCCCACAACCATTTGTCCAGGCGAACCTTGTCGTCTTCTTCGGGCTTTTGTGCCATCTCATGTCCTCGATCGAAATCTGCAATCGAACTGTACTACCGTAACTGGCGGATGCAAAAAGTACGCGGCGTGCTTACAGTTCACCGATCATTTGAGCAGGTTTAGCAATTTGAAGACTTTTGACCATTTAACCGTGATCGGTCTACGCGAGTGGGTGGCGCTACCCGACCTCGGGGTAGCCGGCCTGCGTGCGAAAATCGACACCGGTGCCAGCACTTCAAGCCTGCATGCTACCGAGATCGAACCGTTCGAACGCGACGGCCAGCGCTGGGTTCGTTTCAACGCCCACCTGGGTTCGGTGGTGCAGTTGCGCCATCGACGCTGTGAAGCGCCATTGGTGGCGATGAAAACCATTAAAAGCTCCAACGGTCAGGCCCAGATCCGCTATGTGATCCGCACAACCCTGGCACTCGGCGACCGAGTCTGGGCGGTGGAGTTCACCCTGGCGTGCCGCAAGGCGATGCGCTATCGCCTGCTGCTGGGTTCCAAGGCCCTGGTTGACGGCCAATTGGTGGTCAATCCCGGGCTCAAGTATGTTCAGGACAAGCCGGCCTTTCCGGCCTCCCCCACCCCTTCCACAGGTGTTGCATGAAGATCGCTGTGCTGTCGCGAAACCCGCGTCTGTATTCCACTCGTCGTCTGGTCGAAGCCGGTACCCAACGCGGCCATGAGATGGTCGTGATCGACACGCTGCGCGCCTACATGAATATCGCCAGCCACAAACCGCAGATCCACTACCGTGGCAAACCACTTGAAGGCTTCGATGCGGTCATTCCACGCATCGGGGCCTCGGTGACCTTCTACGGCTGCGCGGTGCTGCGTCAGTTTGAAATGATGGGCGTGTTTCCGCTCAATGAGTCGGTGGCCATCGCCCGCTCGCGGGACAAGCTGCGCTCGCTACAGTTGCTGTCGCGGCGTGGTGTCGGCCTGCCCATCACCGGTTTCGCCCACTCGCCGGATGACATTCCCGACCTGATCCAGATGGTCAATGGCGCGCCACTGGTGATCAAGGTCCTCGAGGGCACCCAAGGCATTGGCGTGGTGTTGTGCGAAACCACCAAGGCCGCCGAATCGGTGATCGAGGCCTTCATGGGCCTGAAGCAGAACATCATGGTCCAGGAGTACATCAAGGAGGCCGGCGGTGCCGACATCCGTTGCTTCGTGGTCGGCGACAAGGTCATCGCCTCGATGAAACGCCAGGCCAAGCCGGGGGAGTTCCGCTCGAACCTGCATCGCGGAGGTACCGCCAGCCTGATCAAGATCACCCCGGAAGAACGCATGACCGCCATCCGTGCCGCCAAGGTGATGGGCCTGTCGGTAGCCGGTGTGGATATCCTGCGTTCCAACCATGGCCCGCTGGTGATGGAGGTGAACTCCTCGCCCGGCCTGGAAGGCATTGAGGTCACCACCGGCAAGGACGTTGCCGGGATGATCATCGAACACCTGGAGAAGAATGGCGGGCCGCACCTGACCCGCACCAAGGGTAAGGGCTAAACCGCGTCCCTGGGCAGCAACAAGCCCAGGGGCAGACGCACCCGTGCTTCCAGGCCGCCACCGGAACGGTTGCGCAGCTCGACATTGCCACCGTGCTGGGCCGCGATGCGCTTGACGATCGCCAGGCCCAGCCCGGTGCCTTTGCCACTGCGGGCACGGTCGCCGCGAATGAACGGGTTGAAGATGCCCTCCAGCTCGCTTGGATCAATACCCGTACCACGGTCCAGCACGCTCAGCACCACATAGGGCGCACTGCTGTCACCCGAGACATAGGCAGCCACTTCGACGCCCTTGCCGGCGTGATACAGCGCGTTGCCAATCAGGTTGTTCAACATGCGCTTGAGCGAAACCCGACGCAGCGGGAACGGCGGAATCGGCTCCAGGCACAAGCGCACCCGCTCTTCCGGCTGATTGAAGGGTGCCACCACCTCACGCACCAGATCGCTGAGGTCGACCTCCTCCACGGGCTCGTCACGGCCATCACGGATAAAGGCCAGGAACTGGTCGAGAATGGCGTCCATGTCCTCGATGTCGCGCACCATGCCGTCAGTCAGCTCACTGTCATTGCTCATCAACGACAGTGACAGGCGCAGCCGGGTCAAGGGCGTACGCAAGTCATGGGAAACACCGGCCAGCATCAACTCACGCTCGCGCCCGGCCTGCTCGACATCCTCGGCCATCTGGTTGAACGCCCGATACACTTCGGTCATCTCGCTGGGCGTATCGCTGATCGGCAAACGCACGCTACGCCCCTGCCCCAACTGCCGGGCCGCGAACACCAGACGTTTGAGCGGCTGATTGAGCTGGCGCACGAAGATCCAGGCCGAGGCCGTGGACAGCAAGCCAATGGCCAGGAACCACCCCAGCACGCTCCAGATTTTCTGGCCGCGCAGCGGGTGCGGGTACAGCGGCACTTTCAGCCAGCCATCGCCCAGGCTCGGTGCGCGCACCCACAGGGCCGGAGGGGCATGGATACGCAAGCGAACCTCGGTGTCGGCGCCCAGTTCGGCCTGCATCTGCCGCTGATAAATCTCACTGTAGGGCCAATGCTGCTCACCCTCAGGCACACCGGTACCGACCACCCGGATCAGGCCAGCGGCTTCGGCGATTTTTTCACGGTCCGCCTCGTCGGCGGCCCAATAGGCGCGCAAGGTCAAGGCCACGCCATGGCTGTACTGGCGATCGACAAGCACATCTTCGTTCATCAGCAGGTAAACCAAGGTCAGCGCCTTGGAAAACAGCACAACGATCAGCACCAGCCAAAGGGTGCGGGCGAAGAAGCTTTGCGGGAACCACAGCGGCGTTTTCATGGACAACAGCTACACACCTTGCAGGAGCGAGCATGGCTCGCAGGCTTTGCGGACCTCGACACAAGCAAAAAGCAGGGCACCGTTAAGGTAGCCCCGCTTCCTGTGACGCACGTCTACAACCGAAATGTTACTTGCCGGCGTTGCCGTCCGGTACGAACACATAACCAACACCCCAAACGGTCTGGATGTAGCGCGGTTTGGACGGGTCGGGCTCGATCATGCGCCGCAGGCGCGAAATCTGTACGTCGATGGAGCGCTCCAGCGCATCCCATTCACGCCCTCGGGCCAGGTTCATCAGCTTGTCACGGGTGAGCGGCTCACGGGCGTGCATGACCAGTGCCTTGAGTACGGCGAATTCACCGGTGGTGAGCATGTGTACTTCGTCGCCACGCTTGAGCTCGCGGGTGGCCAGCGACAGTTCGTAGTCGCCAAAAGTGACGGTCTCGTCTTCAGTGCCCGGCGCACCTGGCACCGAAGGCGCCTGGCGGCGCAGCACGGCCTTGACCCGTGCCACCAGTTCGTCGGGGTTGAACGGCTTGGCCAGGTAATCGTCGGCGCCCAGTTCCAGGCCCTTGATCCGGCTCAGCTCGTCACCCTTGGCGGTCAGCATGATGATCGGGACCTGGTTGTTCGCCGCCCGCAGACGGCGACAGGCCGAGAGGCCATCCTCGCCCGGCAGCATCAGATCAAGCACGACCAGATTGAAGACTTCACGGGCCAGCAGGCGGTCCATCTGTTCGACATTCGGTACAGCGCGGGCACGGAAGCCCTTGCTGGTGAAAAAACGCTCCAGCAGGCTGCTCAGCCCCGGATCGTCATCGACGATGAGGATTTTCTCGCCTTCAGCGGTTTGTGCAGTGCTGCTCATAGGTCGCTCCTTTAATCTCGGCAAGCATTATGGCCTAGCCGCCACGGGCCGTGACGTGTGCATTGTTAGCAGATTTTTCCCCCGATGCCAGTCGGACCCGGCGCCAGGCTGGCCTGCTGCTATCACCGCAAGCCGGATGTGGCGGGTATAATGCGCGCCTTTGATCCACTGCCGCCCGCGCCCCGCGTCGGCCTGCGGCCCCCGCATTCACAATTTGTCAGGTGGTTTTATGGACAGCATCAACAGCCGCATTGCCGAAGAACTCGGCGTCCGCCCGCAGCAGGTCGAGGCGGCCGTGACCCTGCTTGATGAAGGCTCCACGGTGCCTTTTATCGCCCGTTACCGCAAGGAAGTCACCGGTAGCCTGGACGACACCCAACTGCGTCACTTGGAAGAGCGCCTGCGCTACCTGCGCGAACTCGACGAACGGCGCGTGAGCATCCTGGCGAGCATCGAGGAACAAGGCAAGCTGACACCCGAACTGGCCCGCGAGATCAAGCTGGCCGACACCAAGACCCGCCTTGAAGACCTTTACCTGCCTTATAAGCAGAAGCGCCGTACCAAGGGCCAGATCGCCCTGGAAGCCGGCTTGGGCGAGCTGGCCGACGGCCTGCTGAACGACCCGCAACTGAACCCGGAAACCGAAGCCGCGCGCTTCGTCGACGCCGAGAAAGGTGTTGCCGACGTCAAGGCGGCACTGGAAGGCGCCAAGTACATCCTGATGGAACGCTTCGCCGAAGACGCCAGCCTGCTCGCCAAGCTGCGCAGTTTCCTCAAGCAGGAAGCCGTGCTCAGCGCCCGCCTGGTGGCGGGCAAGGAAGAAGAAGGGGCCAAGTTCCGCGACTATTTCGAACACGATGAACTGCTCAAGAGCGTGCCATCGCACCGCGCATTGGCCATTTTCCGCGGCCGCAACGAAGGCGTGCTGGCCGCCTCGCTGAAAATTGGCGAAGAACTGCCGGGCACCCTGCACCCATGCGAGCTGATGATCGGTGAGCACTTCGGCCTGCGTAACCAGAACCGTCCTGCCGACAAGTGGCTGGGCGAGGTGGTGCGCTGGACCTGGAAGGTCAAGCTCTACACCCATCTGGAAACCGA
>JAEAMF010000495.1_pt1 | contig 47903 bp, 41 predicted proteins | sample 8958721 | NCBI WGS metagenome assembly JAEAMF01 (sample SAMN16933255, study PRJNA681124) | bioreactor sludge metagenome | isolation source: anaerobic bioreactor treating anionic surfactant - SDBS | place: India: Bengaluru | collected 2019-02-28
CCGAACCCCGGTTTATAGTTACCGGGGTTCGACCGCATCGCGATCTGCGATGCGGGGGCAGCGAGCGGAGCGAGCTGTACGAAGTATGGCCGGCAGCAGCCGGCCACCCAATCCCCGTAGCCCTGCCATTCTTTCAGAACTATAACACGGGGGTTCGAACCCCGCAGTATCGGGTTCGACCGCATCGCGATCTGCGATGCGGGGACGGCGAAGCCGCCCGAAGGGCGCCACGCAGCAGCGTGGCGTCCCATCCCCGTAGCCCTGCCATTTACTCGATCTATCTCCGAACCCCGGTTTATAGTTACCGGGGTTCGACCGCATCGCGATCTGCGATGCGGCGACGACAAGCGCAGCGAGTCGCCCGAAGGGCGCCACGCAGCAGCGTGGCATCACACCGTAGTATCGGGTTCGACCGCATCGCGATCTGCGATGCGGGGACGGCGATTTGCGAACTATTTCTTGGGAAGGCGATAGCACGGGAAATGCTGTTCCAATCACTAATCACTAATTACTAATCACTTCTTCTGTGATAGAATGCTTTTCCATGGATTCGCCTTCCAACGCACGCGTGATGCTTGCCCAGCCGCCCGCCCTGACCAAGGCCGACATCAACCAATTGCCGCTGAAAAAATACGAAGGGCCCGTGGAGGTCGTGGCCAGCGACGAGCGGCTGGGCGAGATCGTCGGCCAGCTTCGGGAAGAGCGACTGTTGGGCTTCGACATCGAGATCAGGCCGACCTTCAGGAGCGGCGACCATTTCCCCCCGGCCCTGGTCCAGCTGGCCGCCGGCGCCGCCGTCTACCTGGTGCAGCTGAAGAAGATCCAGGATCCGGCCCCGCTCGCCGCCCTGTTCTCCAGCCCCCTGACGCTCAAAGCCGGCGTAGCCGTCGCCGGCGACATCGCCAAGCTGCACGAGATCGCCGCCTTCGAACCGGCCGGGTTCGTCGACCTGGGGAACATGGCGGCGAAGAAGGGGATCAAGGCCGGCGGCGTGCGCACCCTCGCCGCCCAGCTTCTCGGGTTCCGGATCTCCAAGGGGGCGCAGTGTTCCAACTGGGAGAGGCCGAACCTGGCTCCGGCCCAGGTGGCCTATGCCGCCACCGATGCCTGGATCTGCCGCGAAATCTATCTATCTCTTGAAAAAATGCCAGATTTGAGTAAAAAACAGCGAAAAACAAGTGGCAGTGATAGTGATAGTGGTAGTAACTGCAATAAAAGAGATCATGAAACCAAGTAACTTCACTGCCAATTCAGCCTTTTTCTTTGGGATTTTTCCTTTCTTTACCACTTTACCCCTCTACCTCTCTACCACTTTGCCTTTTCTTGATGCCTTGAGGCTCCCATGATCCAAGTCGACATCCCTGGAAAAAGGAAAAAACTTGAAATCGAGCACCTGGTCCTTGATTTCAACGGGACATTGGCCCTTGATGGGAAGATCCTGCCCGGAGTGGCCGAGAACCTTCGTCGGCTGGCAAAGGTTGTCAAGGTCCATATCGTGACGGCCGGGACGTTCGGCGGGGTGGAGGAGCAGGTCGCGGGGATTCCCTGCATCCTGAAGGTCCTTTCAGGTCCGGCACAGACCAGGCAGAAGGCCGGTTATGTGAAAACCCTGGGAGCCGGGAAGACGGCCTGCGTCGGGAACGGCCGCAACGACCGCGACATGCTGCGCCAGGCGGCGCTGGGGATCCTCGTCGTCCAGGAGGAGGGCGCGGCGGCGGAAAGCCTCATGGCCGCCGACGTCGTCTGCCGCGACATCGCCTCGGCCCTGGGCTTGCTGCTGAACCCCCTGCGCCTCAAGGCCACGCTCCGTTCCTGAAAGTGCCGATGACCGATGCGGGAGGGAAAACTGGACGGCGAGTGGAAGGGGCGGCCGATAAACTCCCAGTCGCAGGCACGCTGGAGTCCTTCATTCGCCTGGAGGCTTCGCGGAGGAGGCTGACCCTGCCGCCGGGGGGGCCGGCCATGCTGGCCCGGCTCGACTACCCCGTGGAGATAGCTCTCAAGGAAACGGCGCTGGGCCGCTTCTGGCGCGGCCACCGCCTTCCCGGCCAACCGGAAGCCCTGATCTCCTCCCCCAAGCCGCGCCATTACCGCACCACGAGCAAGCGGCGCGTCCTGGCCGGCGGCAGGGGAAAGAAAAACGGAAATATCCCGTCTCATGGGATTCTCCGAGGGGAAGAAGGCTCAGCGCTTCTCGAGCCGGAAGGGCATGCCGGGATTTTCGCCGCCATGGAAGAATTCCTGTCCCGGCAGGAATGCGCTCCGCTGGCCGATGCGCTGAACTTCTTCATCATCCGGGGCACGTATGACGAGTTTATGGTCATTTTCAACCTGGCGCGCCTGGACCGCAGGCTGCACCACCTGGTCGCCAGGGCCGCCGCCGTCCTGCACGCCCGGGACGAACGGGTCGTCTCCGCCTTCCTGTTCGTCGACCCGTCCCGTTCCCCGTATTACCTGGAAAGCGACCGCCCGCGCGGCTCGTTTTCCCTCAAGAAGCTGTTCGGACCCGACTATTTCCGCCTGTTTATCGGTCATTTTCAATATGGCGTGCCTCCCGCTTCCTTTTCCCAGGTCAACGAGTCGATCCTGCCCAGGCTCCTGGAGACGGTCGGCTCGATGGCGACGGGGGAGTGCATCGGCCGCCTGCTCGACCTTTACTGCGGCTACGGCCTCTTCGCCCTGAGCCTGCGGCCCCGCTACCGCGAGGTGTTCGCCGTCGACGCCGCCGAAGGCTCGCTGCGCGCCGGCATCTCCATGCTCGGCCGCTTCCCGGGGCAGGCGCCGGTCCATTTCCGTTCCGGCGCCATCGCGCGCAACAGCCTGGAGCGGCTCCTGCCGCCGCCTCTCCCTCCCGGGGAGGAGGACGTGGTGCTGGACCCGCCGCGCCGCGGCGCCGACGAGGCGGTCATCGCCGCCGTCGCCCGGCGCCGTCCCGGCCGGGCGATCCATCTCTTCTGCGCCGCCGACGAGATTCCCGCCGCCGTGGCCGCCTGGCGGCGGCGCGGCTATTTCGTCCGCCGCGTCGTGCCGCTCGACATGTTCGCCGGAACGCCGCAGCTCGAGACGGCCGTGCTGTTCACCCGAGCGTAGCGATGCAGACCCTCGAGCTATCGTGACGCGTAACGCGTGAGGCGTGACAAGTAGCAGCAATAAGCGAATTACTAATCAATGCCAGCCGGCATAGGGCTTTTTTAAGAAAAACGCCGAAAGAATTGCAATTTCTCCTTGCGGTCCTGGGCTCTTCTTGCACAGACTTATTTCAGAATCCGAGAGATCGTTCATTGCCATCTACTCGTCACGCGTCACGCGTTACGCGTCACGATTGTTCTTTCGTTTTCCCGGTTTTGCGCGCGGGCGGCTTTGTGCTATCATGCAGCAAATCCACGTTCGAGGAATCCGCATGGCCAAGGTCATCGACTGGTTGAAGGAAAACCGCAGGCTGTTGTTCTCTCTGGAGATCACCCCTCCCGACCGCGGCAGGAGCATGGACGACATTCTCTCGGGCATCGATCCCCTGATGCGCTTCGAGCCGCAGTTCATCAACGTCACCTACCACCAGCCGCATATGGTCTACGAGGAGAAGGACGGGGTGATCACGCGGCGGCCGCGGCGCAAAAAGCCCGGCACCGTGGGCATCTGCAGCGCCATCAAGAACCGTTTCCGCGTCGAGCCGGTGCCGCACCTGATCTGCGGCAGCTTCAGCCGCTTCGAGACCGAGGACACCCTGATCGACCTCCATTTCCTGGGCATCCAGAACATCCTGGCACTGCGCGGCGACCCGCCACCGGGCCAGGCGCGATTCATCCCCGAAAAGGACGGCCATGAGTACGCCGGGCAGCTGGTGGAGCAGATCGCCCGGCTCAACCGCGGCCAGTACATCGACGAGCTGGAAGACCCGTTCCCCACCCGCTTCTGCATCGGCGTGGCCGGCTATCCCGAGAAGCATTTCGAGTCGCCCAACCTGGAGAAGGACCTGCAGTTCCTGAAGGCCAAGGTCGACGCCGGCGCCGATTACGTCATCACCCAGATGTTCTTCGACTTCCGCCTGTACAAGGAGTTCGTGGAAAAAGCCCGCGCCATCGGCATCCAGGTGCCGATCATCCCGGGGCTGAAGCCGCTGGTCAACCGCCGGCAGATCCAGACCGTCCCCAGCGCCTTCCATGTCAACATCCCGGCCGAGCTGGTGGCCCTCATCGAGGAAGCGCGCACGAAGGAGCAGGCTTTCGCCGGCGGCATCCGCTACATGGCGCAGCTGGTCGAGCGCCTGCTGGAGTTCGGCGTCCCCGGCATCCATATCTTCACCATGGGCCAGGGGCACGCCACCCGCTCCCTGCTCGACGCGGTTTTTTCGGCGCCGCGCTGAGGAATGGCGCCCATGAGCGAGCGATCCGGGCCCGCTATCGGCAAGCGCCTGCGGGAGAAAGTCCTGGTGCTCGACGGCGCCATGGGCACGTCCGTCATGGCTGCCGCCCTGACCCCGGACGACTACCACGGCCACGAGGGCTGCCACGATTATCTCGTGCTGTCGCGCCCGGACGTGATCGCTGCCATCCACGCCGGCTACTTGGAGGCAGGCTGCGACATCATTGAGACCGACACCTTCGGCGCCCAGGGGCTGGAGCTGGCCCAGCATGGGCTCCGGGAGCGGACCTGCGAGATCAACCGCGCGGCCGCCGCGCTGGCGCGCGGGGTCGCCGCCGACTTCGCAGCGGGTGGACGGCCGCGCTACGTGGCCGGCTCGATCGGCCCCGGCTCGCGCCTCCCCAGCCTGCAGCAGGCCGGGTTCGCCGACCTGGAGGAGTCATATTATCCCCAGGCGATGGGGCTCTTCGACGGCGGCGTTGACCTGTTCCAGGTCGAGACCTGCCAGGACATGCTGCAGGCCAAGGCTGCGCTGCGGGCCCTGTTCCGCGTATTCCGCGAGCGGGGGGCCGCCAAGCCGGTCTGCCTCATGGTGACCCTGGAGAAGAACCGCATGCTCCTGGGAACCGACATCGCCACCGCCCTGGCCACCTTCCTGCCGTTTCCGCTCCTCGCCTTCGGGGTCAACTGCGGGACCGGCCCCGGCGAGATGGCCGAGGCGGTGCACGCGCTCACCGGGGCCTCGCCCTTCCCGCTGGCGGTCATGCCCAACGCCGGCCTGCCCAAGTTCCGCGCCGGGAGATACGTCTACGACCTGGAGCCGGCGCCGTTCGCCGCCAGCCTGCGCGCCTTCGCCATGGAGGAGGGCGCAGCCGTCGTCGGCGGCTGCTGCGGCACCAGCGCCGCCCATATCCGCGCCCTGGCCGATGCCGTGGGCGGCCTGAGCCCGAAGCCGCGGCGAAAGCCCTCGCCGCGCCCCATGGCCACCTCCCTGTTCGCCGCCCAGGAGCTGCGGGTGAAGCCGGGGCCGCTGATCGTCGGCGAGCGCACCAATGCCACCGGCAGCAAGGCCTTCCGCGAGGCGCTGCTGGCCGACGACCTGGACGCCATGCTCGCCGTCGCCCAGGATCAGGAGCGCGAAGGGGCCCACCTGCTCGACCTCAACGTGGCTTTCGCCGGCCGCGACGAGTCGCGCGACATGGGCAGGGCGGCCGCGCGGCTGAACTCCCGCAGCCGCCTGCCGCTGATGCTTGACAGCGCCAGCATCCCGGCGCTGGAGGCGGGGCTGAAATCCTGCGCCGGCCGGGCGGTGATCAACTCGGTGAACCTCGAGGACGGCGGCGCCCGCGCGCGCGCGATCCTGGCCCTGGCCCGCGATTTCGGCGCCGCCGTGGTCTGCCTGGCCATCGACGAGCAGGGGATGGCCCGCGAGCGCGGCCGCAAGGTCGAGGTGCTGGAACGGCTGCACGCCCTGGCCCTGGACAGCGGCCTGAGGTCCCGGGACCTCTTCCTCGACCCCCTGACCTTCACGTTGGCCTCGGGCGACCCCGGCCTCGCCGCCGCCGGCCGCGAGACCCTGGCCGCATTGCCGCTGCTGAAGAAGCGACTGCCCGCCTCCCACACGCTCCTGGGGGTCAGCAACATCTCGTACGGCCTGCTGCCTGCGGCGCGCCGCGTCATCAACGCCGTTTTCCTCTTTCATGCTGTGCGCAGCGGCCTGGACGCCGCCATCTTCCACGCCGGGCGCCTGCTGCCGCTGAACCGCATCGATCCCCGCGAGCTCCGGCTGGCCGAGGATCTGATTTTCGACCGTCGCGTGACCGGGCGCGACCCATTGCGCGCCGTGCTGGAGCATTTCCAGGGGAGCAAGGGGGGGCCGGCTCCGGTCATGGAGCGAAAGGCGGACCCGGCGCAGAGCCTGCGCGCGGCGGTCCTGGACGGCAACGCCGCCGCCCTGGAGAAGGACCTGGACCGGCTGGCCGGCAGGATGCCCGCCCTGGCCGTCGTCAACGACGTCCTGCTGCCGGCCATGGCCGAGGTCGGCCGGCTGTTCGCGAAGGGGATGATGCAGCTGCCCTTCGTCCTGCAGGCGGCCGAGGTGGTCAAGGCGGCGCTGGACCTGCTGGAGCCCCGGCTGCCGAAGGCGGGGCGGCGCCTGCGCGGCTCCATGCTCCTGGCCACGGTGAAGGGAGACGTGCACGACATCGGCAAGAACCTGGTCGACATCATCCTGCGCAGCAACGGCTTCCGCGTGGTCAACCTGGGCGTCAACCAGGGAGGCGAGGAGATCGCCGCGGCGGTCCGCAGGCATCGCCCCGGGCATGTCGGCCTGAGCGCCCTGCTGGTGCGCTCCACCCTGGAAATGGAGAACGTGCTGCGTCACCTGCGCCGCGAGGGCGTGCGCGTGCCGGTGATCTGCGGCGGCGCGGCCCTGACCCCCGCCTTCGTGGAAGCGGCGCTGAAGCCCGCCTATGGGGGAAAGGTCTCCTATGCTGCCGACGCCTTCGCCGCCATCAAGATCATGTCCGGGGCAAAGCCGGCGAAGCCGGCTGCGGTCAGGGTCCGACCGGGCAAGGCCAGCGGCCAGGCCGCCGTGAAGGCGGCCGGGCCGGTCAAGCCCCCGTTCCGCGGTCCCAGGCCGGCGCGCTGGACCCTGGACGAGATCATGCCCCTGGTCGACCGCCGCGTCCTGTTCAAGGCCCGCTGGCAGATGCGGCCCGGTCCCAAGGCGGAGCGCTTCCTCGCCGAGACCGTCGCCCTGCTCAGGGAGAGGAAGATCGACCGCTTTGCCGCGCTTTACGGCTATTTCCCCTGTCGCCGGCTTGGTGACGACCGGCTCGTGATCGAGCATGGGGGCCGGAAGTCCGTCATCGAGCTCCCGAGGCGTGAGGGGATCTCACTGGCCGATTATTTCGCCGCCGCCGGCGACGCGGTCCCGCTGTTCATCGCCACCTGCGGCGCGCAAATGGCCAAGCTGGAAAAGGAACTGTTCGCATCCGACCGCTTCAGCCGCTACCTGCTGGTGCACGGCCTGGGCGCCCAGCTGGCCGAGGCGCTGGCCGCGGCACTCCACCTGCGCATCCGCCGCGAACTGGGGCTCGCCGCAGGGCAGGGGAGACGGTTCAGCCCCGGGTTCCCGGCCTGGCCGGCGCTGTCCGACCAGCGCAAGATCACTCGCCTGCTCGGCGCCGGACGCATCGGCGTCTCGGTGAGCAGGGGAGACCAGCTCGTCCCCGAGCTCAGCGTCAGCGCCATGGTCGTATCGCACCCGCAAGCAGTCTATTTTTGATGATGTTTCCTCAAAATGAGTCAGTTAGTAGGACTGAAGGACCAAGTACCAAGCACCAAATTCCAAATAAGCACCAAACACCAATATCCAAATGACCAGCCAGAAGACAAGGAAAGTGATAGTGATAGTGTTAGTGATAGTGAATTGCATTCGATCGATTTTTAAAAAAAATTCATTCATGGCCAAAACTCAATTCATTTTAAGGCAAAATATAGAGCCTTTTAGACATTTCTGGAAGATTTCGTTGCTGGCTGTCCCTAACACTATCACTTTCTTTGGTGCTTGATGCTTGGAATTTCCAGCCATCCCTGAAGAAATTAGGATTAATCATGGAAAGAAACTCGGAAAAACCGGAGAAAACGCGGAATCAGGCCCCTGAAGAGGTCATTTCCCCATTCGAAGCCAAGCTGGAATCGTGGCGAAAGAGGATTACCCTGTTCCTGGGGCCATTGATGGCATTGATTCTGCGCCTCATGTCTTTCCCGGGTCTTGATTCCCGGGCCCATTCCCTGGCCGCCATCATCGCCTGGATCGTCGTCTGGTGGATCGGCGAGCCGGTGCCCATCCCGGTCAGCGCCCTGCTGGGAGCATTTTTGTGCATCCTGGCCGGGGTGGCCGACGCCAAGACGGTCCTGGCCCCGTTCGCCGAGCCGACCATTTTCCTGTTCCTGGGCAGCTTTTTGCTGGCCCGCGCCATGAACGTCCACGGGCTCGACCGGCGCTTCGCCTATTCCATCCTTTCGCTGCGCTGGATCGGCGACCGCGCCTGGCGGGTCCTGTTCGCCTACGGCGCCATCTCGGCCTTCATCTCGATGTGGATCAGCAACACGGCCACGACCGCGATGATGCTGCCCATCGGGCTGGGAATCGTGTCGGCCATGAGCGTTCTCATGGAGAAACAGGGCGGCCGCCGAGGCGATCCCGCCCGCTTCGCCACGGGGATGATGCTAATGGCCGCCTACGCCTCCTCGGCGGGCGGCATCGGCACGCCGGTGGGGACGCCGCCCAACCTGATCGGCCTGGCCATGATCGAGAAGTTCGCCGGCGTCCGCATCCCGTTCTTCCAGTGGATGCTTTTCGCCGTGCCCATGCTCCTGGTCATGTACCTGTTCCTTTTTCTCATGCTGTACGGGCTGCACAAACCCGAAATGCCCGTCATATCGGGAAGCCGCGAGCACGTGCGCGCCGAGCTGGCCCGCCTGGGCCCCTGGAGCCGCGGCCAGAAGAACTCCCTGGCCGCCTTCCTGGTGACGGTGGCCCTGTGGATCGCGCCGGGATTCCTGGCCCTGGCGCGGGGGAGCGCCTCGCCCGCGGCCAAGTGGTACAACGGCCGGCTGCCCGAGGCGGCGGCGGCCCTGGCCGGCGCGATCCTGCTCTTCATACTGCCGCTGGACAGGATGAAGGGGGAGTTCACCCTGAACTGGAAGCAGGCCGTGGAGATCGACTGGGGCACCCTGCTGCTCTTCGGCGGCGGACTGAGCCTGGGCAGCCTCATGTTCCAGACCGGGCTGGCCGACCATGTCGGCCAGGCGCTGCTGCGGCTTTCCGGCGCCGGATCGCTATGGGGGATCACCTTCGCCGCGATCTATATCGCCATCCTGGCCAGCGAGACGACCTCCAACACCGCTGCCGCCAACATGGTGGTGCCGGTGATCATCTCCGTCTCGGCCGCCGCCGGCGTCAACCCCGTTCCGCCCGCCCTGGGCGCCATCCTGGGCTGCAGCTGGGGCTTCATGCTGCCGGTATCCACGCCGCCCAACGCCATCGTCTACGGCTCGGGGCTCTTGCCGATCGTCAAAATGGCGCGCGCCGGCCTGCTGTTCGACGTGGCGGGCGGGCTGCTGATCTGGTCCGGCCTGCGCCTGCTCCTGCCCCTGGCCGGGCTGGCCTAGGCATCGACTGCGGGCGGTCGGTTGACATTTGGCCCAATGCTTTCTATAATTCAACCGATGAACAGACCATGCTTGGGTTCGCTTGATGGATGAATTCGTATGCCCGGAGGGGCAGGGCGGACATTTCCCCATCCTGATCCAGAAGAACCTTGAGGCCATCGAGAAGGCCTTCGGCCTGGAGATCGCCCTGCGCGGCGACAAGGTCATGTACTCGGGGAACCCCGCCCAGGGCCGCAAATTCAAGAAATACCTGCAGCACCTGGCCCAGCTGCAGCGGCAGAACGGCCGGCTGCGCGAGCACGACCTGCAGTTCAGCCTGGAACTGGCTTCCGATGGCCGCATGGAGCAGCTCCCCGAGCTTGCGGAGCGGCGCCTGATCCGCGTCGACGGCAAGGAAGTCTTCCCCAAGACCGTCAACCAGCGCATTTACGTCGACGCCATCGACCGCCGCGACATGGTCTTCGGCATCGGCCCGGCGGGCACCGGCAAGACCTTCCTGGCCATCGCCATGGCCCTGAACCTCCTCATCAACAAGCGGGTGGAGCGCATCGTGCTGACCCGCCCGGTGGTCGAGGCCGGCGAGAAGCTCGGCTTCCTGCCCGGCGACATCCAGCAGAAGATCAACCCCTACCTGCGGCCGCTGTACGACGCCCTGTACTTCCTGATCGGCTGGGAGCGCACCACGGAGCTGATCGAGAAGGGGATCATCGAGATCGCCCCGCTGGCCTACATGCGCGGGCGCACCATCAACGACGCCTTCATCATCCTCGACGAGGGGCAGAACACCGTCGACTCGCAGATGAAGATGTTCCTGACCCGCTTCGGCCTCAACTCGCGGGTGGTGGTCACCGCCGACGTCACCCAGATCGACCTGGAGCAGCCCCGCAAGTCGGGGATCTTCAAGGCCATCCGCATCCTGCGCGACGTGCCGGGGATCGGCGTCGTGCACCTGACCCAGAAGGACGTCGTGCGCCACCCGCTGATCCAGCGCATCATCGAGGCCTACGAGAGGTCGGGGAAATGAACCTCGACCTGGAGCGCAAGGCCAAGCGCCAGCGCCCGGAAAAGCGCGGCCGACGCGGTTCCCACTGGGGACGGCTGTTGCTGGGGGCGTTCTTCGTCGTCGCCATCTCCTACATCGTCTACGTGCCGCCGGCGCGCTCCATCCGCGAGCCGGGCCTCAAGCCCGGCGACATCGCCGCCAACGACATCGTCGTGCGCAAGGAGATGACGGTCGAGGACAAGGAAGCCAGCGAGCAGAGCCGGCGCAAGGCGCTGGCGGCGGTGGTGCCGGTCTACGAGTTCAACGAGCAGAAGACCGCCGGCAGCCAGATGCTGCTGGCGGAGTGGTTCCGCTTCTTCAAGGAGGCGCGCCGCGAGCACCTGCTGGGCAAGGCCGACCTGGCCGCGCTCAGCGCCCGCGTGCGCGAGAACTTCGGCATCGAGCTGCCGCCGCCGGCGGTGCAGGCCCTCATCCGGGGCAACACCTTCGCCAAGATCGACCTGGAGCGCCTGCTGCTGGCGGCCCGCCAATGGGGGGAGAAGGGCGTCATCCTCTCGCGCACCGGCGTGCCCCGCGGCGCCGGCGGCGCCGTCACCGTCTACAGCGAACGCCAGGGCTACACCCCGGCGCGGCTGGAGGACTTCCTCGACCTGAAGGACGTCGAGGGGCAGCTGGCGGCCCGGCTGCGCGCGGACCGGCTCGACGAGCGCGAGCGCGGGATCGTCATGCCCATCCTGCTCGACTTCATCAGCACCAACGTGTCGTACTCCAAGGTGCTGACGCGGCTGGAGGAGGAAAAGGCGCTGGCCCTGGTCAACCCCGTCTTCATCCACCTGAAGAAGGGGCGCGTCGTGCTGCGCAGCGGCGACGAGGTCGGCCGCGACCACATGCGCCTGATCCAGCTGATCGCCGCCGAGGAGAAGACCAGCTCGCGGCGCGTCCCGGGGGTGATCTTCATCCTGGCGTCGCTGGGCGTGCTGTTCTTCTTCTTCTGGCGCCTGAACGCCATGGCCAAGACCGGCGGCATCAACCGCCCGCGGCTGAACTTCGTCTCGGGCATGACCTTCATCGCCTGCGCCCTGCTCTACCGCCTGGCGCTGTTCCTCTACCCGCTGGTGCTCAAGAACCTGGCCTTCCGCGTGCAGATCGAGGGCGACGTCCTGGCCTACGGCATCCCCTTCGCCGTCGGCTCGCTGATCATCGCCTTCCTGTTCGACCTGCAGAGCGCGGTCGTGTTCTCCTTCATCAACGCCGTCATCGGCGCCTTCGCCTGCGACTGGGACTTCCGCATCATGCTCTACGTCCTGGCCGGCAACCTGGCCGCGGCCTTCGGCATCGAGTACTACCAGCGCCTGAAGCGCTCCTCGGTGTTCAAGGCCTCCTTCTTCTGGCTGCTGCCGGTCAACCTGGCGATCACGCTGTTGTTCGCCCTGTCGGCCGACGGCGGCGGCTGGCTGCCGACGGCCTTCACCGTGCTGCTGGGGGCGCTGGCGGCGCTGCTGTCGGCCTTCGTCGCCAACTTCCTGATCCCGCTCTGGGAGGTGCTGTTCAAGCTGGTCACCGACCTGAAGCTGGTCGAGCTCTCCAACCTCAACCTGCCCTGCTTCCGCGAGATGCTGGAGAAGGCCCCGGGCACCTACCACCATTCGCAGATGGTGGCCACCCTGGCCGAGGCCGCCGCCCAGGAGCTGGAGCTGTCGCCGCTGCTGCTGCGCGCCATGGCCCTGTATCACGACATCGGCAAGGTCGACAACCCGCAGTTCTTCACCGAGAACCAGTCGGTCTACGAGGACCCGCATGCGCAGCTGACGCCGCTGGAGAGCGCCAAGGTCATCATCTCGCACATCCCCCTGGGCCTGGAGAAGGCCGAGCGCCTCAAGCTGCCGCGCCAGGTTACCCAGGCCATCTCGCAGCACCACGGCAGCAAGCTGGTGAAGTTCTTCCACGCCCGCGCCCTGGAGCTCAGCGCCGGCCGCCTGGACGGGTTCGACGAGAACATGTTCCGCTACCCGGGCAAGAAGCCGCAGCAGGTGGAGGCGGCCATCATCATGCTGGCCGACCAGGTGGAGGCGGCCAGCAAGAGCCTCTCGGCGCCCGGCGACCAGGACATCCGCAACGTGGTGGAAAAGATCATCGCCTCCGACATCGCCGAGAACCAGTTCGACGAGTGCGACGGGCTGACCTTCAAGGCGCTGAACGTCATCGCCCGCAGCTTCTACGACAAGCTGGCCTCGATCTATCACCAGCGCGTCTCCTACCCGGGCTTCGACTTCAGCAAGGCCGCGGCGACATGATCGTCCTCCAGCGCCAGGAGTTCCCCCTGCCCGCGCGCGGGCTGCCGGCCCGGCTGCGCCGCGCCGCCGGCCGCGTCGGCCTGGAGGGCGACGTCACCGTGCGCCTGGCCGGGGCGGGGGAGGCGCGCGCCCTGAACCGCGAGTTCCGCCACGTCGACCGCGCCACCGACGTGCTGAGCTTCCCCGCCGGCCCCGCCGCTTCCCCGGCCGGGGGCTACGCCGGCGACATTCTCATCTGCCTGCCCGTGGCCGAGGCGCAGGCGCGGCGCGCCGGCCACTCGCTGGCCCGCGAGCTGCTGCTGCTGACCCTCCACGGCCTGCTGCACCTCAAGGGCCTCGACCACGAGACCGACGGCGGCGAGATGCTGGCCGCGCAGCAACGGCTGTTCGCCGAGCTCTCGCGGGGGCTGCCGTGAGCGTGGCCGGGCTGGTCCTGCTGTTTGTCGCCGCCCTGCTCTTCCACCTGCTGGAGAGCAGCTTCGAGAGCTTCTCGCGCATCTCGCTGGCCCGCTTCCTGGCGGGCATGGAGGGACGGCGCCTGCCGCGCTTCCCCTTCGTGGAGAAGTTCGACCTGGTGATCCACTCGCTGGAGACGGTGGTCTTCGTGCTGCAGATCGTGCTGATGCTGTGGACCTTCCGCCTGCTGCGCACGGTCCTGCCGGCGCCGGCGCCGCGCATCCTGCTGATCGGCCTGTTCTACCTGGTGTTCTTCAACGTGGTCTTCTACATCGTCGCCTACCGCAACCGCGAGGCGGTGCTGCGCGCCCTGATCTTCCTGTTCCCGGTCGCCTGGTTCGTCTTCTACCCGCTCAATTACGTCTTCTCCCTGTTCCTCAAGGAGAACCCCGCCGATCCCGGCGAGGAGGAGAACGGCGAGATCACCGACGAGCAGGTCGAGGTGTTCCTGGAGGAAGGGGCCAAGGAGGGGGTGATCGAGAAGGAGGACCAGGAGATGATCGAGAGCGTCCTCGAGTTCGGCGACACCCTGGTCAAGGAGATCATGACCCCGCGGGTGAACATGACCCACGTGCACGTCGACTCGCGCCTAGACGAGATCGTGGCCGTCATCCGCGAAAAGAAGAAGTCGCGCCTGCCGGTGGTCGCCGACAAGCTGGACAACGTCGAAGGCATCATCCTGGCCAAGGACGTGCTGGACTACTGGGGGCGGGACGACTTCGACATGCGCCGCATCCTGCGCCCGCCCTTCTTCATCCCCGAGACCATGCGCGTCATCGAGCTGCTGAAGGAGATGCAGCGCACCAACCAGAAGTTCGCCATCGTCGTCGACGAGTTCGGCGGCGTCTCCGGCGTGATCAGCATGGAGGACATCGTCGAGGAGATCGTCGGCGACATCAAGGACGAGTACGACGTGGACCTGGAGCCCATCGCCCGCGACCGCGACGGCTGGACGGTGCGCGGCGACACCTCCATCTACGAGCTGAACGAGTCGCTGGGCGTGGAGATCGACGATGACGAGGACTTCCAGACGGTCGCCGGGCTGATCAGCTGCAAGCTGGGCAAGATCCCCTCCGCCGGCGACCGCGTCAGCGCCGCCGGGCTGGTCTTCGTGGTCCGCGAGATGGAGCGCAACCGCATCAAGACCGTCCGCGTCACCCATGAAGAAAAGGCCTGACCCGCGGCGCGCGGGCTACGTGGCCCTGGTGGGGCGCACCAACGTCGGCAAGTCGACTTTCCTCAACGCCCTGCTGGAGGCCAAGATCGCCATCGTGTCGGCCAAGCCGCAGACCACGCGGTGCAAGGTGCTGGGCATCAAGACCACCGGCCGCGGCCAGGCGGTCTTCTTCGACTGCCCCGGGGTGCACAAGCCGCACTTCAAGCTCAACGAGCTGATGATGAAGGAGGTGCGCGACGCCCTGCACGACGCCGACCTGGTCCTCTACTTCGTCGACGTCAGCGACCCGCGCCCCGACGAGTTTGTCCTCTCCATGCTGGCCGAGGCCAAGAAGCCGGTGTTCCTGGCCATCAACAAGATCGACACGCTGAACCGGGCGCGCGTCCTGGAGCGCATCCAGGCCTGGAAGGACGCCTTCCCCTGGAAGGAGATCGTCCCCCTGTCGGCGCTGCGCGGCGACAACCTGGACCTCATCGAGGAGCTCATCTTCCGCTACCTGCCGGAAGGGGAGGACCTCTACCCGGCCGAGGAGACGACGCTGCAGAGCCAGGCCCATTACGTCGGCGAGCTGGTGCGCGAGAAGGTGCTGGAACGGGTCGAGGACGAGCTGCCCTTCACCACCACCCTGCGGGTGGAGGAGATCCGGGACCGCGGCGAGGTCGTCTACGTGCGCGCCGAGATCTGGGTGGAGAGCCCGGCGCAGAAGAAAATCGTCGTCGGCCGCCAGGGCGGCCTGGTCAAGTGCATCGGCACCGCCGGGCGCGCCTCCCTGGAGGAATACTTCGGCAAAAAGGTGTTCCTCGACCTCTTCGTCAAGGTCGTCCCCGGCTGGCGCAATTCCCCCGAGGTGGTGCGCGAGATCTTCGGCTGATCCCGGCCGCGGCGCCATGGCCGCCGCGGAAGGACGATTCGCCTTTGCCATCGCTCCCCGAGGCGTGCCGGGCGCAGGAGCGGCGATCGGGAATCCCCCGGTTGCTATTTATCGATTATTATAATAAAATAGCCCCTACACAAATGCGGAAAACGAACACGCTGCGCGCCAAGTTCCTGGTGTCTTTCGTCCTGCTCAGCCTGGCGTACATCGTCCTTTCCGCCCTCCTCATCCTGCGCATGGTCTCCTCGGCCAACGACCGGCTGGCGCAGGACAGCTTCCGGCGCTGGGCGCACGACTTCGAGACGCTGGCCGAGCCCAATTTCGTCTACTTCAACTACATGAACCTCAAGGCCCAGGCCGAGGAGATCCTCAAGGGCCATCCGCGCGACTTCCTCGTTCTCAGCGACGCCGAGGGCCGCGAGATCTTCTTCAGCGGCCCGGAATGGCTGCGCCGCGAGCTGGAGACCCTGCGCGGCAGCGCCGAGGAGCGGCTGCTTGCCGTGCGCCTGGGGTCGCGGCCCTTTTTCGTGCTGCGCCTGCCGGTGAAGGTGGAGGGCGCCGACACGGTCTGGGGCGGCATCCTCTTCGGACAGTCCAACGAGGGCAGCCGCACCATGCTCTCCAGGCTGCGCCTGTACGTCATCGCCATCTCCGCCCTGCTGCTGCTGGCATCGGTTGCCGTCATCGCCGTCATCAACCGCCGGCTGACCCAGCCCGTGCAGCTGCTCAAGAACGGCCTGGAGCGGATCAGCCACGGCGATTTTTCGCACCGCCTCGACATCCGCTCCAACGACGAATTCTCCTTCTTGGGCGGCCAGTTCAACGTGATGGCCGAGAAGATCGAGGCCATGCTGCGCGAGATCGAGGCCACGCACCGCAACCTGGAGAAGCAGGTCGCCATGCGCACGCGCGAGCTGAACGAGTCCAACCAGAAGCTGCAGGTGGCCATGCAGGAACTGCGCGACACGCAGCGGCACATCATCCAGTCGGAAAAGCAGAAATCGCTGACGGCCATCGTGTCCGGCTTCGCCCACGAGATCAACAACCCGCTGACCGGCATCCTGGGCTACGTCGACCTGCTGGCCATCCGCGACGACGTCGGACCCTACGTGCGCGAGAAGCTGAACAGCATCCAGAAGCAGGCCGTGCGCATCCAGAACATCATCGACCAGCTCAACCAGATGAACCCGGACATGGAGCAGGTCAAGATGGAGCTCAGCCTCGGCAACCTGCTGGAAAAGCTGGTCAAGGTGATCGGCTCGCGGCCGGAGAACGCGGGCACGGCCCTGGTGCGCGAGAACGCCGGCCAGGACGTGGTCATCCGCGGCAACCACTTCGCCCTGTGGCAGGTGTTCGAGGGCATCGTCGAGAACGCGCTGGAGGCGCTGCACGAGAAGCAGGTGCGCGACGGGCGGGTGGTCATCGCCCTCAAGCGTTCCCTGGATGGCCGCCAGGCCATCGTCGAGGTGCGCGACAACGGCGGCGGCTTCCAGAACCTGGACAAGGCCTTCGACCCCTTCTACACCACCAAGAGCCGCACCCAGAAGAAGGGCATCGGCCTGACCATCGCCTACAACATCATCCAGGAGCACCAAGGCAACATCGTCATCCGCAACAACGAGGAGGGCGGCGCCACCGTGTCGGTCTACCTGCAGGTCGCGGAGAGGCATTCCAATAACCGAGCGCAAGCGGAGGAGTAAGCATGCTCAAACTGATGAGGGAAAAGAAAAAGGCGCTGTCCTGGGTCCTCTGGCTGGTGATCGCAGCCTTCGTGGGCTTCATCTTCGTGCAGTGGGGCGCGGGGCGCTTCACCGGGGGCGGCCTGGACCGCGACGTGGCCGCCGTCGGCCGCCAGCCCATCAGCGGCGAGGAATTCCAGAAAAACCTGGCGCGCACGCTGGAGATGTACGGCAAGCAGTTCAAGGACGGCCTCAGCCGCCAGGCGATCAGCCAGCTGGGCATCGCCGAGCAGGTCCTGCAGGGCATGATCACCGCGCGCATGGTGCAGGGCGAGGCCGCCCGCCTGGGCCTGGCGGTCAGCGACGCCGAGCTGGGCGCGGCCATCCGCCGCCATCCCTCCTTCCAGCGCGACGGCGCCTTCATCGGCTCCGAGGAGTACGAGCGCCTGCTGGCCTACAACCACATCACCGTGACCGACTTCGAGGACAGCCTGCGCCAGGACCTGCTGGCCGACAAGCTGAAGGCGCTGGTGACCGCCGGCGTGTCCCTCGACCCGGACAAGCTGCGCTCGGACTACCGCAAAGAGAACGACAAGGCCGAGCTGGAGTACGTCGCCTTCCGCGCCGCCGACGTCAAGGAGGAGCCCGCGCTCGCCGAGGCCGAGCTGCGCGCCTTCTACGGCCAGAACCCGGCGCGCTTCCGCGGCGAGGAGAAGCGCGCCGGCGAAGCGCTGGCCCTGAAGTTCGCCGACTTCAAGAAGCAGGTGGCGCCCAAGGAAAAGGACCTGTTCGCCTATTACCAGCAGAACAAGTCCATGTTCCGCGTGCCGGGCAAGACCCGCGTCAGCCGCATCCGCGTCCCCTACGGCGCCGCCGACCGCGAGCAGGTGCTGCAGCGGCTGGAGGCGACCGCCGCCGGCCTGACTGCGGAGACTTTCGCCGCCAAGGCGCGGGAGATCTCCAATGACGACAAGGCCCGGGAGGGCGGGGACTGGGGCTACTGGGGCTGGCAGAGCTTCAGCGCCCAGGAGAAGTCGCTGATCGACAGCCTGCGCGCCGGCGGCATCTCCTCGCCGGTGGACGCCGGCGGCGCCTTCTCGCTGCTCTACGTCAGCGAGAAGACCGAGGAGCAGCAGGAAAGCTATGACGCCGTCAAGCCGCGCATCCGCACCGTGCTGGAGAACGAGCGCCTGCGCGAGCTGGTGGGCCAGCGCCTGGCCCAAGCCCGGCAGAAGATCGGCAAGGAGCCGGGGCTGCAGGCGGGCGCCGCCAAGCTTGGCGCCAAGGTCCTCGACACCGGTCTGCTCACCCGCGGCCAGCCGATGCCGGGCCTGGACGACAGCGGCACCCTTGCGCAGAAGCTCTTCGCCATGGCCGAGAACGATGTCTCCGACCCGGTGGAATTCCCGGAAGGGTACGCCATCCTGCGCCTCACCCGCGTGGTCAAGCCGCAGGTCGAGCCCTTCGAGTCCGTGCGCGACAAGGTGGCCCGCGAGGCCGGCGTCGCCCGCAAGCTGGAGCAGCTGCAGGGGCGGGCGCGGCAGGTCGCCGGCGAGCTGAACCGCCTGGCCGACGCCAAGAAGGCCGAGGAGTACCTGAAAAAGGAGAACCTGAAGCTGGAGAGCGCCAGCTACCAGCGCGGGGGCAGCCTGGCCGGCATGGCCGGCAAGCCGGGGCTGGACGACGCCGTGTTCGCCCTTCCCGAGAATGCCTTTTCCGCGCCGCTGACGCTGCAGGACGCCGTGGTCGTGGTCCGGCCCAAGAGCCGCAAGCTGACCGGCGACGCCGACTTCGCCCGCGAGCGCGAGGCCTACACCCGCCGCCGCCTGGCCGAGGCCCAGGACGCCGCCTTCGGCTCGTTCCTGCTGGGCCGCAAGGAGCGCTACCCGGTGCGCTTCAACGGCGAGCTGTTCGAGAAAGTGAAGGAATCCGCCGTGTCGCGGTTCCGCTGAAGGAGAGTCCCATGAGCCAAGCCAACCCAGTCAAGGGCATGCCCGAGGGGGCCTTCGAGGTCCTTCCCGCCGGCAAGGAATACCGTCCGTACATCGCCGCCGACCAGGTCCTGCCCGAGGTGACGGCGCGAGCCATCATCCTCGGCCTGGCCATGGCCGTGCTGTTCTCGGCCGCGGCCGCCTTCCTGGGGCTGAAGATCGGCCAGGTGTTCGAGGCCGCCATCCCCATCGCCATCATCGCCGTCGGCGTCGGGCCGCTGTTCCGCCGCCGCAGCACCATCCTGGAGAACGTCATCGTGCAGTCGATCGGCGCCGCCTCGGGGCTGGTCGTGGCCGGCGCCATCTTCACCCTGCCGGCCCTGTTCATCCTGGGGCTGGACCAGAAGATCGGCTTCGACCTGTTCAAGGTCTTCATGGTCTCCTTTTTGGGCGGGGCGCTGGGCATCCTGTTCCTGATCCCCTTCCGCAAGTATTTCGTCAAGGAGATGCACGGCCATTTCCCGTTCCCCGAGGCCACGGCCACGGCCCAGGTCCTCGTGGCCGGCGAGAAGGGGGGAGCCCAGGCGCGGATCCTGGTCAAGAGCATGATCATCGGCGGCGTCTTCGACTTCATGGTGCACACCGTCGGCGCCTTCAACGAAGTGTTCACCACCCGCATCTTTTCCTTCGGCCGGGCGCTGGCCGACAAAGCCAAGATCGTGCTGAAGTTCGACGTGCTCTCTGCCGTCCTGGGCCTGGGCTACATCATCGGCCTCAAGTACACGATGATCATCGCCGCCGGCAGCCTGCTGTCCTGGTTCCTGTTGGTGCCGGTCATCTACTACTTCGGCCAGTTCATCCCCGCCGAGATCGTGGGCAATGCCGGCACGGTGATCTCGGCCATGAGCGCCGAGGATGTCTTCCAGAATTATGTCCGCTTCATCGGCATCGGCGCCATCGCCATGGCCGGCATCATCGGCATCCTCAAGTCGTCGAAGATCATCGTCCAGGCCTTCGGCATGGGCTTCAAGCAGATTTTCAAGAAGCAGGCCGGGGAAGCCGAGGAGCAGCCGCCGCGGACCCAGAAGGACCTGAACATGAAGTGGGTGATCCTGCTGCTGGGCGTGACCGTCCTGGTCATCTGGCTGTTCTTCACCTTCTCGGTGCTGAAGCCGGTCCCGCAGCCGCTGAAGATCGGGTTGATCGCCACCCTCACCGTCTTCGTCATCAGCTTCCTCTTCACCTCGGTGGCGGCGCGGGCCATCGCCATCGTCGGCACCAACCCGGTCTCGGGCATGACCATGATGACGCTGATCCTGAGCAGCCTGGTGCTGGTCGGCGCCGGGCTCAGCGGGGAGTACGGCATGTACGCGGCCCTGCTCATCGGCGGCGTGGTCTGCACCGCCCTCTCCATGTCGGGCGGCTTCATCACCGACCTGAAGGTCGGCTACTGGCTGGGCTCGACGCCGGTCAAGCAGCAGACCTACAAGTTCCTCGGCGTCTTCCTCTCCTCACTCACCGTCGGCCTGGTCATCTTCCTTCTGAACCAGACCTACGGCTTCACCCATGCCGACTCCCTGGCCGCGCCGCAGGCCAACGCCATGGCCGCCCTGATCCAGCCGCTGATGAACCCCGGCGCCCAGGTGCCCTGGCTGCTCTACGGCGTGGGCATCCTCACCGCCCTGATCATGGAGCTCATCGGCGTGCCGCCCCTGGCCTTCGCCCTGGGCATGTACATCCCCATCCAGCTGAACGTGCCGCTGGTCATCGGCGGCCTGATCGCCCACCTGGTTTCGCGCTCCAGCCGGGACAAGGAGCTGGCCACCCAGCGCTACGACCGCGGCATCCTCACCGCCTCGGGCTTCATCGCCGGCGGCGCCATCATCGGCGTGGTCAGCGCCATCCTGAAATGGAAGCTGCGCGACGGCGTGCCCTTCCTGAACTGGGCCGAGGGCCCCCACGGCGAGACGATCGCCCTGGTCATGTTCATCCTGCTCTCGCTGTACCTCTATTTCGACTCGCGCCGCGCCAGGAAGGAGGATTGATGGAGCGCGAGAAGATCGCCCAGGCCATCGAGATCCTGCGCGAGCTGGAGATCGACCTGTGGCTGGTCATCGACCGCGAGTCGGGGATCATCTCCGACCCGGTGATGGACTTTGTCGTCGGCCAGCACGCCACCTGGCTCTCCTTCTTCCTGTTCGCGCGCAGCGGCGAGAAGCACGCCGTCGTCGGCAACCTCGACGTGGAGACCTTCCGCCGCAGCGGGCTGTTCGACACCGTGTCGGCGTACAAGGGCAGCCCGCGCGAAGACCTGCTGCGCCTGCTGGGGCGCCTGGCGCCGAAGCGCATCGCCATCGACTATTCGCCCGACTGCGCCGCCGCCGACGGCCTGACCCACGGCAACTACCTCAAGCTGCTCGAGCTGCTGCAGGGCACCGGCTACGCCGAGCGCCTGGTCTCGGCCGAGGACGTGATCGCCAAGCTGCGCGGCCGCAAGTCGGCCGAGGAGCTGCGGCGCCTGCGCCGGGCCTGCGAGGCGACGGTGGCCATCTACGACCGCGTCGGCAGGGCAGCGCGGCCGGGGATGACCGAGAAGGAGCTGGCCGCCTGGATCACCCGCCGCCGGGAGAAACTGGGCTTGCCGGCGGCCTGGCACGTCGACAGCTGCCCCGCCGTGTTCAGCGGCCCGCAGGAGATCGGTGCCCACTCGGCGCCCACCGGCAACGAGCTGCGGCCCGGCCATATCTTCAACATCGACTTCGGGGTCAAGGTCGAAACGTACTGCTCCGACCTGCAGCGCACCTGGTACATCCTGCGGCCGGGGGAGAAGCGGGCGCCCGCGGCGGTTCAGCGCGGCTTCGACGTGCTGCTGGAAGCGATCGCCCTGGCCTTCGCGGCGCTCAAGCCCGGCGCGCGCGGAATTGACGTCGACGCCGCCGCCCGCGGCCACATCGTCGCCGGCGGCTACGCCGAGTTCCCCCACGCCCTCGGCCACCAGGTGGGGCGCGACGCCCACGACGGCGGCGCCCTGCTGGCGCCGGCCTGGGAGCGCTACGGCAACCTGCCCTTCCTGCCGCTGGAGAAGGACCAGGTGTTCACCATCGAGCCGCGCATTTACATCCAGGACCACGGGGTGGCCACGGTGGAGGAGATGGCGGTCATCACCGCCACGGGCGCCGAGTACCTGTCGCGCCCGCAGACCGGGCTCTTCCTGGTGAGGCCGAAAAAATGAGGCCGCCGGCGGGCGGCGCGACGGCGCGGGGCCGGAAACCCGAGTGGCTCAAGGCCCGTCTGCCGGGGGGCGACGCCTACTTCGCCCTCAAGCGCCGGCTGGAGGCGCGCGGCCTGCACACCATCTGCCAGAGCGCCCGCTGCCCCAACGCCCACGAATGCTGGAACGGCGGCCAGGCCACCTTCCTGATCATGGGCGACGTCTGCAGCCGGGACTGCCGCTTCTGCGCCGTCGCGGCCGGCCGGCCGCTGCCCCTTGACCCGCGGGAAGGGGAGCAGCTGGCCGAGATGGCCCGGCTGATGGGGCTGCGCTACGCCGTCGTGACCTCCGTGACCCGCGACGATCTTGCCGACAAGGGCAGCGGCCATTTCGCCGCCGTGATCGCGAGCCTGAAGCGCGAACCGCCGGAGCTGCGCGTCGAGGCCCTGGTTCCCGATTTCGCCGGCCGCCCCGAGCTGCTGGACGCCGTGCTCGACGCCGCTCCCGACGTCCTCGCCCACAACGTGGAGACGGTGCCCGAGCTCTACCCGGCGGTCAACCGCCGCGCCGCCGCCTTCGCCGACTCGCTGCGCGTCCTGGCGCGCGCCAAGGAGCGCGGCTGGATCGTCAAGAGCGGCCTGATGGTCGGGCTGGGGGAGGAGCGCGGCCAGCTCCGCGACCTGTTCCGCGCCCTGCGCGACGCCGGCGTCGATGCGCTGACCATCGGCCAGTACCTGCAGCCCGAGCGCCGCAGCCTGCCGGTGCGGCGGTACGTCTCCCCGGAGGAATTCGCCGAGCTGAAGCGCGAGGCCCTGGACCTCGGATTCCCGGCGGTGGAGTCGGGCCCCTTCGTCCGCAGTTCCTACCATGCCGAAGAAATGTACCGGGTGGTGACCCGTGCGCTATCTCGTATTCAGTGACATTCACAGCAACGCCGAGGCGTTCGAGCGCTTCCTGGCCCAGAAGAAGGCCCGGAACGTCGACAAGATCCTGTTCCTCGGCGACCTGGTCGGCTACGGCCCCGATCCCGACGCCGTGATCACGCTGTTCCGCGAGCTGCCGCACCTGAAGGCGGTGCGCGGCAACCACGACAAGGTCATCGCCGACCTGGAGTCGTCGGCGCTCTTCAATCCCGCCGCCGCCTTTTCCGCCGAGTGGAGCAAGCTGAAGATCTCGCCGGCCAACCTGCAGTACCTGAAGAAGCTGGCCAAGGGGCCACAGGTCATCGACCGCTTCGTCACCATCTGCCACGGCTCCACCTTCGACGAGGACTACTACGTCTTTTCGCAGTTCGAGGCCACCGAGTCGTTCCGCTTCATGAACACCTCGATCGGCTTCTTCGGCCACACCCATTTCCCCATCATCTATTACCTGCGCAACGACAAGCTGGACGTCGTGCCGCTGACGGAGAACGCGCGCATCAAGCTCGACCGCAACACCCGCTACCTGATCAACCCCGGCTCCATCGGCCAGCCGCGCGACAAGAACCCTACGTCCAGCTACATCATCTTCGACTCGGGCAAGATGGAGATCAGCTTCAACCGCTTCGGCTACGAGGTGGCGCGGACGCAGAAGAAGATCCGCGACGCCGGCCTGCCCGAGCTCCTGGCCAGCCGCCTGGAGGCGGGAGTGTAAACCTTTATGGAGGACGCATGAAAAACGAGGAGATCCGCAGTTTCGTCGAGAAGGTGATCAACGAGAAGGTGCAGCTGCTGCTGAACCGCATCGACTCTTTCCAGAGCAGCGTGTTCCGCGATATCGAGAAGCTCAAGGACATGGACGAGCTGGCCCGCTTCACCCTGCCCAAGGAGCTCGCCGGCCGCGACGAGGACGCCGACGCCGCCGCCGACGTCGCCACCCTGAACGAGTTCGTGAAGAAGATCTCCACCGCCTCCAACCAGCTGCTGCTGATCGGCAGCATCATCGAGGGCATCAACCGCTTCTGCGACCGGGCGGCGCTCTTCCTGCTGCGCGACGACAAGCTGGTCGGCTGGCGCGGCAAGGGTTTCAGCGGCGAGAACGGCCAGATCAGCGACGAGGAGCTGAAGCGCATCTTCTTCTCGCTCTCGGCCAACACCGTGCTCAAGGCGGTCATCGAGAGCAAGAAGAGCTATGCCGGCGACCCGCTGCACAAGCCCGACGACTTCCTGATCTACAACCGCCTGGGCGGCGGCAAGCCCAAGCGCATCCTGGTGCTGCCGTTCTTCGTCAAGGGCAAGCCCCAGGCGGTGATCTACGCCGACTCGCTCACCGGCGCCCCCATCCGCTCCAAGCCCATCGAGGTCCTGGCCACGGTGGGGGAGCTCAGCCTCGACCTGCTGCCCCTCCGCCAGAAGCTGCTGGCCAAGATTAAGACCCAGGAGTTCGTCGAGGACACCGAGGTGGAGGCGAAGGTCTATGAGACGCACGAGGAGGAGATGGAGAAGACCTCGGCGCCGCTGCGCGAGAACGATCCCGAACGCTACGCCCGCGTCATCATCAACGACATCATCCTCTACAACAAGAAGGTGGTGGAGGACGGCATCAAGAACCGCAACCTCTACGAGGTGCTGAAGGAGACCCTGCTGCAGGCCAAGGAGCTGTTCCTGCGCCGTTCCAGCGACGTCCGCTACTTCGAGGAGCAGCTGGTCAACGTCCTGGCCAAGGGCGACCGGATGGCGCTGAAGGGCTACAAGTTTGAAGCTCTCAAGTAGGCGCAGCCCCAGCCTTCCCTACACCCTCCTTTTCTGCCAGGTCATCGTTTTCGCCTTCGCCGCCGCCTTGGGGGCGGCCTGGCTGCTGCGCGCGCCGGAGGCCGGGCCCGGCGAGCGGCCGGCCATCGACCGGCGCCAGCTGTTCCTGAACTACCGCCTGCTGAACCGTTTCCTCAATGGCACGTCGGCCGCGGCCGAAGCGGACGGCGCCGGCGGCGGGGAAGAGCCGCTGCTGCAGGCCCTTGCCGGCCTGGAGCGGGCCAGGGAGCTCTTCGCCGGCCGGCGCTACGGCGAGTGCGCCGCGGCGCTGGAGGCGCTGCCGGCGGGATTTCCGGTCCTCGAGGAGCGCGTCGACGCCCTGCGCCTGCGCCTGCTCCACGCCCAGAACCGCCACGCCGAGTTGCTGGCGTATTCCGCGGCCCGGCCGCCGGCCGACCTGGAGTCCCGCGTGCTGCGCCTCGACAGCCTGCTGCGCAGCGGCCGCGGGACGGAGGCCCAGGCCGAGTTCCGGCCGCTGTTCGCCCGCCACCGGCTCGAGGCCTTCCGCTCCCTGGCGCGCGCCGACCTGGCCGCGCTGCTGAAGCGGCTGGGCGAGGCGGACTGGCGGGACAAGTTCGCCGATCTGCTGCGGGCGAACGAAGGGGGCGAGTTCCGCCGTCTCCTCGCCTTCAGCGGCCACAGCGACCTCAACCGGCTCTACCAGGCCGAGTTCGCCTACGCCTACCGCGCCTATGGCCGGGCGCGCCAGCTCCTGCGCGCCCCCCTGAGCGAACGCTTCCGCGGTGCCGCCGGGCGCCTGCGCGTCAAGCTGGACCTGCGCGAGAACCCGGATCTCGACCTCGACCGCCTTTTGTCCGGCCCCGACGCGGCGCCCCTGGTCACTCCCGGCCTGCTGTTCGACATCGGCCAGATCCTGCTGGGCCGGGGCGAGTTCGACCGCGCCCTGCCCTTCTACGAGCGCTATTTCGCCGCCGCCGGCGCTCCGGCGGAACGCGATGACGACTATTGGAAGACCGCCTGGCTGCTGGCCTGGATCCACTACCGCCGCAACGAGCGCGAGCAGGCGCTGGCATACTTCCGCCTGGGCAGCGATTCGCCGGTCCCCGGATACCGCATCGCCTCGCGCTACTGGCGGGCGAAGCTGGAGGATGCCGCCGCGCCGCCGCTCCTCGCCTATCCCTTCTCCTATTACGCGGTCAAGACGCTGGGCACGCCCGACGGCTTCCGCGACCTGCACCAGGGCTTCCTGAAGGGGATGGACGACCCGCCCGGCGAGCGCTTCCTGGGGATCGTCGCCGACCTGGAGACCCTGGCCCGGCGCGGGCTGTGGGCCGAGGCGGCCGAGGCCGTGCATTGGGCCAAGCGCGACCCGGCGCTGCGCCCCGGAGACCTCAACCTGCTCAAGCTCATCGAGTCGATCCTGTATTACCGACAGAACCAGTATTACTCCGCCTTCACCGCCTTCCGCGGCAACTTCCGCCTCCTGGAGGCGGTGCGCCTGCCCCACTTCCTCAGCTTCCTCCTCTTTCCCAGGCCGTACGAGGAGCTGATCACGGCAGCCAGCCGCGAGCACGGGGTGGACCCCAGCCTGGTGCTGGCGCTGATCCGCGAGGAATCCTTCTTCCGCAGCGACGCGCGCTCGCCGGCCAACGCCTACGGGCTGATGCAGCTGCTGCAGGGGACGGCGCGCCAGGTGGCCGACGGCAGCGGTCTCAAGGTCATGGCCCGCGACCTGTACGACCCGGAGATCAACGTGCGCCTGGGCCTGGAGTACCTGAAGACGCTGCTGGAGCGCTACGACGGCCGCCTCTACCTGGCGCTGGCCGCCTACAACGCCGGCCCGCACCGTGTCGACCAGTGGCGGCGCGACTTCCCGCTGGCCGATGAGGAGGAATTCATCGAGATGATCCCCTTCAGCGAGACGCGCAACTACGTCAAGAACATCCTGCGCAACTATTTCTTCTACCGCTATTACCAGAGCGCCGGCGCCGCGCGCGCCGGCGGCCGCGGGCGCCAGTTCTCCTAGGCGCCGCCGCCGTTCATTGACCGGCGGCCGGCAACGGTGCTACAATCCGGTGCGGCCGCGGGGCCGGCGGTTCCGGCCGCGAAAACAGCGTAACAAAGGCAACGGACAGCATGAGCAAACTCAAAGTGGGCGTGATCTTCGGCGGTAAGTCGGCGGAGCACGCCGTGTCGCTGATGTCGGCGAAATCGATCTGGGAGAACCTGGACCGGGAGAAATACGAACCGTTCCTCGTCTACATCAACCGCGCGGGGGAGTGGACCCTGACCGGAAACACGGGTTTCCGCGAGGAAGAGCTGAGGAAGGAGGCGTTCCGCCCCTTCCTGCCCTGGGGACCGGGAGGCGGCGCCGCCCCCGGCGCCGATATCTACTTCCCGGTGCTGCACGGCCCCAACGGCGAGGACGGCCGCATCCAGGGGCTCTTCGAGATGGCCGGCGTGCCCTTCGTGGGCGCCGACAGCCTGTCGTCGCAGCTGGCCATGGACAAGGTCGTCTCCAAGATCCTGTTCGCCCGGGCCGGCCTGAAGACGGCCGACTACCTGTACTTCACCGCCCACCATGCGGAGCAGATCGCCGAACTGGTGGGCAAGAAGCTCCCGTACCCGGTCTTCGTCAAGCCCTGTTCGTTGGGCTCGGGGGTGGGGATCAGCAAGGCCAAGGACGAGGGGGAGCTGCGAGCCGCCGTGGACCTGGCCTTCAGCTACGACAACAAGATCATCGTCGAGCGGGCGGTCGCCATGCGCGAGCTCGAGGTGTCGGCCATGGGCAACCGCGAGGTCATGGTGTCCAGCCCGGGCGAGCTGCTGCCCTCCAGGGAATTTTACGACTACGCCGACAAGTATCTCCTGGGCAGGACGCAGTTCCGCATACCGGTGCGGCTGGGCGACGAGCTCGAGGCCAGGATCAAGGAGACCGTGCGCAGGGCCTACCGCAGCCTCTTCCTTTGCGGCTATGCCCGCGTCGACCTCTTCCTGGAGACGGAGAGCGGCGAGCTCCTGGTCAACGAGATCAACACCATCCCCGGTTTCACCGCCATCAGCATGTTCCCCAAGCTGTGGGAAACCCAGGGCATCCCCTTCGCGCGGCTGCTCGACCGCCTGATCGAGTACGGCTTCGAGCGCTTCCGCCAGCGCCGGGAGAACGTCGATGAAGGTCTTGGCCGTTGACTACGGCAGCCGACGCGTCGGCCTGGCCGTGGGCGACAGCCGCACGCGCGTGGCCACGCCGCTGCCGCTGATCGCCGCCTCCGACCGCCGCCGCGTCCTGGACGCCATCGCCGCGCACATCGCCGAGTTCGATGTCGGGCGCGTGGTGCTGGGCTACCCGCGCAGCCTGGACGGCAGCGCCGGGCCCGCCTGCGCCGCGGTCGAGCGCTTCGCCGTCGCCCTGCGCCGGCGCTGCCGCCTGCCCGTGGAGCTGGTCGACGAGGCGCTCACCAGCTTCGAGGCCGAGGAGATGGGCAAGGAGGTGCAGCGCGACTTCCGCAAGCGCAAGGCATTCCTCGACAGCGTCGCCGCCCAGGTGATCCTGCAGGAATATTTCTCCCAACTGGAAAGGAAGAAGTGAAGGACTCGGCATACGGCCCACGGCGTACGGTGGACGGAAGAATGAAAGCAATTTGCTCGGCAGACGGCGCACGGCATACGGCAAAGACATGCGAGCCAACTTGAGTTGAATGCGAGAGAAAATGGATAAACAAGAACGCAGAGCAAGTGGCAGCAGAAGTTCCGGATCTTGCAGCTGCCGTACGCCGTACACCGTAAGCCCTGCGCCGATTTTCCGGATTGCCGTACGCCGTCAGCCGTACGCCACTAACTTTTAAACCCCGATGACCCGCAAAAAGAAGAAACGCACCTGGCTGCGAGGCCTCGCCGCGCTGCTGCTGCTGGCCGCGCTGGCCGTCGCCTGGGCCGGCTTCCGCCTCTACCGCCAGGTCTTCAGGCCCTTTCGCGGGGCCGGCGCCGGCATCGTCGTGCGCATTGAGAACGGCATGAGCGTGGCCGCCATCGCCCGGCGGCTGCAGGAGCGGGGCGTGATCGCCAGCGCCGCCCAATTCACCCGCTACTACCGCCTGTTCCACTCCCGGAGCAAGCTGAAGGCCGGGGAGTATCTCTTCGACGCCCCGCTCTCGATGCGCCAGGTCATTGCCAAGCTGGAGGAGGGGAAGGCGATCCTGCGCCGGGTCACCATCCCCGAGGGACAGTGGATCGGCGAGACGGCGCAGGCCCTGGAGCAAGCCGGGCTGTTCCCGGCCGCCGAGTTCGTTGCCGCCGCCCGCGATGCCTCCCTTGTCCGCGACATCGACCCCGAAGCCGCCGACCTGGAGGGCTACCTCTTCCCCGACACCTACCTGGTGCAGGAGGGGATCGGCGCCCCCGCCATGGCCGCCCTGATGGTGCGCCGCTTCCGCGACAATTTCGGCCAGCCGTTCGTCTGGCGGGCGCGCGACATCGGCTTCAGCGTGCGCCAGGCGGTGATCCTGGCCTCGCTGATCGAGAAGGAGACCGCCAACCGCGACGAGCGCTTCCTGATCTCCTCGGTGTTCCACAACCGCCTGCGCAAGGGGATGCTGCTGGACTGCGACTCCACCATCGTCTACGGCCTGAAAAAAGCGGGCGTCTATGACGGCGACATCCGCTGGAACGACCTGAAGGACGATTCGCCCTACAACACCCGCCGCCGCCGCGGCCTGCCGCCCGGCCCCATCGCCAACCCGGGCTATGCCGCACTGGAGGCGGCGCTCTACCCGGAGAACACCGATTTCCTGTATTTCGTGGCCAAGGGCCAGGGCAGCCACCACTTTTCGCGCAGCCTGTCCGAGCATAACCGCGCCGTGCGCCAATACATCCTGCAGGGCGGGGAGCCGGGCCTTGACTGACCCCGTCCTGCGCTCCCTGGCCGGCGAGTCTCTCTACGTTCATGAGGAAGAAAAGCTGATCTATGGCTATACCACAAGGAATTTTCCACCGACCGCCCTCAGGCGCCTTTTTCCGGGCCTTCCCATCCTGTTCCTGAAGCAGGTGCACTCCGACCGCATCATCATGCCAGGGGACTGGCGGCCGGGCGTCGAGGCCGACGGCATGCTGCTGCAGGGGGAGCATGCCGTAGCCCTGATCCAGACCGCCGACTGCCTGCCGCTTTTCTTCTTCGACGACGAGCGGCGCAGCGGCGGCGTCCTGCACGTCGGCTGGCGGGGGCTGCAAAAGGGGATCGAAGAGCGTCTGGCCGAGCTCCTGGGGGGCGATCTGGGCCGTTTCCGCTTCCACCTGGGACCCGGCATCGAGAGGGATTGCTACGAGGTGGGGGAGGATGTGCGGGAGCAGTTCGCGAAGAAACCCTATGGCAGGGTAATTTTCACCCCAGTGCGTCCGGGCAAGCATCTTCTCGACCTGAAGGCCGGGCTGACGCTGTCCCTCAGGGCGCTGGGAGCGGCGCCGGAACGCATCCGTGACTGCGGACTGTGCACGTTCTGCTCCCGGGGATTGTTCCCGTCCTATCGCCGCGACGGCGGCACGGGCCGCCGCGTATTCAACTTCCTGATGCTGCGGGGAGCGCCGGCCCCCGGCTGACCGGCAACGGAACGGCGAAACATCCGGCCCGCTCCGTCCGTATCTAATGGCACGATGAAGACCAGCATTGACATCACCGAATCCATGTCGATCGCCCTGCGCTCGCTCCTCGCCAACAAGCTGCGCTCGTTCCTCACCCTGCTGGGCATCATCATCGGCGTCACCACCGTGATCACCGTGGTCACGATCATCCAGGGGCTGAACCGCTACGTCAAGTACCAGATGTTCGCCTTCGGCACCAACTCCTTCACGGTCAGCCGCGCCCCGGAGATGATCACCAGCCTGAAGCAGGCGCAGGAGATGCTCAAGCGCAAGCGCATCGAATACGGCGACTACCTCTACCTGAAGGCCAACGCCCGGGTGCCGCGCCTGATCGAGGCCGAGTACGGCCGCCGCGCCACGGTCAAGTACGGGGCCAGCACGCTGGCCGAGATCTATATGCGCGGCGAGTCGCACGGCAACTACCTGACCGGGCGCACCATGGAGGCCGAGTCCGGCCGCTTCCTCAACGCCGACGACGAGGCGTACGCCCGCCAGGTGTGCGTCATCGGCTACGACATCCAGAAGGAGCTGTTTCCCTTCGAGAACCCGGTGGGCAAGTGGCTCCGCGCCGACGGCCGCAAGTACCGCATCATCGGCGTGGTCAAGGGCATGGGCAAGATCCTCGGCCAGAGCCTGGACGCCTTCATGACCATCCCCATCACCACCTTCCAGAAGTACTACGCCAGCAACCGCCGCAGCCTGACCATCAATGTCCTGGCCCGCGACCTGGAGAGCCTGCAGGCGGCCAAGGACGAGGTGCGCACCATCATGCGCGGCCGGCGCAAGCTGACTTTCGCCGCCGAGGACGATTTCTCCATCGAGGACTCGCAGACCTTCATCGACTTCTACAACCAGCTGACCGGCACGCTGTACGCGGCCATGATCGCCGTGGCGGCCATCTCCATGCTCATCGGCGGCATCGTCATCATGAACATCATGCTGGTGGCGGTCACCGAGCGCATCGGCGAGATCGGCCTGCGCAAGGCGGTGGGGGCGCGCCGCCGCGACATCCTGGCCCAGTTCCTCATCGAGTCGTCGACCATCTCCGCCGCCGGCGGCGTGATCGGCATCACCCTGGGCTTCATCTTCGCCAAGGTTATATCGGCCCTGACCTCGCTGCCCGCGGCCCTGGAGCCGTGGTCGGTGGCGCTGGCGCTGCTGCTGTCCAGCTCGGTGGGGCTGTTCTTCGGCATTTTCCCGGCCAACCGCGCGGCCAAGCTGGACCCGGTCGTGGCCCTGCGGGCGGAGTGAGGCCATGAGCGCGGCGCGGCCGGGGCAGGGGAGGAGGCCATGAGGGGCGGCCTGGTCAAGGAAATCTTCGGCATGGCGTTGGACTCGATCCGCACGAACAAGCTGCGCTCCTCGCTGACCATCCTGGGCATCGTCATCGGCGTGCTGACCATCGTCGGCATGGTGTCGGTGATCGAAGGGCTCAACGCCAGCTTCGCCAAGCAGCTGGAGTCGATGGGCTCCAACCTGCTGTTCGTCTACCGCTTCGAGCCGGGTGTCCATTTCGGCCGCATGCCCGCCGAACTGCGCAAGCGCAAGCCGATCGCCTTCGACGACGCCGAGGCCATCGAGCGCTCTTGCCCGTCGGTGGCCGCCGTGACCTCGGAGGTCCAGTACTTCCGCTTCCTGCCGCCCACGCGCGCCAAGTACCTGGCCAACGAGATCGAAAACCCGCAGGTGTACGGCGCCAACCACCGCTACCTGCAGATCTACGAGGAGCATACGATCGACACCGGCCGCTTCTTCACCGAGACCGAGAACCTGAACAAGCGCGAGGTGTGCGTGGTCGGCGCCGGCGTCGTCGACGCCCTGTTCCCCAAGCAGGAGCCGCTGAACAAGACCATCACCCTGGAGGGCAAGAAGCTGCTGGTGATCGGCACGCTGACGCGCATCGGCAAGTTCATGGGCCAGGAGCGCGACAACCGCATCGTCATCCCCACCGGCACCTTCCGCAAGTTCTTCCCGGGCGAGGACGACGTGACGCTCATCGTCAAGCTGCGCTCCGGGGCCAGCCTGCCGCGCGCCATGGACGAGGTGACCAACGTTATGCGCCTGCGCCGCAAGGTAAAGGCCAACGAAAAGAACAACTTCGGCGTCTTCACCCAGGACACCATCGCCGGCCTCTATACCCAGCTCACCGGCGCCGCGTTCCTGGTGATGATCATCATCTCGTCGATCGGGCTGGTGGTCGGCGGCATCGGCGTGATGAACATCATGCTGGTCTCGGTCAAGGAGCGTACCCGCGAGATCGGCCTGCGCAAGGCCATCGGCGCCCGCCGCGCCGAGATCCGCAACCAGTTTCTCTACGAGGCGATCGTGCTGACCCTCAGCGGCGGCATCGTGGGCATCATCTGCGGCATTCTGCTCAGCCTGCTCATCAAGTCGCTCAGCGGGCTGCCCATCTCGGTGAACGCCCTCTCGATCATAGCCGCCCTGGCCGTATCGACCTCCGTGGGGCTGTTTTTCGGCATTTACCCAGCCTCCCAGGCGGCCAAACTCGATCCAGTCAAGGCATTGCACTACGAGTAGAGATCGCGCCTCCTAGGGCTTGCTAGGGCTGAAATCAGTGGTTCCGGGCACCATGTGCCACGTTCCAGGCTAAAGAAATTCCCAAACTGCAGGCAGACATTGAAGTAGAAGAGCGATTGCAGTTGCTGTAAGGTTCGATGTTCGACGTTCGACGTAAAGAAGGCCAATTCGCTTGGATGCTGAAGATTTCTAGTTAGGTGCTGATCGTAATTACCAATTAAAACGGAAAGCAATTCAAAGGGGGTTCGACTTGAAGCTCAAGGCCATGTTGATTGCCGTTACTTACACTAACACAAACACTAACACTAACACATAGTGGGTTTTGACAGCAGATTTTATGTCGGATAAGATATATTATGTAAACTAATGTAGATTTTTTATATTCCGGATAGGTCTTTCAGCCTGTTTTCCCGTATGTCGGATATCAGTCTCTCGAGGACCTCGATCACCCTGCCCCGGTCGACGTTCTCGTGCCTGAACTGGAAGTTTATCCTAACCTTCTTGTCAGCGGAAACGAACTGGAAACGGAACGCCTTCGGCTTTCCCTCTTTTTCCTTGCGCTGTTCCTTGACCACCTCGCGCGACACCGGCTTCTTACCGTACTGGCTCAGGATCTCGTCCATCTTCTCCGCGTCGCCGGTCTTGGTCAGTTCCAAAAGGAACGTCTTTGAGTCGATCCCCAGTTGCAGGCACCTTTCCCTGATCTCGGCCGGCAGGTCCGTGATGCGCACTAGCTCGGTCACCGTCACCCGCGACTTGCCGATCTTCTTGGCGATCTCCTCGTGGGTGTAACCGTAGATCTCGGCCAGCGAGCGGATCGAATCGGCCTGCTCGAAGACGTTCAGGTCCTTGCGCTGGATATTCTCGACGATCGACATTTCCAACGCCTCGTTGTCCGGGATGTCGTGCTCGATGCACGGGATCTCGGTCATTCCCGCTTCCTTGGCGGCGCGGAATCGCCTTTCGCCGGCAATGATCTCGAAGTTTCCGTCGCGCGGCTTGACGATCACCGGCTCGATGATGCCGTTTTCCTTGATGGAGTTCGTGAGCTCCTTGAGGTCGCCCATGTCCCGCCGCGGCTGCATCTGGTTGGCCAGTATCTTCTCCACCGGGACGTTGCGGATCACCGGCGTCTTGGTGCGCAGCGAGATCTCGTCCACCAGATGGTGGTCATGCTTCATCTTGATGAAATCGGGCAATCCGACTTTTTTAGCCATTTTTGATGATTTCCTTGGCCAGCTCCTGGTACTCGATCGCCCCGCGGGAATTGGGGGCAAAGGTGAAGATCGACTCCTTGTAAGCCGGGCTCTCTTCAAGGCGGACATTCTTGGATATGATGGTCTTGAACACGCGATTGGCGAACATCTTGCGGATATGCTCCTCGCTGTCCTTGGCGATGACAATGCGCTTATCGTACATGGTGATCAGCACGCCGAGCAGAGTCAAGTCGGGATTGCTTCGACTACGAACCTTCTCGTAGGTGTCGAGCAGGTCGTCGGTCCCTTCCAGGGCGAAATAGGATGACTGGATGGGGATGATCAAATGGCTCGCCGCCACGAATGAATTGATGGTGATCAGGCCCAGAGTCGGAGGAGTGTCGACGATCACGTAATCGAACTTGTACTTGAACGTGTCGAGCCGGTCCTTCAGGCGGAAATGGCCGTCGATCTCCCCGATCAGCTTTGATTCCAGCTTGGCCAGCGAGATCGAGGCCGGCAGCAGCGACAGGTTGATAATGCTCGTGGGCGCGACCACTTCGTCGAATGCCAGCTCGGAATTCTCCAGCAGGTCGAACACCGAATATTTCTGCTGGCTGCGGTCCATGAACGTGACGGTCGAATTGGCCTGCGGGTCCATGTCGATGAGCAGCGTCTTGTGGCCCATCAGTGCGAATGCCGCGGCGAGGTTGATGGAGGTGGTGGTCTTGCCCACTCCCCCTTTCTGGTTGGCGATGGTGATGATCACGTGCGCTCCTGTTTCGGCAAATCATCTTATAGTAAATGGCGTACCGGTTGTCAATAGAAAAAAGTGAAACCGGATTACATTTCTCTGGAGCGAAAAGTGAAAAGTGAAAGAGACTGGTCTTGCAGCACCTTATCGCTTCCAGATCGCAGAAGCTCGCCTATTGCTTGTCTATTTACTCTTTCACGGTTTTTAGTCACTTTCACTTTCCCGATGTCGGCATGCCGACATTGACAATAAAGCACATCTAAGTGTTAGTGTTCGTGTTAGTGTTTGGAAGAATAAAGCACAGCATTTCTTTAATGTTCTTGCTTGGTACAAACACAAACACTAACACTAACACATAGTATTTATTGGTTTTGGAAAGTTCAGCGCGCCGCCTGGATCTTGAAGAAAGCCGGGACGCCTTCGAGCTCCAGTTCCTGGTTCAGGCGCTTCTTGAGGAACAGCTCATCGGAAGGATTCAACTTGGAAGAGCTCTTGCAATGGAACTTGACGAAGAACGGACGCATCGTTTCGATGGACACGAATTTGGGGCTGAAAACGCGGTGGTCCTGGGTGGTGAGTTTTTTCTCGCGCAGCAGCCTCTGTATCAGGTCGTTGAGAAGGGAGATCTTGACCTTGCGGTCGAGCCTGGCGTTGATATCCTGCGCCTTGTCCAGCATCTGGAAGACGTTCTTCCCCGACGCCGCCGAAACGGCGATGAACGGCGCGAAATAGAGGTCATTGAAGCGGCTGCGGGACAGGGCGAAGTACTTGTCGCCGGCGACGCCGGGGGCCAGCAGATCGGACTTGTTGCCGGCGATCAGCGCCGGCTTGGCCGCCTTCACCACTTTCTGGGCGATCAGCAGGTCATTCTGGTCCACCCGCTGGGAAAGGTCGATGACGAAGACGATCACGTCCGCCTGACGCAGCTCGTTCTCGGCGCGGATCACGGCGGCGCTTTCAGTGGTCTCCCTGACCTTCTGCATCTTGCGGATGCCGGCGTTGTCGACGAGGATGAAGGTCTGGTTGTTCCGCCGCACCTCAAGATCGATCGAGTCGCGGGTCGTTCCAGGGAATGGGCTTACGATTACCCGGTCGTCATTGACGATGCGGTTGATCAATGACGACTTGCCCACGTTGGGTTTGCCGATGATGCTGATCCTCGCCGCCGGTTCCTCGGGAGCGGATGCGGCCAGGGAACGGGCGCCCGCTTCCCTCCTGACCGCAGCGACCAGTTCCTCCACGCCCAGGTTGTGCTCGGCGGAGATGGGAATGAGGTCGGCATTGAGCTCGTAATAGGAGACGGGGATCAGGAAACGGTCGGGGTCGTCAGCTTTGTTGACCACGGTGATGATCTTCTTGCGCAGCCGGCGGACCTGAAGGTAGAGGTCCTGCTCGTAGCCCAGCAGATCGCGCTTGCCGTCGAACAGGAAGATGATCAGGTCGGAGGCTTCGGCAGCCTGGAAGATCTTGCGATTGATCTCGGAGGAGATGGTCTCCTTGTCGGGGAAAAATCCGCCGCTGTCCTGCAGGTCGATCCAGGCATCGTCCAGCCTGACCTTCTGGCGGAAGATGTCGCGGGTCATTCCCGGCTGGTTGTGAACCAGGGCCTTGCGTTTTCCCAGCATGCGGTTGAACAGGGTCGACTTGCCTGTATTGGGCGCCCCGATGATCGTGACCAATGGGATCTGGCTCATTTTTTATTCTCTATATGTTCTTTATTATCGGCTTTTTCCGATTTTTATTCGCTTAATGCTTTTTCTAACACTAACACAAACACTATCACTATTTATCCTGGAAGCTGCCATTATAACGAACCATGGCGATGCTGAAGCACTCGATGGCCTCTCCCCTGCCGACGGCGTCCAATTTTTCCTTGGTCTTGCCCTTGAGGTTGAAATCCTCCGCCGGAATGCCCAGCAGGCCCGACACGGTGCGCACGATCTCGGCCTTGAATGGGGCGATGCGGGGCTCTTCGGTCACCACCACGCAGTCAACATTGATGATCTCGAAACCCCGCGCAGCGAGCATTCCGCGCACTTGCGCGATCAGCGCGGCCCCGGAAGCCCCCTTCAGCGCCGGATCGGTGTCGGGGAACAATTCACCGATGTCGGGCCCGGCGACTGCGCCCAGCAGGGCGTCGATGAGCGAATGGACCAGGACGTCGCCGTCGGAGTGGGCCTCGGCGCGCACCACGGTCGACACCTTGACCCCGCCGAGCATCAATCCGTCTCCCGGGACCAGGCGGTGGATGTCGTAGCCGACCCCGGAGCGGATCTTGATCATGAGGTTTTCTTCCCGAAGATGATCTTGCCCGACGTCGACTGCAGGACCGAGGTCACCTCGATCTCCATGTCGTGGCCGATGTCGCCCTTGGCGTCGTCGACCACCACCATGGTGCCGTCCTCCAGGTAGGCCAGGCCCTGGCGTTTCTCCTTCCCCTCCTTGGCGATGTGCACCTGCAGCTTCTCGCCGGGATAGACGATGGGCTTGAGGGCGAAGGCCAGCTCGTTGACGTTCAGCACCTTGACGTCCTGGAGCTTGGCGATCTTGCTCAGGTTGACGTCGTTGGTGATGACCTTGAATTTGTGCTCCTGGGCCAGGAGCACCAGCTTCTGGTCGACCTCCTTGACGCCGGGAACGTTCTTGTTCAGGATGGTGACTGAAATTTCCTTGTTCTGTTGCAGCTGCTCGATGACGTCCAGCCCGCGCTTGCCGCGGACCTTTTTGGTGACGTCCGGCGAGTCGGCGATGAACTGCAGCTCGGCCAGGACGAACTGGGTGATGATCAGTTCGCCCTCGATGAACCCGGAGTTGGCGATGGCCACGATACGGCCGTCGATGATCGCCGAGGTGTCGACCAGGTAGGATTGAGTGAAGGCGCTGCTGCCGCGGAGGAATTCGCGGATGTTGAGGGGCGAGAACATGTTGGGCTTGCTGATGCCGATGAACAGGCCCGTGGCCGGGATGCCGAACAGAAAAAGCGCCTTGAAGAAGACATAGGCCGAGAATGACATGGCGATGAGGTTGAAGAGCTGGAAGGTGATCCAGCCGACCAGGATGCCGCCAAGCAGGCCCAGCGAGGCGCTCCAGATGTGCTTGAGCTCCGCCTTGCGGATCTTGTAGACCAGCAGGGAGAGAGCCGCGGCGAAGGCGGCCCCGTAGGCGGCGCCCATGGCCGGCGGCGTCCCGCGGAAAGGCGGATAGGTGTAGCCGATGATGGCGAATATCGCGATGAAGATCAGCTTGTACAGATAGATGATCATGTCGTCTCCTTGGTCCGGATCGGAGATCCTGGGTCGATTCTACCCCATTTCACCAAGGTTGGCAAATGCCGTGACCGGCGCTGCGGTCGCGTTACGCCTTCAACTGCTCGAGCAGCCCGCGGATATTGTCGATGGAGATTACCGATATACCTTTATAATTTGACACTGGCCCGTTGGCCGCCGGCAGCAGTATGGTTGAAAAACCCTGTCGTATGGCCTCTTTTACCCTCATTTCCAGGAAGCTGACCGGCCGGATCTCCCCGGTGAGCCCGACCTCCCCCAGCACGACCGAGTTGGCCGGGGGCACGACGCCGCGGTGGCTGGAGACCAGGGCCTGGCACACGGCCAGGTCGGCGGCGGTCTCGCGGATGACCATGCCGCCGGTGACGTTGAGGAAGACGTCGGACTTGTAGAACGGCAGGCGCAGCTTTTTCTCGATGATGGAGATGAGCATCGCCAGTCGGTAGCCGTCGAAGCCGATGGCGATGCGCCGCGGATTGCCGGCGAAGGGGCTGTCGGCGACCAGCGCCTGCACCTCGGTGAGCAGCGGCCGCAGGCCGCTCATGGCCGGGAAGATGGCCGTGCCCGGGGAGCGCGACTGGCGGTCCTGGATCAGCACCTGCGTCGGGTCGCTCACCGAGGCCAGGCCCTTCTCCGACATCTGGAAGATGCCCACCTCGTTCAGGGGCCCGAAACGGTTCTTTTCGGCGCGCAGCAGCCGCAGGTCGGCCTGCGTCTCGCCCTGGAAATAGAGGACGGCATCGACCATGTGCTCGAGCGACTTGGGGCCGGCCAGCTGCCCTTCCTTGGTGATGTGGCCGATGAGGAAGACGGTGACGCCGCCGCTTTTGGCCAGTTCGATGATCTCCGCGGTCAGCGTGCGCAGCGAGGCCACCGAGCCGCCCAGGGCGGCCGTGCGCCGCGAGGGCAGGGTCTGGATGGAGTCGATGACCAGGAAGCCCGGCCGCGTTTCATGCACCAGCCGCTTCAGGTCCTCCAGCGAGCCGCTGGCCAGCAGGGAGATGCCGGCGGCGGCGGCGCCCAGGCGGTCGGCGCGCATCTTGATCTGCTGCGCCGACTCCTCGCCGGAGTAATAGAGGACGGAATGCCCCTGGCGGGCCAGGGCGGCGGAGACCTCCAGCAGCAGGGTCGACTTCCCCACCCCGGGCTCGCCGCCGATGAGGATCACCGAGTGCGGCACGATGCCGCCGCCCAGCACGCGGTCGAATTCGGCCAGGCCGGTGAGCCGGCGCGGCGCCGAGGCGGAGTCAACCTCCGCCAGCGGCTGCGGCTGGGGGCCGGGGCCGGCCGGCGCCGCCGTTTCCGCCTCCGCCGCGCCCTCGACCATGGTGTTCCATTCCTGGCACTGCGGGCAGCGGCCGAAGTACTTGGCGGACTGGTAGCCGCACTCGACGCACTCGAACAGGGCGGGATGCTTCGCCGGTTTGGGAGCCACGCTGCGCCTCGGCGCTACTCGCGCTCGATGAATTCCATGTTGGCGAACTTGGTGAACTTGTCCAGGAAGGCCAGGGTGATCTTGCCGGTGGGGCCGTTGCGCTGCTTGGCGACGATCAGGTCGGCCTCGCCCTTGCGCTCGGAGTCCTTGTTGAACTGGTCGTCGCGGTGGATGAAGATTACCACGTCGGCGTCCTGCTCGATGGAGCCGCTCTCCTTCAGGTCGGAGAGCTGGTACTTGGGCCCCTTCTCGCCCTTGCCGCCACGCGTCTCGGGGGCGCGGTTGAGCTGGGCCAGGGCCACCACCGGGATCTGCAGCTCCTTGGCCAGCTCCTTGAGCGAAGCGGTGATGACCGCCACCTCCTGGGCGCGCGTGTCGCTGCGGCGCAGGTGCTCGCCGGTCACCTTCATCAGCTGCAGGTAGTCGACGAAAACGATGTCCAGGTTCTTCTCGGCCTTCAGCTTGCGCGCCCGGGCCTTCATCTCCACGATGGACAGCGAGGCCGAGTCGTCGACGAACAGCCGGGCTTTCTGCAGCTCGGAGGCGGCCAGCTCCAGGTCGCCCCACTCCTTTTTGGTCAGGCTGGGGCGGCCGGTGCGGATGGCGGCCATGCTGACGCGGGCGTGGATGGCCAGCATGCGCATCAGCACCTGCTGGCGCGACATCTCGATGGAGTAGAAGGCCACCGACTTCTCCTCCTTGATGGCCAGGTGCACGGCGATGTTCAGGGCCAGCGCCGTCTTGCCCATGGAGGGGCGGGCGGCGAAGACGACGAGGTCGCCGTTCTGGAAGCCCGAGGTGATGGCGTCCAGGTCGAAGAAGCCGGACTTCAGCCCCTGGCTCTCCCCCTTCTTCTGGATCTTCTCGATCAGGTCCATCGTCTCCGGGACCATCTCGCCGGTGGACTTGAAGCCCGCCTTCTCCCGCCACTCGGCGATGCGGATGAACTCCTCCTGCATCTCGTTGAGCAGGCTCGAGGTGTCGGCGGCGGGCTCCACCCCCTTCTGGATGATGCCGCGCGAGGCCAGGATGATCTTGCGCAGAGTGGAGCGGTCCTTGACGATCTGGACGTACTCCTTGATGTCGAGGTTCTCGGGGATGTCGTCGACCAGCGCGGTGATGAAGGCGTGGCCGCCGACCAGCTGCAGCTTCTTGCCCTTCTCCAGCAGGCTGGAGACGGTGATGATGTCCGCCTGGGTGCCGGCGTTGGAGAGCTGCAGCACCGCCTGGGCGATCAGCTGGTGGCTGTCGCGGAAGAAGTCCTCGCTGCCGATCTCCGAGAAAACCTGGTTGACGTAGCGGCCGTCGAGCAGCATGGCGCCCAGCAGCGCCTTCTCGGCGATCTCGTCGTGGGGCAGGGCCTGGATGGCTTCCAGCGCCATGGCGCCGCTCCTCAGGCCTGCTCTTCCCCTTCTTCCTTCTGGACGACGATCTGGATGGCGGCCTCGACGCCCTGGAAGAGCTTGATCCTGGCGGTGAACTCGCCCAGCCGCTTGATGGGCTCGTCGAGGTGGATCTTCTTCTTCTCCACGCTGAAGCCCTTGTCGGCCAGTTCCTTCTCGATCTCGGCGGTGGTCACCGAGCCGAACAGCACGTCGTTCTCGCCCGCTTTCTTGCGGATGGCGATGACCACGCCGTCCAGCTTCCGTTTCTGCTCGCCGGCGGCCTGCTTTTCCAGCTCCAGCTTCTGCTGGTGCTTCTTCTTGCGGCCGGCCATCAACGCCAGGTTGTGGGCGTTGACCTCCACGGCCAGCTTGCGCGGGAAGAGAAAGTTGCGGGCGAAGCCCGGCTTCACCTCCAGGACGTCGCCCAGGCTGCCGATCTTGTCCACGTCGGACGTGAGTATGACCTTCATGAGAGCCTCTTCTTTTCCTCGGTGAAGCGGATCAGCGCCATTTGCCGGGCGCGCTTGATGGCCTTGGACAGCTGCTTCTGGTGGTAGGCGCAGGTGCCGCTGACGCGGGCCGGGAAGATGCGCCCGGTCTCGGAGATGAAGTTCTCCAGGTACTTGTGGTTCTTGTAGTCGATCAGGGTGACCTTGTCCTTGCAGAAGGCGCAGAACTTCTTGCGCGCCGAATAATATTTCTTGGCCGGCTTGCCGTCGCCGGAGCTACTTCTCGGATGCATCGCTCTCCTCCTCGCTCTCGCTGAATTCCTCGCTCTCCTTCTCCTCGCTGCGGCTGTCCATGCTCTTCTTGCGGATGCGGTCGATCTTGGCCCAGCGCTTGGTCAGCTTGTTCGACTTTTTCAGCTTGTCGTCCAGCCGCAGGGTGATGAAGCGCAGCACTTTTTCCATCTGCTTCAGGCGGCGCTCCAGGGTGGCGACGACCGCGCCGTCGGCCTCGGCCACCACGAACACGTAGTGGCCCTCCAGGTGCTTCTGGATGGGGAAGGCCAGTTTCTTGCGTCCCCATTCATCGAGGTTCTCGACCACGCCCTTGGCCTTGGTGATGGTCGTGGTGACGGCCTCGATGACCTTCTTGACTTCCTCCTCCCCCGCGTCGGGGGTGACGATGAAGCCGATCTCGTACCTGCTAGTCATGGGTCCTCCTTGTGGATGTTTTAGCCTCCCCCGCCGGGGGAAGCAAGGAGTCGTGTCTCCTGTTATAACGGTTCATGGCGTTATGGAAATCGCTTTCCAGGACGGCCTCAGCGGCGTCGGCCGCCCGCTCCGCCCCGCCGCGCAGGGCGGCGAAGGCCCCGCCGCGCAGCGGCGTGAGCACGTAGTGCACCAGGTCGCCGACCTCGGGGCGGTCGGGGCGGATGCCGATGCGCAGCCGCGGGAAATCGGGGCCGCCCAGGTGCTGGATAATCGAGCGCATGCCCTTGTGGCTGCCGGCGCTGCCGCGCTCGCGCAGGCGCACGCTGCCCAGGGGCAGGTCGATGTCGTCGTAGATGACCAGCATGTCCGCCAGCTCCAGGCCGAACATGCGGCGCAGCTTGGCGGCGGCCTGTCCCGATTCGTTCATGTAGGTCATCGGCTTGGCCAGCACCACGTCGCGGCCCAGGAGGCGCGCCTTGCGGAAGCGCAGCACGCCGCCCAGGCCGGCCAGCTCGATGCCATGGCGGCGGCAGAGCTCGTCGACGCAGAGGAAGCCGGCGTTGTGCGGGCTTTTTTCATACTTGCGCTCGGGATTGCCCAGTCCGATGAAGGCAAAAATGGCCCCTCCTACTTCTTTTCCTTGCCCTTGTCGGCATCCTTGGCGCCGCCCTTGGCGGCGGCGGCATCCTTGCCGGCCGGGGCGCCCTTGGCCGGGGCGCCCTTGGCGGCCTCGCCTTCCTTGGCCGGGGCCTTGGCATCGCCGGCGGCCGGGGCGGCGGCGCCCTCCGCGGGCGCGGCCTCGGCGGCGGCCTCGGCGGGCGCGGCGGCGACCTCTTCCTTGGCCTTGGCGGCCACGGCGCAGATCACGGTGTTGGCCGGGGAGATGAACTGGTACGCCTCGTTCCTGGCCAGGTCGGCGACGCGGACGGCCTGTCCGAGGTGCAGCCCGGCGATGTCGACGCGAATCTCGCGGGGAATGCTGGCCGGCAGGCTGCGCACCAGCACCTGGCGGTGGATGAACTCCAGCAGGCCGTCCTCGGTCTTGACGCCCACGGGCTCGCCCTCGAGCACCACCGGCACCTCGACCTCGACCGGCTTGTTCAGGTCGATGCGGATGAAGTCGACGTGGATGATGCGGTCGCTCAGGTAGTCGTACTGGATCTCCTTGATCATGGCGTCGAAGTTGGCTTTCTCGCCCTGGGTGATGCGCAGGATCGAGTTGTCCTTGTTCTCCGACTTCAGGACGGACTTGATGTCGGCCAGGCTCACGGCGATGGGCAGGCTCTCGGCGGTGATGCCGTAGATGACGGCCGGGATCTTGCCGGCGGCGCGCAGCCCCTTGCTGTCGCGCTTGCTTATTTCCTTCCGCGGCTCGGCGTGGATCGTGATGATGTTCTCCATGTTCACCTCTATTTGATCAGGAATAGTTTGGATACGGACGTCTCGCGGTGGATGCTCTCGATGGCGTTGGCGAAGAGGCCCGAGACCGACAGCAGCTCGATCTTCGGGCACTCGCTCTTGGGGCAGCGGCGCGGGATGGTGTCGGTGACGAAGATCTTCTCCAGCGGCGCGGCGTTGATGCGCTCCACGGCCTTGCCGGAGAAGATGCCGTGGGTGCAGGCGGCGTAGATCTTGCGCGCGCCGCGCTCCTTCAGGGCGGTGATGGTGGCGCTCAGCGTGCCGGCGGTGTCGATGATGTCGTCGACGATGATGGCGTTCTTGCCGTCGACGTCGCCGATGATGTGCATCAGCTCGGCCACGTTGGGCTGCGTGCGCTTCTTGTCGGCGATGGCCAGGTCGGCGTTCAGCTTGCGGGCGAACAGCCGCGCCCGCTCCACGCCGCCGGCGTCGGGGGCGACGATGACCAGGTTCCTCAGGTTCATCTTCTTGAAGTGCGAGATAAACACCGGCAGGGCCATGAGGTTGTCCACCGGGATGTTGAAGAATCCCTGGATCTGCGCGGCGTGCAGGTCGATGGTCAGCACGCGCGAGAAGCCGGCCGTCTCCAGCAGGTCGGCCAGCAGCCGCGCCGAGATGGCCACGCGCGGGCGGTCCTTGCGGTCCTGGCGGGCGTAGGCGTAGTAGGTGATGACCGCGGTGATGCGCCGCGCCGAGGCGCGCTTGAAGGCGTCGGCCATGAGCAGTAGCTGCATGATGTGGAAGTTGCTGTCGGCGCACAGCGACTGCACGATAAAGACGTCGGCGCCGCGGACGTTCTCGTGGCTCTGGAAGCGGATCTCGCCGTCGGAGAAGACGTCGAGCACCGATTTCCCGAGGCGGCTGTGCAGGTGGTGGGCGATCTCGCCGGCCAGCTTCTCGTTGGAGGTGCCGGAGAAGATCAGGAACTTGTTATCGTGGGTCATGGGTTTTCCTGGGGCGGGAGGATTCGAACCTCCGAATCTCGGCTCCAAAGGCCGATGCCTTACCGCTTGGCCACACCCCAATGCTCTCCTGGTAGGTTTTGCTGCCGATGAAGCGGGTCAGGACCGTTCCCGGCAGGCGCCGGGCGAGGGCGGACAGACGCCTGCCGTGGCCGAGCGCGAACACCGCCGAGCCGCTGCCTGTCATCTGCACGTACCCGCTTCCTCCTTGGGCCATTTTTTGCCTGATATCCCTGATTTCCGGGAACAACTCGCAGGTAACGCTTTCCAGATCGTTGCGCAATATGGAGAGATCACCCTTTTCCAGGAAGAGTTGTATTTTACTGGGAAAACGGGCCCTTGTCAAGCGGAATCGGGAGAAAACCAGCGCCGTGGACACGGGCCGCGGCGGCAGGCAGAGAAGGACCGGCCGCGCCCGCAGCGCCGGCAGCCCTGTCAGCTTTTCGCCGATCCCCTCCCCCAGCGCCGTGCCGCCGCGCAGGAAGAAGGGCACGTCGGCGCCGAGGCGGGCGGCCATCTCCGCCAGCTGGCCGGCGGGGAGCCCCAGGCCGAAGAAGCGGTCGAGGAAGAGCAGCATCACGGCGGCGTTGCCGCTGCCGCCGCCGAGGCCGGCGCCGGCCGGTATGCGCTTGCTTACGAAGACCTCCAGGCCGCGGCGCAGCCGGCAGTTCTCGGCGACCAGGCGAAAGGCGCGGGCGATGGTGTTGGTTTCGTCCCAGGGCACGCGCGGGTCGTCGCCGTCCAGGCGCAGCCCCGCGCGGGAGCGCTCGCGCACCTCCATGCCGTCACTGAGGCCGATGGTCTGGAATATGGTGCGCAGCGTATGGTAGCCGTCGTTGCGGCGGCCGGTGACCTCCAGCCCGAGGTTGATCTTGGCGAAGGAGCGCAGGCGGATCATCGGCCCAGCACGGCCTCCAGCTCGCCGGCGCGGAAGCGCTCGCTGTAGTCGACGAGGATCACCCGGCCGGGGCGGGCCTCGCTCTTCAGCACGCGCAGCGACAGCTCGGCGCCTTCGCGGCGCAGGCGCAGCGCCCGCGGCCCGCCGGCGCCCTCCTCCTTCTCGACGGCGATCCCCGCCTCGGCCAGCCGGGGCGGCGGCGCGCCGGGGTCGAGCAGGAGCGACTTCAGCTCGGCCAGCGTGAGGCCGATGCCCCACAGGCGGTCGAGCAGGCGGCTGAAATCCCCCTGCCAGTAGGTGCGCTCGGCAAAATTGAGCAGCCGGGCCTGCTCGCCGGCGACGTCCAGTTCCAGCCCGGCCTGGTTGAGCGGCGTGAAGAAGACGAACTTGGCCCCGGCGTCATCGAAGCGGCAGGCCACCCGGCCGTTCTGGCGCTCCCCTGCCTCACGATAGCTGAACTTGAGGCTCATGACGCGGAATGACGGCCCCGCGCCCGGGGCCAGGGCGGGGCGCGGCGCGCGGCAGGAAAGCCAGCAGGCCAAGGCCAGGAGCAGCAGGATTCTTTTCATTTTCCGCGCCCCATTGTAGCACACTCGGCGCCGGTGTGAAGGACCGCCCCGGCGCCGTTCTTCAATCCGCTGCCGCCGCGGAGCTTCCCCGGCGCCACAGGAAATAGACCGGCACGCCCAGGAGGATCAGGGCCAGGCCGACGAAGGAGTTCCAGAAGGCATGGAGGAGGGAATTGACAGTCAGCAGGACCGCCGAGAGGACGAACAGCAGCGGCGTGACCGGATAGCCCCAGGTGCGGTACGGCCGCGGCAGGTCGGGCCGGCGCCGGCGCAGTACGATCACGCCGGCCACGGTCAAGCCCATGAAGATCCAGAAGCCGAAGATGACGTAGGAGTACAACTGTTCGAAGGTGCCGCTGAGGCTGAGCAGCGCCGCCCAGCCGGCCAGCACGACGATCGCGACATGGGGGGTGCGGAAGCGGGGGTGCACGCGCCCCACGCCCTTGAAGAACAGCCCGTCGCGGGCCATGGCGTAGAACACCCGCGACGATGTCATGAGGTGGCCGTTGGCCGTGCCGGTCATCGAGAGCAGGATGATGAGCGAGATCGCCGCCGCGCCGGCCGGGCCGAAGACCGCCGCCATGACGTCGGCGGCGATGCGCGCCGACCCGGCCATTTTCGCCGCCGGGAAGACATAGAGATAGGCCAGGTTGGCCAGCACGTATAGCAGGATCACGGCCAGGGTGCCGATGAAGAGCCCCAGTGGCAGCTGGCGCCGCGGATCGCGCAGTTCCCCGGCGCTGTAGCTTCCGGTCTCGAAACCCTTGTAGGCCCACAGCACGGCGACCAGGGCCATGCCGAAGCCCCCAAGTGCTCCGCGGCCGGCGCCGGGGGCGGCGGCGACGAAGTTCGCCGCGGAGCCGCGGGCGAAGAGGAAGAGGAGGGTGCAGACGGCGATCAGGGCGACGAACTTGACCGAAGTCAGGAAGTTCATCAGGTAGGCCCCCTTCCTGACGCCGAGGACGTTGACCAGCGCCAGCAATGCGATCAGGGCCACGGCCACGATCCGCTGTTCCATCACGGTCAGGTGGAAAAAGTACGGCAGGTATTTCGATGAAAAACCCACCGCCAGCGTGGCGATGGTGCCCGACTCGATGACCAGGATCAGCGCCCAGCCGAAGAGGAACGCCGGCAGCGGGCCGTAGGCCTCGCGCAGGTAGACGTAGATGCCGCCGGCGCGGGAGTACATGGCGCCCAGCTCGGCGATGGCCAGCGCGCCGAAGAAGCTCAGGACTCCGCCCAGCGCCCAAACGGCCAGCATGAGCGTTGGCGAGCCGAGCTCCCGGGCCACGTTGGCCGGGTTGATGAAGATCCCCGAGCCGATCATGGTGCCGACGACGATGCCCACGAGGCTGAACAGGCCCAGGACCCTGGGAAGCTCGGACCGCTCCGGGTCCGTTCGGAGTACGGGGTTTTCCATGGCCTTCACGCTACAATAAATGAACCGACATTTCAACAGATGCTTCAAGGTTCGACGTTTGAAGTTCGACGTCCGACGTTGAAGAAAAAGCCCGTGCGCTTGGATGCTTTTTACGACCTTCAAGCAGGTTCTGATCTCTGTATCAGATAATGGAGAAATTGCGTCATCGTGCTGTTCCTCGGCACTTGGCATACCGATTCATTCGAGCTGCTTCTCATCACGCATCACGCATAACGCATAACGAAGGGCTGCTGAACGCTGTTCCTCGTCGCTCGTCACTTGTTACTGAATTTTTCCTGATGCTGCCACTCGTCACGCGTTACGCGTCACGATTGCTCATCGTGTTGCTGTTGCCGTACGCCGTCCGCCGTCGGCCGTATGCCGGGTCCGC
>JAEAMF010000497.1_pt1 | contig 47716 bp, 51 predicted proteins | sample 8958721 | NCBI WGS metagenome assembly JAEAMF01 (sample SAMN16933255, study PRJNA681124) | bioreactor sludge metagenome | isolation source: anaerobic bioreactor treating anionic surfactant - SDBS | place: India: Bengaluru | collected 2019-02-28
GACCAATATCTAATCAGTCTATTTCACTGCAAATAATTACACCCAACGGGTTAAACGTAGTATTCTTTATTTAATAGTTTATTATTGTGCTGAGACCCTGAAATGAATTCAGGGTGACAAGATTTTGCTTTAGATTGATAATCTCACGCCTAATATTACAAAACCAATTCTGTGTACAATTTATCAAACGTGGCATCTAAATCTGTTGATAAACCTGGGTGTGGTCGTGATGATTGAATGCTTGAGCTTTTTACAGCGGTAATCCATCGAAATTTTTCATCGGCTTCTAATTGTGCAATGGGTCCGCCGTTTTTTGCACCCGAGCAAATTTTAGCAAACGATTCTAAATTTTCTTTTAATTGGTTTAAATCGAATTCATTGCAAAAGCTTCTTATTTTTTCTTCGGGAATGTGGTAATCAAACCGAATGTATCGTTTTCTTTTGCTGAATAAAATCAAGCCTATATTTATAAATTCTTCGCGTTCCACCTTTGGAACAACTCGAATCACCGCATATTCGTAAACAACTTTATCTTGCATCTTGAGCAGCTTTTAGAAAAATATCGGCATGTGCCAATCGGTTCGACAAAAATTGATAATAAACGTTGCGAATTTCTTCGTTGCTTGGACCTTCCTGCCAATTTAGAAACTCATCGGGAATGCTATTTACTAATTCACGCAACACCTTATTGTTTAATTTCGCAGTGAACTCATTGTGAGCTTCCTGCAGTTTCGTTGCTTTTTTGATAAGTGCGTGATCTTTTATCAAAAGAAAAGGCGTTACCGATGTTTTCTCCCAATTGTCCCACGAATGCTGAAAGTAAAACGATGCACCGTGATCTATCAGCCATAATTCTTTATGCCAAATTAGCAGATTGGTGTTGCGAAACGTTCGATCCACATTGGTAATAAAACTGTCTAACCACACAATTTTTGATGCTAGTAGTTCATCGCAATCATTGGTAGCCACATCGTAAGTTACAGCACCCGAAAGGTAGTGCAATCCTAGGTTTAATCCTTTGCTGAATTTCAGCAAATCTTGAATTTCTTCATCGCCTTCGGTTTGTCCAAACGCTTCGTCTAGTTCAATAAAAACCAGTTCGGGCACGGGTAAACCTAAATATTGAGCAATTATTCCGCCCAATAATTCAGAAATCAACGCTTTAACACCGTGACCAGCACCACGAAATTTTATCACGTATTTAAAATCGTCGCACGCTTCTGCCAACGCAGGTAGCGAGCCGCCTTCGCGCAAAGGCGTAATATATCGGGTAACTGTTACTGTTCGTAATTTTGGGATCATAAATAAATTTTATTGTTTTTCTTCAAGCCAATGAAACGTTGGTTTGTAACTAAAGCTCTTAACTTTCAAAACACCAGAGCGCATTGCAATATATAAATCATTTTTAATAATAACCGAAGAGGTAGGATAGAATATTCCTATATTGAAAGGGAATGTTAAAACGGCATTAAAAGAAGCGTCTTGGTTTACTCTAAACATTTTTTCATGAGTTAAAATATATGTGCTTTGAAGATGTTTAAAGACAATTTTAGGGGAAGCTTCTAAATTTTCTACATAAGTTGCTTTCCATTTTTTTTTAAATTTTAGGCTATAAATAGATCCCCGTGATGAAGCTAAATGAGAAAATCCACATGCAACAAACAAGTTGCCTTCTACTTCAAAGAAATATTTAGCGTGTCTAATTGATTCTATTTCGTAAGCTTTTTTTCCATCGTTTGAAATGAAATAAAAATCACTACCATGTTCTCCATTTAAATATGAAAGAAAATAGCCATTGAATACTTTTTTGACAATTCGACCGCCATAGTTTTCACCTATTTTATTTTCGATAAATTCATCTGAAAAAGGTATTGAATCACCTATTGTTGTTGGTGAAGTTTGCTTTGAAATTACATAATTAAGACTGTCTTTAATAATTACATAAGATATTTCGTTTTGAGGATGTTTGTATTTATCAATTAATTTTTTGTTTTCAACCCAATTATTTAAATCTATCGTTTGAGAATAGGTTATGGTTGATGCAAGAAATAATATTAAACTTAAAAACTTCATAACTATTTTTCTTTAAAGATATAAAAAAACGACTTCTGTTTGAAGTCGTTTTAAATTTAAGCTTTTATCGTTTCTGCGTCTTTGTTAATTTTATTGATCAAGCCCATTAAAACTTTACCTGGACCTACTTCGGTAAACGATGTAGCTCCGTCGGCAATCATCTGCTGAACCGATTGTGTCCAACGAACCGGAGCGGTTAATTGCGTGATTAAGTTTTTCTTGATTTCGGCTGGATCTGAAACTGCAGCAGCCGTTACATTTTGATATACCGGACAAATTGGTGTGTTAAAAGTGGTAGCTTCAATAGCGGCAGCCAGTTCTTCGCGTGCAGGTTCCATCATTGGCGAATGAAAAGCACCTCCAACAGGTAAAATCAATGCGCGTTTTGCACCAGCTTCTTTCATTTTTTCGCAAGCCAATTCAACCGCTTTTGTTTCGCCCGAAATTACTAATTGCCCAGGGCAGTTGTAATTTGCTGCTACCACAACACCGTCAATTGATGCGCAAATATCTTCCACTATTTTATCTTCTAAGTTTAAAACCGCAGCCATTGTTGATGGCGTGATTTCACAAGCTTTTTGCATTGCCATAGCACGTTTTGATACCAATTGCAACGCATCTTCAAAAGAAAGGGTTCCGTTTGCTACCAAGGCAGAAAATTCTCCTAACGAATGTCCTGCAACCATTTCAGGTTTAAAATCGCTTAAGGTTTTTGCCAAAATTACCGAGTGCAAAAATACCGCAGGCTGTGTTACTTTGGTTTGTTTTAATTCTTCATCGGTACCGTTAAACATAATTTCGGTAATGTTAAAGCCTAAAATTTCATTGGCTTTATCGAACATTTCTTTTGCAATTGCCGATGTTTCATATAAATCTTTACCCATTCCAACGAATTGGGCACCCTGTCCGGGAAATACGTATGCTTTCATTTGTTATTAGTTTGTTGCTACAAAAATAGCAAATTAATAGATAAAAAAAAGTCCGTTTTTAAAACGGACTTTTATATGTTGTGATCTTAAATTTTATTGTAAAACTTTTGCACGGTTGTCTTCGATCTTAGCATTTTGATACATTGCGCTGTAAACCATGTTTTGAGCCATTTGGCGGTTGTTTGTTCCTACTTTTTGTTTGTACGTTAAATAGTTAGGTAAATCAACTGCTTTGGTAATGTTTTTGGTTTTAATCATATAAACACCGTTACTACCATCAATTAATTTCGATGTTTCGTTTGGTTTTTTACCCAAAGCTACACCAACAACTAAAGGCTCTTGGAAACCGTTAACCATTGGGTTTGCACCTGTAACATCAATAGCATTTACAATTCCAACTTTTGCGTTTTTAGAAACTTCTTCCAAGGTGTTTCCTGCCATTTGCTTGCGAATAATTGCTGCCTTTTTTTCTTTAATTAAGATAGGTTCAACCGTTTGGCGTGCATCATCGGCATCCATTAATTCAGAATCATTGATGCTAACTAATTTTATAATTAAATGACCATCTGCAGAATCAAATTTCTGAACATCGCCAATTTTTGTTTTTTTGTTAGATGCCCAACGGATAGCTTCTGCTTGTGTTCCTTCAACACCAGTTAACTGATCATCGAAAGGATCAATTTTTGTAGCAGGGAATGAAACCAAACCTTGTGCAGTTGCTTGTTTTGCAAAATCTTTATCACCCGCTTCAACACTTTCTAAAAACTTGTTAGCTTGTGCATAAATACGGTCTTCTGTTGTGGTAGATGATTCAATTTTTTTAGCAATGGTTGCCAATTGAATACCTTCTTTTTCGTTGATTTTATCTACTTTTAAAATGTGGAAACCAAATTCAGACTCAACCATACCTAATTTTCCAACTGGATTATTAAAGATGTATTGGTCAAACGAAGGAACCATTTGTCCTTTGTTGATGTTTGGATATTTACCACCTGAAGCTTTTGAACCACTATCGTTTGTGTTTTCTGTAGCCAATTTAGCAAAATCAGCACCACCTTGTGCTTGTTTCAATAAAGCTTCTGCTTTTGCTTTTGCTTCTTCTTTTGTTAAACTAACAGTAGCATCTGCTTTCATTGCTCCCTTGTATGCAATTAAAATGTGAGAAGCATCAACAGTTTCTGCCGTGTTTTTCTTAGCAATTACTTTAGAAACTGCGTAATAATCGTTGAATAAATACGGACCATATATAGATCCAACAGGAGCAGCGAATAATTTTTCTGCATGTTCTACTGGTAACTGTTCTTTTGCGTAGTAAGTAGAATCAAACGGAACATCAGAATTTTGGTTAACGAATGCTTTCACATCTGTAGCCTTTGCAAAACCTGAAATAGTATCGTTTTTACCTGTTGTTTTGTTGAATACAACCGATGGTTTTAATAAATCGTCTATGATTTGTTTTGATGCTGCTTCGTCTTCCTTAGAAGGTTTGTTGGCAACAAATACATATTCTACTTTACGTGATGGTGTTGTTTTAAACTGTTTAGCATGTTTTTTAACGTAAGCATTGATTTCATCGTCTGTTACTTTTGCTTGATCGTCGTTAATTGCAGAAAAAGGAACGGTAACATAATCAAAAGATACTTTGGTAGCTTCGTTTTTGTAAGCCATTTTAGCTTCGGCAGTTGTAGTAACCATTGCACCTTTAATCATGTTAAGATACATTTGCTCTTTTGCAACTGTTTCTAACTGTTTTTCGTAAGCCAACCAAGCATTCCATTGTTGTGGACCTTGTGCTTTCATTTGCGCTAAAAACGTGTTGAATTTGTTGATATCGAACTTACCTGCATCGTTTAAGAATTGCGGGTTTTGAGCGAAACTTGGATCGGTTTTTAAAACATTTATCAATTGATCTTTTCCTAAACGCAAGCCAGCTTTATCTAATTGTTCGTTAAACAAAATGGTACGAACTTCATTTGTCCAAACCTGATTGTGCAGTTGTGCACCTTTGCCACGACCACTTTGTTCTAGATTCTGAATTTTATTAGTATAATCTGCGGTTGAAATTGAAGTGCCATTTACTTCACCAACATTTCGAGAATTAAAATTAATTCCTCCTTCAAATAAACCGCCAATAATAAAAGCGAATAAACTAAACCCGATTACTCCGATAAGTAATCCTGATTTCTCTCTAATTTTCTGTAAAACTGCCATTTTATATAATGTGTAATTTTTTCAATGAGCGAAAATACAATTATCTGTTAAATAAAAAAAAGGAATAAGAAAAAATGCATCTTTTTTTTAATGTATTATTGTAATTTTGTTAGCGCAACCGTTTTAATTCGGGTATTTGTGGCTGCCAAAATTTTTATTTTGAATGATTTAATGGTAATTGTTTCTTTTGCTTTGGGGTGACGCTTCAAATGATGGAAGATAAATCCGCCTAAAGAATGATAATGTTCCGATTCGGGAATCAAAACATTGAATTTTTCTTTTAAGTCGTCGATATCCAAACTTGCCGAGAAGATATAATCGGTGTCTGAAATTTGTTTTGCAATTAGCGTATCGTCGTGTTCATCGACAATTTCTCCAAAAAGTTCTTCAATAATATCTTCTAAAGTAACCAAACCAATAATATCGTTATCGGTGTTTTTTATCAGTGCGATTGACTTTTTACGAATCGTAAGTGTATTCAGCAAATCCTTAATTAAAAGATCGTCGTAAACATAAACGAACGGACGAATAAAATCTTCGATAGGTTGTTGAAGCTGTAATAAATCGTAGGTGTGTAAATATCCAATGAAATGTTCGTTGGTATCGTTAATTACTAAAACTTTTGAAAAACCGGTATCAACAAACTTTTTACGAATAGTTTCAATAGTATCATTTTCGTTGATGTATTCAAACTCGTTTCGTGGGGTCATGATTTCTTTTACCTTAACTTTTGGAAAAGACAAAGCGTTTTTCAAAATCTCGAATTCGTTTTCTAATTGTTCCTGCTGATTACTTGCCTGAATTTGTTGCGAAATGTAAGTTCCTAAATCACCTGTGCTTAAAAGGTTGAACTCGGTGTCTTTTGCATAAGGATATTTTCGTTCCAACGATTTTTCGCTTATCGAAATAAAAAATTGTGCAATGGTTCCGAAAAGTTTTAAGATAACCTGAATAAACGGTTTTGCAGCAAGAATAATCTCGTTTGCAAACGGTTTTACAAAGGCTTGCGGAATGAATTTAGAAATAATGTACAGAAGAAATAGAAAAAGAAGCACTTTCCACAGATCATCAAATTCGTACGAATTTAGAAAAGTGGTAAAAAACAGCAGACTTAAAATGGTTATAAAAATACTGTTGCCCACTTTTAACGCACCAATAAATAAACGTGGTTGTTCGGTAACAGTTTTTAAATAATGATTGTTTGTATCTGTTTTTTTAGACTCTAAATTAAGGTAGATTTTATTTGCGTTAGAATAAGCAACCATTAACCCAGAACAGATTAACACGGCAATACTAAGAAATATAAATCCAAAAGTAATCATTCAGTTATTGTCTGTTTTGGGGCAATTTGTTAATGTTTCGCAACCTAAAAATAAACATAAAAATGGCCATACCGGCTAAAGCTAGCTTTAACCAATAACTTTCACTTTTGGTATATGCAACATAGGCATCATAAATAAAAAACAAGGCAAATGCTAAATAAATGTAAGCTATAATTTTATAAATTTTCATCTTTAACGTCTTTTAATTCCGCACGGTTTTGTTGTGCATTAACAATTTTAAAATTTTGATCGAAATCAACGCCGATTCCTTCAAAAAAGCTTTTGTTTTTATCGGTAACCTTAAAATAATTTTCGGTAAAAAACCAGTTGTTCTTTTGGTCGTAATACATTTGCTGTGTTTGCATTACCTTACCGTCGTGCGATGTTATTTTTACATCGCCCACCAAATTAATGATTCCCGTTTTATTATAAACAGTTGCCTGCTTTGCAACTATGAAATTTTTGTTTCTTTTACTATCGTAAACCGTAACTTTTACTCCGTTTGGAAAGTGGTTAAACGAATATTTTGCTTTGCCATAATCTAGCATTTTAACGGCATACAATTCGGCTTTTATTTTGGCAGAATCGGTGTATTTAACATTGATAGAATCTGCCTCACCAGTAGCATACAACTGCTTTTTGTTTAAATTCTGTATGTCTTTCAAATCATTATTACAAGCAGAAAATACAAAAGCAAATACGATAATATGTGCAAAATATTTTTTCAATTAATTAAATTTTCTGCGTTTAAACCAAACATCGCTAAACGAAAATCCAACGTGAACACCGTAATAATTTTCTTTAATCAAGCCCATATTCGTGTTTCCTTTTTGTCCGTATTCAAAACCAATATTGATATTAGAATTACTCATCATGGTTTTGCTGAAAGGAACAGGCAAACCAAGACCAATGTTTGCATTGAAACCTTTAATTTCCTGATTGTTGATAACCAAACCAGTATTTTCGTAATTTACACCTGCACGATACGAAATTTTATCAAAATAATTTTCAAATGAATCAAATTTAGGCGTGTAAAAACCACCTAATCCAATTTTCATATAATCGTTGTAACGTGCATTTGGGTAATTGTAGAAGCTATTGTATTTTGATGTTTGTGTTGCGGTATATTCTGCCCCAACAAACCATTTTAAATGATTGCCAACACCTAAACCAACAGAATAATTCATTGGTAACAACATTTTTTCGTTGTTGTCTGTGGTTGTTCTTGAATCAATTTCCAAAAAACCTAAATTGCTGTCGGCTTTAACGGTAGCCAATATACTTTCCTGATCGTTTTTCAACTTCATTTCAGGACTAAACGTAGCCGTTGCAAATAAAGACAGTTTTTTGTTTAAAGGCTGTTCATAATTTATCGCTGTATTAAGGGCAAGTCCGCTGTAATTGTTCTTGTTGCGTAAACGACTTCCACGATCTAACGGAATACCGTCACCGTTGTCGGTTATAAATGTTGTAGTGCTGGTTTCTGTATCACCAAAAATATAAGCTCCATCAACACCAATACTTAAGTTTTTACTGATTTTATAACTCAAACCTAAAAAAGTTCTGTTTAAACCACCTTCACCAACAAACTGATTCGCTTGGGTAAAATTACCTGATTTGCTTTTGTTTTGAATATTATATCCCACAAACGAATAAGGCATAATACCCACAGCAACTCTAAAATCGCCAGCCGGAAAAGCCAATGCCAAGTAATCAAAAGATCCGCTTGTGGTTTTTTCTTTGCTGTTTGCGTTTGATAAGTTGGTTGATTTGTACGATGCACCTAATGAAAAAGTAGTAGCTTGCAGTTTGGCATACGAAGCAGGATTTAATGTGTTTATGTGTAAACTGTCACTAAAAACGGCTAAAGAACCCATAGATTTTATTTCGTTTGATCCTCTAAATTGTTTTTCGCCAAAACCGTAATAAGAATAAGGAGAAGCGGTACCTTGTTGTGCGTAAGTATTTGATATACCTACCAAAGCTACTCCTAATATAATTTTTTTAATCATTTGATACAATGTGTTGATGTAATAAAAATAAACTTTCTAATAAAAAGTTTGGATTGGCAAAGATGCTATTTTTTAAACGGTTTACCAAAAATTCAGAATTTCCTCCCGTTAAAATTACTGTTAAATTTTCATCGAGATGTTTAAAATGGTCTATAAAGGCTTCGATCTCTGCAATTACGCCGTTTAAAACCCCCGACTGGATAGAGGTAGAAGTGGAGTTTCCTATGAATGGATGCAGCTCTGAAATCTTTTCTAAAGGCAGATTTGCCGTATAATCGTTCAAACTTTTGTATCGAAGTCCGATGCCCGGCGAAATAGCACCACCATGATATTGATCGGAACTGTTTATAAAATCATACGTTATGCAAGTACCCGCATCAATCACCAATCTGTTTTGGTTTGGGTATTTCAATGTGGCACCCGCAGCAAGAACAATTCGGTCAATTCCTAAAGTGGTTGGCGTGCTGTATAAATTTTTAAAAGGAATTAAAGATTCGTGCGTAACCGTTATTAAATTGCCCAACTTTTTAAGATCTTCAATAGTTTCTGCAGACAAATTACCCACCGAAGAAAGGATAATATCCACACAATTCTGTATTCCCTGAATTTGTTTCGATATATTTTTTATCAATTTTTCGTTATTGGTAATAATTAGCTGTTGCAGCGTACTGTTTTCATACACAGCAACTTTAGTACGTGTGTTACCAACATCAATACAAATAATCATAATTTATTAGGCATATTTCAACAAAGGTAGATAAATTTTTTTTGGAAAATATTAGGATATAATTAAAAAAAGCCTCTATATTTGCAATCGCTTTTGAGAGGTAGTTTACCTAACAAAACGGTACCTTAGCTCAGTTGGTAGAGCAACGGACTGAAAATCCGTGTGTCCCTGGTTCGATTCCTGGAGGTACCACAAAAACAAAAAGAGTTTTATACTCGGTACCTTAGCTCAGTTGGTAGAGCAACGGACTGAAAATCCGTGTGTCCCTGGTTCGATTCCTGGAGGTACCACAAAACAAAAGCTGAAGAGAAATCTTCAGCTTTTTTATTTAATAGCACTTTATACAATAAAAAAAAATCGGTTATGAAACCGATTTTTTTGTTTTATTCAGTATAACTGAAAGTATAATATAAAAGATTATAATCAGTGGAATAGCTTCAAAACGAAAGAATAATAGCAGTAATGCGCAAATTCCTAAAAACAACAATGTTAATTTATTATCGCTTAAATTTTTGTTTTTTGTTTTTAGTGAAAAAAGCGGTAATTCGGCATTCATAATAAACGCACTAAACAAGCTTATTGCTACCAAAACATAGGGGTTGCTAAAAAAGTTGAAAACAAAATCACTTTCTGTAGTATTCATTATTAACGGAATACTCAAAATAAACAATGCGTTTGCGGGTGTGGGCAAGCCAATAAAGCTATCGGTTTGGCGGGTATCAATATTGAATTTTGCCAAACGCATACAAGCACCCAATGTAATTACAAAACCAATAAACGGCACCAGTTTCATATAAAAAGTATCTTCGGTAATGGTATATTGCTCGTAATTTTCTTGAATATGTGCCAGCATTTGATACATTACAACACCAGGAACAACGCCCGATGTAACCATATCTGCCAAAGAATCTAACTGAACGCCCAACGGGCTTGAAACTTTTAAAACGCGTGCGGCAAATCCGTCCCAAAAATCAAAGAAAATTCCCAAACAAACCCAGAAAAAAGCCATTTGCAGGTTGTCATCAAAAGCATATACTAATGCAATTAACCCCGATAATAAATTTAAAAGTGTAATTACATTAGGAATGTGTTTTTTTATTGTCATCAATTGTATAATTTTATTGTAAATAACAAAAGTAAACAATAAGTTGTAAGTATTTAGAGTTTATATATTGTAAAATTTTGTAATATTTGTAAAAATTATCAAAGTGAAAAGAGGTTTCATATTATTGCCTTTACTTTTTGTTACGGCTTTAACGCAGGCACAAACTGCAAGAAAATATTCGAACGAGTTTTTAAATATTGGGGTAGACGCCGCATCATTTGGTATGGCTAATAGCGTTATTGCACAAACGGGCGATGTAAATTCGGGTTATTGGAACCCCGCAGGATTGATTCATTTGCAAGATAAACAGATCAGCTTAATGCACGCAAGCTACTTTGCAAACATTGCGCAGTACGATTACGCTGCTTTTGCAATGCCTATTGATGATAAAAGTGCGTTGGCTATTTCTGCAATTCGTTTTGGGGTAGATGATATCCTAAATACGACCGAGTTGATCGATCAAAACGGAAATATTGACTACAACAGAATTTCGTTATTCTCTGCTGCCGATTATGCTTTTAACATATCCTATGCCCGAAAATTATCGGTAGAAGGATTGTCGTTGGGTACAAATGCAAAAGTTGTTCGCAGAGTAATTGGCGATTTTGCAAAATCGTGGGGTTTTGGGTTAGATGTTGGTTTGCAATATCATACCGAAAATTGGAAATTTGGTTTAATGGCGCGCGATATTACCACAACTTATAATGTTTGGAATATTAACGAAGCCGAGTTTGAAAAGATTAAAGGCGCGGTGGAAGGGCAAAACCAAACCTTACCCGAAACTACCGAACTTACTTTGCCAAAACTACAATTGGGTGTTGCAAGAGATTTTGCCTTAACACAAAAATTTAATTTAACGGCTGCCGCTGTGCTTCATACCGAATTTTACGAAACAAATGCCTTAATTTCAACATCATCGTTTAGTATTCAACCATCGGCTGGTTTTGAATTTGGATACGATAAAATGGTTTTTGTACGTGCTGGTGTGGGTAATTTTCAAAACGAACTGCAGATTGATAATTCTGAAAAAGTTACCTTTCAGCCCAACATTGGTTTAGGATTTAAATACAAAGGAATTCAAGTAGATTATGCGTTAACCGATATTGGCGATCAAAGTGCATCGCTTTACTCAAACATTTTTTCACTGAAATTAGATTTAGGAATTTTTACAAAATCAAATGAATAATTTAGTATCAAAATTTAAACAGCAAATCGTATTCTTGATTTGTTGTTTTTCTTTTATAACTGCTGCAGCACAACCCGAAACCTTATCAGAAAAAGCCGAAATTAGCGTGTTAACCTGCGGAACCGCCAACGAAATGCACACGCTTTTTGGGCATACGGCATTGCGAATTAAAGATGTTGATCAAAATTTAGATGTTGTATACAATTGGGGAATGTTCGATTTTAGAACGCCCAATTTCTTAGCAAAGTTTGTAAAGGGTAATTTGCTTTATTATTTAGATGTTGATTCGTTTAACGATTTTCTGTACAATTACACAGCTGATAACAGGGAAGTGGTAGAGCAGGAATTGAATTTATCTTACACTGAAAAATCAAAAATTTGGACCGAAATAAACCGACAGTTAAAGGGTAATGACCGTTATTATACTTATGGATTTATTCGGAACAACTGTACCACAAAGGTTGTTGATGTGATTAATAAATCTATTGAAAAACCTTTAAGCGCAGATTTTCCTTCGAACAATCATTCGTATCGATATATTTTGAACGAAGGTTTAAATCATCATTATTTTGAGAAATTAGGAATTAATCTTCTTTTTGGGTATCCAACCAACAAAACAGCCGATTTAATGTTTCTGCCTGTTAAATTGAAAGATGGAATTGCTTTTAATAAAAACATTTTAAAATCAGAACAAACCATAAATAAGGTAAATAATATCAATATTAAAAGTTCTTTGAACTCCATTTACACCTTATGGTTTGTTGTTGCAATTGCATTGATAGGATTATTCAACAAAAAAAGTCGACTGATATACTTTTTTGTAAGTGCAGTTTTTAGTTTGTTTTTAATCGCAGTTAGCGTATATAGCAACCATGCCGAGCTACAGTTTAATGCTTTAATCCTCTTTTTTAATCCCTTGTTCCTAATTGGGTTGTTGCTTAAAAATAAAAAAATAATAATTTTCGCAACGGTTTTAACCGCTATAAGTTTGGTATTTATGGGGTTAGAATTAATTATGGTTGCAATGCCATTAATTGTGTTAAATTTAGGTTATATAATGGTATTGTTTTTGCGAAAGAGTGCATGTAACTTTGCAAAACCTTAAAAAATATCAAATGTTTAGTTTTTTTAAAAAGAAGAAAACTCTTCGAGAACTTATACCACAGAACTTCGTAGATATGCATTCGCATCTTTTGTATGGATTAGATGACGGAGCAAAATCATTAACCGAATCACAAAAATTAATTGCCGATTTAAAATCGTTTGGTTTTTCTCAATTTATCACAACTCCGCACACTACGCCTTTAGTTTGGGAAAACACAAAAGATCAGATTTTAAATCAATACGAAAAAGTAAAAAAAGAATTGAAAATGTCTGAAGCTGATCTTCGTGTGGCATCAGAATATTTAATAGATGATTCGTTTTTAAAACGATTAGAGAGCGAAAAATTATTGACGATAAAGGATAATTATGTATTGATAGAAATGTCGTACATAAACCCGCCTATTCAGTTGTATGAAATCATTATGGAAATAAATTCACAAGGATATCAACCCGTATTGGCGCACCCAGAACGTTATAATTTCTATAAAAATGATTACGATAGTTTCAAAAAATTGAAAAGTGCTGGTTGTTTGTTTCAAATAAATATGCTAAGCAGTACTGGGTATTACGGAGCAGGAATTGCTACCATTGCCGATTACCTTTTAAAAGAAAATATGTACGATTTTGCAGGAAGCGATGTGCATCATCAAAAACATATTAATGCGTTTAACAGTGAAATTAAACTTAAAAACACAGACGCCTTAGAAAATGTTCTAAGTAAAAACGAATTCTTTAGACAATAAAAAAGAAGCCGTCTCACAACTAGAGACGGCTTCTTTTTATGTTTATTTTTATTGGTAATGTGGTCAAAAATAGTTGGTGTTTTTGATCCGAAGTATCTTTATCAATTATCCAATTCTTGAGCCAAATTTCTTTGTTGGAATCAGAAACAGATTTATTACTGGCTGTGAACAATTGTCCACAATCTTTACACTTAAATCGTTATTTATTTTGTTGGATTCCCCATTTAATAGTTTGAAGACTTTGACAGGTTGGACAGCGCTTTTTTTTGAGTTTTTCATAAATAAAAAAAGTTTATTGAAACGAATTTGCTTCGCCAGTTCGGCTTTGCCTCGTGTCAATAAACTTTCGGGAATATCATATTTTACAATGCTTCACAGCGGTTTTGTCAACTATTTTTGACTATTAAACCATATTCACATCAAAATATAATCTAACAGATTTGATTTACTTTGAAGTTTTCAATGAAATTAATCAAGCTATTATTAGAGAAAAACAACTTAAAAATTGGAAAAAAGAATGGAAACTGAATTTGATAAAATCAACCAATCCTAATTTAGAAACCTTAAAATTATTTTAGTTATTTGTGAGATGCTGAAACAAGTTCAGCATGACAACACCCCATAAAAAAAGTCCTCCATTGAGGACTTTTTTGTTTTATTCTACTCTGAATGACACTTTACAGATAACACCATAAGTTGAAATTTTACCATCGTTTACATGACATTTCATATCTTTCACATAAACAGAATCAATATTTCTGATTGATTTAGACGCCTCTGCCACTGCTTGCTGCACAGCATCGTCAAAACTTACTGTTGATTGCGCAATCACTTCAATTACTTTTACAATACCCATGACAATTAATTTTTAAATTTATTAAATATAATAAAAAATGACTATCGGAAAGGTCGTACCAAGTTATAATTTGAGTTGATGAAGAATTTTAGGAAAGGAATAATTTCTATTATTTAGAAAGACTAAATATAGGACAAAAATAAAAAAATAAAGCATAAGAATTCAATCTTATGCTTTATTTTTTTTATTTAAGTATTATTTTTTCTTTACAATATCACGTAAGAAGTCAATTTCATCTTGCATTTTGTCTATTACCTTTTGGTAGGCATCAATATTATTGCTCATATTTATTAGGGTAGCAGCATAGCCACCTTTTTGATTAAAATTTTGCTGAATAAAAGCACTTTCTTCATCCAAAAGTGCCACAATCTTTACATCAAATATTTTTGCAATTTCTTTAAGTCTTTTGACAGTAATTTTATCAGCGTTCTTCTCTAAAGCTGAATAGGCTTGTTGAGTAATGCTTAATTGTGTAGCCATATAATCTTGTGAATATCCAAGATTTTCACGCATAATTCTAATATTGTCTGCTATAGTTAATTTTAAGCTCATTTCGGCACTTTTATTTTTGTGAAAATACAAATATTATTTGTAAAGCACAATGAAATTTGATTGTTAAAATTTTTATGAAATATAATATTTGCATAAATATAACATTAACTAAAAACATAATAATTATGGCATTTGATTCAAGACAAAGGGATTTTGGGGTTTTAAAAGTAGATGGTAAAAATGTACGAGTTTATTCTACAAATTCATCATCAATGAATATTGCAGTAGGAAAAGATATTAAGGATGCACGATGGAACGGTGATGAAGTACTTGTTTATCTAACTGATGGCAAAATTCGTAGATATTCCTCTTTATCTTCTTACACTACAATTTAACTATGGTAATTCCTATTATTTAAGGGGATTTCTTTTTAAAATGACAATCTATGAGCAATTTAACATGGAACTGCGTTACTGATAAGGTAATGTGTGTAGAAACTGAAACGATAAATGAAGCGTTAATTTATTTGAATGAGAATTTAGATAACAAATTTTATTACAGCGAAGATGCCGAATATGATAATAAAAAATTTACAATCATTGAATACGACCCGATTAAAAAAGAAAGGGTAAAATACTGGAAAGCTTGGAAAGGAAAAGAAATGGATGGTGCTACCGTTATTGAATTTAGAATATCTGATAGAGAATATTAATCAATTAAAAACAACAATTTATGAAAAAACTATTATTAGGTTTATTATGTATATTTTCAGTAGTATCGTGTGATAATACAGATGATTCTGCAAATATTGATGGTGGGAAAATAGACAATGAAAATGTTATTGAGGAAGTTATCTTGCGTGTAGAAGACAATTATGGTGAAGAGGCAGATAATTCATATCCTGGTCAGGATGCGAATGTTTTTATACCAGAATTCCCTACTGAATTTAAAGCATACTTTGTAGTTGCTGAAAAAACTGATAAATACGAGAAAGGTCAATTATTAGCTACTCACGATGTACATATAGGAAATAACAAAATTAAAAAGTTACCAAAAAATGTGATATATAATGTTCATGTAAGCAATTACACCAATGAGGATGACCCAGAATGGTATCAAGAATATGATTCTGAAACTAGATTACCCTCTTTAACAAACAAAATATATCTATACGCTAAAACTAAAGCAGATTTTAATAAAACTGATAGCCTAACTATGGTACTTTACAATCAGTATGCCTGCCTTGAATTGTATAAAGGTGATATTATGCCAGCTCTTATAACAGAAGCAAAAATAATACATCAGTACCCTGATTATATTAATTTTTACGAGGGAAATAAAGATTGGTGGTATATGCTTGTTAGAAAGGATATTTTATCAAGCGTACATATTCAAACAAGTATATTTGACAAAGATGAAAATCAATATGAACATTATGTGACTTTTCCTCATTATTATCCAGAAAATCACATTACTATTGCCTATGCACACATTGAATTTGGAAAAAAGTTTTCCGTATTCGGTTTTAGAATGAATAATTTTAAAAACTGATTTTTGCCCCTGACTAATGTTAGGGGTTTTTACTTATTAAATTTCTCAAGTTCTAATTTTATCAATTCAATAACATTTTGGTTGGAAATTCTAGACATTAAGCATGTATAATGATTTCCATTAGTATTATCAGTTATAATGATTTCCTGTAAGTAAAAATATGTAGAATTCATTTTACTAAACATAGTTGAAAATAAGTTGAACCTAAATTCTTGATTACTGTATGCTTTTTTTCTATTTTGCCTAATTCTAATTGGAGAACTGTCGCAATAAAAGTAAATTATTACATTATTAGTGTTTAGGTAATCTAAAACAATGCTGATAAATTTATTTAGTGTTTTTAATGAATTTGATTCTATATTAGAAGATAACAACGTAATTGAAACATCTATAATAGGAATATTACAATTAGTGTAATTAGGTGGAAATTCTTTGAAACTAACAAGATATTGGTATCCTTCTTCTGTTTCAAAAGGAATTTCTAACTCTAAACTCAAAGTATATTATTATTTAGATTTAGGAAATATAGAATCTTTTTTAGCAATAAGTTTTGCTTTATATTCTTCTTTTTCAGCACGTAGATTTCTAAAGAATTTCAATAATTCTTCAGAAGGAGTTTCTATATGTAAAGTTTTAGCTTTCATTTTATATGGTACAAATTTAATATAAATTTTGAATAATACAAACATTATTCAATTTTAATATATATAAATAATTCTCGTTCTTAACACCAATTATATTGAGTTGCAGCGTTTAGTAGTCTATCAAAAACATCTAAATTATTAAATCGTCTATTAAACTTGAAGCAGAATTCATTAAGATAATTTTGGATGTAATCTCTTCCAATAGAGTGGTGAACACCAAGTAAATTTCTTTTAGCATTTGAAATTGTTTTGTGAACCCATGGTAAAACTACATCAGCACTAACCTTTGAAACATTTATTGGAATATGGTTCTTTACTATTTGTTTTAATTTGCTGTAATGACGACCATCATCGGTTATTACTGATGTAGTATCTCCATTTACAGCCTTTGATAACTCTGTGTTTATTGTACTAGCTTTATGGTCTTCAATATGTACCATTTTTAAATATTTAACTGCTCTTTTAGACTTGTGAATATTAGTTTGGTCTGGGTTCAGTTGAGATTCAGCCATAACCAACACAGTAGCATTACGTTGGCTACCTAAACCACGTTTCTTTTCTTCTGATTTATTTGTATTTTCTTTGTTTGGGGTAGAAACAAAAAAACCTTCATCCATTTCAACCGTATCATTTAACTTATATTCTGCATCACGTTTACCCATAACAAGACGTATTTTGTGCATCATATCCCATATAGGCTCATAGAATTTATGCCCTATTTGTCTTTGAATTTCTAATGCAGAAAATGATTTCTTTGTACTGGTAGCAAACATAAATGCCATATACCAATGTAGATATGGCAATTTACTATACTCCATTACAGTTCCACTTTTTAGTGAGGTTTTAGTACCACATTCTTTACATTTATAATACGAAATTGTAGATAACCAATAATGTTTGGTGCAACCACACTTTTTGCAGGTTACACCAACTTTATCTCTGTATTCCTTAAAATGTACTTTACAAGCTTCTTCTGTTGGAAACTGTTTGAAAAATTGCATGATATTCATAACTAACTACTTTTTAAGGTTCTTTACATAGTTTATTAGAACATTCTCCATGAAATTCTTTAAGCTACGCAAATCTTTGTCTGCCTCTGCCTGTAATACCGATATTACATCTTCTCTTAAGTGTACCTCGAATCTTTTCTTATCTTTTGCTACTCCCATAAATTCTAATTGTTTATCAAAACAAAGATACATAAAAAATACGTAACTTTTAACATTTTAACAAAAAAAACATCACAATTAACTTTGTGATGTTTTTTGCGTATATTCGCATTGTCTTAAATTCACTTTTAAGACATATAAAAATAACATAATTCAATGGATTTGATAATAATCCCTTTAGTTATTCTGGTATTAGTTTTTGCTGGGTACAAAAGGATTTCTATTAAGGTTGGATGGTTTCTTACCATAAAAGCTAAAAAATAGAAATTAAAAAGTTACTGGTAATACTAATACCAGTTTCTTTTATAGTATTCCTCTTAAACTATATATTAAAAAGCTCTCTTCCCAATTGATTTATTTTGTAAATTTGGTATAAAACATTTATACACATGAATAATTTAAACCCAAGAGAAACACTCAAAGAAACATCAAAGAGATATCCATTAGACCAAAGAGGATATTACTACTTAAGTGATTATGCTACAACCATTAAATGTTTAATGACAAAGTGGAAAGAAAATGAAGGTAAAAGAATTGATAATTTGTATTTTTTAGAATTAAAATTAGATGATTTTATCAAAGATGACCTTCGAGAACTTTATAGAGTTAAAACTAAAAACCTTAAAAGTTCAAGAAACGTCCTAAATCAAACAGAAAGAAAACTAATGAATATAAGAAGTGAATTCTTAACTATGTTTGATAATTATTACAAAGAAATTTTAACTTAAATAAAAAAAGAACTATCTAATGATAGTTCTTTTTGGTATAACCTTCCCGATAGTCATTTTTATTAAATATAATAAAAAATGTAATCCCTAAAAAAATAATTGTATAATAATAAAAAAACACTAAAATTCAATTAAACTTTAAAAGTTAGACACCATTTAAAATCAGGCCAAAAGAATTGTTTTTATTTTCGCATACTTCCCGTTTGTTTTAAGCGGTTATGGAATTTAAAAGCCTCTTCCAAAATATGTGGTGTTTGTCCGCCGGTTTGGTTGCAGGCACGAGTAAAATAATCGCGAATTTCTTCTTTAAAGTCAGGATGCACACAGTTTTCTATAATCACTTCGGCTCGTTCGCGCGGAGCCAAACCTCTTAAATCTGCCAATCCTTGATCGGTTACCAAAATATCAACATCGTGTTCGGTATGATCGTGGTGTGTAACCATTGGCACTACATGCGAAATGTTGTTTTCTTTTGATGCCGATTGGCAAACAAATATGCTTAAATAGGCATTTCGAGCAAAATCGCCCGAACCACCAATTCCATTCATCATTTTACTGCCCGAAATATGTGTGGAATTCACATTGCCGTAAATATCAAATTCAATCGCCGTGTTAATTCCGATAATTCCTAATCTGCGAACAACTTCTGGGGCGTTTGAAATATTTTGGGGACGTAAAATCAATTTGTCCTTATAATCATTGAAGTTATTGATTAATCGATTATAACATTCTTCTGAAACGGTAATCGAAGATCCCGAAGCAAAATCAAGGTTTCCAGAATCAATCAATTCAAAAGTAGAATCCTGCAAAACTTCAGAATACATAGTTAAATTCTTAAAATTAGAATTTTTGAAACCCATTAAAACCGAATTGGCTACTTTTCCAATTCCTGCTTGCAAAGGCAGTAAACTGTAAGTCAGCTTTCCTTTTTTAACTTCACTTTCAAAAAAGTTTAAAAGATGGTTTGATATGGCGGTTGTTTTCACATCTGGTTCGGCAATAACGGCAGGCTGATCGGTAATATCGGTATAAACAATAGCAATTACTTTTTGGGGATCAATTTCAATGAAAGGCTTTCCAATTCGGTCTGTAGGGTTATGAATATTGATTACATCGCGATTAGGATACGAATTTGGAACCGAACAATCGTGAATTCCTTTAAAAGACAAGGGGATTTTTGTATTGATTTCTATGATGATTTTTTTAGCCTGTGCAGCAAAAAACGCCGAATTTCCAATAGAAGTTGTGGGAATGATGTTTCCATTTTCATCAATCAAAGAAGCTTCAATAATCGCAACATCAACTGGAGCAATATGTCCGCAAATAAGTTGTTCAACCGTTTCGCTTAAATGTTGATCAATGTATTTTAATCGGTAATCATTGATTGATTTTCTCAAAGCCGGATCTGCCATAAAAGGCATTCTGCGCAACAATGCGTTGTTTGCTGCCAAATCGGCATCGGTTGTATAACCTAAAGACGCACCGGTAATCAGCGTAATGGCAACATCTTCGGTTGCGGCACGCTTTGCAAACGCAGGCAAAACAGATTTACTGTCGCCCGCTTTTGTAAAACCGCTTGCCCCTACTACATTGTTGTTTTCAATTAACAAAGCAGCTTTATCGGCAGCCATTATTTTATCGTTATAAGGTCTATATAATATTCTGTCCATAATTAAAAAATTATTGTTGTGTACAACTTACAAAGTTAGCGAATACACAAATAACAAAGTTTTAATCGACAAATATTTTAAAATTAGTAGCTTTTTTTAAGGAATTAATCAAAATTTTAAGATATAATTTTTATTAACAAAATAAGATTTGGTAAAAAAAATCTATTCAATAATTTTATTTAATGCAAAACAGATCAATTCATCGATTGTTTTGTACGGATCGGCGCTAAAAGTTCCATTTTTTCGGTTGGCAACAATTGCGTTTAACGACAGGGCTTTATGTCCTAACAATTTACACAAGCCGTAAATTGCTGCGGTTTCCATTTCTAAATTGGTCGCTTTTAAACCCTCAAATTCAAACGAGTCTATTTTATCGTTCAAAAATGCATCTTGCAGGGGCAAACGCAAAACTCTGCCTTGTGCTCCATAAAATCCGGGGGCTGTAACGGTAATTCCTTCAAAAACAGTATCAGATTTAAACCTTTGCAACAAATCATTATCAGCAGAAACAACATAAGGCAACCCTTTGGAAAGATCCCAATTGGTATGGTTTACAAACGCTTTTTCTATGAATTGATTTTGAATATTTTGTAGGTCATAACTGCGCAACATATTATCGGTACCAATGGCAAATGCAGACATTAGCAACGAATCCACAGGAATATCTGCCTGCAACGAACCCGATGTTCCTACCCGAACAATATTTAAGCTTGTTAGATTTGGTTTTACTGTTTTTGTTGTAAAGTCGATATTCACCAAAGCATCTAATTCGTTCAGCACAATATCAATATTATCAGGGCCAATTCCAGTTGAAACCACCGTTAATCGCTTGCCTTTATACATTCCGGTTTCGGTTTTGAATTCTCGTTTTTGAATAGAAAATTCAACCGAATCGAAATAGTTTGTGATGGATGCTACCCTATCTTGATCGCCCACAAAAATAATATCGTTGGCAATGTTTTCGGGCTTTAAATTCAAATGATAAACACTTCCGTCGGGGTTTAAAATAAGTTCCGAATCTTTCATTTTTTCCATATCAACCTCCTACTCTTTTTACTTTATAACCTTTGCTTTTAAGGTAATCCATTATTTTATCTCGAAAATTTCCCTGAATTATAATTTCGTTGTCTTTGGCACTTCCGCCCACGCCGCACAAGGTTTTCAATTCTTTTCCTAAAGCTTTTAAATCATCGGTAGATCCAACAAAACCTTTAATAACAGTAGCAACTTTTCCACCGCGGTTTTTCTTATCTAAATGCGCTTCTAAATGCTGCTGGTTGGGATCTAATGTTTCTTCGTGTTCATCATTCCGATCAAACTCAAAATCTTTATTGGTAGAAAAAACAAATCCGCCCAAATCTTCTAAACTCGATATTTTTTTTGCCATTTTTAACGATTAATTTTGATAATCAAATATACATAAACTATACAGAAAGCTTATTTTTGTAATAATAAAATTAACAATTTTGAATAGATCTGATTTACATCAACTTACACAAAGCATTATCGATGCCATTGCCAACAAACAGCCGTTGCTTGCAAAGACAAACATTGCCAAAACGCAGGAATTAATCGATCAACTAACAGACCGCAGTACGAATAACGACGAATTGGTTGAATTATCGAAATATCAAACCCTGCTTACCGTGTTAAATAATAAATTAAAATAGTACATTTACTTAATTTTAAATTGCAACCGTTTATGAAAACCGTTAGAATTGTTGGCGTGCCCGAACATTTTAATTTTCCTTGGCAGTTAACTATTGATGAAGGAATGTTTAACGAAGTGGGTATTGATGTAGACTGGACCGATGTACCTGAAGGAACCGGCAAAATGTGTGAAATGCTCCGCGAAAATCAAACCGATTTAGCTGTAATTTTAACCGAAGGTATTTTAAAAGATATTGCCAACGGAAACGAATCGGTTATTTTGCAAACATTTGTGCAATCGCCTTTGCAATGGGGCATTCACGTAAATGCAGAAAGCAGTTATAAAACGGTTGATGATTTATTGGGAAAAACAGCTGCTATTTCGCGCTATGGTTCGGGTTCTGAATTGATGACCTATGTAAATGCTGCCAATCAAAAGTGGGATTTTGGTTCGATAAAATTCGAAATCGTAAATACGCTCAATGGCGCAGTGGAAGCTTTATCTGCCAACAAAGCCGATTATTTTATGTGGGACCGTTTTATGACTCAGCCCATTGTTGACAAAGGAATTTTTAGACGCGTTGCTGTTTGCCCAACGCCGTGGCCGTGTTTTATGATTGTTGCCCGCAAAGATTTTTATCAGCAAAACAAAGCTATGGTTGATAATTTGTTGAACATCATTAACCAAACAACTCGCGAATTTAAAATGATACCGAGTATCGATAAAACCTTAGCAAGCGTTTTTAATCAAAAATTAGAAGACATTCAACAATGGTTACAAATAACGAAATGGTCGCAAAAAAAACCAACCGAAGCGCAGTTTAACCAAATTATCACCGATTTAATACGATTTAAAATAATAAACAGTCCTTTAAAATATTCCGAAGTTGTTGTTTAAAAGTAGTTAATGGAAATATCAAATGTAAAATTATTGCGTACTCTAAATAAGCTTAGCCTGCCTAAGCCTTGGGATACTATTATAATTTTATTGTTAACGCTTTTAACCTTAATTCCGATTTTTATTATTCTGCATCAAAATTTAATAGATCCAGAATGGCCTGTACATTTAGACCGTATTTTACTTTTTTTGGTTATCACCGCAGTTGTAACCTACGTGCTACATTATATAAAGCGCTTTTTATTTTTTGCTATAATCATTTACTTACTAGTGCTTTTATTTGGAACATTATCAACAGGTTACGGTTTTAAATCGGTTTTTGAAGATTACCGTTCCATGATTTATGCTATGAGCGATAATCCCAATCCGCAGGATATCATTGTTTCTAAATTATTGCCTTTTCCGAACAAATCAAAAATTATAAAAGCAATTGAGTACGATAATCCTAAAGTGCGCAATTTTGCATTATCTGCAACAACAAAACATTTTAGAAATATTAAAGGATACAAAGAATACCGACAAATAATTCAGTGTTTTGCTATTTTTAAGGAAATTCAAGATAAATGGAATTATGTAAACGACCCTAAAAACAGGGAATACATTGCAACAGCATCAGAATCTTTACAACATTTTTCGGGCGATTGCGACGATCATTCCATATTAATGGCAGCATCTGTGCGCGCCATTGGTGGAACTCCGCGATTAATCCATACAAAAGAACACATGTATCCCGAAATGCTTATTGGTACAAAAGCCGATTTAGAAAATGTGATTTATTTAATTAAAGAAGTTTTGTTTGTAAAGGAATCAAAAGGAAAAAGAATACATTACCATATAGACGAACGCGGACAAGTTTGGCTGAATTTAGATTACACCGCAAAATATCCCGGCGGACCTTTTATGAGTGAAGAAATCTTGGGAGAATTAACGCTGAATTAATTATGAATATTTTTATTACTACAGGAGCTATTTTTGGAGCTTTAGGAATTATTATCGGAGCCTTTGGTGCCCACGCCCTTAAAAAGATTTTTAACGAAGAGCAACTTAAAAATTTCGAAACCGGCGTAAAATATCAAATGTATCACGCACTGCTTTTGGTAATCATTGGTTTTAATATAGCATACATCACCAGCTACGAAAACCTGTTGTTTTATTCGTTAACCTTCGGCATTGTGTTGTTTAGTTTTAGTATTTATGGCCTTTGCATAAGCAGCGCACGCAATAAAAAGTTAAAAATATTGGGTCCAATTACACCAATAGGCGGATTATTGCTGCTTTTAGGCTGGATCATATTAATTTTAAACTCTATAAATTAATTTTATTTTTATTAACATTAAATTTTATACATTTACACCAAATTAAATTAACTATTTTAAATGAAAAAATTATTTGCACTTGCTTTTACTGCGGCAGTTTTAGTTTCTTGTAACAAAGATGGATATACTATTAAAGGTGAAGTAAAAGGTTTTGAAGATGGAACTAAAGTTTATATCAACAAACAAGATGAAAACGGATTTACCAAAATAGACTCTACTGATGTTAAAGGCGGTACATTCACATTCAAAAATGAAAAAGCACCAGAAATTGACATTTATTTTATTGAATTAGGCAAGACGCAAGAATTTGCTTTCCCTTTTATAATGGAAAAAGGTGAAATTAAATTCACTTTCGATAAAGCCAAACCAACCGAAGTTAAAGTTAACGGTACCAAGAATAATGATTTAATGACTTCTTATAATGAAGAAGCCTTTAAAATTCAGAATGAAATAATGGATTTCCAAAAGCAAAATGATGCTAAATATAGAGAAGCTAAAGAAAAGGGAGATCAAGCTACAACATTGGCATTGGAAACACAATTTAAGAATCTTCAAAATAAGTATGTAGATCAAAACAAAAAATTCATCGCTACTAATAAAGATTCTTACATTTCGTTATTGTTGTTAACACAATTGGCTATGTCTGATGCTTTAACAATTGATGAAATTAAGAAACATTACAACGATTTAGATGCTTCTGTAAAAGACACAAAAAAAGGTAAAGAATTTGCTGATAACCTTAAAAAAATCGAAACTACAGAAAAAGAAAGCCAGGAAAAAAAAAATAAAGTTGCCATAGGGCAAAAAGCTCCAGACTTTACAGCGAATACTCCTGATGGAAAAGCAGAATCTTTACACAAAAATTTAGGTTCAAAAGCAACAATTATCGATTTTTGGGCATCATGGTGTGGTCCATGTCGTAAAGAAAATCCAAACGTAGTAGCACTTTACAACAAATACAAAGCACAGGGCTTAAAAATTGTAGGTGTTTCGTTAGATAAAGAAAAAGAAGCTTGGGTAAAAGCAATCGCTGATGATAAATTAGATTGGCTGCAAATTTCAAACTTAAAATTTTGGGACGATGCTATTGCAAAAGATTATGCTGTTGAATCTATTCCTGCAACGTTTATTTTAGATGCTAACGGAACTATTGTTGCAAAAGATTTAAGAGGTGCTGAATTAGAAGCAAAAATTGCAGAACTTGTAAAATAATATCTCTTGTAAATTCATAAAAAAGTCGGTACATTGTTACCGACTTTTTACATTTATAATATCATGCAAAAATTATTATAGATATGAACTCTACAAGATCTCTTCAATGATTCTTTTTAAAAAAGAATATTTAATCTTTATCTCTTATCTAAAAAATATTTTTATATTTGCCCATCAAAAAATAAGAAATGATATTATCTAACTTAAAAAAGGGAAAGAAGCAGAACTTACGCAACGATTCGTGAGTCATTTTCCTTTGGTTAGAAACCAGATACATGAGGAGCCTGTCATCACGACAGGCTTTTTTTTTGTTTATAATTAAATAACACATACCTAAATCTATGAAAGTATTAAAATTTGGAGGAACTTCGGTAGGAAGTCCCGAGCGTATCGAACAATTATTGCCTATCATTAAATCGCAAACCGCAGATAAACATCTGGTGGTATTGTCTGCCGTTTCAGGAACCACAAACGATTTGGTTGCTTTATCGGATCTGTACGCAAAAAAAGAAAACGATGCTGCCCGCAAACACATTGAATTTCTTCATAACAAATACAAAGCGTTTACTAACGAGTTATTTAAAACCGAGGAAGGTAAAGCAGAAGCTTCTATTTTTATCGATCAAATATTTCAATTGCTTTATAGTTTCGAAAATACAAATTTCACCTCAAGAGAAGAACGTATTATCTTGGCTCAGGGCGAAATTATTTCCACTACGTTATTCCATCTACGTTTAAAAGAAAAAGGGGTATCATCTGTACTACTGTCGGCACTGGATTTTATGCTGATTGATGCTGAAAACGAACCAGATATCGACTATATTAGAGAACGTTTAAACGACGAATTAACAAAATATCCTACAGAAAATCTGTTTATAACTCAAGGGTTTATCTGCAAAAATGCACAAGGAGAAACCGATAATCTACGCCGAGGCGGATCAGATTACACCGCTTCGCTTTTAGGGGCTGCTTTGCAAGTGGAAGAAATTCAAATATGGACAGATATTGACGGATTTCATAACAACGATCCGCGTTATGTTCCCAACACCAAACCTATTGCTCATTTAAGTTTTGACGAAGCTGCTGAATTATCTTACTTCGGCGCAAAAATACTGCATCCGCAAAGTGTTTTTCCAGCAAGAAAATTCAATGTACCTGTTCGTTTATTAGACACCATGAATCTAAGCGCATCGGGAACTTTAATTTCGGGCGAAACAACAAACCAAAATCAGATTGTGGCTATTGCTGCAAAAGACGGCATTACGGCAATCCGCATACAATCGTCGCGAATGTTGATGGCGTATGGTTTTTTAAGACAGATTTTTGAAGTATTTGAACGATACAAAACACCAATTGACATGATTACCACTTCAGAAGTAGCTGTTTCATTAACAATTGATCAAACAGAAAATCTTACAGAAATAATAAAAGATTTGGAAACTTTTGGTGTTGTAGAAACAGACAACAACCAGTCAATCATCTGTATTGTTGGCGATTTCAGAAAAAACAATCATGGTCATGCAACCATTGTTTCCGAAGCCGTAAAACATATTCCTATCCGTATGATTTCTTATGGCGGAAGCGAAAACAATATTTCTTTGCTTGTTCCATCTTCTTACAAAATTGAAGCTTTAAGATCACTGCACAACAGATTATTTTAGTTTGCTAAATAAAAAAAGACTGTCTTGCTAATGAAGACAGTCTTTTTTTATTTAATTTTTTAATTGATTATCAGGAACGCTATATCAAAATATATTTGATTTATTATATATAGATGCTCGTCACTTCGAGTAGGTTTTTCGTAATGAAAAGTAGTAAAACCGTATCGAGAAGTTTGGTATTGAAAGTTCTCGACAGGCTCGAACGGACGAAAGTTTAATAAATTCTATTTAGCATAAACTTTCCTGTAATCATTTTTTTATAGAATTATACTTACTGATTTACTTTAGTTTGCAAAGTAGCAACCGTTATATTTTCACTATTATTAAAGTAAAGCAAATTATCTGAAATAATATAAGTTGACGTATTTTGCAAAGCTTCTTTAAAGCTATTTTCAATTTTTAGGTTACCGCATGCCATTTTTGTTGAGGTAATTTCGAATAGCTTTATACCGTTGTTACCTGTAAATTCCACTTTGGCACCAAATCTATTACAGCCCAAGTTACCCGAAGCCGTTGTAAGATCGGTAAATTTTATGAAAGGATAATTTGTAAAAGTGCTATCAAGCACAACATTTGTTCCATTTACTTCTTTTACCTGCCATTCTTTGGAAAGCAAATCCTGTGGATCAGCAGTAACTTCTGTAGTTTCTACTGATGGATTATCTGGTGTTTCTGTTGCTTTTTTATCGGCACAAGCTATTGTAAAAATGGAAATTGTGGCAATCAATAAAATCTTTTTCATACTTTTAAATTTATTGTTACTAACAAAAGTAGTAAAGTTATTTAGATCCTTCTAAATTAAACTCATTTAAAATATAGTTGCTATTTTTGAAGAATTACAAACATTACATGTACTTTGAACATTCAACATAAAATATATTGGTCAGTATGCACCAAATGTAAAGGGTTTGGTAAAAAAAAGCAGCGAATCAAGAAAACATTTACAAGCGAAAACATACCTTTAAAGATCTGTTCAAATTGTTCCGGATCGGGATTAATTGTTTCTAAAAATCAAACTGTTCCTAATTTTGAAGAATTTCCTCATATTGCCATAATCGGTGGAGGAATTGGCGGTACTGCGCTTGCTGTTGCCTGCTTACACAGGGGAATTCCTTTTACAATATACGAACGCGACAATGGTTTCAACGCACGTTCACAAGGTTATGGATTAACGTTGCAACAAGCGAGTAAAGCTATTGAAGGATTTGGTATTTCTAAACTTGAAAAAGGCGTGGTTTCTACTAAACACATTGTGCATACATCCAACGGAAAAGTAGTTGCCGAATGGGGAATGAGAAAATGGCTTGATTATTCTAATAAAAAAACATCAAAAAAAACAAACATTCATATTGGCAGACAAGCACTTCGCCAAACTTTAATGGAGCAATTGCAAAGTTTCGAAACAATAAAATGGGGACACAAATTAATTCATCTTACCGAAAAAAATCAGCAACAGATAACGTTAACTTTTGAAGTTAATGGAGCAATAGAAACAACAACTGCCGATTTGGTTGTTGGTGCAGATGGTATTCGAAGCTGTGTTAGAAACCTCATCATTAACGAAGAAAAAAACATGTTACGTTATCTTGGCTGCATGGTTATTTTAGGTATTTGTCCGTTAAGTTCCATTGAAACCGCAGATAGAACTTTATTAGATTCTGCCACCGTTTTTCAAACTGCCAACGGTAACGAACGTATTTATGTAATGCCTTATGATACAGACTCTGTGATGTGGCAATTGAGTTTTCCTATTGATGAAACCGAAGCTAAAAAACTGAGCACAAATGGTGTGGAAGCTTTAAAAACCGAAGCTTGTAAGCGCACTAAGTGGCACGCTCCTATTCCACAGATTATATCGGCAACACATTCTAATAAAATTACAGGGTATCCTGTTTATGATCGCGAACAATTGGCTGCAGAACTCTTAGAAAATGTAGGTTCGGTTACATTGATTGGCGATGCGGCACATCCTATGAGTCCGTTTAAAGGTCAGGGTGCAAACCAAGCTTTGTTAGATGCATTGTCATTGGCGCGTACAATTTACAAAAATGGAAATTCGATAGTAAATTGGCGATCAAAAGGATTAAGAAAAACGGTATTAAAAAATTTTGAAGCAGAAATGATACAGCGAAGTGCTGTAAAAGTAGCCGATTCTGCTGCGGCGGCAACATTTCTTCATTCTGAAATTGCAGTGCACGAAAGTGACCAACCTAGAGGCAGTGTTTTAAAAAAATCAACTTCTTAAAAAATGGAATAAAATATTTAAAAAAAATGCACCTCTTATTTGTTGTATTAAAAATTTGTACTAAATTTGGAGTTCATAAGTGTTTTTTTTGGTTATTAAAGAGGTTGTCAGTTTTACTACTGCAACCTCTTTTTTTTATTGGTCGATTCTTAATTAAACCACTTTATCATAATACTTTTTAAATCGTTCCAAAACTTCTAAAAATAATGTACGCAAACAGGCAATGTTTATTCAAAAACAACAAAATCAAGCCACAAAAAAATAAGTAAGCGTTAATGGAATAATTTTTACCCGTAGAAGATTATTACAAAAAATCAGTCAGAATGCTTTGTTTGAAATAATATATACAAATCTGTGTATCTTTAAAAATTTTATAATAAACCACACATAAATATTAGTTTTTATTCTTCTTTTGTTTTTCGCGTTCATTAAAATCAGCCACCTCAACAATACGCGGAATACTACTTTTTGGCGCCATGTATTTAAAGCGTTTTAGTTTTTTACGCGCACGAATAACTCGGAACGTTCTGTTGTCTTTGTAAAGATTCCAGTTCATTAATAATACCGAAGCCAATATAACCGTTAATCCAAGAATTTGCAAAGCAGTTACTTTATGTTGTGTAAAAAAATGCGCCAAAAATAAGGCCACTACCGGATTTACATAAGCATACGTGCTAACTTCTGTTGCCGGACGAACTTGTAACAACCAAATATAACAGCTGAATGCCAAGATAGACCCCATTGTTATTAGGTATGCAATAGATCCCCAACCTTCTAACGGTACACTGGCAAAACTAAAAGTTGAATATTCGCCGGTAATGAATGCCGACACAGTAAATGCAACACCCGCTGTAACCATTTGCCAAGCCGTTTTAACCATTACATTTAGCGGTTTAATTTTTCGATCTTCCGTTGTTGGCTTTTTGTCTTGCGTATATTTTGTGTAAAGCGACCCGACTGTCCAAGCAATTGTTCCAAAAATCATAACAAGCATGGCTATAATATTGTAACCACCTGACTGACTGTTTGAATTAACCAATTGTTCCCCAAAAAGCATCACCACCCCACCAAAGCCTAAAATTAAACCTAAAACAATAGGAATACTTCCAAAATTCGATTTCCATTTAGGTTTATCTAAAAGTACAAACCAAATAGCAGCCGCAGCACCAAGTATCGATACAATAGCACTTGATATGTATTGTTCTGCCCAAATAACGGCAGCCATATCAACAAAAAGCAACAAAAAACCAATAAACACTGCTCTTTTCACATCGCGTTTATTAAAAAGTTTGTATCCTTTTAAGCGACAATAAGTCATTAAAACGGCTCCGGCAATTATAAAACGGATGGATCCCAACACAAACGGCGGAAACCAATGCAATGCTTTTTCGATAAAAAAATAGGTTGATCCCCACACAAAATAAACTACGGCGTATGCAGAAACAATGCTGAATTTGGAAACTTTATCTAATGACATATAAACAGAATAAAACGGATAAATACTTTAATTTCTATAGCGGAAATTTTCTGCAAATTTCGGACATAATTAAGACATGATGAAATTAAAACCATTATTTATCTGTAATGCTATTTTAATGCCACAAAAACTTGTACAGTTATTGTTTATTAATGAACAACAACATTGATTACAAACGTTTTAAACAATTAAACTTAAAAGCTATGAGTACAGAAAATTTAAAAAACACCGAAGCTGTTGAAAAATTATAAAAATCAATGGATAAAAACATTCGCAACGCTGTGATACAAGTGAGCGAAAAGTTAGGAAACACGCCAGCGGTAGCCCGACGTTCTTATATTGATCCACGTGTAATTGATAAATATCTTGATGGAAAAACACTGAAATATTTTCAGAAAGAAGTGAATAAACTCCTTAAAAAGAATGAAAATTTATCCGAAAGCGAAATTGGTGTTCAATGCCTTTTAAAATAAAGATCAGCTATTAAATTGCTGATTCTATTCTTTAATTTCAATAATTTCAAAAGAAACAGGCTGTAAAGGTGCGTTTTTTTCGTTTGTTTTTAGCTTACTTATTTCAAGCAATACATCTAACCCTTCGTAAACTTCGCCAAAAACAGTGTAATCTCCATCTAAACGCGGTAATCCTCCTTTTGATAAATAGGTTTCACGCTGTTCTTTGGTAAACTTAATTCCTTTTTTCTGTTCGATTTTCTCCAGATCAGTTTCTGTAACAGATTTTCCAACCACAAAATAAATCTGATTTAAAAAAGATGCTTTCTCTGGATTATCATCTCTGCCAGCACCTAAAGCGCCCATTTTATGAAAAGCCCTTGAATCAAATTCGGCAGCCAATCTGTAATGTTCGCTTACAGGTAAATCTTTTTCTCTTTGTGCAATATCATCGTCATGCTCCCCTCCTTGCACAACAAAGTTTTCTATAATTCGGTTGAATAGTGCCTCTTTATAAACATTTTCTTTAATCGCATTTAAAATCAATTGTTGATGTTTGGGCGTGAAATCATAAAGAACAACCTTAAAAGTACCATGAGTTGTTTTAAACTGTAATTTATGTGATTGTGCCCAAAACTGCATTGGCAAAAAGATCAAAACAAAAATATATAGACATGATTTCATTTTCAATGATTAAATTTATCTAATAGATACAGAAAGCTAATATATCTAAAAAATTCAATTAAAAACGATATATTTGCATCGTCTTAAAAATCGATATAAAATAGCACAACTATATGAAAGCAGGTATTGTAGGATTACCAAACGTTGGAAAATCAACTTTGTTCAATTGTTTGTCTAACGCAAAAGCACAAAGTGCAAACTTTCCTTTTTGTACAATCGAACCAAATATTGGGGTTGTAAACGTACCAGATCCTAGAATTAATAAATTAGAAGAATTGGTTAAACCAGAGCGCGTGCAAATGGCTACTGTTGACATTGTTGATATTGCAGGTTTGGTGAAAGGTGCTAGTAAAGGCGAAGGTTTGGGTAACCAGTTTTTAGGAAATATTCGCGAGTGTAACGCTATTATTCACGTTTTGCGTTGTTTTGACAATGATAATATTGTGCATGTTGACGGTAGTGTGGATCCTATTCGCGATAAAGAAACAATTGATATAGAGTTGCAGTTGAAAGACTTGGAAACGGTTGAAAAACGTTTAGAAAAAACCAAGAAAGCTGCAAAAACCGGAAATAAAGAAGCGCAGGTAGAAACAGCTTTGTTAGAGCGTATCCGCGAAGCCTTGTTGCAGGCAAAATCGGCTAGAACAGTAGTTCCACAGAATCAAGACGAAGAAGCTTTGTTCGAAGATTTTCAATTAATCACAGCAAAACCGGTACTTTACGTTTGTAATGTTGATGAAAATTCTGCAGTTAACGGAAACGAATATGTTGAAAAAGTAAAAGAATTGGTCAAGGATGAAAATGCCGAGGTAATTATTTTATCTGTTGGTGCCGAAGCTGATATTACCGAATTAGAAACCTACGAAGAACGCCAGGTTTTCTTAGAAGACATGGGCTTAACAGAGCCAGGGTCGGCAGTATTGATTCGTGCAGCTTACAAATTACTAAATTTGCAAACCTATTTCACGGCAGGTGTGAAAGAAGTTCGTGCTTGGACTATAAAAATTGGCGATACAGCACCAAAAGCAGCCGGAGTTATTCACAGTGATTTTGAAAAAGGATTTATCCGTGCCGAAGTAATCGCTTATGATGATTATGTTACTTATGGATCAGAAGCTAAAGTAAAAGAAGCCGGAAAACTACGTGTGGAAGGCAAAGAATATATTGTTAAAGACGGCGATGTAATGCATTTCCGCTTTAATGTTTAAATTGTTTTTAAGAGCCGAATGTTAAATTCGGCTTTTTTATTAACTTTTTTTCTACATTTGGTGCAAATCAAAAACACCATGAAACACTTATATAAACTGTTATTGCTTTTTGCTGTTGTAACTTTAACATCGTGCAGTACCATTCTACACAGAAAACAACAAAAAATAAATGTTTTTTCAAATGCAGAAAATGCTACAATAACCGTAAACGATTCGGTTTATCAATTGCCTGCCAAAATAAAACTTTTACGTGACAAAACACCAGTTACCATAAGTTATCAATCGGCAAATAAACAATTAGATACTATTGTAAAAGGTAAATTATCTCCTGTTTTTAAATCAATGAACCTTACCACTACTTATTTTTTCGGAATTGGATATTTGGTAGATCTCACTAATAAGAAACGTTTTAGCTATCCAAGTAATATTTTTTTTAACGATAACAGCAATGCTAAAACATATGAAAACAGAGCCGAAGAATATATCATAAGAAAAAATATTACAGACGAAGATAAGATAGACGAAATTCGTTTTGTTTTTAAAAGGAATTATTTCAGTGACCAAAGAAAACTGGCAAAAAAGCAAGAAAAAGAATATAAACTTTACAATCCGGCTGTTGGTAAATTTAGAATTTTTATTGCGCCACCTACTTTATCTTTGATTGGGTTATCATCAAAAAATCCAAATATTGACCAATTTAATAATTTTGTTGGTGGAATTGGCTTTGGTTTTGGTGCTGATTATTTTTATAAAGAAAATCAATTTGTTTCATTTGAAATATCTAATAGAGCAAATCAATTTGATGACTTTTATATATCTGATCACGATGTTCTTTCTCATAAATTAGATTTTTCTGTTAGAAAAGCATATAAAGTGAATCGTTTTGAATATAGTTACGGCGCATCATTTACTTATACCGATTATGAATATAAACTTCCACGAGATAAAAATACCATAAAACCGTTAATGACCATTGATGATGATGTTCGGGAAAGATTTAAGAACAATTACATTACATTAGGATTTTCTTCATTGGTTAATTATCAAATATCACCATTGATTTTTATTGGCTTGCGTTATAACCCATCAATTTATAGTTTTAGAAAAAGCACGAATGGTTTTGATTATGAACACGTTATAAGCATTGATTATCGATTGAAATTCTAAATATTAAGAGAAAAATTGTTTAAAAGCATTAAAATAAAGCACAAAAATAAATTGAAAACACTACTTAAAATTTCAGCAATACTGTTAACAATTGGTTTAACATCGTGCAGCACCGTTTTTAGAACAAAAACACAAACAATAAATGTGTTTTCTAATGCAACTGCAGCTAAAGTTACGGTGAACGATTCTGTTTATAATCTTCCTGCCAAGGTCAAATTATTGCGTACTAATAAACCTGTAACGCTATCATATCAATCAGAAAATAAACAGTTTGATACCATTATTCCTTCTAAATCGGGACCGCTTTTTTATCTTGGAAATTTGGTAACATCACCGTTTTTTGGCGCTGGATATTGGGTTGATTTAATGAACCATAAACGTTTTCAATACAAAAAAAATATTTTTATTAATAATAAAGATACTTTAGAACTATATGAATACAAAGCCGAAAAATATATAGCAAAACGCAATATTACCGATTCTGTTAAGGTTAATGATTTGTATGCTTTTTACAAAAGAAATTACTTTAAAGATCAAGAAAAACTAAAGCGCAATGAAGCAAAAAAATTTAAACGCTTTAACCCAACCGCAGGTACTTTTAAGTTTTTTATGGCTCCGCCTACTTTGTCTTTAATTGGTTTGTCGGCTAAAAATCCTAATTTAGATCAATTTAATAATTTCGTTGGTGGTGTAGGTTTTGGTTTGGGCGGAGACTACTATTATAAAGACAATCGTTTTATTTCTTTGGAATTATCGAACAGAGTTAATCAATTTGACGATTTTTGGTGGTCGGGACATGAGGTTCTTGCACGAAAATTAGACATTTCTGTTAGAAAGGGTCATAGAAAAAACCGCTTTGAATACAGTTATGGAATTTCTTATACGTATACCGATTATAATTATTCGCTTCCGCGCGATAATAGTCCCATAAAACCTTTTATGAGCGATGATAACAGACGTCATTTTACAGATTCATATAGTGCACTAGGCTTTTCAACTTTGATCAATTATCAGTTAACATCGGTTATGTATATTGGTGTTCGATACAACCCTTCTATTTATAGTTTCAGAAGCAGTGGTAAAAGTTTTGATTATGAACACATTATAGGTTTTGATTACCAGTTAAAATTCTAACATGTACAATCGTTTCAACTTTTTTAAAAACACGTTTGCGGTATTTACCAAAACACATCAGCCAGATGATTTCATAAAACCCAACTATGTAAGCAAACACGGCAGTAGTTATTTTTTCACCAATGATGGTGTTTACAGATATTCTAACCATTGGGGACGCGTAGGAAATTGTCGTTGGCGTTTGGAAAACATCGATCATAAACAACAAACCAATTATTGGGGATTTTGCAGTTGGCAAAATTTTTATAATAACGAAGAAGGATTACCTTTGTATTTTATTGAAAAAGTGGGCGAAAACAGCTATTCGTATAATCATAAAAAAAATGGTGGTAAACCGAATGTGGTGTATCGATCTGCAGCCGATACAGCTAAAATCCTGAAAAAAATTCATGAAATACAAGCAGATGCTGCTTGGGCAAAACATTTGAAATATAATGATTACGATGCGCTTTTAGATTATTTCATCAATCAATTAATAGCTACCAATAAAAGCTTCATAAAAATTAAACAAGAATACATCGCACTAAAATAAATACATCATTGTAAACAAATATTTTGTAAATTGTGACTCATAAAATAGTTGTATTTGAAAACACTGAAAAAAATTGTGGGATATTTGTTATTAGTTGTCGGTTTTTTGGTTATCTATTTACTTTTAGCCACTGGCGCAGCCTACATTCCTGTTAATAAAGACCAGTCTGAATATAAAGATCAGAACCTATCTATATACATTTTAACCAATGGCGTGCATACCGATATTGTGGTGCCTTATTTTAACGAAGCTTATGATTGGCGCACGTATTTGGATCCAAGGTTAACCCCCGGAAAACAAACATCGGCGCAGTGGGTTTCTTTTGGTTGGGGCGATAAAGGTTTTTACCTGCAAACCCCTGAATGGAAAGATTTAAAAGCATCGGTAGCATTCAATGCTGCTTTTGGCTTAAGCGAATCGGCTATGCATGTGACGTATTACGATAAATTGATTATAAACGATAACTGTATCGAAATTAAACTGAACAAAGAACAATACCAGCGACTTTGCAAATACATCTTGAACAGGTTTGATATGGAAAATAACAAGTTGATGCTTGTAAAAACCGATCAAAACTACGGACTAAACGATGTTTTTTACGAAGCAAAAGGTAAATACAGTTTGTTTTACACCTGCAACACTTGGGCAAACAACGTGCTAAAATCTGCCAATTTAAAAGCAAGTTTATTCACACTTTGGGATAAAGGAATTTTTTATCATTACAGAAAATAACAATTCAAACATTTTCATTAAATCATAAAAAGCACTCCATGGAGTGTTTTTTTTGTAAAATAAATTTTTGATTTTACATAAAAAGTCACTAAATTGTATAATACTTATAAAGCATAATAAAAATCATTAATAATTAAAACACCTAGATAATTAGGTAATGTGAAGCTGTTATTTTTAATTATAAAATGATGTATTATGAGATTAGTTCAATGGAAACAATATCCGCAATGCCAACCCGAAGAATCTGGGCTATATGTAGTAAACTGTAAACTAAACAGTATTTGTTCAAACGTATTGTCGTTTTTTGATTTCAACACAAAAAAATGGTACGATTGCCATGATCGAGGAAAAACAATCGATGGGATCAACGCTTTCAGTCCTTACAAAGTAGTTCCGTTTATTTAAATGTAACTTACACATTATTGCATCAAGATTTGTCATTCTGAAAGAAATGAAGTGTAGAGAAGAATCTATTAAAATTTGAGAGATTCCTCCTACGTCGGAATGACAGACTTATTCAAAAAAATTAGCAAGAGTAAGTAAAATCTCATGTCTGTAATTTAGTAATTCCATTTAAAATTGATACTTTTAAAAGAAAACACATCAACAATCACCGCTATGATTAAAGAAAAATTTAAAGGAATATTCAATTTATTTAAAGTTTCCGTAAACGAATTTTTAAACGATAACTGCATGAAATTCAGCGCGTCTTTATCGTATTACACCATATTTTCTATACCTCCATTAGCCATTTTAATCATCACTTCTGCTGGATATTTCTTTGGCGAAGAAGCCGTTCGTGGCGAGTTTTTTTTACAAATAGAAAATTTAGTTGGACAAAAAGCAGCGTTTCAAATACAAGAAGCCATAAAAAACATAAAATTATCAAATAATTTAAGTATTGCCGCTATTATTGGTGCTATTACGCTATTGTTTTCAGCATCGGGTATTTTTGCCGAAATTCAAAGTTCTATCAATTACATTTGGGAATTAAAACCAAAACCCAAAAAAGGAGTCGTGCGCTTTATTGTTAACAGATTATTGTCTTTTTCAATGATTGGTGCCTTGGGTTTCATCTTGTTGGTCAGTTTAATGATTAATTCGGTAATCGATTATTTATACGATCAATTAAGTGGTCTTTTTCACGATGATACCGTTCTAATTGCTTCATGGATCAATACAGGCGTTGTAGCCGTTATCATCACTTTGATCTTTGGATTTATCTTTAAAACATTGCCCGACGGAAAATTGGGGTGGAAAGAAACCGCCGTTGGATCTGGCTTTACAGCCGTTTTGTTTATGATTGGTAAATGGGCAATTGGTGTTTATCTGGGCAATTCGTCGCAGTTAGATCTATACGGAGCCGCTGGTTCGGTTTTGGTCATCTTAGTTTGGGTATATTATTCTGCAATCATATTGTATTTTGGCGCAGTATTTACAAAAAATTATTCCGAAATATACGGAAAACCCATTCAGCCAAACAATTACACGGTTCGAATTATTTATAAGGAAGAAGAAGTTAAGTTCGCAAAAACAGATGAAGAAATTAATGAAAAATTAGCTTCAACAGAAAAGTAAACACTTTTAAATCTGCATAAAATTACGTATTTTTACACAAATTCACTACAATTTATGCAACAAGAATCTCAGTATACTGAAGATAACATCCGATCGCTTGATTGGAAAGAACATATTCGTACACGCCCGGGAATGTATATTGGTAAATTAGGCGACGGTTCATCGCCCGATGACGGTATATATATATTAATCAAAGAGGTAATGGACAACTGTATCGATGAATTTGTAATGGGCGCCGGTAAAACCATTGAAGTTACCATTAAAGACCGCACCGTTTCGGTACGCGATTATGGCCGTGGCATTCCGCTTGGAAAAGTTGTTGAAGTGGTTTCGCGTATGAATACCGGCGGAAAATACGATTCCAAAGCATTTAAAAAATCGGTTGGTTTAAACGGAGTGGGTACAAAAGCGGTTAATGCATTGTCGTCTTATTTTCGTGTAGAATCGGTTCGTGATAATCAGCAAAAAGCTGCCGAATTTAGTGCCGGAAATTTAACTTTAGAAGAAGAACAAGTAGAAACCACCAAGCGTAAAGGAACAAAAGTTACTTTTACTGCCGATGAAACCATCTTTAAAAACTATAAATTCCGTAACGATTATATTGTTCGAATGCTTAAAAATTACTGTTACCTGAACAAAGGGTTAACAATAATTTACAACGGCGAAAAATTTGTTTCCGAAAACGGATTGAAAGATTTATTGCAGGAAACAATTACCGAAGAAGATATGATTTACCCGATTATTCATTTAAGCGGAAATGATATCGAAATTGCCTTAACACATAGTAAAACTCAGTATTCCGAAGAATATTATTCGTTTGTAAACGGACAAAACACCACGCAAGGCGGAACGCATTTAACGGCTTTTAAAGAAGCAATTGTTCGAACCATAAAAGAATTTTACAATAAAAATTTCGAAGCATCTGATATTCGCAAGTCCATTGTTTCTGCTATTTCATTAAAGGTTGAAGAACCTGTTTTTGAATCGCAAACCAAAACAAAGTTGGGTTCAACCGATATGGGACCCGATTTACCAACGGTTCGTACGTTTGTAAACGATTTCATTAAAACAAATCTTGATAATTTTCTGCATAAAAATCCGGAAGTAGCCGATGCCTTGTTGCGAAAAATTCTTCAGGCAGAACGCGAGCGTAAAGAACTTTCGGGTATTCGAAAATTAGCAAAAGATCGAGCTAAAAAAGCATCGTTACATAACAAAAAACTGCGCGATTGCCGGGTACATTTAACCGATGCTAAAAATCCGCGAAGTTTAGAAAGTACGTTGTTTATTACTGAGGGAAATTCAGCTTCGGGATCGATCACAAAATCTCGCGATGTTAATACACAAGCCGTTTTCAGTTTGCGCGGAAAACCTTTGAATACGTATGGAATGACCAAGAAAATTGTGTACGAAAACGAGGAGTTTAATTTATTGCAAGCTGCTTTGAATATCGAAGAAGATTACGAAGATTTGCGATACAATAACATTGTTTTGGCAACCGATGCCGATGTAGATGGTATGCACATTCGTTTGTTGATGATTACTTTTTTCTTGCAGTTTTTTCCAGAATTGATAAAAGAAGGACATTTGTATATTCTGCAAACACCGTTGTTTCGTGTACGTAACAAGAAAAAGACTATTTATTGCTATTCCGAACAAGAACGTATTGATGCCATTGAAGAGCTAAAACCAAAACCCGAAATTACCCGATTTAAAGGTTTGGGAGAAATTTCGCCCGATGAGTTTAAGAATTTCATTGGTCAAGATATTCGTTTAGAACCTGTGATGTTAGATAAATCATCATCTATCGAAAAATTATTGGAGTTTTATATGGGCAAAAACACGCCAGATAGACAAGAGTTTATCATTGATAATTTAAAAGTAGAATTGGATAAAGTGGAGTAAATTTTTAACAATTAGTTAGCTATACAAAAATATTTGTAGTTTAGTTTTACAAAAAAAAATACAATGAATTATACCAAACACACATTTCTATCTTTTTTGTTTTTTGTAACTAATTTAATTTCAGCACAAGAAAATAATTTTAAGGTTAACGAATTAATTGTAGAACAACTTCCAAAAAATGTTAGTATTGTTGGGCTGGGTGACCCTACGCACCAAGAAAGGACCATTACAAAATATCGAATTGACTTAATTAAAAAATTGGTCGAAGAAAAACAATTTAAAATTATTGCAATAGAAGGAAATATGTACGGACTGTACAGAGGCTTTCAAAAGTTTATGAAAGACAAAAACAGTGTTCATATTGAAAACGCAATGTATGATCAGTTGAATCTTCCGGAAATGGACGAATTATATGAATATGTTTACAACAGAAACCAAAAAGGCGATTCAATAATGATTGTAGGATTTGACCCCGCTTTTTATGACGAGATATTTGTTGAAAATATAAAAGAAGACTTGAAAAATATCGATGCCTTGACAGATGAAGAAAAGCAAGATTTTTTAGCTCAATTAACTAAAGCCAGTGATAGAAGTCTTAATGTTCTTTTTAGAAATGGTAAAAAAATAAAATCTAAAATTGTTCACTATTCAAACAGAATATTGAGTGATTTTACTCCAAAAACCGAATCAGATTATTTTTTAAAACAAACGTTAGAAAGTTTTGTTTTTCGCATTACAGACGAAAATGATGGTAAAAAACCAATTAACCTAAGGGATTTGTTAATGGCTCATAACGTTGCTTTTTTAAAAGAAAGATATAACAGTAACATCATTTTATTTGCTTCAAGCACACATTTATTAAAAGGAACTGATGAAATTAAAAGGGAATTTCATCGAAATAATAGAATGTGTGGAGATGTTTTGAACGATAAATATAAAGATGATTATTATTACATTGCTTACTCTGCCATTTCGGGTAAAAAGCTAAATTTTTTAAACCCTTTTAATAATTTTAAGGTGTTACCAGAACTAGCTCCTAATTCTGTGGAATATGAATTTCAAAATGCAGATTTACCAATCTTTTTAAACAAATCAACTTTTAAGAAAGATACTACATATAGTAGATTTATGGGATATTCGTTTATCGAATTAGAGATTTGGAAAGTAATGGATGGTTTGGTTTTAATTGACAATGTTTCGCCTTCAAAATGGAAAAAGAAATCAGATACTACTGAAACTAAAAAGATGTCAATAAATACGAATTAAAAAGCATCACAACTGTTTCAAAAATTAAAAGAGAAAATTAGAAATATTAAACAAAGGAATAATAAATTGATAGCTTTATGAAAAACATTGATAAAGAAAGTTTAGAAAATGCTTATCGTTTATTTGATAGCGGATTTATTAATGAAATAGAAATTGGTACTACAAAAGGTTTACAACAAATTCACAAATATCTTTTTAACAACCTTTTCGATTTTGCAGGAAAAATCCGTACGTTGAATATTTCAAAAGGTGGTTTTCGTTTTGCTACGGCTTTGTATCTGAACGAAATTTTAGTAAAAATAGAAACAATGCCCGAAAACTCTTTTGAAGAAATCATTGCAAAATATGTAGAAATGAATATTGCACATCCTTTTATGGAAGGCAACGGACGAACCATGCGCATTTGGCTTGATTTAATTTTAAAACATCGGTTAAAAAAAGTAGTTAATTGGCAGTTTGTAGACAAAACGCTTTATTTGCAGGCAATGGAACGAAGTCCGATTAATGATTTAGAATTAAGAACTTTGCTTTCCCAAAATTTGACTAATGATATAGATAACCGCGAAATTATTTTCAAAGGAATTGAGCAGTCTTATTATTACGAAGGTTATGAAAAAGAAGATTAAATTATGGAAAACGAATTGATTATATTTCAGTCCGAAAACGGAGCCTTAGAGCTTCGTACAAACGGAGAAAAAGATACTGTTTGGGCAAATCTTGACCAAATAGCAACCCTTTTTGAAAGAGATAAATCAGTTATTTCCAGACATATAAATAATATATTTAAGGACGAAGAATTAGACCGAAATTCAACTGTTGCAAAAATTGCAACAGTTCAAAAAGAAGGTAAGCGAAATGTTGAAAGACAAATAGAGTATTTTAATCTTGATTTAATTTTATCAGTTGGCTATAGGGTAAATTCAAAAATAGCAACAAAATTTCGCCAGTGGGCAACAAAATTGCTTAACCAACATATTACAAAAGGATACACAATCAATGAAGAATTATTAAAACGAAATAAAGCACAATTTATTAAAACGCTTGAAGATTTAAAGATTCTTACAAAAGAAAATAGTCAATTAAAAGCAACAGATGTTCTAACATTAATACAATCATTTTCCAAAACGTTTCTGGCATTGGATCGTTATGATAAAAATACATTTCCCGAAAATGGTACCAAACAAGAGGTTAAAGCATCAGCAAAAGATTTAGCAAAAGATTTACAAAAGTTAAAACAAGAATTAATTAATAAAGGTGAGGCAACTGTTTTGTTTGCGCAAGAAAAAAAGAAAGGAAATTTAGAAGGAATTTTCGAAAGTGTTTTTCAAACAGTTTTTGGCGAAGATGCATATCCAACAATAGAAGAAAAAGCAGCACATTTATTATATTTTGTTGTTAAAAATCATCCTTTTAACGACGGAAATAAACGAAGTGGAGCTTTTTGTTTTATTTGGTTTTTACAAAAAACATCTTATCCTTTCCAAAATAAAGTATCGCCTGAAACATTAACGGTGTTAACGATACTAATTGCCGAATCAAATCCATCTGATAAAGAAAAAATGATTGGAATAGTGAAATCAATTTTAAATTTTTAACTCAATTTAAGTTTTTTTTGCGAATATTACATAAAACATAATTATTCAAATGAATAACGAAGAATATAACGAAGATTCTGAATTAAACAGTTACGAACCAGAGTTAGATCATAACGGTTTGGAAAGCACCGAAGCAGAAACCATAAAAAAAGTTACAGGCATGTACGAAGAATGGTTTTTGGAATATGCTTCGTACGTGATTTTAGAACGTGCGGTACCTGCAATTGAAGATGGTTTTAAACCAGTTCAGCGCCGCATTATGCACTCAATGAAAGAATTAGACGATGGGCGTTACAACAAAGTAGCAAACATTGTGGGGCACACTATGCAATACCATCCGCATGGCGACGCAAGTATTGGCGATGCTATGGTGCAAATTGGTCAGAAAGATTTGTTGATTGATACACAAGGAAACTGGGGAAATATTTTAACTGGTGACGATGCAGCAGCTTCGCGTTATATCGAAGCACGTTTAAGCAAATTTGCGTTAGACGTGTTGTATTCGCCAAAAATTACACCTTGGCAACTTTCGTACGATGGTCGTAGAAACGAACCTATAAATCTGCCTGCAAAATTCCCAATATTATTAGCTCAAGGTGGTGAAGGAATTGCTGTTGGTTTATCAACCAAAATACTTTCACATAATTTTATCGAGCTTATCGATGCTTCAATAAAAATATTAAAAGGTAAACCTTTTGTATTGTATCCCGATTTTGCAACAGCTGGTATTGCCGATGTTTCTAATTATAATGATGGTGCTCGTGGCGGACGGGTTCGGGTTCGTGCGCGTATTTCTCAATTAGATAAAACCACCTTGGTAATCAAAGAAATACCTTTTTCTACCACAACCACTACTTTAATTGACAGCATTTTAAAAGCCAACGAAAAGGGTAAAATTAAGGTTAAAAAAGTTGAGGATAACACCTCATCTGACGTTGAAATTTTGATTCATTTACCACCAGGTGTATCGCCCGATAAAACAATCGATGCGTTGTATGCTTTTACAAGCTGTGAAGTATCCATTGCGCCTTTAGGGTGTGTTATTCAAAATAATCGCCCTTTATTTACAGGAGTTTCTGATATGTTGAAACAGTCAACCGAAAGAACAGTTGATTTGTTAAAACAAGAGTTGATTATTGAATTAGGCGAACTAGAAGAACAATGGCATTTTTCTTCGTTGGAACGCATTTTCATTGAAAACAGAATTTACCGCAGAATTGAAGAAGAAGAAACCTGGGAAGGTGTAATTTCTGCTATTGATGAAGGATTAAAACCATTTACAACCCACTTAAAACGTGCAGTTACTACTGATGATATTCTTCGATTAACAGAAATTAGAATTAAAAGAATTTCCCGTTTCGATTTAGATAAAGCGCAAGAAAAACTAGATGCTTTAGAAGGCGATATCGAAAAAGTAAAGTACAATATTGAACATATTATCGATTTTACTATTTCATTTTTTACAACTCTAAAAGAGAAATACGGCAAAGGTCGTGAACGTAAAACCGAATTGCGCAGTTTTGATAATATCGAAGCTACAAAAGTTGTTCTACGCAACCAAAAATTGTATGTAAACAAAGAAGAAGGCTTTATTGGCACCGCTTTACGCAAAGATGAATACATTGGCGATTGTTCTGATATTGACGATGTTATCGTGTTTTTGCGCGATGGTAGCATGATTGTATCAAAAATAGAAGAGAAAAAATTCGTAGGTAAAGACATTATTCATGCAGCGGTTTTCAATAAAAACGATAAACGTACCATTTATAACATGATTTATCGTGATGGAAAAGCAGGTTCGTCATACGTAAAACGATTTAATGTTTCCGGAATTACACGTGATAAAGTGTACGATTTAACCCAGGAAAAACCAGGTTCGCAAGTGCTTTATTTTTCAAGCAATCCAAATGGTGAAGCCGAAGTAGTAACTATTTTATTGCGACAATTAACCAACGTTAAAAAGCTAAAATTCGATTTAGATTTTGCCGATTTAATGATAAAAGGTCGTACATCAAAAGGAAATACGGTTACAAAATATCCAATTAAAAAAATAGAATTAAAAGAAAAAGGCATATCAACCTTGCGTCCGCGAAAAGTTTGGTTCGATGATACCGTTCATCGCTTAAATGTTGATGGAAGAGGCGAATTGTTAGGTGAATTTAAGCCTGAAGACCGCTTGTTGATTATTACTCAAAGTGGAAAGGCTAAAACAATTATTCCTGAATTAACCACGCATTTTGATGATGATGTAATTGTGCTTGAAAAATGGATTCCAACAAAACCTATTTCGTGTATTTATTTTGATCCCGAAAAAGACAAATATTTTGTAAAACGTTTCCTGATAGAATCAATCACAAAAGAGGAAGTTTTTATTTCAGAACATCCGTATTCGCGTCTTGAAATTGTTTCAACAGATTATCGTCCGGTAGCAGAAATTGTTTTCGCAAAAAATAAAGGGGTAGAAAAAGAACCATTAACCGTTAATTTTGAAGAATTTATTTCTGTTAAAGGAATTAAAGCGCAAGGAAATCAACTAACGAGTGATAAAATTAAATTGATTAATTTGTTGGAATCGTTGCCTTACGAAGAAGAAATTACAGAGGATGAAGCAACTCAAGATTTTATTGATACAGTTGATGAAAAAAATCTAACCATAGAAGAAGATGGTCAAATAGGTTTTAATCTGGAATAGTCAAAAGTTTAATTTAATAGAACAAAACTTATGAATTTTGTACTTGTAGACGATCATCCTTTTATCTTGGAAGGCTATGGAAATGTTATAAAACAAAATTATCCGCAAAGTAAAATTGTAAAATTAGCCACTTGTAAAGAGGTTTTTGACTATTTTGAAACCGATTCACAATCAAAAATGACCGATGTTGCTTTGATTGATTTTAACATTCCGGCTTTCGAAGACAAGAAAATTAAAAACGGAATTGATGCTGCTAATATGGTACGGAAAGCTATTCCATATTGCAAAATTATTATGTTAACGGCACATACCGAAAAAATTTTTATTTTAGATATTATTAAAAACGTAAAGCCCGACGGTTTTTTTACCAAAGGCGAGCTAATGCCCGAAAATTTAAAAAAGTTGATTGAAAGCGTGTTAAATCACGAAAAACTGTACAGCAATTTTGTAAAAGAAACATTTAATGTATCACTAGACGATAAATCTTTAATAGACGACTACAACAGACAGATCTTGTATCTATTATCAAAAGGATATAAAATTATAGAATTAGACAAAATCATACCTATATCGTACAGTGCCATACAAAAACGCATCGCAAAAATGAAACAAGTTATGAACGTACAAGACGACAAAGGATTGATAAAAGCAGCAATACAACAAGGTTACTTGTCTTAAACATCGTTATAAGTGAGTATTTTGCTCACATTTTGTTAAGTTTTTGTGCTACACTACAGATATTTGTAGATTACTTATACATTCGTAAGAAGATTTGAATCGAAAAATTATTTAATTAATTATTTGGGCAAAAATAATTAGGGAATATTAAGTTGTCACGTTTTAATAAGGTTAGATTAGGTTTAGAACGTATATGTTGTTTTGTTGATTACTTAACGGTTCAAATGACAAATCCTGCTTGTATAGCAGGATTTTTTTTATTAATTTTGTACCACTTTTTGGGGCCGACCGGTTTTGACAGCAGGTGGAATTGGAAAGTAAGCACGTCGAGCGCTCATACACAGCTCGTAAATATCATGAATGAACTTTTTTTTACACGGCGAAGAAAACTACGCTTTAGCTGCTTAATCCGAATTATAGTAAGATTTGAGCCTTGTCCTATTAGATAGGAAAGCTAAATTCCTTAAAGAAGCCTTGATTTATGGCGTTTTAACAAAAGGAATCGTAAAAGTAAATCTAGAGTAAATAGCACCTTGGAAGTTACTCGAAATCTTAAAAGGTTAAGTGTAAAGTGGCTGTTTTTGGCAAAGCTTTACATCGAAAAATTAAACAAAAACTAAACGTGTAGAAAGCTCTTTGATTGCCTGTTTGGACCAGGGTTCGATTCCCTGCGGCTCCACTGAAATAAGACATAACGCATTGATTTTAAAATCAATGCGTTTTTATTTTTTTTAAAATTGTATAGTTTAAAATATCTACCCGTAATAATTTAGCTTATCAAACTTTAAGAATAGCAAATTTATAAACGCTTTACCTCAAAAAATTCATATAACAGAGAACTACTTCGTAAAGACCGTAACTTTTACAAATAAAAAGTTGTATGAAAATTTTAATTTTAACCTAAACAAAACATCTAAAGCATTGATTTACATAACATAAAACACAAAAAAAGTCTTTATTTAAAAATTAAGGTTCGCAAAGAGTTAAAATTAAATTTCATAATACCTAAATCATCGCTTTAAAACTATGTTATGTAAGATTATTTGTTAATAATTTTTCAATAGCGTCCTAAACGTTTAAAAGAAATTTAAAAAAAAGAGGGTTAAATTTTG